>Ga0207657_10007710_pt1 | contig 10998 bp, 7 predicted proteins | sample KBSC33metaG_FD_184316 | JGI IMG/M metagenome (GOLD analysis project Ga0207657, IMG submission 184316) | Corn rhizosphere microbial communities from Kellogg Biological Station, Michigan, USA - KBS C3-3 metaG (SPAdes) (version 2) | ecosystem: Host-associated > Plants > Roots > Rhizosphere > Soil ... | reverse complement strand
CTGGCCGGCTGGCTGGGCTGGATCATCGGCCGCCACGCGACCGCGCGCCGCTCGGGCGCACGGGTGACCGAGCTGTCGTCGCATTACTTCCGCGGCCTCAACTATCTGCTCAACGAGCAGCCGGACAAGGCCATTGAAGTCTTCATGAAGCTGGCCGAGTTCAACCGCGACACGGTGGAAACCCATCTCGCGCTCGGCAACCTGTTTCGCCGCCGCGGTGAAGTGGACCGGGCAATTCGCGTGCACCAGCACCTGGTCAGCCGTTCCAACCTTTCCGAAGCCGAACGAACCGTCGCGCTGCTGGAACTGGGCGAGGACTATATGCGCGCGGGTTTGCTCGATCGTGCCGAGGCGCTGTTCGACGATCTGGTCGCGATGGATGCGCACGCTCCTTCGGCGCTGCGGCATCTGATCGCGATCTACCAGCACGAACGTGACTGGCACAAGGCCATCGGTCATGCACGGCGGCTGGAAAAAATGACCGGTGAATCGCAGGCCGCGACCATCGCGCAATTCCAGTGCGAACTGGCCGAACAGTCGCGCCAGCACGGTGCGCGCGCCGAGGCCCGGGCTTACCTCGACGAGGCCTTCGCCAGCCAGCCCGGCTGCGTGCGCGGGTACATGATCAGCGGACACCTGTTTGCGGAAGAGGGGCGCTGGAACGAAGCGGTGTTGGCGTTCGAACAGGCCGTCGACGCGGATGTCGATTTCGTTCCGGAAATCCTGCCGCCGCTGCTGGACGCCTACGCGCATGCGGGCGAGATGGATCGTGCCGAAAAATTCCTCGTGCACGTCGTGGATCGCTACCACGGCATCACACCGGTGCTGGCGCTGACCGATCTTTACAAGAAGCGCGAAGGCGAGCGCGCCGCCATCGATTTCCTGACCGGCCAGTTGCGGCAGCGGCCGTCGGTCCGCGGGATGATGGCCTTGATCGACGCCACCATGAGCCGCACCGAAGGCGAGGCCCGCGAGAACTTCCTGATCCTGCGCGATCTGACGCACAAGTTGCTGGAAGGCCGCGCGATGTACCGCTGCAACCATTGCGGTTTCGGCGCCAAGGCGCACCACTGGCAATGCCCGAGCTGCAAGAGTTGGGGCACGGTACGTCCCATCCACAGCGTCGTCAGTGAATGATGCGATCATCCCTGATCGCCGCGATCCCGTACGCACCGGCGAACAGGTTCATTCGGAACTACCGAGCACCAGAACGGCCTTCCGTGGCCTGACTTTTCCCAACAGCCGCTTCGAGTGGGGCAGTTCGAACAAATGCAAGCTGCCGTCCCGCTACTGCTGAGCACACTTGGTGGGCTGATGCTGTCGCTGGTCGTGACATCGCTTGCGCTGGTTTACGCCCGTCGCCGCGGTTTACTGGATTTGCCCGGTAAGCGACGTTCGCACACCCAGGCGACGCCGCGCGGGGGCGGGGTCGGCATCGTCGCGGCGCTGGTGCTGGCGGGTTTGTCTGCGTGGTACGGGCTGGACCCTGCGGCAAGTCCGGTGCGCGTCGGCGCGATTGCGCTGGCAATCCTGGCGGTCGCCCTGATCGGCTGGCTCGATGATCACGCGCCGCTGTCGGTATTGTCACGATTGACGGTGCACGTCCTCGCGGCGCTGCTGGTCGGCGCCGCCGTGCTCGCCCCGGGACCGTGGCCCGGCGCATTCGGATGGGTGACGCTGCTTCCGCTCGCCGTCGTGCTGGTTGGCTTCATCAACGCGCACAACTTCATGGACGGTATCGACGGCATCCTCGGCCAACAGGGCTTGTTCGTGATGCTGGGGTACGGCCTGCTGGCGGCCTGGGCCGGAAGGACCGGTCTCGCCGCATTCGCGTTCGTTTCGGCGGCGGGATGCCTCGGCTTCCTGTTTTTCAACTTTCCGCCGGCGCGCATTTTCATGGGCGACGTGGGATCGGGTGCGCTGGGCCTCGCGCTCGGCACGGTTGCTGCACTGCTTGTTCAGCGAAATCCCGCCCTGCTGTGGGGATGCTTGATCCTCCCTTCGGCGTTTCTGGTCGACAGTGGGCTGACCCTTGCGCGGCGCATGCTCGGCGGCCAGCGCTGGTATGCGCCGCATCGTCAGCACCTGTACCAGTGGCTGGTACGGGTAAACTGGAGCCATGCGCGCACGGATGTCGCTTACATGACCTGGAATCTTGCGGTGGTCGCACCGCTGGCGTGGCTGGCGGTGCGCTGGCCGGCGCACGGCGTGTGGTGCGTACTTGCGGCTTACGCACTGGCGGGCGCCGCATGGTATTTCGGCAAGCGAGCCTGCCTCGCCGCCGCCACGGAAGGCAGGCTGCATGAAGCCGCCTAGTCTCGCCGGAAGGATCCATCCCCGCTCTGCGGTGGTGATTCACGACCTTGCCGTGACGCTGCTCGCGTGGTGGCTGGCCAACACGCTGCGTTACGCGATGCTGCCCTACGGCCAGCAACTCGATCTGTTGAGCTGGCAGACACTGATCGTGCTGGGCGTGCAGGCCGCGATGTTCTTCTGGACCGGTTTGTACAAAGGTCTGTGGCGCTTCGCGAGCGTACCCGACTTGTGGAACATCCTGCGCGCGGTGGTCGCGGGCGCGGTGGTGATCTATCTCGCCTTGTTCCTGTACAACCGGATGTACGGCATTTCACGCTCGGTGCTGCTGATCTATCCGGTGCTGCTGGCGATTTTTCTCGGTGCGCCACGGCTCGCCTATCGCTACTGGAAGGACAGCCAACTCGACCTGTTCCACGCCAGGCACAGCCATCGCGTGCTGGTGATCGGCGCGGGACGGGCCGGCGAAGCGCTGGTGCGCGACCTGCGCCGCGATTCGCGCTACGTTCCGGCAGGCTTCATCGACGACGACACCTCGCTGCGCGGTTCGCGTCTGCACGGCGTTCCGGTGCTGGGCGGCACCGACAGGCTGGAGGAACTGGCGCGTCGCGTCGGGGCCGAAATGCTCCTGATCGCGATGCCGTCGGCCGACAAGGAAGAAATGCGCCACGTAGTCAGCCTGTGCGAGGCCACCGGCCTGCCGTTTCGCACCGTGCCGCGGCTCGACGACGTGGTTTCCGGTCGCGCGCAATTCAACGAACTGAAGGAAGTGGCGATCGAGGATTTGCTCGGCCGCGATCCGGTGAAACTGGAATGGAATGCGATCCGTCGCGGCCTTACCGGACAGCGGGTGCTGGTGACCGGTGGCGGCGGTTCGATCGGCTCGGAACTGTGCCGGCAGATCGCGCGGCTGGGGGCGTCCGAGCTCACGATCCTGGAGCTTTCGGAGTACAACCTCTACCGCATTGAACGCGAACTGCGCGCGCAATACCCGGAGCTGTTGTTGCGCTGCCTGATCGGCGATTGCGGCGACGCCGCCGCGTGCGCCAATGCGTTCGCGCTCGCGAAACCTCAGCGCGTGTTCCACGCAGCCGCCTACAAGCATGTGCCGTTGTTGCAGAACCAGTTGCGTGAGGCCTTCCGCAACAATGCGCTGAACACGCGCACGGTGGCCGAGCAGGCGGTGCGGTACGGCGTCGAAAGCTTCGTGCTGATCTCGACCGACAAGGCGGTGAATCCGACCAGCGTGATGGGTGCCTGCAAACGCGTCGCGGAAATCATCTGCCAGATCACGGCCGAAGACCGCGCGACGAAATTCGTCACCGTGCGATTCGGCAACGTGCTGGATTCGGCGGGCTCGGTGGTGCCGCTGTTCCGCGACCAGATTGCCGAAGGCGGTCCGGTCACCGTGACGCATCCGGAAATTTCGCGCTACTTCATGACCATTCCGGAAGCCTGCCAGTTGATCCTGCAGGCAATGGCGATGGGCAAGGGCGGCGAAACCTTTGCGCTGGACATGGGTGAGCCAATCCGCATCCGCGATCTCGCCGAGCAGATGATCCGGCTGGCCGGAAAACAACCCGGCCGCGACATTTCCATCCTCTACACGGGCCTCCGCCCGGGCGAAAAGCTGTTCGAGGAATTGTTCCACCCGCTTGAGAATTATCACGGCACGTCACACCCCAAGATTTTCGAAGCCGCGCCGCGCCAGCAATCCGCAGCACTGGTTGCGGCGCAACTCGCACGCGCCGCCGAAGCGGTGCAGCGCTTCGACGAGGAAACCCTGCGGCATTGCGTCGGCGCGCTGCTGCCCGCCTTCCGCTGGGAGACCGGCGAGCCGACGCAGACCGCCGATGTGGTGCCGCTGCAGCGGGGCGGTGGTGACACGGCTGCATAGTCGTGCGATCGTCCGTGATCGTTGCCAAGGGGATTCCGACTTTTCACGACAGCCGTTTCGGACAGGCTGTTTTTTGAACCGCAACCATCAAGGACAAGACGTGACTCGTTTGCGCAAAGTGGTTTTCCCGGTGGCCGGCATGGGTACCCGTTTTCTTCCCGCCACCAAGGTCGTCGCCAAGGAAATGTTGCCGGTGCTGGATCGTCCCTTGATTCAATACGCAGTGGACGAGGCTGTCGATGCCGGTGCCGATACCCTGATCTTCGTCACCAATCGCTACAAGCATTCGATTGCCGACTATTTCGATTCGGCCTACGAGTTGGAAGAAACGCTCGAGCGCGCCGGCAAGCGCGAATTACTGGCCATGGTGCAGGGGCTCCTGCCACCGCATGTGCGCTGTGTTTACGTGACCCAGGAACAGGCGCTCGGCCTTGGCCACGCAGTGTTGTGCGCCAAGCCCGTGGTCGGCGACGAGCCGTTCGGCATCGTCCTGCCCGACGACCTGATCGTGAACGAGGGTCCGGGCGCGCTGCGCCAGATGGTCGAACGCGCGGCTGACGGCAAGACCGGTGTGCTCGCGGTCGAGGAAGTACCGCACACCGACACCGGCAAGTACGGCATCGTCGATGTCGATGGCAGCGGCGATCGCATCCGCCACATGGTGGAAAAGCCCAAGCCCGAGGATGCGCCTTCCAACCTTGCGGTGGTCGGTCGTTACGTGCTGCCGTCGCGCATCTTCGATCTGCTGGAACAAACCACACCCGGTGCCGGCGGCGAAATCCAGTTGACCGACGCGATCGCGGCGCTACTCAAGGAAACGCCGGTGCTGGCGCATCGATTCGCAGGGACCCGTTTCGATTGCGGCAACAAGGCCGGCATGGTGCGCGCGACCTTGCATTTCGCGTCCGCCGACCCTGAACTGCGGCACCTCGTGGCAGGCTTGGAAGGCGGCTAGCGGCGGCCAGGGATCTGATCCCAGCTTTCCCCGACCGGTGCGGGACTCGCCAACCGGCAGCCGCTATGCTCCGCGCATGACGCCGGAAACCTGGTACGCCGCAAGCGCCCGTCCTTTCGAATCGTTGCCACCGCTCGAAGGCGGATGCGAAGCGCGCGTCGCCATCGTGGGTGGAGGGTACGCGGGTATGTGTCTTGCGCTCGGTCTTGCCGAGCGCGGCTTGCGCGACGTGGTGCTGCTGGAGAGCCACGGCATCGGCCACGGTGCATCCGGCCGCAACGGCGGCTTCGTGTTCGGCGGCTACTCGCTGGGCGAGGACGCATTGCTCAGGCAGCTTGGCCTCGAACGCGCGCAGCGTTTGTACGGCGCAACCACCCGCGCGGTGGATCTCATTCGCGAACGCATCCGGAAATACGCGATCGAGTGCGACGCCGTGGACGCGGGCGTGATCTGGGCGAACTGGTTCCGCGACCCGGAGATCCTGCGTGCACGGCAAAGCCTGTTGAAGGAGACCTATGGCGTCGAATGGGAATGGTTGCCGGAAGCACAACTTCGCAGCGTGATCCACAGTCGGCGTTACCACGACGGCCTGTTGGAACGGAATGCGCTGCACCTGCATCCGATCGATTACCTGCACGGCATGGTGCGCGCGGCACAGGGGCAGGGCGTACGTTTTCATGAACATTCCCGGGTGCGGCATGTCGAACGCGATGGTGTCCATTGGCGGGTGAAGACGGCAGGCGGTGAAGTCAAGGCGCAAACCGTTGTGCTGGCTTGCGGCGGCTATCTCGCCAAGCTTGAGCGGGAAGTCGACCGGGCGATATTGCCGATCGCCACCTACGTGATGGCGACCGAGCCGCTGGGCGAGCGCCTGCAGGAATGCCTGCATACCGAAGCGGCGATCTACGACACCCGCTTCGCCTTCGATTATTACCGCCCGCTCAAGGACACGCGGCTGCTGTGGGGCGGACGCATCTCCATCCGCAATCGTTCACCCGAAGGCGTGAAGAAGCTCCTGATGCGCGACCTGTTGCGCGTATTCCCGCAACTCGAAGGCGTGAAGATCGATTACGCCTGGTCGGGCCTGATGAGCTACGCGCGCCACCAGATGCCGCAACTCGGTACGCGCGGCGATGGGCTGTGGTGGATGCAGGCCTTTGGGGGCCACGGTACGGCGCCGACTTGCGCCGCCGGTGAACTGCTGGCCGATGCGATTGCCGAGGGTGGCGAGGGCTGGCGCGAATTCGCGTCATTCGGATTGCAATCGGCTTGGCGGCCGTTCGGTTATCTCGGCGCGCAGGCGCAATATTGGTGGCTCGAGGGGAAGGACCGCTGGAAGGCGATGCTGGAAGGCTGATCGGCCGCGGCCGGCGACGGTTTCATGTCGCAAATCGCTGCGAAACGGTGTTCTCCATCCCAAAGCGTTGAGTGCCGGACGGAGAGCCACCATGCGTAGTGCCTTGATCCTGCTTTACGGCGTGCTGTGTTACGCCGTCTTCTTCCTGACGTTTCTGTATGCGATCGCGTTTGTTGCCGACATTACCTTCGTGCCGCATACCGTCAACCGGGGATTTGCCACAGCCAGCCTGTCGCAAACGTTGGTGATCGACGCCGTCCTGCTCGGTATCTTCGCGGTGCAGCACAGCGGGATGGCGCGTCGCGGTTTCAAGAAGTGGCTGGCGGGTTGGATGAGCCCGTCGATCGAGCGCAGTACCTACGTGTTGCTGGCCAGCGCCGCATTGATCCTGTTGTTCTGGCAGTGGCGTCCGCTGCCGGGCGTGATCTGGATTGTGACGGCGTCCTGGGCGGTCTATCTGCTCTACGCGTTGTCCGCACTGGGCTGGTTGCTGGTGTTGTCGGCCACTTTCGTCATCGATCATTTCGATTTGTTCGGGCTGCGCCAGGTCTGGGGCACATTGCCGGGGAAGAGCTATGCGCCGCCCGAGTTCAATGACCATTTCTACTATCGGATGGTCCGCCACCCGCTCTATCTTGGGTTCGTGATCGCGTTCTGGGCGACGCCGATGATGTCGTCGGGACACCTGTTGTTCGCCATCGCCACGACGGGCTACATCCTTGCCGCGATTCAACTGGAAGAGCGCGACCTGATCGTCGAGCACGGCGAGGATTATCGACGTTATCGCCAGCACGTGCCGATGCTCTGTCCGTGGCCACGGCCAGCGCGGCGGACCGAACGCGACTCCGGCACAATAGGCTGGCGGGAGCGGCCCGCGCTGTCGGGGCAGCCAGATGCCGGAAAAACATCGGGTCGCAGCGGGCGCGCGGCGTGACTGGGCCATGTCGATACTGGTGGGCGGTGCAATGCTTGCCGCCACGCTGGCCTTTGCCCGCGATCCAGCCGCGGCGCAAGCAGGGCAGCAGCGATTCGGAAACGACGGGGTCGTGGCGACGTGGACGAACGCGCACGGCGCGCTCGCGAATCTCGTTGTTACCGATCAGCGCCACCACACGCAAATCGAGATCACCGATCCATTCTCGTTGACGTTCAAGGACGGCAGCATGCTTGCCGCTTCCGATTTCCGATTGCAGGGCAGCTTGCGAGAACGCGCACTACCGGTTGATGCGACTGCTCCACGGCTGGCCGAACGCATTCCGGGCAAGGCCGTCGAAGGTACGTTCCTTGGCCCGAAAGGCAATCTCCGCATCGACTGGAAGCTGGTACAGCGCGACGGTTCGGGTTACCTGCGCGAGATCGTCACGATCACCGCGTTGAACGTGGATGCGCCGATCACCAAGGTGTCGCTGTTCGGAGCCAATGCACCGGACGCGACCGTCGAGGGCTCGGTCGATGGCTCGCCGGTGGTGTCGCACGACGACTGGCTGGGTTTCGAACACCCGATGTCGAAAGCGGACGCCTGGCGCGGCAAGGTGAAATTGTGGATCGCGCGCGCGCTGCCGCTGGCGAAAGGCCAGTCGGTGACGTACTCCGCGGTGGTCGGCGTCGCGCACGCGGGCCAGATGCGACGCGACTTCGCCACCTACGTCGAACGCGAACGCGCACATCCGTATCGTCCGTTCCTGCACTACAACTCGTGGTACGACATCGGCTATTTCACGCCGTACACCGACGCCCAGGCACTGGACCGCATCAATGATTTCGGCCGCGAACTGGTCGAGAAGCGTCACGTGAAGATGGACTCGTTCCTGTTCGACGATGGCTGGGACGACTACAGCGGGAGCTGGGATTTTTCGAAGGCGTTCCCGCATGGCTTCGTGCCGCTGTGCAAGGCGGCAAAAAAATACGGCGCGGCGCCAGGCGTGTGGCTGTCGCCATGGGGCGGCTACGGCAAGCCGCGGCAGGAACGCGTCGCCAATGGACGCAAGGCCGGTTACGGCATCGTCGACGATGGCCTTGCATTGTCCGCGCCCAAATACTGGAGGCGTTTCCACCACGTCGTGATGACGCTGTTGAACGACGATTGCATCAACCAGTTCAAGTTCGACGGCACCGGCAACGTCGACAGCGTGTATCCCGGCAGCCAGTTCGACAGCGACTTCGCGGCCGCGATCCAGTTGATCGGCGACATGCGCGCCGACAAGCCGAACACCTTCATCAACCTCACGACCGGCACGTGGGCATCTCCGTTCTGGCTGAAGTACGCCGATTCGATCTGGCGCGATGGCTACGACCACAACTTCGCGGGCGTGGGTTCGTATCGAGAGCAATGGATCACTTACCGCGACGAGCAGACCTACCGCAATATCGTGGAGAAAGGTCCACTGTTCCCGATCAATTCGCTGATGCTGCACGGGATCATCTACGCGCAGCACGCGGTGCACCTCGATACCGATCCCGGCCACGACTTCGCCAACGAAGTGCATTCTTATTTTGCGACCGGCACGGATCTCCAGGAGATGTACATCACGCCGTCGCTGCTGACATCGGAGGATTGGGACACGCTGGCCGAGGCCGCGAAATGGTCGCGCGCCAATGCCGGCGTGCTGCGCGACACCCACTGGATCGGCGGTGATCCCGGACGTCTGGATGTTTACGGCTGGGCGGCGTGGTCGCCCGGGAAAGCGTTCATCACGCTGCGCAATCCCGATGACAGGCCGCAGCTCGCGATCCTCGATGCGGAGCGGCAGTTGCAGTTGCCAGAAGGTGCGGCGCGTTCGTTCCATGTGAGCGATGTTTGGCACACCGGCGGTGATGCTGTCCCGAAAACCTTGGATGCTGGCCATCCAGTCACGGTCACGTTGCAACCGTTCGAGGTGCTGACGCTGCAGCTCACGCCGATCGCCAAGACGCGATAGCAAGGTCCAGTGCTTCGGTTTTTCCCTTCTCCCCTCGGGAGAAGGGCGCAGCGCGCTGCTCTTGCTTTGCGCGCAGCGCCGGACGAGAGTTCGGTTCTCGCGTGCAGATTTGCTCGCGACCAACTCAGCGATTGAGTACCCTCACCCGCCCCTTCGGGGCACCCTCCCCCGAGGGAGAGGGAACAGCAAACCGCTATTCTGCGTCCATGGACTGGAACATCCTCTGGTACGTCATCGCCGGCATCATCATCGTCGCCGGTTTCGTGGCCTCGATCCTCCCGAATCTGCCCGGCATTCCGGTGATGTTCGGGGGCATGCTGCTGGCTGCATGGGTGGGACATTTCGAAGCGATTCCCGTCTGGGTAATCGTGTTCCTGGGGCTGCTGGCGGCGTTCTCGATCGTGTTCGATTTCGTCGCGGGCAGCGTCGGCGCCAAACGTTACGGCGCCAGCAAGGCGGCGGTGTGGGGCGCCTTCATCGGCACCATCGTTGGTCTGTTCTTCGGCATTCCCGGCATCATCCTAGGGCCCTTCGTCGGCGCGGTGGCCGGACAACTCGCGAGCGGCAGCCGTGTCGAACACGCCGCACGCGTCGGCGTCGGCACCTGGATCGGTTTGCTGATCGGCACCGCGATCAAACTCGCGACCGCGTTCATGATGCTGGGAACATTCGTGCTGGCGTTGGTACTCTGAATCAGGCCCCATCGTCTCCGGGCCCTCTACAAGGAGCTTCACCGAATGCAAGTACCACTCTGGATCTGGTTGGTCACGGCTGCCGGCATCGTCGCGTTGCTCGCGCTCAGTTTTTTCACCCATATCCGCGATGCCCACGAGCCTTCCATGAAGGAAGCCGGCGCATGGACGGCGTTCTTCGTGTCGCTGTCGATCCTGTTCGGGTTGGGACTGACGGCGGTCTGGGGCCGCGATCGCGGTGTCGAGTTCTTTGCGGGTTACATCACCGAATACAGCTTGTCGATCGACAATCTCTTCGTGTTCGTGATCATCATGTCGAGCTTCGCGGTGCCGCGCGCATTTCAGCAGAAGGTGCTGCTGATCGGCATCATCATCGCGCTGGTCCTGCGCACGATCTTCATCCTGATCGGCGCGGCGGCGATCGCCCACTTCAGTTGGGTGTTCTACCTGTTCGGTCTGTTCCTGATCCTGACCGCCGCCAAACTCGCGTTCGAAAAACACGACGGCGACGAGGCCTACGAGCCCAACATCCTCGTCCGTACCGCACAAAAGGTCCTGCCGTTCACCACGGAATACGACGGGGCGAACATGTCCACCGTCGTCGAAGGCAAGCGCCATTTCACGCCCATGATGATGGTGATGATCGCCATCGGCATGACCGACATCCTGTTCGCGCTCGACTCGATCCCGGCGATTTACGGTCTGACCAACGAGCCCTACATCGTGTTCGCCACCAACGCGTTCGCGCTGCTTGGATTGGTCGAACTGTATTTCCTGATCGGCGGGCTGCTCAAACGGCTCGTCTATTTGAGCTTCGGGCTGGCGCTGGTGCTGGGCTTCATCGGCATCAAGCTGATCATCGAAGC
>Ga0207657_10007709_pt1 | contig 10998 bp, 10 predicted proteins | sample KBSC33metaG_FD_184316 | JGI IMG/M metagenome (GOLD analysis project Ga0207657, IMG submission 184316) | Corn rhizosphere microbial communities from Kellogg Biological Station, Michigan, USA - KBS C3-3 metaG (SPAdes) (version 2) | ecosystem: Host-associated > Plants > Roots > Rhizosphere > Soil ... | reverse complement strand
CGCCAACATCGCCTGGCGTCTCGGGGTGCGCGACCCGGCCGCGCCAGACGTGCGCGCACCCGGCGCGGTCAGCTCGTACGCCGGGATCGAGAAGGTATGAGTCTCGGAGACCGAGGAGGAGCCATGTTCGACAACAGAGAGCAGTTGATCGGGATCTCGGTCCAGGGAACGATCGTCTCGCCCGAGTATCCGCCCCTGCCGGCGTCGCCGTACCTGATCGGCTCCGACGGCCGTCCGCAACTCCTGCCCTCGCAGGGCGGGATCGTCTACAACGTCCGCGTCGGCGACAGCGCGTTCGGCTGGCTCGCCGACCTCGTGCAGCCGGGCGTGAGCATTCGCGCCGCCGCCGAGCCCGCGAACCAGGCGCTGAACGTCCTGTCGTGCCTCGGCAACGAGGCGATCGTCGTCTCCGGGCCGGCAACGGGCGCGCGCGGCACCGTGATCGGCAAGAGCGGCCGTTTCGCCGAGCACGTGATCGTCCACTTCGCGCCCGAGACGCTCGAGCAGCTCGCGATCGAGGACAAGGTGCTCGTTCGCGCGTACGGGCGCAGCCTGGCGCTCACCGACTACACCGACGTGCAGTTGAAGAGCATCTCGCCGCAGCTCCTCGACGCGCTCGAGGTCGAGCCGGACTCGCCGGGAGCGTTGACGGTGCCGGTCGCGGCCGAGGTGCCCGCGTTCCTCGTCGGCGCCGGGTCAGGGCTCATGCACGAGAGCGGCTGCATCCAGATCCAGACCGATCATGCGGAGGCGTTGGCCGAGCACGGCCTCGACGAGTTTCGGCTCGGCGACGTCGTCGCCGTGCGCGACTACGACAGCCGCTGGGGGAACGGCTACCTCAAGGACGCGGTGTGCGTCGGTGTCGTCGTGCACGGCGACAGCCCCCGCGCGGGATACGGGCCGGGCCTGACGGTGATCATGGCCTCCACGAACAACCGGATCCGGCCCGTCGTGCGCGGCGAACGCAACATCGGCGCGCTGCTCGGGCTCGCGACGTCGGTCGAGGCACCCGCCTAAGGGGATGGGGGTCCTCGCCGGGAAGGTCGCGGTCGTCACGGGTGCGGGGGCGGGGCTCGGGCGCGCCGTCGCACTCGGGCTCGCCGAGGAGGGCGCACACGTCTTCGCCGTCTCGATCGTCAGGACCGAGCTCGCCGAGCTCGCCGCGACGGCTGCCGCCGCGGGCCTGACGGTCGAGACGATCGAGGCGGACGTCGGCGACGAAGGGGACACGCGGCGGGTCGCGGAGACGGTCCTCGCGGGCCAGGCTAGGCTCGACGTGCTGGTGAACAACGCGGGTGTGATCGCCGTGAAGCCGATCGAGGAGACCGAGCCGGAGGAGTGGGACCGGATCCTGCGCACGAACCTGCGCGGGCCGTACCTCTACTGCCGGGCGTTCGTCCCCGCGATGAAGGAGCAGCGGGCCGGGACGATCGTCAACGTCACGTCCATGTCGGGCGTGATGGGGTTCGTCGGTGAAGCGGCCTACTGCCCGTCGAAGTTCGGGCTGGAGGGGCTGACGCAGACGCTGGCGCTCGAGCTCGCACCGTGGCGGATTCGCGTGTGCAGCGTCCACCCCGGGAAGGCGATGCGCACGCCGATGTCGATGACGACCTACGACGAGGCGGCGAAGCGTGACTGGGTCGACCCCGCCGAGCTCGCCCCCGGGTTCGTGCGGCTCGCCGCCTCGGACGACGAGCGGATCTCGGGGCGCAGGTTCGACGTCTGGCGGGTCGCGCACGAGGGAGTCGCCGGAGCAATCGGATCGTGAGCGAGCTTCCGCTCGGGGCCGAGGCACCGTGAGCCGGTTCGGCTTCGTCGGCGCCCGGACGCTGCAGGCGATCCCGGTCGTCTTCGGCGTCACGATCATCAGCTTCTTCGTGCTCAGGCTGATCCCGGGCGACCCGACAGTCGTGATGCTCGGCACGCACTGGACCCCGGCGCGCGCGACGCAGCTCCGTCACAGCCTCGGGCTGAACAAGCCGATCTGGGAGCAGTACTACCTCTTCATGAACCATCTCGTCCACGGCAACCTCGGCCAGTCGCTCTACTACCGGTCGCCCGTCGCCCACCTGATCACGGCGCGGTTGCCCGTCACGCTCTGGCTCGCCGCCTATTCGACGGCGATCGCGATCGTCATCAGCATCCCGCTCGCGACGATCAGCGCGCTTCGCAGGAACGGTGTCGTCGACCAGGGAGTTCGGGCCACGTTCCTGCTCGCGTTCGCGATGCCGCCGTTCTGGGTCGGGCTCGTCCTGATCCTGCTGCTCAGCCTGCAGGTGCATCTCTTTCCGGTTGCGGGCTACGGGAGCGGATTCTTCGGCCATCTGTACGACCTGTTCCTGCCGGCGCTGACGATCGCGCTCGGGTTCGCGGCGATCCTGATCCGGACGCTTCGCAACGGGATCCTCGGCATCCTGCGTGCGGACTACATCGACACCGCGCGCGCAAAGGGGCTCGCGCCCGGCCGGCTGCTCACGCGGCACGTGCTGCGCAACGCGATGCTCTCCGCCGTCACCGTCCTGGGCGTCAACCTCTCGTACCTGATCGGAAGCACGGTCGTGATCGAGAACGTGTTCGCGTTGCCCGGTCTCGGTCAGCTGCTTGCGCTGTCGATCACGAACCGTGACCTTTCGGTCGTCCAGGGGATCACGCTCGTCTTCGGCGTCCTCGTCGTCACGATCAACCTCCTCACCGACGTCGCCTATGCCGCCCTCGACCCGCGCATCGCGTACGACTGACGACCGATGACGATCGGTTCCGAGCCAGCGGTCGCGACACCGGTGCCGGTCGGGCCACCGCGCACTGCGTATGCCTGGGTGAGGTGGCGCGGCCGCCTGCCCTTCGCAGTCGGGATCACGCTCGTGCTGGTGACGATCGCCGGCGCCCTGCTCGCGCCGCTGATCACGCGGTACGACCCGAACAGCCAGGACATCCTGCATGCGCTCGCACCGCCGGGAACGAGCGGGCATCTCCTCGGCACGGATCAGTTCGGCCGGGACGTGTTGAGCCGACTGCTCTACGCGGGCCGCATCGACCTGCTGATCGCGTTCGGAGCCACGAGCGTCTGCCTCGTGTGCGGCTCGCTGATCGGGCTCGTCTCGGGCTATCTCGGCGGGCGCGTCGACGCGGTCCTGATGCGCGTGGTCGACGTCGTGTTCGCGTTCCCGTTCATCGTCCTCGTCCTGACGATCATCGCCATCCTCGGGCCCGGCCTCCGCAACATGTTCATCTCGATCTGGCTCGTCAGCTGGGTCCCCTACGCGCGAATCGTCCGCGGCGAGGTGCTCGTCGCGAAGCGCCAGGAGTACGTGCTGGCGGCGCGGGCGCTCGGCTTCAAGACGCCGCGGATCATGCTCGGCCATCTGCTGCCGAACGTCCTCACGCCGGCGATCGTCTACTCGATGCTCGACGCCGTGAACAACGTCGGCCTGGGCGCGGCGCTCGGCTTCCTCGGTGTCGGTGTCCAGGACCCGCAGGCGGAGTGGGGGAAGATGATCTCCGACGCGCAGAACTTCCTCGCCACGAACTGGTGGCTTCCGACGATCCCCGGGGTCGCGATCGCGCTCTTCGGGCTCGGCCTCAGCCTCGTCGGGGACGGCCTCGCCGACCGACTGCGGCCGGAATGAGCAGCATGGAGAACGTGGCGCCGAGAGACGCAGTCGCAGATCCGCGCGAGCCGGACACGCTGCTCGGGGTCGAGGACCTCCACGTCTCGTTCGACGTCGGGAAGCGGAGCGTGCGCGCCGTCGACGGCGTCAGCTTCTCGATCCGCCGCGGCGAGATCTTCGGAATCGTCGGCGAGTCGGGCTGCGGCAAGAGCGCGACGCTCCGCGCGCTGATCGGGCTTCTGCCACAGTCCGGTGCCCACACGTCGGGGCGCGTGACCTACGGCGGCCGGAACCTCCTCGACCTCGGCGAGCGCGCGCTGCGCCGCGTCCGCGGGGCGGAGATCTCGATGGTCTTCCAGGACCCGATGACGTTCCTGAACCCGGTCCTGCGCGTGAGCGAGCAGATCGAGGAGGCCCTTCGGCAGCACACCGAGCTCGGACGCGCCGAGCGGCACGACCGTGCCGTCGAGCTGATGCGCCTCGTCGGCATCGCGCTTCCCGAGCGGCGCCTGCGCGAGTACCCGCATCAGTTCTCCGGCGGGATGCGCCAGCGGGTGCTGCTCGCGATCGCGCTTGCGTGCGGCCCGAAGATCCTGCTCGCCGACGAGCCGACGACGGCGCTCGACGTGACGATCCAGGATCAGATCCTCAAGCTGCTCAAGCGGCTGCGAGACGAGCTCGGCATGAGCATCGTCCTCGTCAGCCACGACCTCGGCGTGATCGCGCAGATGTGCGAGCGCGTGGCCGTCATGTACGCGGGGCAGGTGGTCGAGAGCGCGCCGGTGCGCGAGCTGATCCGGAACCCGCGGCATCCCTACACCGTCGGGCTGCTCAGCTCGCTGCCGCGACTCGACACCGACAGCCGGTACCTGATCCCGATCCCCGGTGCGCCGCGCAGCATGACCGAGATCGCTCCCGGTTGCCGTTTTGCGGATCGCTGTCAGCTCGCGCTCGACGAGTGCCGTGACTGGGAGACCGAGTTGCTCGACGCCGCAGTCGAGCATCGCTCGCGTTGCCTACGCCATCCGATCGTGGTGAGACGCGATGCCTGACAACGGCGTGCCTCTCGTCGAGGCGCGGGGCCTGAGCAAGCGCTACGACCTGCACGGCGGGCTGCTCGGCCGCCTACGCGGCCGCGAGCGGGAGTCGCTGCACGCCGTCGACGACGTCTCGCTGCGCATCATGCGCGGCGAGACGGTCGGGCTCGTCGGCGAGTCGGGCTGCGGGAAGAGCACGTTCGGACGGCTCCTGATGCACCTCGAGCGGCCGACCGCCGGTGAGATCCGCTACGAGGGCGTCGTCGTCGACGACGACGGGATCGAGGCGCTTCGGCGCAAGGCGCAGATCATCTTCCAGGATCCGTTCTCGTCGCTGAACCCGCGCAAGAAGGTGCGCAGCGTGATCGAGGAGGTGCTCGCGGTCCACCACCTGTGCCCGCGTGACGAGCGTGGTGCGCGCGTGGACGAGCTCCTCGAGCGCGTCGGCCTCTCGCCTGAGCTTGCGGACCGCAGGCCGCGGCAGTTCAGCGGCGGCCAGCGGCAACGCATCGGTATCGCCCGCGCGCTCGCAGTCGGACCGGAGTTCATCGTCGCCGACGAGCCGGTGTCGGCCCTCGACGTCTCGGTCCAGGCGCAGGTCCTGAACCTGCTCGTCGAGTTGCAGGAGCAGCTCGACCTCACCTACCTGTTCATCTCGCACAACCTCGGCGTCGTTCGCCACCTGAGCCGTCGCGTGGTTGTCATGTATCTCGGCCGGGTGGTCGAGGAAGCCCCCACCGCTGAGCTGTTCGCCGAGCCGCTCCATCCCTACACGCAGGCGTTGATCCAGGCCGTGCCCGACCTCGATCCGGATCGTGCGGTCGAGACGGCCGCCGTCGAAGGCGATCTCCCCAATCCGATCCACCGTCCCGGCGGGTGCCATTTCCATCCTCGCTGCCCGTTCGCGATGGATGTCTGCCGGTCGGAGTCGCCGCAGCTTCGGCAGGTGGCTCCGCGTCGCGTCGTCGCCTGTCATCTCTACGACGATCGGCCGGAGGTGCCGGCGGCGACCGCCGGCTCCTCGTCTCAGTAGCCTTCGGCGCCCGGGTTGCCCTGCGCGCCGTCGACGGCGATGTTGGCCCCGTTGATCCAGCCCGCGCGCGGCGAGAGCACGAAGCAGATCGCGTCCGCCACCTCGGCCGGCGTCCCGAGCCGCTTGGCCGGGAGCTCTTCCTGCTCGAAGCGGCCGAACCGCTCGGGGTTCGCCCGCTGGTAGCCCTCCCAGCCGCCGCCCGGGAAGAGCAGCGACCCGGGGCTGACCGCGTTGACGCGGATGCCAAGCGGCGCGAGCTCGCGCGCGAGCGAGCTCGCAGCGAGGATCGTCCCGGCCTTGGCCGCGCCGTACTGCGCGAGCGGCGCCGGCTTCCAGCCGGAGATCGACGAGACGAAGACGATCGAGCCTCCCCCGGCCGACTCCATCAACGGCGCCGCCGCGCGCGTCGCCCGGATGCAGTGCAGCAGGTTGAGGTCGAGGGTCGCGCTCCAGTCGTCGTCGCTCGACTCGAGGAGCGGCCCGCCGATGATGCCGCCCACGTTCGCGACGAGCAGGTCGAGCCGGCCGAGCGCCTCGGCCGCGGCGCCGACGAACGCCTCGAGCTCGCCGGGCGCCGTGACGTCGCACGGCTGACCGAAGAGCGCGGGACCGGAACCGTCGAGCTCGCGCAGCGTCGTCGTGACGGCCTCGGCCGTGCGCGCGCAGAACGCGACCGAGCAGCCTTCCGCGAGCAGGCGCTCGACGACCGCGCGCCCGATCCCCCGGGTGCCGCCGGTGACGAGTGCGACCTTGCCCGTCAGCTCGAGATCCACTCCGCCTCCTGTCGGTCCGTCACCGGCGAGCGCCGATGAAGAACTATTGACATGATGAAAATCTAGCAGTAGGCTGCCCGCGCTCCTCGTCCAACCGCCTAGCGGTTATCTCGCTCGACCTCGGGAGGGCTCATGGGACAGGTTCGTCTCGCAGTTGGGCGGCGCCGGTGGTTTGTCGGCGGCACGCTCGCTGTGATCATCCTCGCTGGATTCCTCGCACTTCAGGCGTCCACTGCCTCGGGCAAGCAGACCGCCGGAGCGCAGCGCGCCTCGGCGACGAGCAGTTGCTCGTCGGTCAAGCGCGGGGGCACGCTCAACTACGGCGTCGATCAGGACGTGATCAGCTTCGACGCCGCGAACACGCAGGACAACGGCTCGCTGTGGGCCGACATGAACATCTACGACCAGCTCGTTCGCCTGAATCCCGACGGGTCGAAGCTCGTGCCCGACCTGGCGACGTCCTGGGACGTCAAGCAGGGCGGCAAGGTGATCGTGTTCCACCTCCGCCGCAACGCGCGCTTCTACGACGGCACGCCCGTCACCTCGGCCGACGTCCTGTTCACGTTCGACCGTGTGCGTTCGCCGAAGTCGGTCGTCAACTGGACGCTCGAGGCGATCCAGTCCGACCGCGCGATCGACAAGTACACGTTCGAGGTCACGCTCAAGAAGCCGTGGGCGCCGTTCCTGAACGACATCAGCCTCTGGGGCGCGTCGATCATGTCGAAGAAGGCCGTCCTGAAGCTGGGTGGGAAGATCAAGTCCCATCCGGTCGGAAGTGGCCCGTTCTACGTCTCGAAGTTCCTGCCGGGGCAATACATCCTCCTCAAGCGGAACCCGTACTACTGGGAGCGCGACGCGTGCGGGAAGCAGTACCCGTACCTCGATGCGGTCAAGTTGGTCTACACGCCGAACGACAACACCCGCATCGTGAAGCTCGAGGGCGGCGCGCTCGATGCCGCCGTCGACGTGCCGTACAACCTGCTCGCGTCGGTCGACAAGCAGCCGAACATCACTGCGAAGACGACGCCGCAGCTCGGGATCATGGCGATCAACCTGAACCAGCGGAAGTTCGAGCCGTTCAGGGACACGAAGGTCGTCCAGGCGATGAACTACGCAGTCGATCGCGCAGCGATCGTCAAGGCGGTGTTCTTCGGGCACGCGCAGGCGGCGACGACGCCAATCGACCCGGGCGTGTACTTCCACACGGACAAGTACGGCTACCCGTTCGATCTCGCGAAGGCGAAGGCGCTGATGAAGGCGTCGAAGCATCCGAACGGCTTCAAGGTCACGCTGCTGACGGTCTCCGGAGACTCGATCGGCAACGCGGTCGCCGTCGTGATGCAGAGCGAGCTCAAGGAGATCGGCATCGACATGAGCTTGCAGGCTCTCGACTCGACGACGCAGTTCGAGCGCCAGACGAAGAAGCAGTTCCAGATGGCATGGAACTACGGGACGAGCGACAACCTCGATCCCAACTCGAACATGCTCTACTGCTGCGTCTCGGACGGCGGCGCTGATTCCGCGAACACCGGGTGGAAGGATCCGGCTGCGGACGCGCTGTACCGGCGCACGCAGACGACCATCAACGTCGCCCAGCGTGGGAAGCTCCTCGACCAGTGGCAGAAGATCGTGATGGAGAAGGCGCCGTTCATGTGGTTGATCAATCCCACGAACCGCTTCGCCTATCGCGACAACGTGCACGACTTCTTCCTGCAGAACACGGCTCACTGGCCGCTCTGGGTCGCCTGGAAGAGTTGAGGGACGGCAGGGCACTCGTTCGGTCTCGTCTGATGACGGGGCGCCGGCACCGGCCGGCGCCCCGTCGGGGGGCGCATCCCGCGTGAGCCCTGTCGAGATCGTCTCCGGCGGGACGATCGTCGGAGAGAACGGCCCGTTTCGCGCCGACATCGTCATCCGCGACGGGCGGATCAGCGGCCTCGTCGAGGACTCGTCCGCGCTCGAGGGAGAGCGCTATGAGGCCTCCGGCCGGTTCGTCCTCCCCGGTGGGGTCGACATCCACACGCACCTGCGCGAGCCGTCCAGGATCGAACGGGAGGACTTCGCGCACGGGACCGCGTCTGCCGTCGCCGGCGGGATCACGACCGTCGTCGAGATGCCGCAGGCCGATCCACTCGTCCGCGACGTCGAGAGCCTCCGCACCAAGCGCGCGCTCGCAGAGCAGGGCTCGATCGCGGACTTCGGCCTCTACGCCGCCGCGGTCGGCCAGAGCCGCGAGGAGCTCGCGGCGCTCCAGGCGGAAGGGGTGCTCGCCTTCAAGGCGTTCATGTCCGACTCGAGCCCGGGGTATCCGCGGCTCGGCGACGCGATGCTGCTCGACTGCCTGGAGAAGCTGCGCGACCTCGGCGCGACGCTGATCGTGCACGCGGAGAACAACGACCTCTTGCAGGCCGGGATCGCCCGGATGGCCGCCGAAGGTCGCGTCGATCCGCTCGCACATGCCGAGTCGCGGCCGCCGGTGGTCGAGATCGAGGCGATCCGGATCGCCGTCGACCTCGCGGTGCACGCGGGCGCGCGGCTGCACGTCGCGCATGTCAGTACGCCGGAGGGTGCGCGGATCGTCGCGGACGCGCGCGCGTCAGGAGCGGAGATCACCTGCGAGACCTGCCCTCAGTACCTGCTGCTCGATCTCTCCGATCTGGAGCGGCTCGGCCCGTATGCACGGTGCGCTCCGGCGATCCGCTCCCGGGCGGACGTCGACGCGTTGTGGCCGCTCGTGCTCGACGGGACGATCGCCGCCGTCGCATCCGACCATTCGCCGTACCGGATCGAGGAGAAGGAGGCCGGGCGCGACGACATCTTCAAGGCGGCGCTCGGCCTGAACGTGATCCAGGTGATGCTTCCAGCCGTGCTCGACGAGGGCCTCTACCGGCGCGGGCTGTCGCTCGCCCGGTTCGCGGAGCTGTCGGCGACCGGACCGGCGAAGGTCGTCGGGCTCTATCCGGCGAAGGGCAGCATCCGCGTCGGCGCCGACGCCGATCTCGCGGTGTGGGACCTCGACGCCGAGTGGGACGTCTCGCGCGATCGGTTGTTCAGCCGGCATCCGTGGACGCCGCTCGAGGGTCGACGGATCCGTGGTCAGGTCGTCGCGACGATCCGGCGCGGGGAGGTCGTGTTCAAGGACGGAGCCGTGTGCGGCCGACCCGGGTCGGGGCGCTTCCTCACGGTGCACGCGTAGGCACTCTCGAATCGAGGAGGACGAACAGTGGTCAGACGCATCAAGCACATGGCCGTCGCGGTTTCGGACGTCGACGCCGCCGTCGCCGCGTACGGCCGACGGCTCGGCGTCGTCGAGCCGCGTCGCGTCGAGTGGCCCGAGGGAAAGTCGAAGGAGGCGCACTTCGCGTTCGGCGAAGTCGAGATCCAGCTGTGCGAGTCGACGGATCCGGAGGGACGGTTCGCCCAGCACATCGCCCGCTACGGCGAGGGGGTGCAGCACATCTGCCTCGAGGTCGACGACATCGACGACGCGATCGAGGACGCGCTCGCCGACGGTGCGACGTTGAAGGAATGCCGTGCGTGCCGGAAGACGGGCTCGCACCCGCACAGCGAGGGGTGGGTCGCGTTCCTCGACGGCCAGGCCGTTCCCGGGTTCGAGATCGAGTTCATGCAGGTCTACAAGGACGGCGAGCGTCCGACCGATTTCGCGACCGGCGTGTGACCGCGCCCGAGACGCTGCGCGCCGTCGCGGGCGCCGTTCGCGGTGACCGCGTGCTTGCCCGTCTCGACGAGCTGGCCGCGATCGGAGCGGATCCGCTCGGCGGGACGACGAGGCTCGCGTTCTCCCCGGAGGACGACGAGGCGACGGACCTCGTCCGTGGCTGGGCCGCGGAGGCGGGGCTCGAGACGGCGTTCGACGAGTACGGCAGCCTCTTTGCGTCGAGTGACGGCAACCGGGCCGGTGCGACGACCAGCGTCTGCGGCTCCCATCTCGACACGGTTCCGAACGGCGGCCCGCTCGACGGTGCGCTCGGTGTGGTCGGCGCGATCGAAGCGGTCGAGGCGATGCGGGCCGCCGGGGTGTCGCCGCCGAATGCGCTCGAGGTGGTCGTGTGGCGGTGCGAGGAGCCCGTTCGCTTCTCACAGGGAAAGGTCGGCAGCCTGCTCTTCACGGAGCAGGTGACGGTCGACCAGCTCGTCGCGCTCGGCGATCCGGGCTTCGACGTCGTCGCTGCCCTCACCGCCGGCGACCGCGGCCCGCGGCGCGAGTCCTCGCGTCGGATCGCCAGCGTGCTCGAGCTGCACATCGAGCAGGGGCGACGTCTCGAACGAGCGGGGCGCTCGGTGGGAGTCGTGACCGCGGTCGCGGCACCGATCAGGCTCCGCGCGAGCTTCGACGGCCACGCCGACCACTCGGGTGCGACGCCGATGGACGATCGCCGCGACGCGCTCTGCGCGGCCGCAGAGCTCGTGCTCGCGGTCGAGGAGGCGGGACGCGCGGAGGCCGCGTTCGACTCCGTTGCGACCACTGCGGATGTGACGTGCCGTCCCGGCACGATCAACGTCGTGCCGGGTCACGCAGAGCTACT
>Ga0207657_10007705_pt1 | contig 11002 bp, 12 predicted proteins | sample KBSC33metaG_FD_184316 | JGI IMG/M metagenome (GOLD analysis project Ga0207657, IMG submission 184316) | Corn rhizosphere microbial communities from Kellogg Biological Station, Michigan, USA - KBS C3-3 metaG (SPAdes) (version 2) | ecosystem: Host-associated > Plants > Roots > Rhizosphere > Soil ... | reverse complement strand
AGGATGATCGGGTTCAGAAAGATGATGTACGACATGACGATGAAGGTCGTCAGGCCGGCCATCGTGTCGCGCGCCAACGTCGTTCCGTGCGCGGCAAAACGGAATCGCCGCTCCAGGACTCCCTCCTGGAACGTCGCCGCCAGGCTACTCATCGAGCTCGTCCCTCCCCTTTGGTGATCGACCACGGCTTGAAGGTCGAATCTACGGAGTCGGCCTGACGGAGTTCGATAGGCCGAACGGCCCACCGCCCGCTATTTGCGAACTTTTCAGCCGCGGCGCGCGCGGAGCCACTCGACGGCGAAGTCGACGGCGTCGCGCTGCCGGAAGAGCCGCGCCTCGGCGGAGCCGACGCTCCCGTGCGCGACGGTCTTCGTCGCCTCGTAGTCGGCGCCGAGCTCGGCGAACCGCTCGTCGTGGAACTCGATGTCGTCGAACGGCTGCCACCCGCTCGCGCCCGGCACGCCGTTGCGGTCGGGCTTCGCGTTCCCGGCCCGGTACTCCGCGAGGTGAAGCGAGGTGTTCCGGTTGTGGCCGACGCCGAGGAGGAGAACGTCGGCGTCGAGGTCGTAGAGGCGCGCCAGCGGCGAGCCCTCGCCGAGCGAGAACCGGAGCTCGTGGCCGGCGGTCACCCGTTCGGCGTTCGGCCCGAGCGCGGCGAACGACGCCTGCGGGTGATCGCTACGGCGGGAGCCGGGCCAGCTGCGGAAGGTCTCTCCGATCGCGCCCATCCCGCGGGTCGGCGTCAGCCGCGGGTCGAACGGCGGCGTCTCGTTCCGGATCGTCTCGACCCACTCGGCCGGGACCGGCGGACGTCGCCATCCCGCAGGATCGGAGAGGCCGCTGTGCGCCGGCATGACGAGCGTGCCGTCCGCGCCGAGCGTCGCGAGCAGGGCGAGGACCACCGCGACCGGGCCGCCGGCGACCCAGCCGATCGCCGACAGGGAGGAGTGAACGAGGAGCGTGCTTCCCGGACGCACGCCGAGGCTGCGCAGGTCGGCGGTGAGGGTCGCGACCGTCCGGGGACGGTCGGTGCGGCCGATGACGTCGGCTTCCGGCATGGGGAAGAAGTGGCGAGGGCCGGACTCGAACCGGCGACACCCCGGTTTTCAGCCGAGTGCTCTACCAGCTGAGCTACCTCGCCGCCAACAGCAGGTGCACCTGCCGGGCGGCAGTCTAGCGAGAGCCGACGCCTGCTCTGACCGCGGCGAGCCGTTCGAACAGCGTCTCCACGAGCTCGCCCTTTTGCAGCACGGCGTCGGCGCCCGCCTCGCGGACGGCCTCGTGGAGCTGCGTGTCGGGGTCGCCCGTCAGCGCGATCAGGCAGAGGTGCGGATGGTCCTTCCGGAGGCGGGCGACGGCGGTGACGCCGTCGAGGAGCGGCATGTGCAGGTCGATGACGACCGCGTCCGGGACGAGCTCGTCGGCGAGCTCGATCGCGTGCAGCCCGTTCTCCGCGAATCCGACGACGGTCAGCTCAGGCTGGTTCTCGATCAGCGGCTTCAGCGACTCGAGGAACGACGCGTCGTCGTCTGCGAGGAGGACCCGGAGCTGACTCATGCTCGGCCGACGTTAGCCTTGTGTCCGTGGCCGTGCAACAGGTCGCCGTCATCGGCGCCCCGCTCGACCTCGGGCAGGGCCGCCGCGGCGTCGACATGGGGCCTTCTGCGATCCGCTATGCGGGTCTTGCGGAGCATCTGACGACGAAGCTCGGGATCGAGACGGCGGACCTCGGCGACGTCGTCGCGCCGGTTCCGGAGTCGACGGAGGAGATCGACGAGCACGCGCGATACCTGCCGCACATCCTGAAGCACTGCGACAAGGTGGCGAAGCTCGTCGAGCTGACGCGACGCTCGGGCGCGATGCCGCTCGTGCTCGGCGGCGACCATTCCGTCGCGCTCGGCACGCTCGTCGGCATGGCCGCGGTCGACGGCCCGGGCGGGGTCGTCTGGATCGATGCGCACGGCGACCTGAACACGCCTCAGAGCTCGCCGAGCGGCAACGTGCACGGCATGGTGCTCGCCGCGGCGCTCGGCCTCGGCGGCGACGCGTTCCGGTACGACGACTGGACGCTGCCGGCGGTTGCGCCGGGCAAGCTCGCGCTCGTCGGCGTGCGCTCGCTCGACCAGGGCGAGCGCGACGTGCTGCACGGCCTCGACGCGAAGGTGTTCACGATGACCGAGGTCGACCGCATGGGCATCGAGTCGTGCGTCCGCGAGGCGGTGGCGCACGTGCGCGGAGCCGGCTTCCTGCATGTCTCGCTCGACATGGACGTCGTCGATCCGGACCACGCGCCGGGCGTCGGCACGCCGGTGCGCGGCGGACTGTCGTATCGCGAGGCGCATCTCGCGATGGAGACCGTCGCGGAGTCAGGCCTCGCCGACTCGCTCGACGTCGTCGAGGTGAATCCGATCCTCGACCGCGAGAACGCGACGGGCCAACTCGCGGTCGAGCTCGTCGCGTCGGCGCTCGGCGCGCGCATTCTCTAGCTGAGGAACTGTTCGACGGCGCGTGCCGTCGCGTCGAACGCGGACCACATCACCATGTGCCCGCCCGGAACGGTGACGACGTTGTCGTATTGCCGCACGTGCTCGTCGCGGACGAGCCCGTAGTCCGGGGCGTACAGAAGCAGTGTCGGCACCGGCGGCGGTGGCGGCGGCTCGGTCGCGAGCTCGCCGTAGATCGAGACGACCGCGGACTGCGACGAGCGCCTGCGCACCCGGCCGTCCGGGAGCTCGTCGACGTGCAACGACATGTCGGCGATCGCACGTGCGCGGTCGAGGCCCGCCGCGTCGTTGCGCGAGTCGACGTACGCCTCGACCGAGTCGTAGATCTGCTCCGCGCGTTCCTGGTCAGCGATGTATTCCGCGACGTGCGGGAGGACGTGCAGCGCGGGATCGAGCAGGACGCCGCGGCGGACGAGCTCGGGCCGCCGCGCCGCGAGCTCGACGACGAGCCGTCCGCCGAAGGAGTGGCCGAGCCAGTTGCACGGTTTGGGAAACGTCTCCGCCAGATCTTCGACGTGTTGCGCGAGCGTCCAGGGCGGTTCCCACGACGAGCGGCCGTGCCCGCGCAGATCCGGCGCGAGCACATGGAATCGCTCGGCCCACCGCTCCTCGGCGAGCTGCTTGAAACGCTCGCCGTGGGCGGTGACACCGTGCAGGCAGACGAGCGTCGGCAGCGACGGATCGCCCCACTCGTGCACGTGCAGCTTCACGCGACAAACCGTAGAGGCATCCCGCACGTACTGCCTCTGTCGTCAATCCCCGTAGACGGAGGTCCTATGTTCGCCGCCCTCGCAGTTGCAGCCGCGCTTGCCGCCGGCGTCAACTCGTATACGCCTCACACGCTCGTCACGAACACGTCCGACGCCTCGCTCGTCAACGGCTGGGGCATCGTCGCCGGCCCGACGACGCCGTGGTGGGTTTCGGACAACCACACGAATCTGTCGACCCTCTACTCCGGCACCGGCGCGAAGGCCGCGCTCACCGTCGCCGTGCCCGGCGGGCCGACCGGAGTCGTGTTCAACGGCGATGCGACCGCATTCGCGGGCGGTCGCTTCCTCTTCTCGAACGAGGCCGGACAGATTCTCGGCTGGGCGCCCGGCGCAACCGCCGCCTCCGTGCGCGCCGACCTGTCGTCGCAGGGGGCGAGCTTCAAGGGTCTGACGATCCTGAACGGGAAGCTGTACGCGCCGGACTTCCACAACGGCAAGGTCGACGTGTTCGACTCGTCGTTCGCGCCGGTCTCGTCGGGCTTCGTCGACAAGACGATTCCGAAGGGCTACGCGCCGTTCGGCATCCAGGCGCTCGGTGGCAACATCTTCGTCACGTATGCGTTGCAGGACGCAAAGCGCGCGGACGAGGTCGACAAGCCGGGTAAGGGCTACGTCGACGAGTTCACCCCGGACGGCGCGCTCGTCGGGCATGTCGCGAAGCAGGGCGGCAAGAACGCTCCGCTGAACGCACCGTGGGGTCTCGCGATGGCGCCGCAGGGCTTCGGCGTCTTCGCCGGCGACCTGCTCGTCGGCAACTTCGGGAACGGCCGCATCAGCGCCTACGAGCAGCGCGGCTCGAAGTGGGTCTATCGCGGCCAGCTGCGCGCCGGAGACGGGACGATCATCGTCACGCCGGGCCTGTGGGGGATGGCGTTCGGCAACGGCGCCGCCGCCGGGCCGGTGACGAGCCTCTACTTCGCCGCAGGCCCGAACGACGAAGCGGCCGGCGCGTTCGGCGTCATCACCGCGAACGGCTAACTACTCGTCGGTTTCCTCACCGTTGCCGGAGGGGCGGAAATACTTCCGCCCCTTCAGCACGTCCGGCAGGTAGTCGACGTCGAAGCCGCGCGGGTCCTCGTGCGGATAGATGTAGCCGGCGCCGTGACCGAGGCGTCGCCCGTAGTACGAGCCGTCCTTCAACGCGTCCGGCGGCTCCGCATTGCCGTGCTCGCGCACGTCGTTCGTCGCCTCGCCGATCGCCCGGTACGAGGCATTCGACTTCGGCGCGCGTGCGAGATAGATGCATGCCTGCGCGAGATTGAGTCGCGCCTCCGGCAGGCCGACGTGCTCGACCGCCTGCGCAGCCGCGACCGCGACGAGCAGGGCCTGCGGATCGGCGTTGCCGATGTCTTCGCTCGCGTGCACGATCATGCGCCGCGCGATGTACCGGGCATCCTCGCCGCCTTCGAGCATCGCCGCGAGGTAATAGACCGCCGCATCGGGATCGCTGCCGCGGATCGACTTGATGAACGCGGAGATGTAGTCGTAATGCGCATCTGACGCCTTGTCGTAGAAGATCGGGCGCTTGCGTGCCGCGTCCTCGACGTTCTCCTCGGTGATCGCGCCGTCCGCCGTCTCCGCGGCGAGCTCGAGGATGTTCAACGCCGAGCGCGCGTCACCGCCGGAGCGTGCGACGACGAGGTCGCGCGCCGCGTCGCCGATCGACGTGCCGAGCTCGACGACGCCGCGGTCGACGATGTTGCGCAGGTCGTCCTCGGACAGCGGCTCGAGCTCGTACAGCTGCATGCGCGACATCAACGCCGAGTTGACCTCGTAGTACGGGTTCTCCGTCGTCGCGCCGATCAGCGTGATCAGGCCTTCTTCGACGGTCGGCAGCAGTGCGTCCTGCTGTGCCTTGTTGAAGCGGTGGATCTCGTCGAGGAAGAGGATCGTGCGCGTTCCGGTCGTCCCGAGACGCTCTCGCGCGCGCGCCATCACCTCGCGCACGTCCTTGACCGTGGCCGATACGGCGGAGAGCTCCTCGAACGCGGCGCCCGTCGTGTGCGCGACGATCCGCGCCAGCGTCGTCTTCCCCGAGCCGGGAGGGCCGTAGAAGATCGACGACCGGACGCGGTCCTCGGCGATCGCGCGGCGCAGCGCCGAGCCCTCGCCGAGCACGTGCTGCTGGCCGACGAAGTCTTCGAGCGTGCGCGGCCGCAGCCGCTGCGCGAGTGGCGCGATCGCGTCGGCCCGTTGCGACGCGGCATCCGAGAAGAGGTCGCTCATGTCGGCAGTATGCTCGCCGTCTTGCGCGACGAAGTCACCGAGCTGCTCAGTCGCCTGATCCGGGTCGACACGACGAACCCGCCGGGAAACGAGACGGCGGCCGCCCTGCTGCTGCGCGACTATCTGGAGGCGAACGGCGTCGAGTGCGAGCTGATCGCGCGCACGCCCGAGCGCGCGAACCTCGTCGCCCGGATCAAGGGGAGCGGCGGCGGGCCGTCGCTCCTGATCATGGGGCACACCGACGTGGTCCTCGCCGACCCGGCGGAGTGGTCCGTGCCGCCGTTCAGCGGCGAGGTGCGCGGCGGCGAGATCTGGGGACGCGGTGCGCTCGACATGAAGAGCCAGGTTGCGGCGAACGCGGTTGCGATCGCGTCGCTCGCGCGCGACGGGTTCAAGCCGTCGGGCGACCTGATCTTCGCCGCCACCGCCGACGAGGAGGTCGGAGCCGGCTTCGGCCTCGAGTGGCTCTGCGAGGCACATCCCGACGCGGTGCGCGCCGACTTCTGCATCAACGAGGGCGGCGGCGACCGGCTCGAGATCGGGGGCGCCCCGTACTGGATCTGCACGGTCGCAGAGAAGATGTCGGCGCCGTTCGTCGTCCGCGTGCGCGGCCGCTCGGGCCACGCGTCGATGCCGGGAATCGCCGACAACGCCCTCGTCAAGGCGGCGCGGCTGATCGAGCGCATCTCCTCCTACGCTCCGCCGCGCGTCGTGCCGCCCGAGGTGAAGGCGTTCCTCCAGACGATCGGCGAGGAGCTCGACACACTGCCGGCCACCATCGCCGAGCTCGTCGAGCCGCTGCTTGCGGCCACGTTCTCGCCGACGATGATCAGCGCGTCGCAGAAGCGCAACATCATTCCCGCCGTCTGCGAGATCACCGTCGATTGCAGACTGCCGCCCGGAACGACGCCCGCGGCTGCGGAGCCGGACATCCGTCGCGTGCTCGGCGACGACGTCGAGTACGAGCTCGAGTTCACCGAAGCGCACGGCGGCACGCGCTCCGCGTTCGACACGCCGCTGCTGCGCGCCGCCGAGTCGTTCGTCTCGGAGATCGATCCGGGCGCGAAGGTCGCGCCGATGATCACGGCCGGTTTCACCGACAGCCATTGGCTGCGTGAAGCGTTCGGCACCGTGGCGTACGGCTTCTTCCCGGTGCGCATGGCGCCCGAGCTGATGGCGCAGCTGATTCACTCGGCCGACGAGCGCATCCCGGTCGACGACCTCGAGCTCGGCCTGCAGTGGGTGCGTCACGCTGCGCGCACACTGCTCGCATGACGGTCGGGGAGCTGGAAGCGGCACTCGCAGCCGAGCAGCCGTTCGAGGTCGCGCGCGTCTTCATCTCGTACGGCGCGACGGCGCGCAGCGCACCCGAGGCGTGCGCGCTGCCGGAGGTCGCATACACGCTCGAGGCGCCTCGCACCGACGGCGGCGACTTCGCGATCGGCGAGTGGAGCACGACGTGGGACCCCGACGACTACGCGCGCGCGATCGAGACCGTCCGCGCTGCGATCTTCGAGGGCGACGTCTATCAGGTGAACCTCGTCCAGCACATGCGCGCGCGCTTCGAAGGCGATCCCGTCGGCTTCGCGCAATCGCTCGCGCACCTGCGGCCGCTCGAGCCGGCCGTGCTCGAAGGCGACGGCTGGGCGATCGTCTCGGCGTCGCCGGAGCTGCTGCTGCAGAAGCGCGGACGGCGCATTCGCACGCAGCCGATCAAGGGAACGCGCCCGCTCGGCCTGCACGTCGAGTCGGCCAAGGACGCAGCCGAGCACGTGATGATCGTCGACCTCGAGCGGAACGACCTCTCCCGTGTCGCCGTCCCCGGCAGCGTGCGCTGGCCGGAGCTGCTCGCCGAGCGTGAGCTCGCCGGCGTCACCCATCTCGTCGCAACGGTCGAGGCGGAGCTGCGCGAGGACGTGTCGCTCACCGAGCTGCTCGAGGCGGTGCTGCCCGGCGGATCGGTCACGGGCTGTCCCAAGGTTGCCGCCTGCGATCTGATTGCAGAGCTGGAGCCGGTCGGTCGCGGCGCGGCGATGGGCGCGCTCGGCCGGATCTACGGCAACGGCGACCTCGACCTCGCGCTGACGATCCGCACGTTCGCGATCGTCGACGGCGAGATCCACTTCTGGGTCGGCGGCGGCATCGTCTGGGACTCGGTCGCGGCGGACGAGATCGAGGAGTCGTGGGTGAAGGCGCGCCCGCTGATCGCGAGATGAGCCTGCTGGCCCTCGCGCAGCTCGGACGCGGCGTCGTCCCGCCCGACGAGCCGGTGCTCCGCGCCGACGACGAAGGCGTGCTGCGCGGCCGCGCCGTGTTCGAGACGCTTCGCGTGTACGACGGTCGCCCGTTCGAGTTGCACCCGCATTTCGACCGGCTCGCCGCGTCGGCGCAACGACTCCGCCTGCCGGAGCCGCCACAGGCGCAGCTGCAGTCGCTCGCGCACGATGCGCTCGCGGCAGCGAACGAGCCGAACTGCGTGCTCCGTTTCCTGTGGACGCCGCAGACCGGCCTCGCGCTCGTATCGGCGCTGCCGCCCGATCTCGACGAGCTGCGCGCACGCGGCCTGCGTGTTCAGGTGCGCGACTGGGCGACTGGCCTGCTCGCAGGCGCGAAGTCGGTGAGCTACGCCGAGAACATGGCGGCGCAGGCCGCCGCCGAGGAGGCGGGCTTCGACGATGCGCTCTTCGTCGCGCCGGACGGCTCCGTGCTCGAGGGGCCGACCTCGAACGTGTGGTTCCGCGAGGGCGACGTGTTGCACACGCCGGCGCTCGACCTGCCGATCCTGGCGGGCGTCACGCGCGGCGTCGTCCGGAAGCTCGCCGGCGGGCAGGTCGAGGAGGGCCGCTACCCGCTCGAGCGCCTGCTCGCGGCCGACGAGGTCTTTCTCACCTCATCCGTGCGTGAGGTGATGCCGGTCGTCGCCGTCGGCGAAAACACGTTCGAACGCGGGCCTGCCGCCGCCGAGCTTCAAAATGCGCTCCGGCGGTACGCTGGAAGTGCATGAGCGACAAGCTTCGCCTCGGTGGAATGGCGCTCGCGAACGGCGTGCTCGTGCACGGGCCGACGTCGTGGGCGTGCGCGATCCGCAACGCGGACGGCGAGATCGAGGTTGCCGCGCGGCGCAAGCGGCTGATCGCGTCCAAGGTGCGCAACCCGCTCCTCCGGGGCCCGGCGCGGCTGCTCGAGGCGATTGCGCTCCTGCCGCAGGTGAAGCGCGCACTGCCCGCAGCAAAGCTGCCGATGCAGAACGGCCGGGTCTTCGCGGCGATCGCCGGCGCGAGCGTCGCCGTGAAAGGCGTGCGCGAGAACGAGCGATTGCGGCCGGCTGCGCAGGAGCTCCTCGTCTCGCTCCTCTCCTTCGCACCTGCGGTGTTCGCGCTGCGCGGCGGCGAGCTCGCGCACTACCACGGTGCAGAACACATTGCGATCGGCCGCTACGAGCACGGCGACGGCGCGACGAAGGAGCACGAGCGCTGCGGCGGTCACCTCATCGGCCCGTTGCTCGCGACGACCGCGGTCGGCAACGCGCTCGCCGGCCTCGCGCCGCAGCGCCTGCAGAAGTCGGCTCGCGCTGCCGCGCAGCTCGGTGCGCTCGCCGCGACGACCGAGCTGTTCGGCTGGATGACGCGTCATCCCGACAACCTGCTCGCGCAGGGGTTGTCGAAGCCCGGGCACGAGCTGCAGCACCGGCTCTCGACCGCCGAGCCGACGCCGGAGCAGCTGGAGGTCGCGGAGGCGGCGCTCGCCGCGTGCCTCGCGCTCGAACATGGCGACGACTAACAAGCGGACGCGGCTCGACCCGGCGCTCTTCGACCTGCCGGTCGAGAAGATGCGCGCCGGCTGGTACAGCGACGCGTACTTCAACCACGCGCGCGCGACGTTGCTCCAGGACGGGCGTCACCCGCACGTCGTCATGCAGGTCTTCCAGAAGAAGCACGCGTGGCTCGGCGGCATGGACGAGGCGATCGCCATCCTCAAGCTGTGCTCGCACGACTACGACGGGCTGGAGATCCGCGCGCTCTACGACGGCGACGAGATCTCGCCGTACGAGCCGGTCATGCACATCGAAGGCGACTACACCGCGTTCGCGCATCTCGAGACGGCATATCTCGGAACGCTCGCGCGGCGAACGTTGATCACGACGAACGTCGTGCACGTGCTGCAGGCGGCGAACGGCAAGCACGTGATCTTCATGCCGGCCCGCTTCGACCATCACCGCGTGCAGGCGGGCGACGGCTACGCCGCCTACGTCGCGGGCCAGATCATGGGCACGCAGATCGGCGTCACCAGCGACGAGCAGGCGTCGTGGTGGGGCGGTCGCGGCATCGGCACGGTTCCCCACGCACTGATCGGCGCGTATGGCGGCGACACCGTCCTCGCAGCGCAGAAGTTCGCGGAATGGGCGCCGCCGGAGATGAACGTCACCTGCCTCGTCGACTTCGACAACGACTCGATCCGCACGGCGCTCGAGGTCGCGGACGCGCTCGGCGACCGGCTCTGGGGCGTGCGCCTCGACACCTCCGAGTCGCTCGTCGACCGCTCCCTCGTCGGCGAGCTCGGCGACTTCAAGCCGACGGGCGTCAACGAGCGCCTCGTCTGGAAGGTGCGGGAGGCGCTGGACGCCGCCGGCCACGAGCGCATCCGCATCGTCGTCTCGGGCGGCTTCGACGTCGAGAAGATCAGCCGGTTCGAGGACGCCGGCGTCCCGGTCGACGCGTACGGCGTCGGCTCCTCGCTGATCCGCGGCTCGAACGACTTCACCGCCGACATCGTCCTGACGGACGGCAAGCCGTCGGCCAAGTTCGGCCGGCATCTGCGCGACGGCTCGCGCCTGGAATCGGTCCAGTGAGACGCGTCCTCTGGGACGTCGACACGCAGGTCGACTTCATGGAGCCCAGCGGCAAGCTCTACGTCCCCGGCGCGCGCGACGTCGCGCCGGCGATGGAGCGCCTCGTCGACGCCGCGCGGGCTGCGCGCGTGACACACGTGGCTTCGGCCGACGACCACGAGCTGACCGATCCCGAGATCTCTGAGACGCCGGACTTCCAGAACACGTATCCGCCGCACTGCCTCCGCGGCACCCGGGGTGCCGAGAAGGTCCTCGAGACGAAGCAGCGCGACCCATTGCCGCTCTCGCTCGTTCCCTTCCCACCGGGCCTGCTCCCGCGCATGATCGAGGGGAAGCGGGAGATCCTGCTCCTGAAGAAGAACTTCAACGTGTTCACGAATCCCAACACCGATCCGCTGCTCGACGCGCTCGACCCCGAGGAGATCGTCGTCTTCGGCGTTGCGACCGACGTGTGCGACGACGCGGCGATCCGGGGCTTCCTGCAGCGCGGCCGCCGGGTCGTCTTCGTCGAGGACGCCGCCCGGGGCCTGGACGAGCAGCGAACCGCCTCCTGCACGGCGTTTTGGCGGGAGGGCGGCGTCGAGTTCTCGACGGTCGAGGAGGTGGTCGCCTCCCTCGGCTAAGGGATTCCCTTCCCGCTGCCGATGAGGTCA
>Ga0207657_10007704_pt1 | contig 11003 bp, 10 predicted proteins | sample KBSC33metaG_FD_184316 | JGI IMG/M metagenome (GOLD analysis project Ga0207657, IMG submission 184316) | Corn rhizosphere microbial communities from Kellogg Biological Station, Michigan, USA - KBS C3-3 metaG (SPAdes) (version 2) | ecosystem: Host-associated > Plants > Roots > Rhizosphere > Soil ... | reverse complement strand
CTTATTTAAGTCCGCCGCAACCCGGAAATGCTCAGTGGCCTACTGCGGGCGGGAGTTCGCGAGATGCTTCTGCTCGTCGGGCAGGTATTCGATCAGCTGCTCCAGGCGAGAGCGGAAGCGGGCCCGGTCGACCTCGTTGCTGTTCGGCGTCTCGAGTGCCAGGCGCACTTGGCTGATGGCGAGCGGCAGATTGCCGATCGAGGCGTAGTAGTACGACATGTAGAAGTACGCATTGGCGACATCGCCTTCCGCGTTGGCCGCGGGCAAGTACGCTCGCGTCATTGTTAGAGACGACGTTAGAGACGACGCACAGGGGCTGGATGCGGCACAAGCCGCGGGCATGTTCGATCCCGTGCTCAGCAAGAGCGGCGATCCGGTCGCTGTGGCCGCGGCTCTGGCTCTGCCGCGGGCATATAGCCTGGTTCATGAGTGGGGAGGCGACATCGCGTTTGCAAGCGAGCCCGGCCAGGGTTCGATCTTCACCATTTACTTGCCGCATGTCGAGCCCGAAGGTGCGCCGATGGCCCGCCCCTCTGCTCGCACCGAACCGAAGTCCGGCAAGCCCGCCGCGATTCTGGTGGTCGACGACGAAACCGGGATTCGCGAGCTGATCCGAAAAATCCTGGTGCGCGAGCGTTACCGCGTAGAGGAGGCAGCCAGCGCGGAGGAGGCCGTGACCATCTCCCGGCGCCAGCCGATCGATCTGCTGATTACCGACGTGATGCTGCCGGGAATCCGCGGGCCGGAGCTGGCGCGGCGGATGCAACAGGCGTCGCCTGGCCTGAAGACCTTGTTCATCTCAGGGTATACGGGCGAGGAGCACGTTCCAGCGGGCGCGCAGCTTCTGCTAAAGCCGTTTACGCTCGCAGCGCTGCTCGAGAAAGTACGCGAAGCGCTCAAATGAGGCTTATCGCAAGTGGGAAGGTTGGGGCAGGTAGATTTCAATCCACTGGCCCCCTCGGGTCCACCGCAGCACGGGAACAAAACCCAGCGTCGCGCGAATTTCGTCAGCGGTCGCATTGATATTCGGATCCAGGAACGTATGCACCAGGGAGCGGATCGGATGAATGTCCAACAGCCTCCCCTTCACCGACCACTCCGCCGAATACATCACCAGCACGTCAAAAGTTTTGGGATTCAACTTCGCTAGGTCGGCTAGGCGCACTCCACCGGTGACCACCGTCAGGTTGAGCGGCCGGTGCACGTATCCGAACTCGGGATGGAGCACGGCATCGCTGAACGGCCAGGCAGTGGCGATGCGCTGATCGACTGCATGATCCTCCAGATATTCAGCCGCCTGCTGCTGGAGACGCACGAAATCCACCATGGCGAGATTGTTCTCGTAGGGGAACGGCACCGGCGGGTTCCAGAACCACCCCACGATGAAGAGGGTCACCATGGAGGCCTGCACCGTCAAGCGTACCGGGCGTGACCACGCCGATGCGGCCACTGCGAACGCCGCATACAAAATCGGCAACACCGGTAGCAGGTAGCGATCCAGCACGGCGCCGCCGAGCAGGGTCACCAGCGCCGTCTGCGCCAACGCCACCAGCCCCGCGACGGTCCATTCTTTGCCGCGCAAGAGGCGCCATCCGGCGATCAGGGCCGCAGCTCCCAGGAAATGGCCGTCGCTCAAGAAGAGCGCGTAGATGCGGCGACCGATGGCGTACACGATGTGGCTAAATCCGAGTGATTGGTTTACGTTGAAGCGGGCGAACTCGTCGTTGCCGAGCCAATGGCCGGTCGCATGATGCAGTTCCACCAGCCATAGGCCCAGGGCCACCGCGGGTGCGAGGAAATAGAGTGCCTCGCGACGCCGTTTTTCTCGGAGCCAGAGCCAGGCCGCGAACACCATGGGGGTGCTGATGGCGGTTTCCTTCACCAAAACCAGGGCCGTCGCGGCGAGGGCGCAGGCGGCGTAACGTTCGTCGAAAAACAGCAGCAGCACCAAAACGGTCAGCGTCATGGCGGGCATGTCGAGAAGTACCATCATCGACTGGGTGTAGAAAAGCGGCGCGGCGATGAGGAATGCCACTGCGGCGATGGCCGGCGCATCGGGCGACTTGCGCGACAGCCTGATCGCGAGAAGAAAAGAGAAATACACGTCCGCTGCTGCGATCGCCAGCATGGTGAGGCGCGAGGAAAGAATCGAAAATCCGAATATTTTCCAAACCCCGGCCAGAATAAGCATTACGCCCGGCGGATGGACATTGGGGAGCGTCGAATGCGGGACCCACGCTCCGTCGCGATACAGATCGAGCGCGGCTGGAACGAATTGCCCCATTTCGTCCCAATGGAACGGCAGCGTCAGCAGCGGCCAGTGCATCGCGAGCAGCACAGCAGCGAAGGCGAAGAAAAAGATTAGATGAGACGCGCGACGGGAGTACACACGCCTGCCTACTGAACGGAAGAGGCGGGCGGCTTCTGCTCCAGGCGGATTTCGCCGAATGTGGCTTCGTATTGGCTGATGTTCTGATTCAGCACATTCGCCAGCGCCTTGGCCTGCTGCGGACTCAGGAAAATGCCCTGGTGGTTCTGGATCGTGACACTATCCGGCGTGTTCTGATTGATGGTGCCAAACAGGAGAAAGAAATCCCACAGGCTCACGCGCACCTGAACACTGTTGGCGTAAGCTTCCCGATAGTCGGGCGTGTTGGACAGATGGATTTTCGCGGGCGCGGGTTGGGGGTTCATGCGTTCTCAGCATACTACGCATAACCCTTCCCTCACTGCCGTGCGTCGGGCTTAATTTCTCGAGTGCCTTCATCCAGGCCGTAAATCTTGATGGTGCCCTTCGGGTTGGCCGGCGCATCCGGCTTAGGCGATGTGGATTTGAACGTGGGTAAAGATCCACCTAACAGTCCGGCCAGAGAAGACTGCGCGACGCCATTCGCAATGCCTTGCTGCACCGCCTGGATCACCTGGTCCCCTGGCATCGAGAACCGGAAACGAGCTGTGGAGCCGTCCGCCTCGCTCTGCAGCGCCGCACCCAGACCCGGTTGCTGAACCTGCGACCGGCGCGCCGCGCTGACCAGGTCTTCCGCCATTTTGGCGGTGTTCATGTCCAGGTCCAACTCCATGCGCAAGTCACTTTGCAGACTGATGCCCAACGCCAGTCCGCGCAGCGAATCCAGCATGGGAATGCTCATCGCGGGAATCTCCGGAAGCGTACCGGCGATCCAGAAATCGTGATTCGACAGACCTTTGCTGCGATCCAGCGCACGCGCCTGGAGCCCCGTCGCGGGTTTGCTCAGGCGAATCATGGCGTCTTCAATCGACTGGCCCTCTCCCACTAAAATCGTGTTGGCGTTGACGCGCCGGACCGTGGCCTTATTTTGCGCGAGCGCTCGGGCAGTGGCATCGTCCGTTGCTCCTGAAACCAGCGCCAAGACGTCCGGATTCTGTCCCTTCCCCATGTCTCGGACCGAGAAGCGAACCTCGGAAATTCCTCCCAGCGCGCCCCGCATCATCCCGACCAAAGTGGCGGTGGAAGGATCTTTGGCGGTGGCTTGCGCGATCAGCGTGTTCACCAGCGCGGAATCGAGCACCGCCTTCACGCGAAAGCCGCCGACCATCGTGGCGCCGGGGTGGGCGAACCGCCAGTCCTGCATTTGCGTCTGGGTGACTGGGACTTGGGCAAAGGCAGCTAACCCGATAAGAAAACCCGAAATGAGTGCGAGAGGGCGCATGAATATTCCTTCGAACTAGAATCGGCGGGGTTCCAAATTAGCTTTACCTTAGCCCCGCTCCATCCTTCTTTTCGCTCTCCAGGTCGCCTATTTCAAACCCAGCGCGTGCAAAATAAAGGCATAGTCGAACGCGGATTCCTTCCATCGCTCATACCGCCCGGACGCGCCGAAATGTCCGCTTCCCATCTCTGTTTTCAACAATAACAGATGATCATCAGCCTTGAGCGCGCGCAACTTCGCCACCCATTTAGCGGGTTCCCAGTAGGATACGCGAGGATCGTTCAATCCGGCCGTAACCAGAATCTTGGGGTAGGCTTTCGCCGCAACATTCTCATAGGGCGCATAGGACTTGATGGTGTCGTAGTACTGTTTTTCGGCGGGGTTGCCCCATTCCTCCCATTCCCCGACCGTCAGGGGAAGCGTGGCGTCGAGCTCGGTGTTCAGGGCGTCGACAAACGGGACATTCGCGACGACAACGGCAAAAAGATCCGGCCGCATATTGGTAACGGCGCCCATCAGCAGGCCGCCGGCGCTGCCGCCCATGATCGCCAGGCGATCCGGCTCGGTGTAATGGTTGGCAATGAGATACTCGGCCGACGCGATGAAGTCCGTGAACGTGTTCATCTTGACCAGCATGCGGCCGTCTTCATGCCACGGTTTGCCGAGATCGCCTCCGCCTCGAATGTGCGCGATGGCGTACACCACGCCACGGTCGAGCAGGCTGAGCCGGTCGGAACTGAACATCGGATCGATGCTGATTCCGTAGGAGCCGTAGCCATAGAGCAGCAAAGGCGCACTGCCATTACGCTCAAAATCCTTTTTGTATACGATCGAGATCGGCACTTCGGTAGCGTCCGGCGCCTGGGCGTACACGCGCTCAGATTGATACTGAGCCGGATCGTATCCGCCCAGCACTTCCTGCTGCTTCTTGAGTTCCCTCTGGCGCGTCCGCATGTCGTAATCGAACACGCAGGCCGGAGTTACCAGTGACGTGTAGTGGAACCGGACAATCTGCGTGTCGAATTCCGCGTTAGATCCCAGACTGGCAGAATACACCGGCTCCGGAAACTCAATGTTGTGTACCTCGCCAGTGGGGAAATGATGAATCCGTATCTGGCTGAGTCCGCGGTCGCGCTCCTCGATCGCCAGATAGTCCCGGAACGCATGCACGCTTTCCACGGTGATGCGATCGCGCTTGGGCAGGAAATCCTGCCAGTTCGGACGCGATGAATCGCTGACGGGAGCGCGCACTACACGAAAGGTCTTGGCATTGTCATTAGTCCGGATGTAAAACGAATCGCCGTTCGGTCCCAGGTGATGCGTAACGTCGTATTCTACCTCGTGGACGCGCGGCAGAATCGTCTGGAAGGGCTTATAGGGGTGTTCGGTGCTGACATAGCGGACTTCCGACGTGAGCGGGCTATCGATGTTGATCAGGATGAAGGCGCGGCTGGACGTTTTTTCAAGCGCCAGCGTGTAACGTTGATCTTCCTCGTGATAGATCAGGGGATTTTCTTTTTCACCCAGCGTGTGCCGATAGACCTGGTAAGGGCGCTTGGCCGCGTCGAGCCTGGTATAAAAAAACGTCCGGTTGTCGTTAGCCCATTCAAGCGAGTAGTAGGTGTTAGGAATTTCATCGGAAAGGAGCGCGCCGGTGTCGAGATCTTTTACTCGGATGGTGTACGTTTCATCGCCTTCGAAGTCCACTGAATACGCCAGAAGCCGGTGGTTGGGGCTCACGGCAAAGTTGCCGACGCGGAAGTATTTCTGGCCTGCGCCCAGGATATTTCCGTCCAACAGAATCTCCTCCGTGGATTCCAGAGACCCCTTCTTGCGGCAGTAAATCGCGTATTGCTTTCCTTCCTCGGTACGCGTGTAGTAGAAGTACTGATCGCGCTTGACCGGGACACTGAGGTCGGTCTGCTTAATGCGGCCGAGCATCTCCGCGTAAAGCTTCGCCTGCAGTTCCTCAGTCGATTTCATCATCGCCTTGGTGTAGGCGTTCTCGGCTTCCAGGTACTTGATTGTGTCGGGATCGTCGCGATTGCGCAGCCAGGCGTAGGGATCCGTGCGGGTATCGCCGAACAAGGTGGTGGAAACGGGTACCGTCTTCGCGACAGGAGGGCTGTCCATCACTCTAGTGTTGACTACAATGATGGTCGTGTGGAGATTACTTTTTGTAGTCTGTCTGACGGCTGCCGCCCAGTCCTGGACGCCGCTCAGCAGCGGAACAACGGCTAATCTGCGGGCCGTCAGCGCGAAAGGGCAGACTGTCTGGGTCAGTGGCGATAAGGGAACCGTGCTTAAGTCCACTGACAATGGGTCGACTTGGCGCGATATAGCGCCGCGCGGCGTCGCGGATGTCGACTTCCGCGATATCGAAGTGATAGACGACCGAACGGCCTTCCTCATGAGTTCAGGCGAAGGCCCGGAATCGCGGATTTACAAAACCACGGATGGCGGCGCGACCTGGTTGCTGCTGACGACCAACCTCGAACCGAAAGGCTTCTGGGACTGCATGGGCTTCTGGGATGCCACTCACGGGATCATTGTCGGGGATCCAGTTGATGGTCGTTTCACGATCATGACCACCAGCGACGGTGCGACTTTCCAGAAGATCAAAGGGCCATCCGCGAACAAGGGCGAAGGCGCTTTCGCCGCCAGCGGTACGTGTGTCTTCACTCGCGGCACTCGAGAAGTGTGGTTCGGCACGGGCGGCCTCGGCGGAGCGCGCGTATTTCATTCCGAGGATGGCGGGCAGACCTGGTCGATCGCCAAGACGCCGATTCGCCACGATTCCGCCAATGCCGGGATTTTCTCGCTGGCGTTTACCGATGCTCAACACGGAATCGCAGTAGGTGGCGATTACATGAAACCAGAGGAATCCGCGGGGAATATCGCGATCACGGCAGACGGCGGTAGAACGTGGAGCGCCGCTTCTGGTACGGCGCCCGGCGGCTACCGATCGGCTGTTAAGTATTACCCGTCGGGCATTTGGGTTGCCACCGGAACTTCCGGTTCCGATGAGTCCGTCGACGGCGGGATGAGTTGGAAACCAGTTGGCGGCGGGGGATTCAACTCGATCGGAGCATTCGCAGTAGGTACGAACGGCAGAATCGCTATTTTATTGCCTCCCGCGCCGCACTAGAAATCTCTGGATCCGCATCCGACGCGAGACGCGCAAGGGCCGCTTGAGCGGAAGCGTTCTTGCTGGCGCGAAGGTCATATACAAGAGTCAGGCGCTCGGCGCTCGAAAGTTCGGGCAGCGCCCGTATGGGAGCTTGGACCCAGTGAGTCCGGTAATATCCCGTTCCGCCCGAATTTAAGTAATACCAGGCCGGGCAAGCAGTCCCTATGGGCAGCGCGATCTCGGTGGAAGGCCCCTCCAGCAAGGTGCACGACGAAGCCACGCGGTCGGCTCGCCAGCACACCGGAATCGAGCCCGGGGTGGATTTCGTCACGCGCAAGCGGGGCGTGGAATCGCGAGTACATTGCAGTTGACCGCGCAGCTCCGGGACACCGGCGGTGTTCAGAAACGTGTTCAACACGCGGGACGTGTCACTGCCTGAAGCTGAACGCAGGGCAGCCGCCAAGTCATTGGTGGTCGCATTGCCGAAACGATGCTCTTTCAGATATGTACGGAGCCCCTCGCGAAACCGGTCTTCGCCCAGCCAACCCTCAAGCATCAGCAGAATCGCCGCGCCCTTATCATAGACCACGCGATTGTAGACATCGCGCGCAGCTTCCCGGCTGTTTACGGCGACCCGCACCGGACGCGAGCGGGCAGGGTTATCCACGGCCATCATGCGTTCTCGCGCGGCAATCTCCGCCAGATGCGCACGCTCCGGCGTTTCCTCCTGATCCATCATCTTGGCGGAGATCCAGGTAGCGAAGCCTTCGCTCAGCCAAACATCGTCCCAGGACGCCTGGGTCACCAGGTTTCCGAACCACTGATGACCGATCTCATGAGCCTGCAGTGCGCGCAGCGCGCCCGCAAACGCGGCGGTTTCCTGATTCGGAGGAATCAGTAGATTGCGCGTGCGGTAGGTGATCAGCCCAGGATTCTCCACCGCTCCGAAGGCTCCCGCGGGCAGAGCAAGATGGTCGAGTTTTCCGAAAGCGTAGGGAATCCCGGTGTACGCCTCCAGACGTGGAAGGATCGCGGCGGTCGCTTCGGCGGCGGCGTGGCCTTCGGCGGCGTGCCCTTTGGCCGTGATCACCTGAACCGGCGTTCCGTGCCCGGCGATGACGGCGTCATACGCATCGAAAGGTCCGACTGCGAACGCGACCATCTCGGCCGGCAGCGGTTCCGTGGTGGCGAACTCCACCAGCTTCCAGCCGTTAGGCTGTTCGGTTTCCGAAATCTCGCGCCCGTTGGAGAACGCTTTATTCCCGCGTTTCACACGGATCGAAACGTCCCACGGAGTTTTGAAACGCGGCTCGTCGAAACACGGAAACGCCCGGCGGGCTTCGATGGCGGCGAAGGTCGTGTAGGCGTACCACTCACCTTCAACCTTGCGGCGATAAGGTCCAGTCAGGGCTTTGTCGTCCAATCGGCCCTGGTAGTTGATTCGGATGGTCCAAGAGCCTGTGAGAGGCTGCCCGACGTCAATTCCGATACGTTCATCGGAACTGGGTATGATTTTGGCCGGGCGCACCGCGTCACTCTGCGCGATGAATGCCGAACCGATGGTCAGATTTTTAGCGTTCAACCAAATGACGGAAGCGGGGGCCTTCAATTCGACATCGATCGACGCAGAGCCTTCAAAGGTCTCGCGCGCGGGATCGATAGTAAGCTCGACGGTCTCTTTTCTGGGAATTGCTTCGTTCGAGAGATAAAAAGACTGGCTATGGAGCGAGCCTGCCAGCAGCACCCAGCACGCCAGTGCGCGCAACACTGCTCCAGACATCACTGTTCTAAGTATGTGTAGCCGTTCAGGCCATCCTCGTAGAACCGCAACAGGGTGCCCGATTCCTCGTAGGTGATCTTGCCGTCGCGCACCGCGGCTTCCACCGCGCGCCGGAACTGCTCCACCAGCGTCTTGGACTGGAACTGCACATAATCCAGCACTTCCCGCACGGTGTCGCCCTGAATCACGGCTTCGAGGACCACGTTCCCCTCCGGATCGAGCCCGACGTGCACAGCATTGGTGTCGCCGAAAAGATTGTGCAGATCGCCCAGGATCTCCTGGTACGCGCCCACCAGAAACGATCCAAGAATGTACGGCTCGCCGTTGAACGGATGCAGCAGCAGGGTCTTCTTCACATCCCGGCGGTCGATGAATTGGTCCACTTTGCCGTCGGAATCGCAGGAAATATCGCCCAGGATGCCGGGACGGGACGGCTGCTCTTCCAGGCGGTGGATCGGCATGATGGGGAACAACTGTTTCACCGCCCAGCTATCCGGCATGCTCTGGAACAGCGAAAAGTTGCAGAAGTAGGTATCCGAGAGCAGGCCGTCCAGGCCTTCCAGCTCCTCGGGAAAATAAGGGAGCTCCTTGCCGGACTTCTGAATCCGCCGGCAGATCAGCCAGTAGATGCTTTCGGCCCAGCTGCGCTGCTGCAGCGGCAGATAGCCCAGGCTGAACAGGTTCAGCGCGGAATCCAGAGCCTGCTGCGCGTCGTGAAAGCTTTCGAGCAGGTTCTTATTCGAAAGCCCCCGCAGGGTTTCCTTAAGATCGATCAGCGGCTGCTCGACGTCCTCCGGGATTTCGGGCAGCGTATCGCTATCGCTGAAGCCAGTGACGCCGAGGACGTTGAACACCAGTACGCTGTGATACGCCACCACCGCACGTCCGCTTTCAGACACGATAACCGGATGCGGCACCTCGGCTTCGTCGCAGATGCTCTGGATGTGATACACCACATCGTTGGCGTATTCCTGCAGCGTATAGTTGACGCTCGATTCGAAATCCGTCTGCGAACCGTCGTAATCGATGCCCAGGCCGCCGCCGACGTCCATATAGTGCAGGCCGGCGCCGGCGCGGTGCAGTTCCACAAATACGCGAGCTGCCTCCATCACCGCGCCTTTGATCTGACGGATGTTGGTGATCTGGCTGCCCAGGTGGAAATGCAGCAGTTCCAGGCAGTCTTCCATATGGACGGCTTTTAGCTGGTCTAAAGCGCGCAGCGCTTCCGTGACCGTCAAGCCGAATTTAGAGCGGTAGCCTCCTGAGGATTTCCAGCGTCCCGACCCGCGGCTGGCGAGTTTCACGCGCAGCCCGATCACCGGACGCACGCCCACCCGCTGGGAATGCTTCAGGATCAGGTCCAGCTCGGTGTACTTTTCGACCACCGGGATGATGTTGCGGCCTATTTTCTTGGCCAGCATGACCATCTCGATGTACTCGTCGTCCTTGAAGCCGTTGCAGATAATGGGGGTCTGGTTGTCGGCGATAGCCAGCACCGCCAGCAACTCGGGTTTCGAGCCGGCTTCCAGGCCGAACTTATACGGCCGGCCGTACTCGAAGACTTCTTCCACTACCTGGCGCTGCTGGTTAACTTTGATGGGGTAAACGCAGCAGTAGCTGTTCTTGTAACTGTGCTCCGCAATGGCGTTCTGGAACGCCTGATGCATCTCGCCCAGGCGGTGCTTCAGGATTTCGCCGAAACGGATCAGGATCGGGAGCGAGATGCCCCGGAGCTGGAGATTGTCCACCAGTTCCTTAAGGTCGATGGCGCGGCTGGTATCCTTCTCAGGGTGGACCTGCAGGTTTCCGTTCTTGCCGACGGAGAAATACCCTTTGCCCCAACTCGCCACGTCGTAGAGTTCTGCGGCCTCCGCTGTAGTCCAACGGTCGGCGGGCTCGCGAACAGCGCTGTCCGTAAATCTGGGGGAGGAGGACATGAAACTTCAGTGTCTACCGATTTGGTCTCGGGGGCAAGCGAAAAGTGGCAACCTGGGATGGTGGACCGCGTCTACATTAACATTCGGTTAACGCGGTACTGCACGACGGCCCACACCGCGTCTTGCGACAATCTTAGGAGATGACTGTGTTACGTAGTGGTTTGCGCGGGTTCGCGAGCATGGCGCCGGGCGCGATGGGATGGAGTGCGCGCGCAGTGTCGTACGTGGTGCCGAACTTCGGCGCGCTGAACGTGATCACGAAGGCGGCTCACGGGATCTCGCCGTCCGGCGCGGTGATCGCGACGAACACGCTGTACGCAGTCGCTTACAGCGCGATGGTGCTGAGTGCGGCAATCCTTATCTTTGAGCGGCGCAATCTGAAATGAAGACGCGGACGATGTTCGCCGGAGTGCTGGCGCTGTCGCTGGCGGCGTCAGTGGCGTTGTCATACCGGATCGCGGCGAACG
>Ga0207657_10007697_pt1 | contig 11008 bp, 15 predicted proteins | sample KBSC33metaG_FD_184316 | JGI IMG/M metagenome (GOLD analysis project Ga0207657, IMG submission 184316) | Corn rhizosphere microbial communities from Kellogg Biological Station, Michigan, USA - KBS C3-3 metaG (SPAdes) (version 2) | ecosystem: Host-associated > Plants > Roots > Rhizosphere > Soil ... | reverse complement strand
GAAGTGGCGCAGCGGGTTGTCGACCATCAGGTGGCAATCGAGCACTCCACCGGCCTCGTGCACGAGCGGCGCGATCGACTCGAGCACGACGGGCCCGATCGTCACGGGCTCGACGAAGTGCCCGTCGCCGACGTCGAAGTGAAAGATGCGGCACCCGGCGTCCAGGAGCACCTCGATCTGCTCCCCGAGGCGCGCGAAGTCGGCCGCGTAGAGCGACGGCTCGACCTCCGCGTTCCGCACCCAGTCCGGCCAGCTCATCCGGGCGATCGTACGAGACGAGCGATGAAGAACCCACTCGTGCCGTGGACGTGTGGGAGCGTGAGGAGGAACTCCGGGCGCGAGGGGTGCGCGAACGCAGGCCACTCCTCGCCGAGCGGTAGGACACGGAGGCCGCTCGCGTCGACGACTCCCTCGCACTCGTCCGGGTTCAGCGTGCAGACGGAGTAGAGGATCGCGCCGCCCGGGCGCACCCGCTCCGCGGCAGAGCGGAGGAGCGCGAGCTGGAGGTCCGGCAGCGGCTCCGCGCGCCAGCGGAGGTCGGGGCGCTGGGCGAGGACGCCGAGGCCCGAGCACGGCGCGTCGACGAGGGCGCGGTCGAAGCCGACGAGGTCCGGCGGCAGGGCCGTCCCGTCCGCCTCGACCACGGTCACGTCGCCGCGGCCCATCGTCGAGAGGTTCTCGCGCAGCTCCCGCGCGCGGGCCGGGTCGATCTCGACCGCCGTGACCTTGCCCTGCAGCTGGCCGGTCTTACCGCCCGGCGCGGCGCAGAGATCGAGCACGCGCTCGCCCGCCTGCGAGCCGACACAGAGCCCCGCGAGCTGCGAGCCGCGGCTCTGCGGCCAGATCCTCCCCTCCCGAACGAGCGCCTCGTCCACCCGCTCGACGCGGTACGCGCCCGGCACGTCGGTCTCCTCTGCGCCGGCGGGCGCCTCGTCGTGCACCAGCCGGACGACGGTCTCGAGCGGCTCGTTCAGCGCCCGCATCAGCGCGAGCGCGCCCTCCTCCCCGAGCACGCGCACGAAGGTCTCGTGGATCCAGTCCGGATACGACTCCTTCAGCGGCCCGTCGGGGAGCGACTCGAGGAGCGGCCGGATCCCGTCCGAGAGCCGCCGCATCACCGCATTCGTGAAGGGGACGGCCCGCTCGAGCCGCGCACGGCGCACGAGCTCGACAGACTCGTTCACGGCCGCATGCGCCGCGGTGTCCATGTAGCCGAGCTGGTACGCGCCGAGCCGCAGCGCGGCGCGCACGGGCGGATCCAGCTTCCGCACCGGCCGCCGCCCGAGCGTCCCGATCGCGTGGTCGAGCGTCCGCACCCGCTGGACGGAGCCGTACGCGAGCCGTTGCGCGAAGGCCCGCTCCCGGTCGTCGAGCCCCTCGGCCGCGCTGCGGAAGGCGCGGTCGGCGTACGCGTCCTGCTCGAACACGCGCAGCAGCACCTCGTATGCCGCACGGCGGGCGGGCGAGACGCTCACGTGCGGCAGACGAGGATCGCCCAGCCCATCACAGCCCGTTCCCAGCGCAGGTAGCGGTCGCGGTCTGCGGCGCCGCGGGCGCGGAACTCCTCCGCCTGGGCGTGATCGGGATTCGCGGCAAGCCACTCGTCGAGCGCGAGCCAGTGGAGCGACTCGTAGCGGTCCCAGTCGTCCACCGAGGAGGCGATGAGCGAGACGACACGGACGCCCGTCGACTCCACGCGCTCGATCGTCTCGGGGAGCGGGAGCCACTCAGCCTCGTCCGTCCGCTCTTCGCCGCCAGGCGCGGGCGGCAGCGGCCAGACCCGCCAGTACGGCTCCCCGACCGCGAGAAGCGGCGCCGCGGGGCGCAACCGCTCGAGAGTCGGCACGAGCCCGCCGTAGGCGAAGGTGGCGCCGATGCAGAGCGCGGCGTCGTAGCGTCCGAGCTCGTACGTCGCGGCGTCCGCCTCGACGATCTCGATGCGATCCTCGAGCCCTGCGGCCGCCGTTCGCTCGCGGGCGATCGCGACGAACTCGGGAGCGCGCTCGACGCACGTCAGCCGACAGCCGAACCTCCCGGCGAGGAGCAACGCCGGTCCGCCGACTCCCGAGGCGATGTCGAGGACGTGCGAGTCCGGGCCGAGGTCGAGCCGCTCTCCGAGCTCGAGGATCTTCTCCGGGCTCGTCGGGTTCTGGAGCTCGTGCCCCGACTCGACGACGGCATGCCACCAGGTCACCGACGGCCTCGCAGATACGCGTCGTAGGCCATACGGCGACCGCCGTCGGGCTGCACCTCCACCGGCTCGAACGAGCCGTCCTCGCCCACGCGCGCCCGCCAGACGATGAGATCGCCCAGCCGCGCGCCGATGTGCGGCGAGAGCCCGCGCACGCGGTTCGCGAGCTCGTGTGCCGGAGCGTCCGGGTCGAGCAGGCGGTCGTCCGGCCGGATCTTCTCCGCATAGGTCGCGCCCTCCTCGGGCTGCGGCTCGAAGCTCGGCTCCTCCTGCGCCAGCACGTCGTTCAGGAGCTCCGCCGCCAGCGCTGCCGCGTGTGCGTAGACGGCTCCGGCGTCGTCATCGGGCGCGATCGCAAAGGCGCGCTGCGCCGCGACCGGCCCGGCGTCCAGCGCCTCGACCGTGCGGTGGATCGTGACGCCCGTCTCCTCGTCCCCCGCCATCAGCGCCCGCTCGACCGGGGCGGCGCCGCGCCAGCGCGGCAGGAGCGAGGGATGGACGTTGAGCCACAGCGCCCGCTCGAGCAGCTCGTTCGGGATCAGGAGCCCGTAGGCGCAGACCACGACCGTGTCCGCGGCGATCCCGACCGACGAATCGAGCCTGGCCGGCTGCTCGACCGGGATGCCCAGCCGCTCGGCCGCCTCCTTCGCGGGCGGCGCCCCTAGCTTCCGGCCGCGCCCGCGCGGCTTGTCCGGACGCGTGAACAGCTGGACGACATCGTGCTCGGCCGCGAGCCGCTCGAGCACGTCGGCCCCGAAGTCCCCGGTCGCGGCGACCGCGATCCGACGGGCCATGCTCAGCCGATGACGATGCGCGGGCGCAGGCTCGCGAGCGCCTCGCGCCTCGCCTCGGGCGTGGTTCGGTCGAGGATCAGGACGCCGTCGAGGTGGTCGGCCTCGTGCTGCGCGACGCGCGAGTACGGCTCCTCGAGCTCGTACCGAACCTGGGCTCCGTGCTCGTCCTGGCCTTCGATCGCGATCTTCGCCGACCGCTCGACCGGGAGGAGCACGCCCTGGATCGAGAGGCACCCCTCGTCCTCGACCGTCTTCACCTCGCCGTGCTGGACGATCTCCGGGTTCGCAAGCGCGACGGTCTCGTCCTCCGAGGCCTGGAAGACGAAGAGCCGTTGCAGCACGCCGACCTGGGTCGCGGCCAGCCCGATCCCGTTCGCGTCGACCATGAGCTGCTTCATGCGCTCGACGAGCCGGCGCAGGTCGTCGTCGAACTCCTCGACCGGGCGGGCGGTCATCTTCAGCGCGGCGTCGGGGTACTGGCGGATCTGCGCGAGCGCGAGCCGTCGTCGCGCCTGCTGCTCGGGGTCGAGCTCCTCGTCCTTGACCTGTCCCTCGATCTCCGCCATGAAGGCGGACTGTACCCTCGGAGACATGGATCCAAGGACGCTGAACGAGGTCCTGGGGCAGGGCGCGACGCGGCCGGAGACACCCCTGGATCGCCGCGAGCGTGAGCAGCTCGAGGCCGACCTCGCGTCGAGCCCCGTGCGGGGGAGACCGCTCCGGCAGCGGCTGCGGAACTTCCGCCCCGACCCGGAGTCGGGGGTACGCGCGCTCGGCGGGCCGACGGCCTGGATGCGGAGGCTGCGCGCGATCGAGGACGCGGTCGACCAGCACGAGCGCCAGCTCGGGGAGAGCTGGCGGGCTCTCGCCGAGGAGCTCGAGGATCCGGCCGGGTTCGCAACGGCGTGGCGCCAGCTCGCCGGCAACTGGAGCTTCGCCCAGGTGAACGAGCTGATCGAGCGCCACAACCGCAACTTCCCCGTCGAGGCGCGGCTCGCGATGGATCCGCGCACCCGCGACTTCGTGCGCATCAACGGCCGCTCGTACCTGCGCGAGCCGCTCGACGAGCGCTGGATCCTCGCGCGCTTCCCCGCCGACCGCGACGCCGCTCTGGCGTGATCCGGCCGGTCCGGCCGGAGGACGCCGAAGAGCTCGCGGCGCTCTACCTCGCGAACCGCGACTTTCTCGCGCCGTTCGAGCCGGTCCGGTCGCCGGGGTTCTTCACCGCGGAGACGCAGCGGGAGCGGATCGCGGCGCGGGCGGCGGACGGCTTCCACCAGTTCGCGATCCTCGACGGCGACGCGATCGCCGGGACGATCAACGTCTTCCACATCGTCCGGGAGGTGCTCCAGAGCGGCACGATCGGCTACTGGGTCGACCAGGGCAGGAACGGCCGCGGGTTGGCGACGGCCGCCGTCGAGGAGATCGTCGCGTACATGTTCGGCGAGCTCGAGCTGCACCGCGCCGAGGCGGCGACGCTCGTCGAGAACGTGCCGTCTCAACGGGTGCTCGAGAAGGCCGGCTTCGAGCGGATCGGCCTGGCCCGGCGCTACCTCCGCATCAACGGCGTGTGGCGGGACTTCTTCCTGTTCCAGCGGCTGGCGGACTAGGAGGGTTTGGCGGAAGGCCGCTCGTCGTCGGCGTGCGATGGTCGTTCGCTGACAAGGACGCAGGGAACTCGAATAGCAGCGCTATTCGAGCGACCGAGGACGCCGCTCAGCGGGCGAGCAGCGTGCGCCGGCGGCTCAGCCTGCTTTCCACCAAACCCTCCTAGCGCCGGTTCTCTTCGTGCTGCCCGGCTCCCTCCACCGGCGGGATCCAGGGCTCGCGGCGCTTGATCCAGATCTCCGCCTCCGGTCGCAGCTCGAACGGCGCGTCGTCGAGCGTGCCGAGCTGGAGCTCGACGTCCTCGTCGTCGAGGAGGAAGAGACGCGAGCCGCAGCGGGGACAGAAGCTGTCGTTGTCGTAGGTGGCGTACTCGCCGGTCACGTCGAACGCGGCCAGCGGCCACTGCCCGTAGATCGTGTAGGCGCTACCCGACCGCTTCCGGCAGTCGGCACAGTGGCAGCGGCCCACGTGGAACGGCTCGCCCCGGACGGTGTACCGGACGGCGCCGCAGACACAACCGCCGGTGCGCGCTCTCTCCTCCATGCCCGGAAGCTAGACGCTCTGGGGATCCACGTCGACCACGGCCGCGAGGCCGGCGCGGCGCATCGCGGGTGCGGCGGCCGCGAGCAGCGCCGCCGCTCGGGAGGCGAGCGCGCGCGGCCGGTCGGTCTTGCCGACGAGCTGCGCCCGGTGGCGGCCGCGCAACCGCAGCAGCGGCGCCGGGCCGAGCAGCTCGAACTCCGGTAGCCCCGCCTTCAGCTCCTCGAGCGCGCGGGTCGCGTCGGCAAGCTCCGGGCCGGAGACGAGGACGCGGACGAGGTGCCGGAACGGCGGGTAGCCGAGCGCGCGCCGGCGCTCGAGCTCGCCCGCGAGGAAGCCGGCGACGTCGTGGCGCGCGGCATGCTCGACCGCCCTCGAGTCCGGCTGGAACGTCTGGACGAGGACGCGTCCCGGCGCGTCGCGTCCGCTTCTGCCGGCGAGTTGGGTCAGGAGCTGGAAGGTGCGCTCCTCGGCGCGGAAGTCGGGCAGGCCGAGCCCGGTGTCGGCGTCCACGACCGCGGCGAGCTCGACGCCGGCGAAGTGGTGTCCCTTCGCGACCATCTGCGTGCCCACCAGGACGGCGCGCTCGGCACGCGCGAACCGCTCGAGCGCCTCCCGCAGCTGCTCGGGCTTCGCGACCGCGTCGGCGTCGAGCCGGATCCGCTCGAGCTCGGGAACGTGCTTCTCGAGCTCGCGCTCCAGCCGCTGCGTGCCGGCTCCGATGCGGGCCAGCTCGGGCGAGCCGCAGGCGGGGCACGTCTCGGCGGCGGTCTCGCGCGCGCCGCAGTGGTGGCAGCGGAGCGTGCCGTCCCCATGGAGGGTGAAGGCGACGTCGCAGTTCGCGCAGCGTCGTGTCACGCCGCAGGCCCGGCAGTGGAGCGCAGGCGCGACACCGCGCCGGTTGAGCAGCAGGATCGCCTTCCCGCCTCCTTCCGCGAGCCGGCCGAGCTCAGCGAGGAGCGGCGCGGAGAGCGGGTAGCCCGTCTCCTGGCGCAGGTCGACGACGCGAACTGTGGGCATGGGCGCCGCAATCCGGCCGCCGAGCTCGAGCCGCTCGAGCGCCTGCCAGGACTCCGGACGCGGCGTGGCCGAGCCGAAGATCGCCACCGCTCCCTCCAGCGCGGCCCGCTTGGCCGCGACGGTGCGGGCGTCGTAGCGCGGATCCGACTCCTGCTTGTACGAGGCGTCGTGCTCCTCGTCGACGCAGATCACGCCGAGCGACGGGAGCGGGGCGAACACGGCCGAGCGGGCGCCCACGACGACGGAGGCCTCGCCGGCGACGATCCGCTCGCGCTCGTCCCGGCGCTCGGCCTCGGACAGGCCCGAGTGGAGCAGGGCGACCCGGTCGCCGAAGCGCGCGCGGAAGCGGCCGAGCGTCTGCGGCGTGAGCGCGATCTCGGGAACGAGGACGATTGCGCCGCGGCCGGCCACGAGGGCGGCCTCGCACGCGCGGATGTAGACCTCGGTCTTGCCGCTGCCAGTCGCGCCCGACAGGAGGACGTGGCCGCCGCCGCTCCCGAGCAGGGCCTCGATCCGCTCGAGCGCGCGTTCCTGCGACTCGGAGAGGCGGGCGGGTGCGGGCTCCGCAGCGAGGCCCGCCGTTGCGGTGACCTCCCGCCGCTCGCCGCGCCGCCTGGGCTGCTGCGGCGCGATCAGCGCGAGCGCGCGGGCCGGCGTCGAGCCGTAGTAGTCCGCGAGCCAGAGCGCGAGGTCCACGAGCGCAGGCGGGAGCGTCTCGAGCACGCCCTCGGCCGGGACCGGCTCGACGTCCGGCGGCGCCTCGGTGTCGGCGTCCACGACGACCCCACGCCGCCTGGAGTTGCCGAAGGGGATCGCGAGAACCGCACCCTTCCCCACCTCGTCCCCGATCTCGTAGGTGAACGGCCGCGCGAGCGAGCGAGCGCTGACGATCGGGTACACGGAGGCGAGCCGGGACACGGGCAGCGAGCGTAGCCGCGGCCCTGGTCGGAACTCACCGTCCGAGCTTCGTATGATCGCGCAAACCCGAAGGGAGGCAGTGGTGGCAGTTGTCTTCGTACAGGAGTTCCCCATCGGAGACCGCACGACGGCGAACTACGACTTCGTGGCGGAGAAGGTGGGCAACGGCCCGTTCCAGGGGCTGATCGCGCACACGGCCGGTTTCGACGACGACGCCGGCGTGTTCCGGATCCTCGACGTGTGGGAGACCCGCGAGGACGCCGAGCGATTCCAGGCCGAGCAGATCCAGCCGCTGGTGGAACAGGGCCCGCAGGCGTTTCCGAATCCCGACAACTTCGCGCAACCGACCCGGGAGGGCTACTACGAGCTCCACCACGAGGTGCACTAGGAACGCGCGGCACAAGCACCTCATCGCCCTGTCGGGATGATGCGGCGGCGGGCCGGAACGCGGACGATGGTCGCGAAAGCCAGGCAAGGAGGAGAGGAATGACCGACCAGGAGACCGCGCTCGGCCCCGTCGACTACCTCATCGTCGAGTGGCCGGCCGGCACGCAGCCCAACGGCAAGGGGCTCGAGGAGCTCGCCAACCTGACAGAGCTCGGGCTGATCCGCGTGCTCGATCTCGTGTTCGTGACGAAGGGAGAGGACGGCGAGGTCGCGGGTCTCGCGCTGGCAGACATCGACTCCGACGGCGACCTCGATCTCATCCAGTTCGAAGGGGCGTCGTCCGGCCTGCTCGGCCCGGAGGACTACGACGACGCAGGCGGCGCGCTCGAGGCGGGCGCCTCGGCCGCGATCCTGCTCTACGAGAACCGCTGGGCCCGGTCCTTCGCCGAGGCCGTCCGCTCGAGCGGAGCGCAGCTCGTGGCGAGGGGCGGCATCCCCGGGCAGGACCTCGTCGAGCATGCCGAGACACTCGAGACCGCGAACGCGTAGGAGGACGAGAGATGCCATTGCTACGAGGAGTTGCCCGCACCGCCGTGATCGCCGGGACCGCCACCGCGGTCTCGAACCGCGTCTCCCGCCGGCAGGCGGAGCGCTGGTCGCAGGAGGACCAGGCCCAGTACCAGGAGCCCGCCCCGGCAGCGCCACCGGCCGCTGACCCGCTCGACCAGCTGAAGCAGCTCGGCGAGCTGAAGGCCTCAGGCGTCCTGACGGACGCCGAGTTCGAGGCTCAGAAGGCCAAGATCCTCGCCGGCGTCGCCTGACCCGGCCCGACCGGTAACCGTCCCGGCCGCGGCGACACGATCGCGGCCGGGATCGGGCTCACCCGAGACTCTCTGGCCGGCGCGAATCCCCTCGGCGCTGCTGACGTAGCTCGTCATGGCACGAGGCTACCCGGGCTGGAAAAGAGCATTGGGCGGGCGTAACCTTCCCGGGTATGGGGGGTCGCCGCGGCATCTGGATCGTCGGTCTGCTGACCGCCGCGCTCGGCGCAGCGGCCCTCGGCGCGCACGCGAGCTCCGCGGCCCCGACCCGGGCCGACGGCGGCGCGAGCACCCTCGACAAGACGTACTCGTGCCGCGTCCGGAAGCAGCATTACGTCGACCTCTACGCGAGCGTCACCCTCCCGCCGGCCGACAACCGGCCCCAGCCGGGGGTGCTGAACCTGACCACCGGTGCGAGGGTGACCCAGCAGAACGGCGCCATCGTGGAAATCTCCCAGGTGAGCCTCCAGGCCACGAAGAACAGCCTGCGGATCGACACGAAGTCGTGCCGGCGCGTCGAGCACCAGATCCCGCTGAAGCCGAAAGGGCTTCCCGGGCCCCCGGTCACGGTGACACCGTCCGCTTTCGGCCACGACAGCGAGCGCTGCGGGACGGCAGCCCGGGTGCTCTTCCGGCTTCGGGTGACGTCGACGAACCACACTCCGTCGCACGCGCTGCTCGCGGTCCGGAACGACAACGCGAAGCGCCGGCCGATCGGGTTCTACGACTGGAGCCCGCACAAGGTCAGCGTGTACACCGCCAACGGCTGCGTCGGTAACGGCTAGCCGAGCTACGAGGAAGGGTTGGCGAGGTGAGCGCTGAGGCGCTCGATCTCTTCCTTCGTTCGCTCGACCATCGCTTCGAGGTCAGCGACGAGTTCCTCGTCGACCGGGTCGTCCGCGGCCCGGAAGGCGTCCAGGGCCGCTGCGCAGGCCCCGTAGAGAATCCGGAGCATGGCGAGGTGCTTGTGCGTGTCAGCCGACATCGGCCCCTGCGTGCCCGCTGAGCGGCTGCTCGGAACATGCCGGCGGATCCACCTGTCGCGCGGCCCTGCTTTGCGCTCGATCGGTCGAGGCGTAGTGTGTCGAAGGAGGCGTCCGTGTCACCCCGTGAGAACCGGATCATTCGCAACGAGGCCCTTTTCCGCGAGGTCAACGCGCACATCGCCGGTCTCGAAGAGCGGCTTGGCACCGAGGGCGAGCTGATGCCGCTGATCTGCGAGTGCGCGAACACCGGCTGCGCGACCGTGATCAAGGTCGACCCGGGAACCTTCCGGACAGTCCGCGCCAACGCACTGCTCTTCCTCGTAGCGCCCGGGCACGAGCTCGAGCAGGAGACGGTGGTCGGCCGCAGTGCCGACTACCTCATCGTCGAGAAGCGAGTGGGCTAGGACTAGACGCCGGCGGCGGTGACGAGGAAGTCCGTCGCGAAGCCGAGCAGGATCCCGGCCATCAGCAGCCAGCTGATCAGCACCGGATGGCCGTACTTGCGGTTGACGGCGAACAGCTCCTGGACGACGTAGAGGATCGACCCGCCGGCGACGGTGAAGAAGACGACGGAGACCGCGGCGCTCGACCACGCCTGCCCGACGACCGTGCCGAGGAAGGTCGGTGCGCCCCCGATCAGGCCGAGGAGGCCGAGGAGCCGCCAGCTCGGGACGATTCCCGCGCCGTTCAGCGGCCCGCAGATGCCGAAGCCCTCCGTTGCGTTGTGCAGGCCGAAGCCGATGATCAGCGTCACCGCGAGCCCGATCTCGCTCGCCGCGGCCGCCTGCCCGATCGCGAGGCCCTCGCCGAAGTTGTGCACGCCGATCCCGATTGCGATCAGGAACGCGAGCCGCATAGCGGGGTTCGTCAGATCGAGCGCCCGCCGCTCGGTGAACTCGTCGAGCGCGGCCGCGCCCGGCCCGATGAGGGGAGTCGAGCGGCGGCCGGTCCGGTTCTTCATCCACGCGTCGTAGTAGACAAGGCTCATCAACCCCAGCCCGAAGCCGAGCACCCCGAGAGCGCTCAGCCCCGAGAACCGGCCCCAGTGGTGCGCGTCGAGAGCTCCCTCGATCGGGTCGACGGCCTCCGACATGACGTCCCAGAACAGGAAGATGAGGATGCCGGTCGCGAGGGCCGAGAGCCCCGCGCGGGCGTTGGCGCTGAGGCCCTGCATGCGGCCGATGGGCAGGCCGAGGAAGATCGTCGCGCCCGCGATCGCGCCCAGGATGAGGATGTGTGCCGTCGACATGTGCCAGTCCCTGTCTGCCGCTGTAAGGGTTCCCTTACACGCGGCCTCCGCGGCAATATAGCTGCGTGCCTGCCCCCGGCCACTCGGTAGACGAGTACCTCGAGACCATCTACTTCCTCGCCTTCCCGATCGGGGAGTACACGCCGCACGGCGCCGGCTCCCCTCCCCTCGCTTCGCGGGTCGCCGAGATGCTGCATGTCTCGCGCGCATCCGCCGGCGAGATGCTGAAGCGGCTCGAGGCCGACGGCCTGATCGAGCGCGGCAAGAAGAAGGAGGCGCTCCTCACCGAGAGCGGCCGCGAGCGCGCCGAGCGGGTCGTGCGCAAGCACCGGATCATCGAGCGGCTGCTCACCGACTTCATGGGTTACACCGGGTACGAGTCGCACGAGCGGGCGGACGAGCTCGGCGACACGTTCAGCGACGAGATGATCGAGCGGATCGACGACAAGCTCGGTCATCCGCAGCGCTGTCCGCACGGCTGGCCGGTCGATCCG
>Ga0207657_10007695_pt1 | contig 11011 bp, 12 predicted proteins | sample KBSC33metaG_FD_184316 | JGI IMG/M metagenome (GOLD analysis project Ga0207657, IMG submission 184316) | Corn rhizosphere microbial communities from Kellogg Biological Station, Michigan, USA - KBS C3-3 metaG (SPAdes) (version 2) | ecosystem: Host-associated > Plants > Roots > Rhizosphere > Soil ... | reverse complement strand
ATGATGAAGCACGCGTTCCCCGACCTGCAGGCGCACATCGAGGACATCTTCGCTGCCCAGGACAAGGTCGCCGTCCGGCTACGGTTCCGCGGCACCCACTCCGGCGAGTTCCTGGGCTTTCACCCGACCGGCCGCACCATCGAGTACGTCAGCCACGAGTTCTACCGCATTGCCGACGGGCTCATCGTCGAAGAGTGGATCTGCTCGGACATGGCCACCCTGCTCGGCCAGCTCAGCTGACTACCTAACGGGGCGTGGCGCTTCGGGGTCGATGCCGAGCATCGTGAAGCGCGCGGCCAGATCGTCCACCCGCTCCGGTGGTGTGCGGTGGTCGGTGAGCGGGATTCCGGCCTCGCTGCGCCACAGCGCGTCGCCGAGGACGGTACGCAGGTGCCAGGCCATGACGCGGTCGGTCGACAGGTGGCGTCCGGTGATCTGCTCGTAGTGGCGTATGACCGCAGTCAGCAGCTCCACGCCGGGGCCCATATCCGGACCGGGGAAATGGCGCAGGTCATACTCGGGCTCGGCAGCTCCGGCCGTCTCAAGGTCGACCACCAGCCGGAGCTTGCCGTGGTCCCACACCTGGTTGTTGCCATGCAGGTCACCGTGTACCAGCACGGACGGGCCAGGCGAGGCGAGCACGGCATCGCACCAGTCGCACCAGCGCCTGATGACCAGGCGCTGATCCGGCCGCGTCCACCTCCCGAACCGCTCGCGCAAGGTTCGTGCCGTGGCCGGCGGCAGCTGCGGGCCCGTGAGCGTGCCGGCGACGGCCTCGGCGCGCTGGCGTGCCGACGGGTGGTGCAGGGCAGCCAGGAAGTAGGCGAGCTGCTGGCCGGCCCGATCGGGGTCGATCGAGCTGATGACCTCGAACAGCGATGCCCCGGGCACGAGCCTGGTGATCAGGAGCACGGGGTCGGTGCTGCTGGCTACGACCTCAGGCAGGAACGGGACCCGCGGTTCGTGCGCGAGCACGGACAGCACGCCGATCTCATGAGCCAGGCGCAGCGCGGCAGGGCGCGACCAGGCGAATTTCACGATGAACCGCTCGCCAACAACCGTGCTGGACGACCACCACAGCGGGTCACCCTTGACCGCCGGGTCAGGAACCGGAACGGTGACCGGGCCGCCGCTCAGCTCCGGTGCCACGGCCCGCAGCGCCTCGCCGAGCGCTTCGGCGGAGCACTCAGCCAGCCATTTCATCCAGAGAACTCCGGACCAGATCCACCGCCATCCCGGTGCATACTAATTTGCCCAAGCCGGGTGCTGGTCAAGTGGATCGGTAACAGGTCCCGAGTTGGGCCATTTAATGCGTACCTGAGTGCCGGTGGATGCGGTCAAGGGTGTCGGGGAAGTGGTCGGGCAGGGGTCTGTGGCGGTGATCGCGCGGGTGCCTGGGCGGGCGGTCGCTATTGTGCGTACATGGGCGACGACTGGCGTGTTCGCATTGCGTTCGGCGTCCTGCCGCGCGGCCTGCGTGCCTTCCGGCAGGCGCTGATCCCTGCAGTGGGCAGCCGCCTCGGCGATCAGGTAACGGTCAGCTCGGGCAAGACCCAGATCTTCGTGTACGCCCCCAGCATCGGATTGGCTGATCAGGCCGCGCAGGTGGCGGGTGAGCTGCTCGCCTTGCACGGCATCGAAGCGCGCATTGTGACGGAGTTCTGGAGCCTGCGGGAACAGCAGTGGCAGGATGCGGACGATCCGTCCGCCGGTCCCGCTGCCCAGCGGCCCGCAGACCGTCCCGAGGCCCAGCAGCACGCAGACCGCCAGGAAGCAGAGCGGAAAAGGTCGGTGATGACCGGCGTTCCCGCCTGGCAGGTGCGCATCGAAGTGCCGTCACACCGCGAAGCGATAGCGCTGGCCGGGCATCTTGCCGCCCAAGGCTGGCGGGTCCGGCGACGCCCCAGGTCCGTCATCGTCTCGGCAAACTGCGAAGACGACGCCAGGGGCCTGGGCCGGGCGCTGGCCGGCGACGGCCGCGCTGATACCGATACGGCCTTCCGGGTCGGGCGGGTCAGCTACCGGAGCATGTACAACGAGATCTACGTCGGCTGAAGGTCACGTGATCAGCTCCATGTCGTGGAATCGCATGACGCCGAACCAGTCGCTGTTCTCCTCCCGCATGACCTGCTCCGTCGCGGCGGCGACCTCCCGGATCTGTCCGAGCGTGGTGGCTTCGGTCATCTCGGCCCGTACCTGGCCTAGTACGCCCGCCATGGTCCGATAGCGTTCGGAATGGCGGCGGAACTGGCGCTGAGCACCGAACCCGTAGAAAGCACCGCCGACCGCCGGGAAGGTGATGGAGGCCAGCAGAAGAATATTTTCCTCTTTCGTCGTCAGATCAAAAGGATGGTAGTGATTGATGACGATATGAAAGATCGCAGCGAACAGGGCCAGCGCGAAGATCGATATCGTCCCGAAGACCAGCCATTCGTCGTACTTGCGTCGGCGTCGGCTGGCCTCCTCCTGGTAGGTGATCTGGTTTCCGATCCAGTAGTCGTTTAGGTAGTCGCGCAGCGCCGTGACCGGCGGAGTTCCGTCCAGTTCCGGGCGCCGGGCACTCACCTCCGTCAGCGCCCGCTCGATCCAGGCCTCGGATGAATCGGAGAGATAGGCGATGCGGGCCGAACGCGGCCTACCGTCACCCGTTCCGGCCAGCGCGAGGAAATAGCTCGAGCGCAGCCGCTCCGCCAGGAAACGGCTGGAGATCCATCGGTCCTGCAGGCGCATTCGGTGGTTTATCCCCAGGATAAACAGCAGGCTCAGCAGGCAGAGAGCCTCGACTAGTGGCCCCCAGTCATGGCGAGGCCAGAGGATCGCCTGCCCGGCGACGACGACGACGGCTGCGGCGGCCAGAGCGAAAATAGCTGTGCTGAGCCACCGGAACCACCGCTGATAGCGCAGCGCCAGGATGTCGGCACGGACATAGTACGGAAATACCCAGCCGGCTACCGTCTCCCGGGCCAGGCCGAGCGGGTCGACGGGTATCTCCCCGGCCATGTCCGGCATCAGCTCGCCGCGCAGTTTGCGCGCATGCCTGGCGCGCCTCCAGCCTGTGATTCTGCCCTTGTTGTACTTGCGCAGCTTGCGGGCTGCCGCCTGCACGACCTCGGCCCGGCTGTTCTCGAGGGCGTACCTGACCGGCAGGTCGCCCTTGGTGTGCACCCACGCGATCGGCACACCTTGCTTCTGGGCGTAGCCGACGATTTCCGCGGTCCCGCCCCGGCCCCTGGACTGCTCGCCGTCCCACACGGCGATGAGCGCATCGCAGCGATCCACCACGTAGCGCCCGGCTCGCTCGTAGGCCTCCTCCCGCTCCAGCCCGTCCGGGGCCTGCCATCTGTCGCTATCCCGGGCCTGGGCCAGGAGGCAGCGGAACTCCTGCTTGGAGGCTTCGCTCTGGAAATCCTTCGCGTACTCCTCGGCGTCCATCGGCAGCGCTACCTCCAGCCGAACATCGAGGCCGGCCAGCACCTTCTTCCTGACTTTCCGGTCGACTCCCTCGGCTAGCACCTCCTCGAACATCATCTGGCCGGCTCCGGCGGTCAGCGCCTCCTCCAGGGCTAGCCGGCTGGCTCTGGCGGCCAGTGCTTGCTCCGCGACCAGCCGATCCGGCCCTGCGGCCAGCGCCTCTTCGAGGGCTAGCCGGTTGGCTCCGGCGGCTAGCGCCTCCTCCGCGACCAGCCGGTCCGCTCCCTCGGCCAGCGCCGTGACCACCACCAGAGCCAGCCCGGCCCTGGACGCGACGGGCACGATCGCCAGGAGCTGCACGATAGCCTCCCGGATCCGCAGGCGGAGGGTCTCCGGGTCGGCGAGGTCGCGGTGGCCGGTGACCCCGATCCGGAAGGTGAAGGGAATGCGCCCGTCCCTCCGCGGCGGCCCGCTGTCCGATGCTGACTCCATGGCGTGACCGTACTCCCGCAGTGATCCGGATGTCAGGTCTAGAGCCCGGTCAGGCGGGGTAGCGACGGCCAGATTAGGTACCGAACGGGCCTAAGCTCTCGTCCCCCGCAGCCGGAGCCGCGGCTGGCATGGCTACGCTGCCAGGCCGGTTCTCGGTGATCCACGCGTCGATCCGTTCCCACCAGGCGTAGAGCCACTGGACCTGGGCCTCGTAGTCGGCCGAACGGGGTATGGAATCGCTCGCCACCCGCCACCAGCGGGCCCGGATGACCTGGTCGATCGGGAACTTCCCCCACACGTCGCCGACCGTGATGATGTTGTCGAGCCCGGCGTGCGCCACGAAGATCACGTCGGCGTCCGTGCAGGCCGCGATGGCGGCAAGGGCCCCGCCGGGGCGCGGGGGCAGCAGGTTGGGCATATCCCTGGCCCGTTCGGCCAGATCCGTGCGCCCTGCGCTCTCCAGCCGCCGGATCCCGCGCCGCCACCGGCCCGGGGTCCAGTTGCCGCCCTCGGGGAAGATGACCAGCGCGCCGCGCCCGTCGAGCCCCCGGGCCAGCCGCGCGATCTGCTCGGTGAAGATGTGCTCGCCGGCCTGGCGCGACTTGACCCACACGTTCGGCAGCCGGTTACCCACGATGTCCACGCTGGGGTCGAACTGCAGCGAGGCCTTCATCACCACCCGCGGCCGCCGCTGGTAGACGCTGAGCAGCTGGTGCACCAGCAGCAAGGAGTCACCCGGCCCGGCGTGCCTGCTGAGCACGATGACCGGCCTGGTCAGCCGCGCGGCGAGCTCCTCGCCGGTGAGGTCGGGCTCATCCACTTCGACCCGCAGGCCGTAGGTCCGTTCGGCCCCCTCGTACAGCGTGTCCAGGAGCCGGCGCATGACCGCGTAGTGGCGGCTCTGGTACGGCTCGGTGCGCATCCGGCCGCCGAACCCGCTCACCACCCACAGCCCGGCCAGCACCACCAGTGCCACCGTCTCGGCCACGAACCAGACCAGCATGAAGCCGACCAGCCGCAGGCTGCGCATGTGCCCGGCCCGCGACCGCGCCAGCAGGCCGAACACCAGGGCCAGCAGCGCCAGGAACGGCGAGAGCACGATGAAGCCGCACGCGATGACGATCACCAGCGGGGCCAGCACGAGCCGCCGGATCACCCTGGGTGGGAGCATCCGCCCCTCCCGTCAAGGCCAGGGCCAGGCCTGTTCCTGGTCAGCGTCACAGTAGCTCTTACCCGCCCGGCGGGCCTGTCCACCTAATCCCCACTGAGCATCCTCAGCCGCGATACTGGCCGCGTGGACCCTCGCGCCAAGGCGTCTATGACCTACGACCGCTGGTACCTGCTCGGCGAGAAGCGCAACGAACTGCTCGCCTTGCGGGAGGTCGAGCAGTACGGCCGGGACAGTTTCGGCGACCCGGACTACGTGTCGATCTACGGTCTGGCGCCCCGTGAGTGGTATGCGCGGGGCGTGCGGATCCTGGGCCGCACGGCGGTCGAGTGCACCCGCGACCGGCTCGCCGACCGGATCGGGGCCGACGTCGCCGCCATCGCGGGATCGGCCTCCTCAGCGGTGGTCGACCTGTTCGCCGGCTCGGCCAACACGCTGCACTGGGTGGCCAGGCACGCGGACGCACGCCGGGCCATCGGCTTCGAGCTCGACGACGCGGTGTTCGCGCTGACCCGCGCGAACCTGTCCGCCATGGGCCTGGACGTCGACCTGCGGCACGACAGCTACGAGCACGGGCTCACGGCGCTCGGCGATACGGACGCGGACCTGCTGATCGTCTTCGTCGCACCCCCCTGGGGCCGCGCCCTCGACCCTGAGTCCGGGCTCGACCTGCGCCGCACCCAGCCTCCGGTGGCGGACGTCGTCGACACCACCACGAGCGTTCTCGGCCGGCACAAGCTGCTGTTCGCGGTCCAGATCCACGAGACCGTCGACCCCGCCTCGCTCGCCGAACTGACCGCCCGCTTCCCCTGGTTCGCGACGACGATCTACGACCTCAACAGTCCAGGCCAGAACGCCGGCTTGCTCCTGGCCACGCACGGCTGGACGCCCGCCTGACTGGTCAGCGCCGCGGGCGGGCCAGCCGTTCGGCGGCGGCCACCACGCTGGCGCGGCGCCGGGCGTGCTCGGCCGGGTCGCTGTCGTCGGCGCCGGTGAGCATGCGGGCGACCTGCGGTGCGGAGACCCACCACGCGGCCAGCCCGATGATCATGAACACGAGGTGCTCGGGCGACAGCTCGTCGTCGAGCACGCCGTCCTGCTGCGCCAGCGCGTAGGCCTGCGCCTTCTTCTTGTAGTGCGCGGTGCGGTTCGCCTCGTCGGCCACGCCGCCGGACAGGCCCTCCCACAACAGCAGCCGAACGAGCTGGGGATGCGCCGCCTGGTAGTCGAAGGTGCGCCCGGCGAACTCGCCGATCTCCTCGAAGCCGGACGGGACCGGTGCCACCGAGGCGGCGAGCTTGTCGAGCTCGTCGGTGAGCACGGTCTCGAACAGCGCCTGCTTGTCGCCGAAGTACTTGTACAGGCGCTCCTTGTTGATCCCGGCCCGTTCGGCGATGCGGGCCATGGTGGTGCCGTCCGGCCCGTGCTCGGCGAACTCGGCCGCCGCCGCTTCCTTCAGGCGCCGGCGCGTCCCCTCGGTATCCCACGCCATGCCAGCCATTCTATGCCTTCCCAACTACAACGTTGCGGTTGGACAATCATCTAGGCTAGGATAAGAACTACAACCGCAACGTTGGAGATGGAGTTCTTGGACATGGCTAATAGCGTTCCCGGCGGCACCCTCAGGCTCGCCGATGACCTCGTCATCAGCCGCATGGGCTTCGGCGCCATGCAGCTGGCCGGGCCCGGCGTCTTCGGCCCTCCCCGGGACCGCGACGAGGCTCTCGCGGTCCTGCGCGAAGCCGTCGACCGCGGCGTCACCCACATCGACACCAGCGACTTCTACGGCCCGGTCACCGTCAACGAGCTGATCCGGGAGGCGCTCCACCCCTACCCGGCGGACCTGCGCATCGTCACCAAGGTGGGCGCGCGCCGCGGCCAGGACGGCAGCTGGCGTCCCTCGCATGACCCCGCCGACCTCAAGGCCCAGGTCCAGGAGAACCTCGCGCACCTCGGCGTGGACGCCCTCGACGCCGTCAACCTGCGGCTCCGGGCCGACGGCACCGGCCGGGAGTCCGTCGCCGAATCGTTCGGTGCCCTGGCCGAGCTCCAGAAGGAGGGCCTGATCCGCCACCTTGGCCTCAGCGAGGCGTCGGACGCCCAGCTCACCGAGGCGCAGGCCATCGCGCCCGTCGTCACCGTGCAGAACCTCTACAACCTCGCCACCCGGCGCGACGACGCCCTGGTCGACCGGTGCGCGGCCGAGGGCATCGCCTACGCCGCCTACTTCCCGCTCGGCGGCTTCACCCCGCTTCAGTCGGCGACGCTGGACCGCGTGGCCACCCGCCTCGGCGCCTCCCCGCACCAGGTCGCGCTGGCCTGGCTGCTGCAGCGCTCGCCCACGATGGTCCTCATCCCCGGCACCTCGTCGGTGGCCCACCTCCGCGAGAACATGGCGGCGGCCGACCTGGAGCTGCCGTCGGAGGCGGTTGCCGAACTCGACACCATCGGCCGCTGACCCGGCCGCGCCTGGCAGAATCGCCAGGTGGTCCCAGAAAACATCCATGATTTCTTCGTCGCCTCCGCCAGCGTGGCGGGCGCCCTGATCGGGCTGCTGTTCGTAGCGATCTCGGTGGCCGGCGGGCGGCTCGCCCAGGGGAAGGCCGAGACGCAGATCCACCGCATCCGCGCGTCGGCGGCGCTGACGGCGTTCTCCAACGCGCTGGCCGTGTCGCTGTTCGCGCTGGTCCCCGGGCACAAGATCGGGCCGGCCGCGGTGGCCGTGGCCGCCGCCGGCCTGGCGTTCGTCGTGGCCGCGCTGCTGTCGCTGGTCCGGATGGGCCTTCTGCGCCGGGGCCAGGTGCGGTGGAGCATCGTGCGGGACGCGTTTTTCCTGGTCGGGCTGGTGGTCATATTCGTCCTCCAGCTGGTCGAAGGCCTGGCGATTATCGCCCATGCGGCCGACGCCGGCGCGGTGGACACGATCGCGATCCTGGTGATCGTCTGCTTCCTGGGCGGGATCGGCCGGTCCTGGGAGCTGATCGGCGGCCCGCAGTTCGGTATCGGGCACGAGGTCACCGCGCTGGTCCGCGGCCAGCACGATGAGCCGGTCGGCGAGGACAAGCCGGCCTGAAAGAACGACCGGGAAACGGCCTACCCAGCCGCCGCTTTCCAGTCGAGCAGCTCGATGATGACGCCATTGGGGTCGCGCACCTGGAAGGCGCGCTCGCCCCACTCCTCGGACCGCAGCGGCATGGTGATCACGACGCCCTCGGCCCGCAGCCGGGCCAGCTCACCCTCCAGGTCGTCCACCTCGAAGGCGAGGATCAGCCCGCCAGCGTGGTCGTCCCGCTGGTCCGCCGGCAGCGTCTCCAGGCCTCGTCGCAGGAATACCACGTTCATCCCGGCGTCCGGTCGGCCCAGCGAGGCGAAGCCGTCGGCCGACATCTCCTCGGTGAACCCGAAGTGCCCGGTCAGGAACCGAACGGACGCGGCCACGTCGTCCACGTTCAGGGATACTGCCGATGCGGTGATCTTCACAAGCGTCACGCTCCTCCGCGTTTCCGGTACTTCTTCTCTATAACGACGCGGTCGCTGCGCTGGACTACACCCAGGGCGAGTGGGGTGGTGGCATCTGACAAGCTGTGAGTTCATGGCTGACTCCTACCTGACCTTCGCCGCCGACTATGACTGGCTGTTCGACGACGACGTGCTGACGCACGGCGGTGCGATCAACTACCCCGCCATCGCACGCCTGCTCAAGCAAACCCGTCACGCTGCCACCGTGCTCGACGCGTCGTGCGGCACCGGCATCAACGCGGCGGCGCTCGCCCGCCGCGGGTTCGACGTCTGGGCGACCGACGGGAGCGAGGCGATGATCACCGAGGCGACCGCCCGCTTCCGCCGCGAGCACCTGGCGATCCCGGCGCGGCACAGCCTGTGGGCCGACCTGCCCGCCACCCTGGCCGAACGCTTCGACGTCGTGCTCTGCGTCGGGAACTCGCTGGTCCACGCCGCGGGCCAGGACGCCATGGTGGAGGCCCTCACCGGCCTGAGGCGGATGGCCAGGCCCGGGGGACACGTGGCGATCGACTCCCGCAACTGGGAGAAGCTGCACGCCGAACGCCGGATCGTGCGCGTCGCGCCCCGGGTGCTGACCCGGGACGGCCGGCGGTGCCTGAGCTTCTACGCCTGGGAGATACCCGAACGCCTGCACGACGAGCACGCCGCCCACATCGTGTTCGTCTTCGAGGACGGCGAACGGGCCGAGACGCACGAGTACCCGATCTCGTTCCGCCCCTTCACAGTCGCCGAACTGCGCGAACGGCTCGAGCTCGCCGGGCTGAGGGAAATCGACAGCGACTTCGACGACTCCCGCGACCAGTACTGCCTGATCGCCGAGGCGACCCAGGCATGACCGAGCTGCGCACAGCCCACACCGCCGACCTCGGGGCCGCGCAGAAGGCCGCCATCCGCAGCCTGATGGACGCCGTCTTCGACGGCGTCTCGGACGACACCTTCGACAACGTGCTCGGCGGGGTGCACGCGCTGATCCTTGAGCACGGCGAGCTAATCGGACACGGCAGCGTCGTCCAGCGCCGCATGGTGCACGCCGGCCGGGCGATGCGCACCGGCTACATCGAGGGCGTGGCGGTCCGCGCCGACCGGCGCCGCCAAGGTCACGGCGCGCGGCTGATGGCTCCGCTCGAGCGCATCGTGCGGTCCGCCTACGACCTCGGCGCGCTCGGCGCGAGCCCTGACGGCGCCCGCCTCTACGCCTCGCGCGGCTGGCAGCGGTGGCGCGGACCCTCCTCGGCCATGACGCCGGACGGTGTCAGGCGCACCCCGGGCTCGGACGGCCACATCTACGTGCTGCCGGTGTCGGTCCCGGTCGACGTGTCCGGAGAGCTTCTCTGCGACTTCCGGCCGGCCTCGCTGTGGTGACCTAGCCGGGCTGGGCCGAGCCGTCGTTGCGGGCCATCTGCGCGGCCCGCACCTCGGCGTGCATCTCCCACGGCGCGCGCGGCAGCACGTGGCCCGTCTCCAGCAGCGACTTGAGGTTGGCGAACACGGCGGGCCAGCCGGCGGAGATGGCCTCCAGCGCGCTCTCGTCGGCCAGGTTCTCGTGCGTGACGGTGAGCCGGACGATCTCGTGGTACGGCTCGATGTCGAAGGTGACCCGGGAGGGACCCTGCGGCGGAGCCGCGCCGGGGGCGTCGAACGTCATCGCGAGCCGCCGCGGCGGCATCGACTCCAGCACGGTGCCGGCCACGTCGGCGATGCCGGAGCCGTCGACGCGGCGGTGCTCCCACGGCGAGCCAGGCTGCCAGTCGGAGACGTTGCTGTGCCCCCAGTACTCCGCGGTCAGGTCGGCGTCGGTGAGCGCGTTCCACACCCGCTCCGGGGTGCTCTCGATGTAGGTGACGTACACGTACTCCGGCCGTTCGGCCATGATGTCCTCCTCGGCCCGGTGCCTGATGGCGCTCAGCGCGCGCAGGCGCGGGCGTTCGAATTTCTCGATCCAGCGTTCGGCGATGTCCCAGAGCGGGACCGGGTTGAGGTAGTGCAGTTTCTCCCGGCCCCGGCGGACGGTGGTGACGAGGTTGGCCGCCTCCAGCAGGCCCAGGTGCTGGGTCGCCGACTGCCGCGCCATGTCGAGCGGCTCGCACAGCTCCCCGAGGGTCTGCCCGTTGCGTTCGCGCAGCCGGTCCAGCAGCGCCCGCCGCGTCGGATCGGCCAGCGCCTTGAACACCGCGTCGTCCTTGGCCACCCCGACATTATGCAGGTATTTACCTGCATATGTCAAAGGCGGCCCGGTGCTCGCGGCACAGGGCTATTCGTTTGCCGGGCCCGGTCCCGCCTGAAATCGTGGCTCGAATGGAGCTGCTATTGGCACCCCTGCAGACAGCCCGGCTGCGCCTGGAACCGCTGTCCGCCGAGATGGCGCGGTGTTCAAGGCGCTGGCCGATCCGACGCGGCGGGCGCTGCTGGACCGGCTGC
>Ga0207657_10007693_pt1 | contig 11012 bp, 10 predicted proteins | sample KBSC33metaG_FD_184316 | JGI IMG/M metagenome (GOLD analysis project Ga0207657, IMG submission 184316) | Corn rhizosphere microbial communities from Kellogg Biological Station, Michigan, USA - KBS C3-3 metaG (SPAdes) (version 2) | ecosystem: Host-associated > Plants > Roots > Rhizosphere > Soil ... | reverse complement strand
TCCTTCACCACCGCCTTCTTGGCGATCTTGCGGAAGCGGCGTTCGAGGAAGTTCTTGAACGAGCCGGGATGCAGGGTGGCGATGCGGGCCAGCACGCTGGGATAGTCCTTGTAGTGCGCGGTGAAGTGGAAGGTCGTGGGCTCCGCCTCGATCAGCATCTCGCGCTCGTCGAAGCTCACGTCGAGCAGGACAACGGAGTCGTCCTCGCGGCGCAGGCGGGTGAAGAACTTGCCGTTCAGCTTGTAGGAGGGCCGGCCGTAGCTGACGCCCTTCTCGGCGCCCGGAAAGGCCATGACGATGGCCTCCATCTCATCCTGGGTCATTTGGATTCCTACCGTCGGTTCACACCGCCAGGATTTCTCCGGACGGCGCGGCGCGCAACAGCGGCTGGTTGATCGGCGGCCGCACGTCGTGTCTGACATTGACCAGGCAACCCTCGAGTCTCCGGCGCATGCTCAATTGGATTTATCACGCACTCGGCCAGGCCTGGGGGCCGCTGCGGCTGTTCGACTCCTTCTTCTTCCTGGCGGGCATCGGGTTTGCCGCCTCCGCCCTTGTCACCTGGGCCTTGCTGCCAAAGCTCTGGAGGCGATTGCCGACGGACCGCGGGCGCGCCTTCGCGGTCGATGCGGAGAAGAGCGTCGGCAAGCCGCTCAGCGCAGGCCTGATCTTCATCAGCATCTTCTGCATCGCGGCGTTGATATTCGTACCCCTAACCGCCCGGCCCCTGCTGACCCTGCCATTCATTGTCCTGGCCATGCTGGTGGGGTTCCTGGACGACCGCCGCGGCGGCTTCTCCGAGTACCAGCTCGCGCTCATGGACCTCGGGATCGCGGTCGGCGCCGCCGCCGTGATCTACGGCTTGCAACCCGCCGCCATCTGGCTGCCGGGATGGAAGGACAGCATCGTCCTCTCCCCCTGGATCGCCATGCCGCTGGCCACCGGCGTCATTTGGCTCGCGATCAACGCGACCAACTGCTCCGACGGCGTCGACGCGGTGTCCGGTAGCCTGACCGCCACGGCCATCATGCTGCTGGGCGGGCTGCTCTACGCGGTCATCGGCAACGCGGGGGTTGCCGAACACCTGAACATCCCCTTCAGCGCCGAGGGGGCCAACTGGGCCATCATGGCCTTCCTGCTGGTCGGCTGTATCGCGGGCTACCTCTGGTACAACGCGCCACCCAGCCAGGTGCTGATGGGCGACGCGGGGTCGCGGCCGATCGGGCTCGTCATCGGCATGCTGGTGGTGGCGACCAAGAACCCGCTGTTCCTGGTGCTGGTGGGCTCCATGTTGCTGCTGAACGGCGCCACAGGGCTCATGAAGGTCGCCCTCATGCGGTTCTTCGGCCTGAAGATCCTCGGCGGCGTCCGCTTCCCGCTGCACGACCACTGCCGCAAGGAGCTCGGATGGAGCAACAGCCAGGTGCTCGTTCGCTTCATGCTGGTGCACCTGGGCGTGTCGGCCCTGCTGGTTATCCTGGCGCTGAAGGTCCGCTGACGATTCAATAGGCGAGCGCGGTCCCGTCCTTGCGCATCTCGGTGGCGGCGGCGTAGCGGCCGGGCCAGCGCTGGATCGCTTCGTACCCGCCATAGACGCCCGGGTTCGGCGCAAGTTTCCAGCCGAGGCCGGCCAGGGCCTTGCGGCTGGCCGCCGGCACGCCGGTCTCCAGGTTGAGCACGCCCAGCGGCCCCAGGTCCTCGCCGGTGGGCTCGTGGCCGCCCTCGTGGTGCCAGCGCGGCGCGTCGCCGGCCTCCTGCAGGCCGAGCTCGAAGTCGACCAGGTTGGAGATCACCTGCGCCTGGCCCTGCGGCTGCATGTCCCCGCCCATGACCCCGAATGAGAGCAGCGGCTCGCCGCCCTTGGTCGCGAAGCCCGGGATGATGGTCTGGAAGGGCCGTTTGCCCGGCGCATAGATGTTCGGGTGGCCGTCCTGCAGCGCGAAGAGCTCGCCGCGGTCCTGGAACATGAAGCCCAGGCCGTCCGGCATCAGGCCCGAGCCCATGCCGCGATAGTTGGACTGGATCTGGCTCACCATCATCCCGTCCTTGTCGGCGACGGTGAAATAGGTGGTGTCGCCGTGGCTGGGCGCCTGGCCAGCGTAGGCGGGCGTGAGGATCCGGTCCGGCCGGATCAGCCTGGCGCGCTGCTTGGCGTAGTCCTTGGAGAGCAGCCAGTCGGTGGGCTGCTTGTAGAAATCCGGGTCGGCGTAGTAGCGGGCGCGGTCCTCGAACGCGAGGCGCTTGGCCTCCACCTCGTGGTGGATCGCCGCCGCCGACTGGAAGCCCATCCCCTTGATGTCGAACTGCTCCATGATGTTGAGCAATTGCAGGGTGACCAGCCCCTGGCTGTTGGGCGGCAAGCCCCAGACGTCGACGCCGCGGTAATTGATGGTCCTGGGTTCCACCCACTGGCTGTGATGGGCGGCGAGGTCGGCCTTGGTCATCCAGCCGCCGATGCGCTTGAAGTAGGCTTCGATCCGGTCGGCGATCTCGCCCTCGTAGAAGGCGCGGCCGCCGCCCTCGGCGATCAGGCGATAGGTGTTGGCCAGCTCCGGGTTGCGGAAGATCTCGCCCTCGCGGGGCGTCTTGCCGTCCTTGACCCACAGGCGATTGAAGTTCGCCACCTCCTCGATGTGGTTCTCGGGCTTGTTGAATATCCGCTCGGAGGAGCCGACGTAGAAGGCCACGTTCTGGATGATCGGCGCGCCTTCGGTGGCGTGGCGGATCGCCGGCTGGAAGAGGTCTCTCCACGGCAGCTTCCCGAACTTCTGGTGCAGGGTCCACCAGGCGTCCACCGCGCCCGGCACGCTGACCGAGACGGCGCCGTAGGAGTTGATCAGCCCCTTGGCGTTGGCGCGCCTGCGCTGCTCGGCGAGCGTCAAGGCCTTGGGGCTGCGCCCCGAGCCGTTCAGGCCCAGCACCTTGCGGCTCGCCGGGTCCCACATCAGCACGAAGCAGTCGCCGCCGACGCCGCAGGAGATCGGCTCGCCGAAGCCCAGGACGGCGTTGGCGGCCACCGCCGCGTCGACCGCCGAGCCGCCGGCCTTCAGCATCTCGATCGCCGCCAGGGTCGCCAGCGGATGGGCCGTGGCGGCCGCGCCATGCAGGCCCCAGGCCGCCGAGCGGCTGGCCCAGGTCGCCCCGTCGATGCGGTCGCCGCCATGCACGTCGGGGCGGTCGCGGTTCGGGTTTTCCTGGCGGCTGGTGGCGAAGGCGCGCCCGGCGAGCGCGGCGGCGGCCGGCGCGGCGGCCAGGAAGATGCGGCGATTCATGAAACTCAAGGCTCCCCCCGGGGATCGGAGCGCCAGTGTTAGCAGATGATCCTGCCCGCGCGAGGTTGCGCTGAGCCGCGCCGAGGTCGATTCCGCGCGCGCGCCGCACTATGTCTCGCAGCCAGCCTCCAGGAGCCTTTGACCGTGCCCGCCTTCGACGTCCTGATCATCGGCTCCGGCATCGCCGGCGCGGGCGCGGCCTACGAGCTGTCGAAGGACGCCCGCGTGCTGCTTCTGGAGCGCGAGGACGCCCACGGCTATCACACCACCGGCCGTTCGGCGGCGCTCTACATCGAGGCCTACGGCAACGCGGTGATCGGCGGCCTGACCCGGGCCAGTCGCGCCTTCTTCGAGGCGCCGCCGGAAGGCTTCGCCGCCTATCCGCTGCTGACCCCGCGCGGCTGCCTCTACATTGGCCGCCCAGACCAGGCCGAGGCCCTCGCACAGACCTTCGACAAGGCCGCCGGCACGATGCGGGTTCTCGATCGCGAGGCGGTGCTGAGCCTCGTGCCCGTCCTGCGCGCGGACTATGTGGCGTCCGGCCTCATCGAGCCGGCGGCCATGGACGCCGACGTCGAGGCCCTGCACCAGGGTTTCCTGCGCGGCGCCCGGGCCCACGGCGCCGAGATCCGCCTCGGTCAGGAGGTCACGGCCATCGAGCGGCGGGCCGGCGGATTTGCGGTGCGCGCCGCCACCGGCGAGGTCTTCGAGGCGAGCGTGGTGGTGAACGCGGCGGGCGCCTGGGCCGACCGGGTCGCGGACCTGGCCGGCGCGCGCCCGGTCGGCCTGCAGCCCCTGCGGCGGACCGCGCTGATCGTCGACGCGCCCGCCGATCGCGACGTGCGCGCCTGGCCTGCGGTGATCGACGCCGACGAACAGTTCTACTTCAAGCCGGACGCGGGCCGCATCCTGGCCTCGCCGGCCGACGAGACGCCGAGCGATCCCTGCGACGCCTGGGCCGACGAGATGGACGTCGCCGTCTGCATCGAACGGATGCAGGCGGCGGCCGACATCCCCGTCCGCCGGGTCGTGCGCTCATGGGCGGGCCTGCGCAGTTTCGTCGCCGACCGCTCGCCGGTGATCGGCTTCGATGACGCGCTGCCCGGGTTCTTCTGGCTGGCCGGGCAGGGCGGCTATGGCGTCCAGACCGCCCCCGCGGCGGCCCGAGCGGCGGCGGCCCTGGCCAGGGGCGAGGGCTTGCCCGACGACATCGCGGCGCAAGGGGTGACGGCCGAGAGCCTGAGGCCCGGGCGGCTGCGGTAGCCTTTACGTATCAGCTCGCAGACCCGCGGCGACCTGGCGGATCGGCGACCAGGCGGAGGCCCGGCGTTAGCGCGGCCCTGCGTGGCCAGGGACAAGCGGGCGACCCTTGAGACAGCGGTCCCTGCCCGTACAAAAATTTACTTTGTAATTCTCAGCGAACGCCGGCGCCTCACATGCCTCTTCGGAATTCGAGGCGATTTTTAACATTCAACGTTTGAAAAGCGGTGGCGACGGCCGCTAAGCTTGCCTGGACCAGTGCGTCGAATACTGTTTGGACAAGTTAAATTGTTCTCCGATCGCGTTTCAAATCTCATTACATTTTATAACATCCTCTCGCAATTGGCTGAGCGCCACGGCGGGCTTCGCACCCTTGCGGCCGTCGAAACCGACCAGGTGTGGCCGGCCCGCGGGATCTATTTCTTCTTCGAACCGGGCGAGGTGCGGACTGTTTCGGGCGAGGGCGACCGCGTGGTGCGGGTCGCGTCGCACAGCTTTGGCGTGAACAGTCCGTCGGCGTTCTGGGGTGGTCTGCTCGGAACCCGCGGAGGCCCTTCCGGCAAGGGCAACCACCGCGCCTCCATCTTCCGCCAGCTCATCGGCGAAGCCCTGTTGCGGCGTTCGGGCCGGTCGCTGCCGAGTTGGGGCGTGGGGAGCAGTCAGCGGGACACCGCGCGCAAGCTGGGCCTGGACCTGGCGGCCGTCGCCGAGGCCGAAGGCGCGGTCGAGATCGAGGTCAGCGGCTACATCCGCCAGATGCCGTTCACCTGGATGTCCGCGCCGCCGGGACCCTCGCCCGACAGTCGTCGCGCCTATTACGAGCGGCAGGCGATCGCGCTCCTGAGCAACGCGACGGGCCAGGCCGATCCGCCGTCGCCAACCTGGCTGGGACGGCTGAGCAGCCGCGAGCGGGTCCGCGCCAGCGGCCTGTGGAACAGCAACCACGTGCAGCGCCAGTACAGCGACAAGTTCCTGGCCGTTCTGGAGGCGGCCGCCGACCGCGAGGCGACGCGCCGGCCGAGGCGGTGAGGCCCTGAGCACGACGCCCGCGCCAATGCAGCTTGGGCGCACGCCGCCAGCGCAATTAAGATCAGGAACAGAATTGCAAATAGGGCCGCCGAGAGATCACGGTTAATCAATACGGCGCATCGACTTACTATGCTTCTTATGCATCAGTTTAGGCGCTCTTTTGACCGCGGCTTAACGTCAAGCTGAGCATTCTGGCGCGATGGAAAAGCGTCGCCTCGAATCCAGGCTCCGTCGCGCGCTGCGGGATGCGCGCCGCGACGACGGCAATGTCCTGACGATCTTCGCCCTGGCCCTGCCGGTCGTCCTGGGCGCGGCCGCCTTCGGCGTCGAGACGACCTTCGAATACATCAGCCAGACCCGCCTGCAGGTGGCGGCGGACGCGGCGGCCTACGCCGCCGCGCTCGACAACCGCGCCGGCCAGCCCCTCGATTCGATCTCCGCGGGGGCGAAGACCGTGGCCACGTCCAATGGCTGGGTCTCGTCGAAGGGCGTGATCCAGGTGGCGACGCCGCCCACGACCGGCCCGAACCAGACCCCGACCGCCGTCGAGGTGGTGCTGACCCAGAACGTCCCGCGCTTCTTCACCGCGGTCTTCTCGCCCAAGCCGCTGACGATCCGCGCGCGCGCCGTGGCGATCTATCGAACCGCCGCCGACGCCTGCATCCTGGCGCTCAACAAGACCGCCGGCCAGTCGGTCAATGTGCAGGGCAACACCCAGGTGAAGCTGGTCGGCTGCGACATAATGTCGAACTCCATCGCCAGCAATGCGGTCAACATCCAAGGGTCATCGACCATCAGCAGCGAGTGCGTCGTCTCGGCCGGGGGCGTCGCCAACAGCGGCGGACTGACGCTTACGGGCGCGGACTGCCCCAGCGCCATCACCCAGGCGCCGCGCGCCCACGACCCCTTCGACACCCTGCCGGCGCCGAGCCCGGGCCCGACCCGCAACGTCCCGAACGGCCCCAACAAGAACGGCATGACCCTCTCGCCGGGCAACTACACCAACGGCATGGACCTCAACGGGAACGTGACCCTGGCGCCCGGAACCTATTACGTCTCGGGCGGCAACTTCGACGTCAACGCCAACGCCAGCGTCACCGGCACGGGCGTGACGATCTACCTGCAATCCGGCTCCACTGTGACCGTCAACGGCACCGCCCACGTCGACCTCTCGGCGCCGCTCTCCGGGACCTATTCGGGGATCCTGTTCTTCGGCGACCGCACCGCGCCGCCCGGCAATGTGACGTTCGACGGCGACGGCTCCTCGCAGCTCACCGGCGATCTTTACTTCCCGACCCAGAGCGTCGCCTACAAGGGCAACTTCTCGGGCAAGAACGGCTGCATGCAGGTCGTGGCCGACACCGTCATTTGGACCGGCAGCACGACGATCGCCGTCGACTGCTCCGCGGCGGGCATGACCCCGATCCCGGCCCGCCAGGCCGTCAAGCTGGTGGAATGACCATGCGCGGGCTCAAGACCTTCCTGCGCGACCGACGCGGCCTCGCCGGCGTCGAGTTCGCCTTCATCGCGCCGATCGTCATTGCTGTCCTGGTGCTGGGCGTCGACGGCTGGCAGCGCGAGTCCCAGATCGCGAACCTGCGCACCGCCATGCACACGGGCGCGCGCTACTACGAGAACGGCGGGTCGGACGACGTGGTGGCGCAGAGCGTCTCGACGGCGGCTTGGACCACCCGGCCCCAGGACGGCCTGATCTCCGTGGCGCGCGCCTGCACCTGCGGCGGGACGACGATCTCCTGCACCGGCGTCTGCAACGGCACGAACCTGCCGTCGGTGTTCATCACCCTCTCGGGGACGGGGACCTTCACCGGCCTGCTGCAGTCGCATGCCATTTCGCAGAGCGACGTGATCCGTGTTCGCTAGGCTGAAATCTCGCCTCGGCGGCCTGCGCGCGGACGGCGGCGCGACCGCGGTCGAGTTCGCACTCGTCATCCCGGTGTTCCTGACCTTGCTGATCGGAACGTTCCAGGTCGCGTGGATCATGCATTGCGCCGGGACGGTGCAGTTCAGCCTCGAAAGCTGTGCTCGCAGCCTGCTGCTCGACCCGACGATCACGGAGGCGCAGCTCAAGTCCGCGGTGCTCGCCAAGCTCTCGGGGATGGTGGATACGTCGAAGGTCAACATCACCCTGGTGGCGGACACCTCGATCCCTGGCGCGCCGGTCCTGCGGGCGTCGAGCACCTATAAACCGACCCTGTCCATTCCCCTGGTCGCGGACTGGTCGATGACGCTTCGCTCCACCACCACCGTTCCGACTTCCTAGGGCCCTCAGCCGCCGCCAAGGTGGGCCACGACCACGCCGGCGAAGGCCTGGCCGAACCAGGGCACGGTCAGGATCAGCGACGAGACGCCGACCCGCATCAGCATGGTCTGGTCGACCGGCCATTCCGGCGTCGCGGCGATCCGCGCCTCATAGGCCAGCAGGCCCTGGAGCTGGGCGGCGGCGTCCTTGTCGGCGCCGAGGCGCGAGCTCAGGCGGGCGATCTCGCTGCGCAGCCTCTCCAGCTCGACGGCCTTGGCCTGACGGATCTGGCGATGCATCTGGCTCATGGCGCCCATGAACACCCAAAGGCCCATCACCGCGCACGCAACCAGGATCGCGGCGCTGTAGAGGCTGAACCCGGTGCTGGCGAAGAGCAGCAGGGTCGCGGCGCTTACGGTGAACCAGACCAGCGAGGTCCGGGCGGCGGCCCGTCCCCAGGGATAGAGCCGCTCGATCCGCAGCAGGTCGATGTCCAGGCCCGTCTCGATCACCTGGCGGGTGTGACGAGCCGCCGAGCGGGTGAGCACCAGGCCGCGGAAGAACAGCGCGCCCAGCAGCGCCGCCAGGAGGCCGAACCAGATCAAGGTCGCCGCGCGGTGGGTGTCCGGCGCCTGGGCGGCGGCCAACGCCACGACGGCCAGGCCAATCGCCGCGCCGATCCCCGTGAAGAGGCGAAGTCGCGCCAGGGGGAACGCCGGCTGCCAGCGCACGCCGGGCTTCAGGGCGCGGGCGAAAGCCTCCGCGTCGCGAAGCTCGCCCAGGCGGGAGTAGCGCTGCATGCAAAGCACCGCGCAGACGATGAGCGGCAGGACCAGCCCGACCTTGGCGGTGTAGTCCGCGGCCGAAACCGAGCCGGGAAAGGCATAGGGCGCGCCGTCGATCATGGCGGCCATCGCCAGGAGGCCGATCATCGCCACGTAGAGCAGGGCGGTGGTGATCCACAGGTTGAATGGTGAGCGGGCATAGAGCGCCTGCTCGGCATAGAGCACGCGCTCGCCATCGGGGCCGTCCGCTCTGTCGTGCTGCGCCATCCGCCTTCCCCCGCCGTGAAGGAATGACAGGCGCAAAGCCGCGAGTTTGCAACCCGCCGGCTATTCGGCGGCGATGGCCGCGCCGGGATAGACCCCACGCCGGGCGCGGTAGGCGGTGATCCGGTCCTCCACCTCGCGCCGGAAGTGCCGGAACAGCCCCTGGATCGGCCAGGCCGCGGCGTCGCCGAACAGGCAGATGGTGTGCCGCTCCACCTGGCTGGCGACGTCGAGCAGGAGGTCGATCTCGGCCATCTCGGCCTCGCCGGTGACCATCCGCTCCATCACCCGCCACATCCAGCCGGTCCCTTCGCGGCAGGGCGTACACTGGCCGCAGCTCTCATGCTTGAAGAAGCAGGCGATGCGGGCGATCGCCTTGACCAGGTCGGCGTCCCTGTCGAAGACGATCATGGTCGCCGTGCCCAGGCCCGAGCGGCGCGCGGCCAGGTCCTCGAAGTCCATGGTGGCCTCTTCCGCCTCGGCGGCGGGGATCATGGCCATGGAGGCGCCGCCCGGGATCACCGCCTTCAGGTTTCCCCAGCCGCCGCGCACGCCACCGAAATGGGTGTCGATCAGGGTCCGCATCGGGATCCCCATGACCTCTTCGACGACGCCGGGCCGGGCGACGTGGCCACAGGCGGACATCAGCTTCACGCCCTTGGATTTTTCCGTGCCGAGGCCTGCGAACCAGTCGGCGCCGCGCCGCAGGATCGTGCCGACGACGGCGATCGATTCGACGTTGTTGACCGTGGTCGGGCAGCCATAGACGCCGGCGCCGGCGGGGAACGGCGGCTTCAAGCGCGGCAGGCCTTTCTTGCCTTCCAGGCTCTCCATCAGCGCGGTCTCGTCGCCGCAGACATAGGCGCCGGCGCCATGGGTCACGTGGACGTCGCAGCCCCAGCCATGGACGTTGCCGGCCCCGATCAGCCGCGCTTCGTAGGCCTGCTTGATCGCAGCCAGCAGGCGCTCACGCTCGAAGACGTATTCGCCGCGGATGTAGATGTAGGCGGTGTGCGCCCGCAGGGCCCTGCAGGCGATCAGGCAGCCTTCGATCAGCAGGTGCGGATCGTTCCTGAGAATGTCGCGGTCCTTGCAGGCTCCGGGCTCGCTCTCGTCGGCGTTGACGACCAGATAGTGCGGCCGTTCGCTCTCCGCCTGGGGCATGAAGCTCCACTTCAGGCCCGTGACGAAGCCGCCGCCGCCGCGCCCGCGCAGCCCCGAGGCCTTGATCTGGTCACAGATCCACTCCGGCGCCTGGGCGACCATGTCCGCTGTGCCGTTCCACGCGCCGCGCTGCTGTGCGCCCTCGAGGCCCCAGTCGCGGCGCCCATGGAGATTGAGGAAGATGCGGTCTCGGTCCTGAAGCATCGGCGGCTCCGCGGCGGATGTTCAACCGACGCCATCGGTACACCAGGCGCAGCCGCCGATCAGCCGAGGATATGTAACAGACGGCGCCCGCCGCGCCTTGTTCCCGTCGCGCTTCGCCACCACTGTGAGGCCATGCGGAGCCTCATCCTTTCCGTCGCCGCCGTCCTGGGGAGCAGCGCCGCCTTGGCCGCGCCGCCGGCGCCCGCCGTCCCGCCCGCCGCGCCGGCCCAGCCGCCGCACGAGGTTTCGGGGGTCACGGTGTTCGGCAAGACCGAACCGCCGAAGGTCACGGCGACCTATCCGGCGGCGGGCCAGGCGCTGCAGGCGGGCGTGCTCGTCCTCACCGTCACCTTCGATCAGAAGATGCAGCCGCAGCGCTTCGACTTCAGCGCAGCCGCGGGCGGGGAGATGCCCAACTGCCTTAAGACCCCGCGCCTGCTGGCCGACGGCAAGACCTTCGCGCTCCTGTGCACCACCGATCCGCACAAGACCTATGCCGTGGCCTTCAATGCGCGGGCCGAGGGCGGCTTCGTCAATATCGCCGACCACCGCGCCGACCCGGCCACCCTGACCTTCACGACCACCGACGCCGACGGGCCGCGATCGATCGGCGAGGCGCTGAAAGCGCAGAACCTTCCGAACATCGACATGCCGATCCAGGTCGACCCCGGTCTTGCCGGACACGCGGACGCGGAAACCCCCGCCAGCTCGCAATAGGGCCCGGGAAGCGCCGGCGGCGCGGTCCATCCCCGCGCCAATCCGCGGCCGCCGCCA
>Ga0207657_10007690_pt1 | contig 11015 bp, 9 predicted proteins | sample KBSC33metaG_FD_184316 | JGI IMG/M metagenome (GOLD analysis project Ga0207657, IMG submission 184316) | Corn rhizosphere microbial communities from Kellogg Biological Station, Michigan, USA - KBS C3-3 metaG (SPAdes) (version 2) | ecosystem: Host-associated > Plants > Roots > Rhizosphere > Soil ... | reverse complement strand
CGTTGTCGATGCCGCCATCGCGCGCAAAGTCCGCGGCGGCCATGGGACCGTGGAAGGTGACGAGGCCGGTCTCGTTATGCAGCCAGGAGTGCAGCGCGGTGTGGTCGCTGTAGCCGATGAACGCCTTGGGATTGGCGCGGATCAGAGCCGCATCGAGATGCGGCAGCAGCTCCGCCGATCCCCAGCCGCCGCGCGTGCAGACGATGCCGTCAATCGACGGATCGGCGAAGGCGGCGTGGAGGTCTTCGAGGCGCTGCTCCAGCGTGCCCGCGTAATAAAGCGGTCCGCGATCGAGCGCATGTCTGCCGAGGACGGCTCGATATCCCAGTTGCTGCAAGCGGCTGACGCCGCGCTGTACGAGATCGGGCTTGGGTGTGCTCGCCGGAGACAGCACGGCCACGGTCGCGCCGGGAGGCAGCGCGGCGGGCTTCACAACCGGCCTCGGCGGGGCGGTCACAGTGCGTAGACCTCGCCCCGGCAGATGATCTCGGCCGGTCCGGTCAATCGCATCACGGCGTCCTTGTCCGGCCAGACGGTGCGCTGATCGCCGCCCTCGGCCCTGGCGGTCAACGACCGTTCCGTCCCACGCAATGTCATCGCCGCCGAAGAAGAAGCGCAGGTGCCGGTGCCGGAGGAGGTGGTGGGGCCGCAGCCGCGCTCGTAGATGCGGAAGGCGATCTCAGTGGGCGAGAGGACGCGCACAAACTCCACGTTGGTGCCGTGTGGGAAGAGCGGGCTGGTACTGATGAGAGAGCCGAGCTGCTGCCAGCTTTTGCCGTGCGCGCTGAAGTCATCGGTGTCGACAAAGAGGACGAAGTGCGGATTGCCGACGTTGACCATCGCGCCGGGAATGTTGCCCACGCCGGGCAGCTCGATCGTCCGCTGCATCACGCGGGGCACACCCATCTCGCTCTCAATGAGGTAGCGCGGATCGGCGGCTTCGATGACCTTGCAGGTGCGCAGGCCGCCGTGCGTGCCCAGCGCCGCCTGCTGCATGCCTTCACTGCTGGCGAGCCATGCCGCCACGCAGCGGGTGCCGTTACCGGAGAGCTCGGCTTCGCTGCCATCGGCGTTGAAGAGGCGGAGGAAGAGCTCGCCGTTCGGCCTGCGCTCCAGAAATTCGATGCCGTCGGCGCCGACGCTGGTATTGCGAGCGCACAGCTTGCGAGCGAGATCGGCGTGACGCCGCTGGGCCAATGGCTCTTCGATAATCAGGAAGTCGTTGCCGCAGGCGTGCGCCTTTACAAAAGGAATCATGATTCTTCTATTCTGCCAGCATCGCGGGCGATGCAGCGACGTTATGGCGTCTTCGGGTGCGAGCCGTAGATATCGGACCGATAGATGCGCGCGCAGGGCTGGCCCGTGGTGCAGAGGACCATCAGTTCGGTAAGGCCCTGAGAGTTGGCGTCGACGGCCTTCGAGACCGGGTCCCCCTTGATGGCGATCACATAGGCGGCGTGTTTGGCCGGATCGTCCAGCGCCGCCTTCCAACTGACGTAGTCGCCCTCGTTCAGGGTCTGCTTCAGCGGGATTCCCGCGTCCTGCAAGGCACCGACGTGATCGGAGTTGTACATCAGGATGGGCACGCCGGGGGGGAACATCTGCAACTCGCGTGCGATGCCCTTCTCGAGCGATATCCGGGTCGTCGAGTTCACGATCCCCTCCTTCAGCACCAGCGGGACGAAATACATCATGACCACGGTATTGAGGGCGATCACGGCCAACGCAATCGGATGCAGAAGGGATGCCTTGCGCGGCTGCGACCGGCTCCAGCGAAGCTGCATCCACTCGACGGCGAGGAACATGGAGACGGCCAGCGCGGGCAGCAGCTCCATGCCGTAGCGCGCGTTGTAATAAGCGTGCGGCCACAACTGCGGGATGAAGATGGGCACCGAGCCGTAGGCAATGGCGTAGACGTAAAACGGCAGCGGCAGCCAGAGCAGCAGCCAGGGCAGCGCCAGACGGCGGCGAATGGCGAGGATCAGACCGGTGATGGCGGCGGCCATGACGGCGAAGCCGGTCTCCCACGCGGCGGCGTCAACCTGCGCCGTGCGGGTGAAGAAGAGCAGCGCCCAGCCGGGATTGTGCCATCCGCGATAGTGATGGGAGCCGGGAGGCGACGTCTTCTTCTCAATCGCGGCTGCCGAGTAGGGTCCGCGCAGAAAGTCCAAAGGATCGTGGAAGAAGTGCTGGTTGTAGGCGAGCCAGCTTAATGGCCCCGCAATCGTGAGCAGGGTGAAGATGGTGAACGACGGAACCACCTTGCGCCAAACCTCGCGGTTCCGCGCCAGCGACCAGGTCACGATGCACCATGCCGCCGCGCCCAGCACCCAGCCGTCGTAGCGGGTGAAGACCGCCGCCAGGATGAGCAGAGCAATGAAGAACAGCTTGCGCGAGACCACGTGATCCTGCGCGGCGCGGATGGCGGCGACGCACTCCATCGTCAGCAGCGTCAGCCAGATCAGTTCGGCGAGAAACAACGGCTCGGTCATGGCCGTCGTCGAGAGGTAGAGCAGGTTGGGATTGAGCGCGTAGAAGGCCGTCGCGGCAAATGCCCAGCGTGGCGTCAGGATGCGGCGTGCAAGCCGGAAGAGGCCGACGACGCTGACGATGAAGCAGGCCAGCGAGGGCCACGCGCCGGCCAGGCCGTTCTGCCACCACTCCATCTTCTGCACAAAGGGCAGGATGAGCAGGTGCGGCAGCGGCAGCCAGACGCCGCCCAGTTGTGCGAGGCCAGGGTTGCGCGAGTCGAAGATGCGGCGCGCGATGCCGAGGTGCGCGACCGCGTCGCCGTAGAGCAGAAGATATCCGTGCCGGTAGCAGAGCAGAAGCGCGATGAAGGCGAGGACGACCCCGATCAAAGCGACTGGGAAGGTCTCTTCCCTGGTCGCCGGACGCACGACGTCGGGCGATTCCGCGGTGGAGGCAGCCGGTTCGAGTTGCAGGGGGCTGCGCTTCAGTCTGCGCTCCGGTCTAGGCTCCTTCAAGATGCGAGATCTCCTTGAACAGGTTGAAGCGTTCTTCGATCTCTTCGCGCGTGACTGCTTGCAGGCGCTCGGTTCCGAAGCGCTCGACCGCGAACGATCCCATGACACCGCCGTAGAACATTGCCGTGCGGAAGGCCGCGGGCGTCAGCTTGGGCTGCGATGCGAGGTAGCCGTAGAAGCCTCCGGCGAAGGAGTCGCCGGCGCCCGTCGGGTCGACGACCTCGGCCAGCGGCAGCGCGGGGGCGCGGAAGGGGCGTGAGATCTTTGTGCCTTCTCCGAAGGAGCGGTCGCTGAAGAACGCCGTCGCGCCGTACTCTCCGTGCTTGACGACCAGCGTCTTCGGGCCCATCGACAGAACCTTCTCCGCGGCGACAACAAGGTTGCGCTCTCCTGCCAGCATGCGGACTTCGCCGTCGTTAATCAGCAGTACGTCGAGATCGCGCAGCACCCTGGCGAGGTTCTCGCTGTGGTCGGCGATCCAGTAATTCATGGTGTCGCCGCAGACCATGCGGACCTTCGGCATCTGGCTGCGGACTCGCGCCTGCAACGCGGGATCGATGTTGGCGAGGAAGAGGAACTCGCTATCGGTGTATGCGGCGGGGATCTTCGGTTCGAAGGTCTGGAAGACATTGAGATCGGTGCCGAGCGTCTTCGCCTCGTCCATGTTGCCCGAGTAGGAGCCGGTCCAATGGAAGCTGAGGCCCTTGGCCCGCTCGATGCCCTGCGTGTCGACGCCGCGCTTTGTGAGCACGCTCTCGTGCTGCTCGGTGAAGTCTTCGCCGACCACCGCGATGACGCGCACCGGCGTGAAGTAGCTTGCAGCCAGCGAGAAGTGCGTGGCCGCGCCGCCCAGACAATGATCGACTGCGCCGCAGGGCGTCTCGATGCTATCGAATGCCACGGAACCTACAACAAGAATGGACATAAACTCCTTTTCCTACCGTTGAGTGATTTCGAACTTACAGATATTTGTCGAGCAGCAGCGCCAGCCGCTGCCGCGTCTCGGCAGGGATTGCCTTGCGGTCGGTGAGGATGGCGTACTTCAGCGCGTCGGCGCAGGCGCAGGTCTTTTGCGTCGGCATCGCCGCCACAGCGGCGCGAACCACCTTGGCCGCGTTGTCGGCATTCTGATGCAGTACGGCGACGATCTGGTCGATGGTGACATCGTCGTGACCTTCGCGCCAGCAGTCGTAGTCGGTCACCATGGCCATGGTGGCGTAGCAGATTTCGGCTTCGCGGGCGAGTTTCGCCTCCTGCAGATTCGTCATGCCGATCACGTCGGCGCCCCAACTGCGGTAGAGGTTCGACTCGGCGCGGGTGGAGAACTGAGGGCCCTCCATGCAGACATAGGTGCCGCCGTTCTTGCCGACGACACCGACCGAGGTGCAAGCCTGCTCGAAGGTCGAGGCGACGGTCGCGCAGACCGGATCGCCGAAGGCCACATGAGCGACGATGCCGTCACCGAAGAAGGTCGAGACGCGGGCGAAGGTGCGGTCGATGAACTGGTCAGGGATCAGGAAGTCGGTAGGCTTGTGCTCCTCCTTGAGCGAGCCGACGGCGGAGACGGAGAGAATCCTATCCACGCCCAGCGCCTTCATGCCGTAGATGTTGGCGCGAAAGTTCAGCTCGCTGGGCAGCAGCCGATGGCCGCGCCCGTGCCGCGCCAGAAAAGCGACGTTTCGCCCCTCAAGCTCGCCCAGGATGAATGCGTCCGAGGGCGCACCAAAGGGCGTTTCCACCTGCTCTTCGCGCACGTTCGTCAATCCCGGCATGGCGTACAAACCGCTGCCGCCGATGATTCCAATCTCCGCCTTCTTCAAATGCTCCGCTCCTTTTACAGAATCTGGTTTCGATGACTTTACTGAACCTGGTTTGGACGACCTTCAAAAGTATATCGTTGCGGGACGCCTGCCCGGATGATTCCGAACGATGAGAGCGTGCGCGCCAGCCCCAGCGACAGCTCATGCGGCGGCTGCTCATGCGTCCCGATCCGCGCAATTTGCAATGGACCCTGCGGCTGCTCGCTGACGATGCGGTCGCGCAGCTTGCGCGCCAGCGGAAGCTCGAAGCCCTCGCTGATAAAGACGCCGTCGCCGGAGAGGGAGAGCAGAACGTCGCCTTCACTGGTCGAATAGACTTGCTCCTCACCGTCTCCCGTGTCGGCTTCGTCGTGCGAGCGCCGCACGACGCCCGAGTATTTGCGCGGGATCTGCGAAGCATAGATGCGCAGAAACGACCGCGCCGAGTCCGCGTTCTTCCAGCGCGAGTAGTAGAGCAGGCCTATCGAGGCCGTCGACGCCTTCTCGGCCGCGGTGACGGCTGATTTGCGCTGCGCGGCGTAGTAGATGCCGCCATCCCATGCCGGAGCCAGGGCGGTGGCGATCTGCCGCCCGCCAAAGAGTTCGGCTAGGATGCGGACATCGAGTTCACCCATCACGCCGACGTCGTAGGGCGTGTACTCGGCATCGAGCAGAGAGTGAATATCGGGCAGCCGCACCACCGGCACCGGTGTGTGCGCCATGTACGCCTTCGGGTTCATGATCTCGAAGCTCGAAGAGGGCGGCTTGGCCAGCACGCCGGCAAACGCGGCCTTGACTCCCTTCTTCACCAGAATCGACTGCTCGAAGCTGAGGCCCGCGCTGTAGGGAAACAGCAGCGACTGCTGCAGCAGCAGCGGCGCGCGCGACATCATGGGAGAGCCGCTCGAGTCCGCGATCAGATCGTTCAGTCGGTCGGCCAGCTCGGGTGCATCAGCGAGCGTCTTGCCGCTGGGTCGCAGCGTGTAGTCGACGAAGACCGCCATGGCCTGTCCCTCGGCAACCGCGTCGCGAGCGGTGTTGGCCTCGTCGAGCTCGATGTGATGGTTGTCCTCGTGCACGTCGTGAGCCGTGCCTTCGGGGGTTACGTCGGACCACTTCGTCAGACCTACGCGCTGATCCTGCAGGGCGTGCGTCAGCTCGTGCGCCAGCACCGGCTTCTGCTGGTCCGGCGGAATCCAGCTCAACAGGTTCACCGTCTTTGTCTGGTTGTCGTAGAAACCGGCGATCTGCTCGGTGAGCAAGGATACGAGGAAGGGGCGAAGGTTGAAGTCGCGGTCGAGCAGCCCGAACTTCTTGAGCACAATCTCGGAACGTTCGAGCCGCTTCGTGTTCTCGTCTTCGTCGAACTTTTTCGTCAGATAACGATTGACCTGGTCGCGCGAGACCAGCTTCCGCTTGACCGGGTGCTCGATGGGCAACTGCGTATCGCTGCTTACAAACTTCAGGATGGTATCGACGGAACGGAAGAGCTCCTTCGCCTGATCCTTCGTCATCGGCGTCTGCGTATCGGAATCTACCGCCGGGGCCGACACATTGCTCGAAACCGCCTGCCTGGCGTGCATGTGTGCGCAGCCGGCGAGCAACACAACTGCTAATAAGGGAAACACTCGAATCTTCCCACCTATGCCGCAAAGTCCTCGCTGCAACCTATCCTCCGCATCCGCCGCTATAATCTCAAGTGTACGCAGAGTTTCCTTCGATCGCCTCCATGCCCACCTCCATCCAATCCGATTCCGTTAACGCCGCCGCGACCGGCCCGTCGGCGCAGATCGCCTCCCTGCTGCATGGCGCGGGGATCTCTCCGCTGGCTAGCACCGGGTGGATTCGCGTGAGCGGCAAGGACCGCGTGCGCTGGCTCAACGGCATGGTCACCAACTCGGTCAAGGAGTTGCAGCCCGGCAAAGGCTGCTACACCTTCATGCTGAGCGCGCAGGGCCGCATCCAGGGCGACGCCTACATCTTCGCGGAGGCAGAGGCCTTTCTCCTTGAGGCCGCAGCGGACCGGGTACCGGTGCTGATTGCCCTGCTCGGCCGCTTCATCATCATGGACAAGGTTGAGCTAGCCGACGAGAGCGGCACACGCTCCGGCCTCTCCTTCTCCGGCCCTCGCGCCGCCGAGCTGCTGGAACAGATCGGCGTCCCGGCCGCCTTGTCCAGCGAGTTGGAGATGCAGACCGCGTCGTGGAACTCCGCCGAGATCACCGTGATTCACGCGCACAGCCCGCTGGTTCCGCGCTTTGAGATCTGGGCGCAGGCTGCGACGATCGAGGCACTCTCGAAGGCGCTGCTCGAAGCCGGTGCTACAGCCTGCGGAGCCGAGGCTCAAGAGTGGCTGCGATTGCTCGAAGGCACGCCGCGCTACGGCACCGACATCCGCGACCGCGAACTGCCGCAGGAGACGGGGCAGATGCGGGCGCTGCACTTCACCAAGGGCTGCTACCTGGGCCAGGAGATCGTCGAGCGCATCCGCTCGCGGGGCAACGTGCATCGCGCCTTCACCGCGTTTCGCCTCGAAGGCAGCCTTCCCGATGCGGGCACGCTGCTTGAAGCCGACGGCAAGCAGGTCGGCGAGTTGACCAGCGTCGCGGCGATTCCGCTGGCTGGGGCTTCCGGCGAGGCCGTCCAGTTCGCCTTGGGCTATGCACGCCGCGAGGCGCTCGAACGTAATCTTCCACTGCTGTATCCCGGCGGAACCGCTACCCCTGTTCCCGTTCCTTTTACGGCCGTTGAACCTCTGCGGCCAGCATCGGCATCTGAATCTTCTGAGAGAGTGTAACCATGTCCGAGCAGAACAAGCCCTTCGTTATCACCGATCGCCGCAAGTTCACCAGCGACGGCGAGCCTCGTCCTGACGCCGATCCGTCGCCGGAGAAAGAGCGGAACGATCCTCCGCCCGCGCCGGCATCCACCGCCGGGCCGGTTGCCGTGGAGAGCCCGTCCTCTGCTGCTGCAACACACGATGCCGCTTCGCCGGAGTCTGCGGATTACGCACAGGCCGACGAGCCGCCGGCGCTTACCCCCGAACAGAGCAATCAGGCCCGCTCCGCCTATCAGCAGACCGCCGATAGGCTCGACACCGCGATCCGAGCCGCCAATCCCGGCATGGACCACCCGCCGGCGATGAGCTTCGAACAGATCGTCCACTCCGTCTATATGTCGGCCATCATGCAACTGGGTGGAGCTACACCCGAGGGCCAGCAGCCGCAGGTGGACCTGATGGGAGCACGGCAGAGTGTGGACATGCTCGGCGTGCTGGCCGAGAAGACCAAAGGCAACCTCACCCCCGACGAGGCCCGCCTGCTGGACAGTGCACTCTTCGAGTTGCGCATGGGCTTCCTCGAGATCACACAGGCGCTGGCGCGTTCGGCCGCGGCAAAGGGGCCCGGCGGCAACGGTCCCGGGGCTGGTCCCGCTCCGGGACGGCCCAGCATCGTCCGCTGAACGGCTGAATGGATGGAGGCTACGCTCACCTTTCTCGGCACCGGCACCTCGATGGGAGTGCCGACGCTCGGCTGCGACTGCGCCGTCTGCGCCTCCGCGGTTTCGCCCGACGGTGACCCGCGCAACCGTCGGACCCGGACCTCTGTCCGCATCGAATATGCGGGGCACACGGTCCTCATCGACACCGGCCCGGACTTCCACGCGCAGGCCATCCGCGAACACATCCGCCGCGTCGACGCCGTTCTTTATACGCACTCCCACGCCGATCACGTGATGGGCATGGACGATCTTCGACCGCTCAGCTTTCACCACAAGGGGAATCTGCCGCTCTATGCGGACGAAGCGACGGCAAGCGACATCGAGCGCATCTTCAACTACACCTTCAACAAGGGAAATCGTTACCCCACCAGCGCGCGGGTGGAGATTCACCGCATCGATTCCGCTCCCGGCGCGGGCTTCGATCTCTTCGGCGCACGCTTTGAGCGCATCCCGGTTACGCACGGCGAACAGGAGATCACCGGCTATCGCTTCGGCGGCGCGGCCTACCTGACCGACATGAGCGATATCCCGGCGGTGAGCGTGCCGCTGCTGCAAGACCTCGACATCCTCATCCTCGACACGCTGCGGCGCAAGCCGCATCCCAGCCACTCGCATTTGGAAAAATCCATCTCCATTGTCGAACAGCTCAAGCCGCGCCGCGCCTTCTTCACCCACATCGGCCACGACCTGGACCACGCCGCGACCGAAGCCATCCTTCCACCGAACATCCGCCTGGCCTATGACGGGCTCCAACTCAACTTCGAGATCGCCCGATGAAGATCTACCGCCACCTTTCGGAAGTCCCCGCCGACTTCGGCCCGTCGATCGCTACGATCGGCAACTTCGACGGCGTTCATCGCGGCCACTGCTGGGTTATTGCCGAGGTGGTCGAGCGAGCGCGCGCCGCGGGGGTTGTCTCGGTCGCCATTACCTTCGATCCTCATCCGGCGCGGGTCATCCGGCCGCAATCGCGCCTGCCGCTGATCACGCCGCTCGATCAGAAGATCGAACTGCTGGCGGCGACCGGCATCGACACTCTGCTGGTGCTGCCCTTCACCTCCGAACTTTCCCGAATGACAGCGCGCAGCTTCGCTACGGAAGTCTTACAGCACGCGCTGCATGTGACCGAGTTGCACGAGGGAGAGAACTTCCGCTTCGGCTACCAGGCCGAGGCCGGCGTCGATACGCTGGAACGGCTGGGGCAGGAACTCGGCTTCAGAGTGCGCGTCTATGCTCCGCGCATCGTTCGCGGCGAGGCCGTGTCCTCGAGCCGCATTCGGCAGAAGATCGCCGAGGGCGATGTCGGCCATGCGAGGGCACTGCTGGCGCGGCCCTTCGCTATTGCGTCGACGACTGCCTCCGGCCGCGGTTATGGCAGCCGTTACACCGTTCCCACCATCAACCTTGCGCCCTATCCCGAACTGCTACCGGCAAACGGCGTCTACATCACGACGCTCGCCGTGGGCACGGGCGCGTCGCGGGAGATCTTCGACGCCGTGACCAACGTCGGCAACCGGCCTACCTTCGGAGCCGATTCCTTCGCCGTCGAATCGCACCTTCTGAACTTTCATCCCATTGAGTTGAACGAACAGACGCCGTTGACGCTGACCTTCCTCAGACGCATTCGCGCCGAGATGCGCTTCCCCAACCCGGAGGCGCTGCGCGAGCAGATCGGCCGCGACGTGCTCACGGCGCGGCGCTACTTCACTTTATGCCTCGCGGTGGCTTCGAGACCCAGAAACTCCGGTCCGCGACCGGCTTTACCGGTTTCGTAGCGGGCGCGGCTGCATTGGCAGGCGTAGGGGCCTTCACGGGAGCACCGTTATCCTCGGCGATTGCCTTCTTTGGCGCGTTGTCCGCCGCGAAGGTCTCGTTCGGCTTCTCCGCGATGGCGGCACGCATGAACTCCGACCAGATGGGCAGCGCCGCTCGCGCTCCCGTCTCTTTTTCTCCCAGCGACTGGCGATTGTCATATCCCATCCAGGTCCCGCAGGTGACCGACGGCGAGAAGCCGATGAACCAGGCGTCCGTATAGTTGTTGGTCGTTCCCGTCTTGCCGCCGAGGGGATGCTTCAATTGCGCCGCCGCCGTCGCGGTTCCGCCGCGAACGACCGCTTCGAGGAGCTGCATCATCTCCCGCGCCGTATCGATTGAGATCACCCCGCTCATCTGCGCAGGCTTCTGGTCGAGCGGCAGACCGTTCGCCTGTACGACCCTGCGAATATAGTGCGGCTCGATGCGGATGCCGTCGTTGGGGAAGACGCTGTAAGCGCCCACCTGCTCGTAGAGCGTCAGGTCCGCCGCGCCGATGGCCACGGGCAGAAACGCGGGCAGATCGCTGGTGACGCCGAAGCGGTGCGCCGTGGCAATGACTTTGCGAATGCCGTAACGATTTGCCAGCTTCAGCGCGGGGATGTTCCGCGACTCGGCGAAGGCATTCAGGAGCGTCATCGCCCCCAGGTAATTCTTCTCGTAGTTGTGCGGCGTATACGGTCCGCTGGGCGTCGAAAACGTCGTCGGCCCATCGACGACGATGTCCGTCGGCTTCGCGCCCTCCTCCATCGCCGTCGTATAGACATACGGCTTGAAGGACGATCCCGCCTGCCGCTCAGCCTGCGTGGCCCGGTTGAACTGCGAGAGCGCGAAGTCGCGGCCACCGACCATCGCCACCACCTCGCCGGTGGCGTTGTCCATCGCCATCAGCGCGGCCTGCGCACCGGAGTCCTGT
>Ga0207657_10007689_pt1 | contig 11016 bp, 13 predicted proteins | sample KBSC33metaG_FD_184316 | JGI IMG/M metagenome (GOLD analysis project Ga0207657, IMG submission 184316) | Corn rhizosphere microbial communities from Kellogg Biological Station, Michigan, USA - KBS C3-3 metaG (SPAdes) (version 2) | ecosystem: Host-associated > Plants > Roots > Rhizosphere > Soil ... | reverse complement strand
AATGCCGCCAACGTCGACGCTAGCAGCCACAGTACGAGGAGCCGCCCCCTCCGTTCCCCCATCCCAATCGCTTCATACTCGTACCGCGCGCAAAAAGCAATCGGCTCGGGCATCTATTCGCCTAGAAGCCCGCGGAGTCGGTCGATCTCCGCGTGAAGCTCGCGGCGCTTCTCCGACAGCTCGCGCTCCTGCTCCTCGGCGACGACGTTCGAAAAGCTCGCGAGCCGCTCGTGCAGCTTCACCCGCCTCGCCGAAACCGCCTGCTCTTCCTCCTGGAGCTGCGCCAGCTTCGCCCTCATTTCGGCTTTGTCCACGCCGTTAGCTTTACCAGCTCGGGGCCGTCACAATCCAGTCGATGTCCTCGCCCGAGCTCCCCGACCTCGATCAGATCGCGATGCGCCTGGTCCAGCTGCGGCACCGCATCCAGGACCTCACCCGGGTCGTCGAGCACGCCGAGGAGCGCCACTACCAGTTCCCGAGCGACCACTCCCAGAAGACGCTCGATGACCTGCGAGCCGAAGACACCGCGCTCCGCGCCGAGATCGCCGAGCTCGAGGAGCAGATCCGGCCGCTCCTCCGCCGCCCGGAGGAGCCCTAGCGTGACCGCTGAGAGGAGGTCCGGGGGCGGGCGGCGCGCACTCGGACGCGTTGTCCTCGTCTCGCTCGCCGAACGGACTCGGGCCGAGCTGGGTGAACGGCAGGCGCGCGGGCAGCGGCTTCGGGCGCAGCGGACGCTCCGCCGCCTCGAGGAGCTCGAGCGCGCCCTCGACCGGTTCGACCGGGGCCTGGCCCCGCTCCCGACGCCTTGGTACCTCCGTTGGGGCGTGTACGCCGCGGCGATCGTGGCGCTGCTCGCCTCGCTCGGCGCCCTCATCTCCCTCGTCGCGATCCACGGGCCGGCTGGCGTTTTGGTGGGGATCGCCGACATCGGGATGCTGCTCGCGACCCTCGTGTGGTTCTCGGTCTCAGTCGCTCGGCGGACTCCCAGAGAAGGGGTGGCCAGGCCTCACCCAAACGAGGGATCGTCGGGGGAGGGCGCCGGCCGATAGGACGGACATGGCGACCCAGACGTTCTTCGATTTCAACGCGATGATCGTCGAGCTCGAGCGGCTCGAGCAGCAGGAACGCAAGGTTTCGGCAATCAGGCGGCAGCTTCACGACCGGCTCGACGCGTACCCGAACGACGCGACGGCGGTCAAAGAGCGCAAGATCTCGGACGCACGGCGCGCGCTGCACAAGCGCATCGACGCGCTCAAGGCCGAGCTCGATATCTGGGGCCGTTAGGCCACCAGAAAAAAGGAACGCGCGCGCGGGCGACGAAGCCGGATTCGTGGCCGCGTATTCGCTTGCGCGGGGGGCGCAGGGTGAACGGAAGAACCTCCGCGCGACCCTCTTCGATCCGTCGTATGTCGAGCGTCAGGTGGCGCTCGCCGCTCGCATCGACGAGCTCGAGGCAAAGCTCCGCGCGATCGAGGAGCACCCGGGGATCGACCACAACGCCGTGCGCGCTGCGACGACGCACACGCGGCTTCTTTGCTCACCGTCCGGCTACGCGCTTTCCGAGATCGACGCGCCGCCGCCTCCGGCGGGCACGACGGTCGACCATGACGGCTCGCCGTACACGGTGTGGCAGATCGGCCCGTCGCCGCTGCCCGGCGACGCACGCCGCTGTGCCATCCTGATCTAGGCGGCTACGCCGCCGCGACAGACGTCACGCGCTCGCTGGCGAGAACGGCCAGGAACGCTTCGACGACCACCGGGTCGAACTGCGTGCCGGCGCAGCGGATCACCTCTTCCTCCGCCTCTACCGCGGAGAGCGGTTCGCGGTACGGCCGGTCGGGTGTCGTCATCGCCGCATACGAATCGGCAACTGCGACGATCCGCGCGGGCAGCGGAATGTCATGGCCGGCGAGCCCGTCCGGGTAGCCGAGGCCGTCCCAACGCTCGTGGGAGGCGCGAACGGCATCCGCGACGATGTCCAGCCCGGGAACGCGCCCGACGATGCGCTCGCCCGCCAACGTGTGCTGGCGCACGACCTCCCACTCGCTCGGGTCGAGCGGGCCGGGTTTGAAAAGGATCGAGTCCGGGACGGCGAGCTTGCCGATGTCGTGGAGTTGCGCCACCGACACGACAGTCTCGATGGAGAAGTCGTACGGGATGCGGAGCGCAATCGCGCGCGAGAGCCGCACGACTTCGTTCGTGTGGGCGGCGAGGACGGCATCGCGCGCTTCGAGCACGCCAAGCAGCGCACCGCGGCCCTCTGCGCCGACAGGGCGGTCGCCACCTTTGTGGCGGTACATCCGGCGGTCGACGATCTTCAGCGCCTCAGTCGTGTCACGCGCCTCGTCGGGGAGCACGACGATCCCGACCGACGACGTGATCCTGAAGCCCTCGCCTTCCTCGGTGAGGTTCGCGGTCGTTTCGGCGACGACGTCGGCCATCTTTGTGTCGTCGACGCGGATCAGGACGCAGAACTCGTCGCCGCCGAGCCGGTAGGCGCGTCCGCCGGCGGGAAGGCCGACTTGGAGCCGCTCGCCCAGCCGGGCGAGTAGCGCGTCCCCAGCCGGGTGCCCGAAGCGGTCGTTGTACGACTTGAAGCCGTTCAGGTCGAACAGCATCAGGACCGACTTCGTATCGGAGTCGATCGTCTCGTCGAGATCGCCGACGAGGGCACGGCGGTTCCAAAGTCCGGTTAGAAGGTCGGTTTTCGACTCGTGCCGCGTGTGCTCGAGCAGAGTCAGGTAGTCCATGAACGTCATGCCCATGCGCACGAAGACGGCGGCGAGGGCGAGCGATGCGAGCGTGACTCCGAGCGTGTTGAGCGTCTGGAAGTGGTCGACGACCTCGAGGACGAGGGCGATCGAGCCGAACAGCGCCGGCACGAGGATGAGGCGATAGCCGTCGAGTTGGGCGGCGCGCACACGACGCGACGGCAGCGTTCCGGCGCCGGCGATCATCAGCATTCCCGCCGGCCAGCCGAGGTCGAGCCACGTGCCGCCGACGTATGTATTCCTGGCGATCTGGACGAGGTAGATGCTGTCGACGACGGCAAAGACCAGGAGACCGCCACCGAAGATCAGCCACTTCGCCGAGAACCGCCACCCGGAGAGCGCGACGGCGCCGACGACGATGCCGAGAACGAGCATGTCGCCGAGGGGGTAAGCGAGGTTGGTCGCGACCGCGGCGGCTGTCTCGCTGCTGCCATTCAACGAACGCTCGACGATCGCGTACACCAGACTCGCCGCGAGCGCCGCCGTTGTGAGCGCGGCGACGACGCCGTCGAGCCAGAGGCTCCGGACGATTCCGCGCACCTCCTTGTGGAACAGCACCACGAGCCCGACGTAGACGGGCGGATAGAAGAGGAGGTAGCCGGCGTCGGACAGTGACGGGAACGGAATGACCGCCTTACCGTCGAGGAACCACGTGTAGTAGATGTCGCCGGCGGCCCACGCCAAGATCGCGATGCCGATCCAGATCCATGCCGTCCGGTCGGGGCGGCCGCGGACGCAAAGGAAGCAATTCAGCGCCGCGAGGACCAGGATCCCGTCGTAGACGTAGTCGTTGTCGAAGTGGGCCAGCCACGCGCCGCCGAGTCCCAGCTCGGTCTGCAGCGTGAGCACGATGAAGCCCGCCACGCCCAGGCTGAACGGGGCGTTACGCCAGATCTGACGACCCATGCGCCGCACCTCGTTTGTATCGTCACGTGGCCCGAGACCCTTGATAGGTCTGGGATCCCTGCCGTTCGAGGGATCTTTGGGGCAATCCCACTGACGGGGGAGGGTCGACTCCCCCGCCTGCCACGAGCATGCGCCGCATGAAGCGGCTACTCATGGTCGTTGCGGCAATGCTTGCCGCAACGGCTTCCCTGACCGTTCCCGCGCTCGCGGGCAACGGCAAGCCCCTCCGAGGCACGGTGGCGTCGATGACCGACAAGGCGATCTCGATCGCCGGGCGCGGAGGCATCACGACCACGTGCAATCTCGGACGGCACTCCCCGTCGCTGGTGAACGTCTCGGTCGGGGACCGCGTGCTCGCGGTCTGCGCCAAGCGCCGCCACGGCGGGCTTGTCCTGACCAAGCTCCGCAAGGACAGCAAGAACCTGCCCGCGTCGCACGACACGAGGCCGGTCACGTTCGGCGGTGCGATCACCGCACTCACCGACACGTCGATCAGCCTGCACGACGGTGACCGTGATCTGACGTGCGAGCTCGGTCCCGACTCGCCGAAGACCGACGGCTTCAAGGTCGGTCAGCATGCGAAGGTCGCGTGCGCCGACGGCGTCCTCGTCGCGATCGCGGCACCCGAGCTCGGCCGGTACTACGTCGGCACCGTCGCGACTCTGACGGACGGGTCGATCACGCTCACGACCGAGCACGGCCCTGCAACCTGCACGATCACGCCGCTCTCGCCGAGCACCGCGTCGCTGAAGGTCGGCGACGAGGTCGGCATGGGCTGCCGTGCCTCGACGATGGAGCTCGTGCTGCTGAAGCGGCTCGACGGCGACGCACCCGCACCGCCTGCTCCGACTCCGACCACGCACACCGAGCTGCACGCGAAGGGTTCGATCGCGGAGCTCGGCACGCACGGCCTCGCCGTCGTCACCGACGGCGGCAGGGTCGCCTGCGTGGCCGGCGAGCATTCGCCGAGCCTCGACGGGTACGCGGTGGGCGACTCCGTCGCCATCTCGTGCGTCGACGGCGTGCTCACCGCGATCGAGCGGCTCGAGACCACCACCGATACACCGACTACCGGATAGGAACGCGCTGGGTCGTCCGGTTACCCGCCGGACGACCCAGACGCCCACGATGATGATGATGGGGGCGGGAGGATTCGAACCTCCGTAGGCTGAGCCGACGGGTTTACAGCCCGTTCCCTTTGGCCGCTCGGGCACACCCCCGGGAGAGCGCGGATTGTAGCCTCTCGCTTGTGACGCGCTATGACGTCCTCGTGGTCGGCGGCGGCCCCGCGGGGTCGACGGCGGCGATCCGTCTCGCCGACGGTGGAGCGCGTGTGCTGCTCGTCGACAAAGCGACGTTCCCGCGCGACAAGCCGTGCGGCGGCGGCATCACGACGCGTGCGCTTGCGCATTGCCCGGTCGATCCGTCGCCCGTCGTCGAAGAGCAGGTCGACCTCGTCGAGCTGCGGTTCCGGTTCGGCGACTCGGTCGTGCGTCATTCGCGGTCGCCCGTGATCAGCATGACGCAGCGCCGGCGGCTCGATGCGTTCCTGCTCGATGCAGCGCGTGAGCGCGGGGTGGAGGTGCGCGAAGGGACGACGATCGACGCCGTGTCTGCCCCGGCCGACTACGTCGTCGGCGCTGACGGCGCGAACGGCACGACGGCGAAGGCGTTCGGGCTCGGCGGCGGCGTCGTCCACGGCGTCGCCTACGAAGGGAACGTCGCCTACGGTGTCGTCGACCGCGATCGTTATGCGCGCCGCGCAGTCGTCGAACTCGCCGACATCCCGGGTGGGTACGGCTGGGTGTTCCCGAAGGGCGATCACGTCAACGTCGGAGTAGGCGCGTGGCAGGACGAAGGGCCGCGGATCCGCGAGCACCTGGCCCGCGTCTGCGAGGCGCACGGCCTCGACCCCGCACAGCTCGGCAGCCTGCGCGGCCACCGCCTGCCGCTTCGCCGTGGCGCGACGCGTCTCGCGGGCGAGCGCGCGCTCCTGGTCGGCGACGCCGCCGGCCTGATCGACCCAGTCTCTGGCGACGGCATGTACGAGTGCTTCGTCTCGTCGCGGCTTGCAGCGGAGGCGATCCTGGCGGGCCGGCTCGATGCGTACCCGGCCGCGCTCGACGCGTCTGTCGGGAGACTCCACAGCGCTTCCTGGAAGCTCAAGCAGGCACTCGACCGTTGGCCGCGTACGAGTTGGCGTGTCGCGCGCACGCAGCTTCTGTGGCGTTCTGTGGAGCGGCTTCTGCTCGGTGATGTCGCCGCGCCGGCCGACGTGCACGGCGTTGCGCGTGTTCCGCTGCGCCTTCTCGACGCGCTCGCGCGTTTCTGAGGCACTCACCCGATGAAGCTTGAGTCGCTCGGCCGCGCTCGGCGGAACGCTGCTGCGTCCTCAGTCACGCCCATATGTCTCATATGGGCGCTCCCTGCGTCCTTGCATCGCTCTCGCCGATCACGGCCGATCGACGAAGCCACATCGAGTGGGCGCCTCACGCCGAACCCTGGGGCATCATGAGTGGGTGAGGCGCGTTCGCGAAACGGCGCTGTGCGCCTTCGTCGCTGCGCTGGCCGTAGCTCCCGGTGCCGTTGCCGACGTGGCACCGACGCCGTGCGTCGGTGCAGGGCTCGTGGCGATCGTGCCGCCCAACGCAACCGCACCGCTCACCTTTGGCCCCGCGATCACCGCTGCCACGACCACGAGCGCCGACGTGCCGACATTTCATGACGCGCAGTATTCGGTCAACATGACCGACGCCCAGGCGGGCGGCGCAGGTTGCGTTCGCACAGCCGCGCCGGGTGGCACGCATGTCGTGTCGCATCACTGGAGCGTGCTCGGTGCAGTCTCGGCGGGCTCGCTTCGCGCCGACCTCGTTCCTGCGGGCGGCGACGGCTCCGGCTGGCATCTGCGGACGACGATCAACGAGTTGCGCGTCGGGACGAGCACGCTCGACGTCGTCGCGGGCACAACCGTGCCTGTCTCGAACTGGGCGACGCTGACGATCGGCGCGCAGGCCGACCTGCCGCGCCTGCAGCCGCTGCGCTACTGGGCGGCCGCGCTCGAGCTGAAGCTGACGCGCGCGCACGCCGGCCTGCCGGCGGGCACGCTCGTGCTGATCGGCTACGCCGCGGCGAATCATGCGCCGGCGAAGCCGCCGCCCCCTCCGCCGACCACCACGACGACGACGCCGACGACAACCGCGCCGACGACGACTGCGAGCGCACCGACGGCGACCACACCCACTTCCACGGCGCAGAAGCCGGAGAAGCAGCCGCCGACCAAGAAGGCGAAACCGCCGAAGAAGGGCACTCCGAAGAAACCCGCGATCGGCGAGCCGCTCACGGGAACGCCGCCGCTCGGCGGTCAGTACGTGTTCCCGGTCGCCGGTCACACCGACTGGGGCGACACCTACGGCGCCGAGCGGTCTGACGTTCCGGGCGGTTGGCACCACGGCGACGATCTGTTCGCGCCGCTTGGCACGCCGGTCGTCGCGGTCGCCGATGGGACGATCTTCGCGGTCGGCTGGAACCGTGTCGGCGGCTGGCGCCTGTGGCTCGTCGACCACGCCGGCAACGACTTCTACTACGCGCACCTGTCGGGCTACACGCGTCTTGGGCGCAACAACCGCGCCGTCCACCGCGGCGACGTGATCGGGTTCGTCGGCAACACCGGCGACGCGTTCACGACCCTGCCACACCTGCATTTCGAGGTGCATCCGACCGGCCTGCTCTACCTCGGCTATGACGGGGCCGTCGACCCCACGACCTATCTGCGCTCCTGGTCGCCGCCGCAGCGGGTGAGGGTGCTGCCGCCGGTCGGGCTCCCGGACGGAGCGCCGTCGGGCTTTGGCTCGGCAGTCGACTTCCGCCGTCTGCTTGCCGTACATCCCCGGCCGGTGAGGCCTGCTCCCCCGGCGAGCGCCACGCCGGAGAAACCCGACCGCGTTTCCCGTGCGCGGCCGAGGCGGATCGCCTCGGGCCCGGTCGTAACCGCGAGTACGGGGGAGGGGAGCACGCTCCCGATCGTGGCCGGGATCCTGATCCTGGCGGGTTGCCTGGCTGCGGTCGTCCACGCGGCCCGTGACGGCCGAACCTAAGTCGGACCCTCCGAGGGATCGGCATCAAGTCCAACCGCGGGGCTGCCGATACCACGGACCGTGGTCCGCCGCATCGTTGACCTACTCCTGATCGCTGCGATTCTCGGTGCGGTCGCGTTCGGTGCGTACGAGCTCGGCCAGCATGTCGACGAGACATCGAACACGCTGGCGCAGCAGGACTCCGAGCTGGGCCAGAAGGTGTATCGCCCCACGAACGCGGCCGGCCCGTCGAGGCACACGATCGAGCTCATCGGCCTCTCGGTGGCAGGTGCCGCCGGGGTCATGATCGTCGTCTCGCTCGCGAGCTCGCTGCTCAAGACGCGCAAGCGTCAGCGCTGGCACGCGACTTAGGAGACTTGGCCGCTCACTCGTTCGAGTGAGTCGCTCAAGTCTCAGCCACCTTCCGCCGACAAGTGTCTGGCGGGTTGGGTGAGAGATCGACAGCGGAGGATGAGCGAGTGAGTCAGAAGGCTTTGGCCGGAGCCGATACGACCGAGACTCCCGTTCGCGTCCCGCTGGGTCAGCTTCTGATCCAGGCCGGGTTCCTCACGCAGGTGCAGCTCGACGATGCGCTCTATGAAGGAAGTCGCACCGGCGAGCGTCTCGGTGAGGTCGTGGTTCGCCGCGGACTTGCCACCGAGGACGATGTGGCCCGCCTGCTCGCCGAGCAGTGGGGGCTCGACTATGTCGAGCGGTCCTCGATCTGGTTCGACGCGAACGCGCTTGCGCAAGTTTCGCGCGAGGATGCGCAGCGCCTCGAGGCGCTGCCGACTCGTGTCGAGGACGGGCGCGTTGTCGTCGCGGTCGCCGAGCCGACGGAGCAGCGGCTCGGTGCGTTGCGCGAGCTGCTCGGAGAGGAAACGGTGATGATCGTGGTTCCCAAGTCGGCACTTGACGCCGGGCTGCGGAGCGATCTCCTCCGCAGTAAAGGCCAGTTCGGCCCGTCCGAGGAGCTCAACATCCTCGAGCCCGACGCGAACGTCGAGAACGACACTGAAGCTGAAGGCGAAGAGTGGGACGGCGACGGCGGTGGAGGCGGCGATGGTGGTGACGGCGGCGACGACGGCGGTGACGACGGCGACGAGCCGATGGCCGCTGTGACCAAGCTGCCCGTCAAGAAAGGCAGCGTCGGCAAGAAACCCGACGACGTCGACTCAGACGACGCAGTCTCAGCGCTCGCCGACGAGGCGAACGCGATTGCAGAGCGCCTCGCCGCACAGGCCGCGGCCGTCAAGGCGCAGCAGAGCGAGATGAAGGTTCGCTCGGCGGAGTACGAGACGCAGATCCAGTCGCTCGAGGACTCGAAGACCGAGCTCGAGGTGCAGCTGCAGCAGAAGACGGAGCAGCTCGACCGCGTCCGCGGCCAGCTGACGGAACTTCTCGCCTCCTTCGATTGACGCGCGCCCGTCGGCTCAGCGGACGCTGACGGGCACGCGCTGCACTGAGTTGTTGGCGTAGCCGCCGACGTTCCACGCCGGCTCGAGCGGCTGCTCGTTCCCAGCGGCGTCGCGTGCGCGGCACGCAAGCTCGTGCTCGCCCGGCGTCGCGTTCCACACGCACGACCAGCCGCGCCACGCCCAACGGCCGAGGTCGTCCGACTCGAGCTGCGCCGGCGTCCATGCGGTCCCGCCGTCGGCGGAGAAGTCGACCGCCTCGATCGGGGCCCGACCCGACCACGCGCGCCCTTCGATCGTGATTCGGCCGGCATCGACCGTGCGCCCGCGTGTCATGAACTCCGGGATCCCGGGCGGCACCATCAGCGCACGCGGCGGAATCCGCTGCAACGGAACGCCGGGATCGTCTTCGCTCGACCGGAAGTGATAACCCCGTGCTTGCTGGTACCCGCGGAACGGCTCGTCGACGAGCGTGATCCGCGCGAGCCACTTCACGTTCGTCATCCCGTACCAGCCCGGCACGAGGAGACGCAGCGGGCTGCCGTGCTGCGGCGGCAGTGGGGCGCCGTTCAGGTCGTAGGCGAGGATCACGTCCTCGTCGCGGGCGAGGTCGAGCGGCAGGCTCCGCTGAAAGTCCTGCTCCTCGCCGCCCTCGATACCACGGTCGAGGCCCGTGAACAGCACTTCGACGGCGCCGTCGCGCGGAGTTGCGCGGTCGAGCACGTCACGCAGGCGCGCGCCGCGCCAGCGGCCGGTCCCGATCGCCTCGTCGAGCCACGGCTGGCTGAGCGGGCGCGGCGCGTATCTCGCGCGGCCGTTTCCGGCGCACTCCATTGTCGCCACGACCTCGTGCGCAGGCAGCGCGCGCAGCTCGTCGAGGGTCAGCGTGACCGCCGTGCCGACGTTGCCGTCGACGGTAAGCGTCCAATCGTCGCCGACCAGCGGAATGTCGTAGTGGATCAGTAGGTAGTGCATGCCGACCGGAGTCACCGGCCAGCGCAGCACTTCGAGCGGCATGCCGTGATTCCGCGCCGCGAGCTGCAACTCCTCGCGGGTGATCTCCTCGAAGCTCACGCCAACATCGTCGCACGAGCTGACGGATGGAGGAACGGGACGAGCGGCTCCCAGCCCTCGGCGAGCACCGGCAACAGCAGCTGCGGTGTGATCAACGCGGCGCTCTTCGGTGGACGACGCGCGGGGCCGTAGCCGCCCGGCGACCACCTCTGCACCGCGCCGGCGACGACGAGATGCGGCTCGTCGTCGAGCAGCACGAACGCGCCGTCCGGAAGTGACGCGAGCGTGACGCGGGGACGTGTTCCCGTGCGCTGGTCTTGCAGCACGAGATCGATCGCATCCGCGCCGCGAAAGCCCGTGATCGCGAGCACGCGCTTGTAGTCGTCTCGGCGGCACAACGCGCACGGCCGGTGCCCCGCAGCGAAAGCGGTCGCATCATCGAGGAAGAACAGTCCGGTAAATCGGCCGGGCCGCGGCGTGGCGCCTTGGTACCAGCCGCGATACGACAGCCGGCACGCGATCCACCGTCTCGTCGCCGCGCGGCGTACGACGACGCCCGACTTGTTGTGCAGGCAGCCACGGTTGCCATACACAAGACCCCGCTCGGGCGTTGCAATCACGTCGCCGAGCGGCGTCACCCTGTTCCGGAGCGGCATGCCCGGATTGTTGCGGCAGGAGTCATTGCGCTGGGGCAGAAAGTCGATCAAGGTACGGACGTCGAAAGGCGCTGACCGGTCCGTCCGGTCGGCACACGAGGATTGCGGGCCCTAAGCGCAGGTCGAAGGCACATTGACGGGTGAGGTCGGGCGGAGGTGCCAACTGACCCACCGACCTCAG
>Ga0207657_10007686_pt1 | contig 11017 bp, 13 predicted proteins | sample KBSC33metaG_FD_184316 | JGI IMG/M metagenome (GOLD analysis project Ga0207657, IMG submission 184316) | Corn rhizosphere microbial communities from Kellogg Biological Station, Michigan, USA - KBS C3-3 metaG (SPAdes) (version 2) | ecosystem: Host-associated > Plants > Roots > Rhizosphere > Soil ... | reverse complement strand
CGTAGCCCCGGAGGAAAGGCCCAAAATCCCGATCGCGGTGGCGAGACATGTCTCATCACTCGGACTACCCGGCAGGAGACCATGTCTCGCCACCGCCGCTAGTCTATCCGGGTCGCGCCGGAGGATTTGGTGTGGGTGCGCGGCGCGGCCGCGCGTTGTGGGGGAAGAACCCCCTCCCCAGCCCTCCCCGCAAGGGGGAGGGTGTTGGGCGGAGTTGGTGGCGAGGGTGGTGATGAGGTGAACGGCATTGGCTACCCGGACCAACCCTTCGGCTCCATCGTCTCCCTCCCCCTTGCGGGGAGGGATCAAGGGTGGGGGTCCTGCCACCCACTCAGTGCCGGCGGAACGACCCCCACCCCCTGCCGGACCCTCCCCTCAAGGGGGAGGGGCGATCGGGGCGCAACTCGGCGCCCCTCTTTCCCTGCGGAGGATGGGCGGGAGGTGCTGCTATTCGCTATTCGCTCTCATCCCTTGATCCCGGCGGACAGCATGATGGCCTGCGTCACGCGGCGCTGGAAGATCAGGTAGACGATGGCGACGGGCAGGCCGGCGAGGATGGCGGTGGCGAGGTCGCGGGCGTACTTCACGCCGAAGGCGTCGTAGACCTGGGTGATGCCGACCGTGATGTTCATCTTGTCCTGCGAGGTCACGGCGAGGAACGGCCAGAGGAAATTGTTCCAGGCGGCGATGAAGGTGATGATCGCCAGCGCGGTGGTGATGCCCCAGTTCATCGGCAGGTAGATGCGGAACAGCAGTTGGAACTCGTTGGCGCCGTCGACCACCGCGGCTTCCTTCATCTCCCTGGGCACGGAATCGAAGAACTGCTTGTAGATGATGACGGTGACAGGGGCGAGCAATTGTGGCCCGACCACGGCGGTCAGCGTGTTGATCAGGTGGAACTGGCTGAACAGGATGAAGTGGTTCACGATCAGGGCCTGGATCGGGATCATGAAGCTGGCCAGGATCATCCACCACAGCACGCGCCGGCCCGGAAATTCGAGCTGCGAGATGGCGTAGCCGGCCCCGGCCGCCATGATGATGACGAGCACGGTGGTCGCCACCGAGGTGATCAGCGAATTGAGGTACCAGACGCCGATATTCGTGCCGAACAGCGCGTAGGTGTAGGCATCGAGGGTGAAATGGTCGGGGTAAAGCTTCATCCCCGCTTTCACTACCTCGGCATCCGGCTTGAGCGACGTGACGATGCCCCAATAGAGGGGGAAGGCCCAGAGGATCGCCCCGATGACCGTAATGACGGTCGCAAGCAGGCCAATGCCGTCAATAGTGCGGATCCAGCGGTGGCGACGCTGGGCGGCAACGACAACGAGCTCGTCGGTTGTGGTAAGGGTGGCGCTCAATTGTCTTTGCTCCCCGTCCTCAGCACCTGGAACTGCAGCACCGAGAAGATCACGATGATCAGGAACAGCACCAGGGAGGCGGCGGCGCCGAGCCCGCCATGGTTCTGCTGGAAGGCGACCTTGTAGATGTATTGTACCATGACGATGGTCGCATCGGTCCGGCCGCCATTGGCGAACAGGTAGACCTGGTCGAAGATCTTGAGCTGCAGGATGAGCTGGATGGTGAGCACCAGCACCGTCACGGGCCAGACCAGCGGCCAGGTGATCTTGCTGAACTGGGTCCAGCGCCCGGCGCCATCGAGCGCGGCCGCCTCGTAGATCTCCTTGTTGATGTTCCGCAGCCCGGCGATGAACAGCAGCACGTTGAAGCCCATCAGCCACCACACGGTAACGAAGGCCACGGCTGGCATGAACACCGGAATGGTGCGGAAGATCGAGAGGTGCTCGCCGCCGTTGAACGGCGCGATGACGTACTGGGCGATGCCGAAGTCCTTGTCGAACATCCAGCTCCAGATACGGTACACCACCGACACCGGCAGGATGTAGGGCAGGAAGAAGCAGGCCAGCACCACGCTCTGCGCCCAGCCCTTCAGCCGGTTGACGCCCAGCGCGATGATCAGGCCGAAAACGGCGCTCGGAAGGACCGAGAGGATAACGAAGTAGAACGTGTCCCACACGGCTGTGTGGAACAGGCGGGTGTTCCACAGGCGCACGAAGTTTTCGATGCCGACGAAGCTGCCTTCCCCGATCAGCGGCGCGTTGGTGAAGCTGATCTGCACCATTTTGATGGTGGGGTAGATGAACAGGACGCCGTAGACGACAATGAACGGCGCCATCAGCACGGCGGCGGTAAGTATCTCGTTGCGTTTGCTTCTCAGGATCACCGCGAGATCCTCCACTCGGCGAAAAAAGAAGCCGACCGGCATCATATCTGGACCGGTCGGCTCCGCAATATGGCCCTCGAGCCTACTTCACCTGGCCCTGCAGGTCGTCGCGCATCTGCGAGGCGGCATCGGCCGGGGCCATGTCGCCATTCATGGCGGGCATGATGTAGTTGCCGGCTGCGTCGTAGACCGGGGAAGCAACCCCGGCGAGGGTCGAGACCGGATCGAACACGGCGGTGGCAGCGAGCCCCGCATAATCCGAATTCGGCTTCAGGTTCTTGAAGTCCTCGCTGTCACGCACCGGCTTGAAGGCCGGGATGTGACCGCCACCGGCCCACGACAGCGAATGCTGGTTGAACCAGTGGATGGTGTCGAGCACCAGCTTGCGCTTGGCCGGATCCACCGGGTTGCCCTGCCGGTTCGGGATGGCGAAGGAGTGCGAATCCGCCCAGGTGGCCGGGTGAGCGTAGAAGGTCGGGATCTGGATGGCGCCCCAGTCGAAGAGCTGGCCCTTCTTCTGCAGGTCCACCATGGTCGGCACTTCCCACACGCCATTGATGTGCATGGCCGCCTTGCCCGAGGTGAACAGGGCGATCGAGGCCGGGTATTCGGTCTGCGACGGGGTCCAGCCGCTCTTCACCCATTTCTGCATCTCGGTGAGCGCGGTGGTCGCCTTGTCGAGATTGTCACCATCGAGGAACTTGTTGTCCTTGTTGAGGAAAACGCCGTCCTGCTGGTTCAGCAGAGTGTAGAAGATGCGCCACATCGTGGCCCCGTCCGCGGTCGGCACGGAGAGCCCGACGACGCCGTTGGCGGTCAGCTTGGCAAGAGCGGCGTCCCAGTTGGCGACACCGTCGAGCCCCTTGGGCTTGCCGTCGTCCCCGAGCAGGCCAGCCTGCTTCAGCAGCGTCTTGTTGTAGTAGAGAATGATCGAGTGGATATCGAGCGGGACGGCGTACTGAGTGCCGTCGGCGCTTTCCGCCGCCTTCCAGTTCGCCGGCTCGAAATCGCTGGCCTGAATGCCGGACGCCTTCAATTCCTCGGGCGTGATCGGGCTCAGCGAACCGGTCGAGATGCCGAGCGGAATGCGCGATTCATGGTAGGTCATCATGTCGGGACCCTGCCCGACGGCAGCCGAGGTCTGCACCTTGGTGTAGAACGGCGTGCCCCAGTCGAGCGTGGTCGCCTGGATCTCGACGCTGTCGGCGTGTTCCTTGTTGAACTGGTCGATCAGCGCCTTCATGCGGACGCCGTCGCCACCCCCGAGGAAGTCCCACCACACGATGGTATCCTTGGCAAACGTCGCCGACGTGGCGCCGGCTACTGCCAGCAGCGCCGTCGCGGCGAGCGCGATCTTGAGAATTCGCTTCATCAATTCGGTTCCTCCCAAATGCATGCGTCGGTTGATTGGTGCGCGCGAAACCCCGGGGGCGTGGCCCGGGCAGACACCTCCCGCCGGCGGTCGCGTTGCCGCAATCCGCCCCTCGCGGCGCAAACCATAGACCGAGTGGAAGAAGTAGATCAAGGCCAATGATATATACCGGAAATTCCGGTTCATAGCTTCCAGGAGCGCGCCAAATGGCGCGTCCGGACCAGGCCCGCACGGGGAGTGTGTCAAACGCGGTCGCCGGACGCAAGGCAGGGCGCGCCGGCCGCCCCGCGTCCGGCCGTTGCTGGATGATCGCGCCCTATTTGGCGGCAGGGCCTGCCGGTGCGCCGTTGCTCCAGGTGACGGTCTGGGTGTTGAGCGGCACCACCGACAGCGACATCTTGCCCGAGCCCTGCTGCACTTCGCGGGCGTGCGCCAGGTAGACCAGCGAATTGTTGGCCGCGTCGTAGACGCGATTGACCCTGAGGCTCTTCCAGACAAGGCTGCGCTGTTCCTTGAAGATCTCCTCGCCGCCTTGGCCCAGCGCGATCTTGCCGATGGTGATCGGACCTTCGGCATTGCAGTCGATGGCGGAATAGGAGGGATCTTCGAACCAGTTCCCCTGCTGCAGCTTGTCCATCAGGCTGCGGTTGAAATAGGCGAGGTGGCACACCACGCCCTTCACTTCCGGGTCGGCCACTGACTCGATGGCGATGTCGTTGCCGGTCCAGTCGACGCCGACCTTGGCGACCTGCTTGCCGTTGTCGCCGCAGGCGGCGAGGCCGGTGAGCAGCACGGCGGAGGTGGCAAGCAGGGCGAGGCGCTTGAGCATGGCTGTTCCACGAAGTTGCCGCCGGAATTGGCGATTGCCGCGATGTGGGGACCGCTCGCGCCGCTGACAAGATCACGGGCGCGCGAGCGCTCGATTTGTCCCGGGCAGACCCGGGGCGGGCGGTACCTACCGCCCTTGGCCGCGCCGCAAATGCCGTTCGAGCAAGCGCACCAGCAGCGACAGCGAGATGGTCATTGCCAGGTAGAGGAAGGCCACGACATTATAGGTTTCGAAGAACTTGAACGTGCCGGACGAATAGACCTTGCCCAATTGGGTGATGTCCTGCACCCCGAGGGCGGAGACCAGGGCTGAATCCTTGATCATGGCGACAAAATCGTTGCCGAGCGGCGGCAGGATGGTGCGCAGCGCCTGCGGGCCGACGACATGGCGAAAGGTGCGCCAGCGGGTGAGGCCGAGGGCGTTGGCCGCCTCGATCTGTCCGGCGGGTACCGCCTCGAGGCCGGCGCGGAACACCTCGGCGACGAAGGCCGAATAGCAGACGGTCAGCGCCAGGATCGCACGCCAGGTGAAGTCGAGCGTGCGGACGCTCAGCGGCTCGATCCAGCCAACGGCGATCAGCGGGTGGGCGAGGAAATTGACCGCCTCGACCAGCCATGGCGCGCCGACGAAAGCCACGTAGAACAGCAGCACCAGCACGGGAATGCCGCGCACGATCTCGGTATAGAAGGTCGCCAACTCCCGCACGGCGCGATGTCGCGACGTGCGCGCCGCGGCGACGACGAGCCCGAACAGACAGGCGAGGCCGAAGGCGACGAGCGTGACCCACAAAGTGGTGACGATGCCGCCGGCGAGCGCCCGGAAGATGGCCGCGTAGCCGGCATCCGAAACGATCGCCCACAGGATCAGCAGCCCGAGCAGGAGGGTGGCGAGCAGCCACCACGGCAGTTCGATGGTGCGCGCCCGATGCGGCGGGCGCTCCACGTCAGAGGACACCGTTGAGCAGGGGCGCGCCTACTGCTTGGACATGTAGTCGAAGAACCACTTCTTGTTCAGCGCCTCGATCGTGCCGTCGGCCTTCATTTCGGCGAGGGCCGCATTGACCGGCGCGACGAGGTCCGAGCCCTTCTTGAAGATGAAGCCGAACTGGTCGGAGCCGATGGGATCGCCCACCGTTTTGAAGGCGCCCGGATTGGCCCCGATATAGCCCTGCGCGCTGGTGCCATCCATCAGCACGAGGTCGATGTCGCCCGCTTTCAGCGCGGCAACCGAGGCGCCAAAAGTATCGAACAGCTTGATGCGCGGGTTCTTGTCGTCGCCACCGAGGATATCGACGGCGGTATAGAAATTGGTGGTCCCCGCCTGCGCGCCAACCAGCAGCTTCGGGTCCGCCTTGAAACTTTCGGGCGAGGTGATCGACGTATTGTCGGCCTTCACCAGCATGAACTCCTGCGAGATCATGTAGGGATCGGAGAAGTCCACCTGCGCCTGACGTTCGGCATTGATGGTGATGCCGTCCATGCCGATGTCGTACTGGCCATCGTGCACCGCCTGGATCATCACGTCCCAACTCGACGTCTTCCAGTCCACCGTGGCGTTGAGGCGTTTGGCGATGTCGTTCACCGCATCATATTCCCAACCGATCCCCTTGCCGGTCTTCGGATCGGCGAAGTTCAGCGGCGTGTAGGCATTTTCGGTGACCGCCACGATGCTGCGGCCCGTGAGATCGGGTAAGCCTGCTGCGGCGGCCGGCAATACCGTAACCAGCGCGAGGACTGCGGCGACTGTCGAAAGCAGGCGTTTCATGATGTTCGGTTTCCCCGATTGACACTGTCGGCCGACGGTCCCGACCGCCTTCGCCGCGCTCGATCCGGCTTACGCTTTGCCATCCGCGCCGCGGGCAAGCCATAAGCCGCCCACGCCGCGACGGACAACACCCACAGCGTGCGGCACGAGCCTCGGCCCGCGCCGTCCAACGCGATGGTTTGCGATGAGCCGCCCTATTTGCCCTTCGACTTACCTGCGGCAGGTTTGGACGTTGCGGCCTTGGCTGCCGGCTTTGCCGTCTTGGACGGCGCTGCCTTGGCGGCTGCCGCCTTCGCCGGAGCTTTCGCGGCGACGCTCTTGGCGGCCGGTTTTGCCGCGGCCTTGGCAGGTGCTGCCTTGGCGGCCGGCTTTGCCGAAGCCTTAGCAGGTGCGGCCTTGACGGCCGGCTTTGCCGCGGCCTTGGCAGGCGCCGCCTTGGCGGGCTTGGCTGCCGGCTTCGCCGCAGCCTTGGCGGGCGCTGCCTTGGCCGGCTTCGCTGCCGGCTTGGCAGCCACTTTGGTTGCAGCAGCCTTGGCTGGAGCCGCCTTGCTGGCCGGCTTGGCTGCCGTCGCCGCCTTGGCGGGCGCTTTCTTGCCCGCCGGCTGGGATACGCTCGGGGCGGCCGGCGCACGAGCGGCAGCCGACTTGGGGGCGGTTTCGTCGACCACCTCGGCACCCGGGCCGTTCTTCTTCACCGAGTCGATGGCGTTCTGGGCGCTTTTCTTGGCTGTGTAGTTTTCGGAGATCACCATGGTCTCGCCATTGCTGGCGACGAAGCGGACAAAGAAGCCGTCCTTCTTGCCGGCGACGATTTCAAAGCGATAACCGCTCCCCGTCTGCCCCGCCGAAAGATCGGCAACTGCTGCTGCGGGTGCATTCTTCTTGATCGATTCGATGCAGTTCTTGGCGCTGGCCTTGGACTTGTAATTTTCCGACCAGACGATGACTTCACTGTTGTAAACGAACTGAACTCGCGACTGGCCATCCTTGGCCGTGACGATCTTGAAGCGATGCATGTGCAGTCAAACTCCTCGTGTCTCATCCTCGCGAGGCGAATCACGTGAGGCGTCGCCCCCGACACAAATACTAGCGCGGACTTGACTACTGGTCGACGGGTTCCGCGAATCACCTTGCAATGAGTGCAGAACCCTCAGATCGAGGGGTCGCCGAGCCGGGCAACGGCCTCGGCCGGCAGCACGAGGCTGCCGTCGCCAACCCCGCCGCGCTCGGCGGCAACCAGGGCCGCCGTAGTGTTCGAGACGCGCTTGGCCAGCAGCCGCGCGATCTGCAGCAATAGATGCGGGCGCTGCTGCAGCACCTCGACGGCATTCGGGATGACATAGACTTCGACGGCCGTCACGGCGCGTACCGTGGCGCTGTGCGGCGCATCGAGCAACACCGCCATCTCGCCGAAAATGGTGCCGGGCTGGTGGATGGTGGTGACCACGATGCCATCGCGCACCACCTCGATGCTGCCGCTGCGCAGCACGAACATGGTGTTGAGCTTGCCGCCTTCGGGGATCAGCACCGCCCCGGATGGAAACAATTGCTGGTTGAAGTGAGCGGGGGCGTCGGCCATGGAGCACTCCGGCAGGAAGCCGCGGGTAACGATTGCGACCGCCATTTCTAGCGCACTCTGGCGCGGCGGGGATAGAGGGCCGCCCGAAACGAAAACCGGCCCCGCCCAAAGGCGAGGCCGGTGGTTATGGCGAAGAAGAGGGGGTCAGTTCCCCCCGTCGACCCAGACGACGGTGTCGTTGCGGGTATCGACCAGCACCGGCTCGTCGTTGACGTAGACATAGGCATAGTGCGACTCGTGCGGCACCGGATAGAGCCGGACGCCGTGGCGCACCCTGTAGCCGGGCCGCAGGTCGCCGTCATAGGTGAGCGAGGCCTCGCGATGCTCGCGGGCATAGCTGATCGCCGAGTCGGAAACGCCCGCGCCGACGCCGGCGCCGACAACCCCGCCGATCACCGCCCCCACTGGGCCGGCAATGAAGAATCCCGCAGTGGCCCCGGCAGCAGCACCACCGGTGCCGCCAACCGCCACGGCGGCGTCATTGGCAAGCGCCGGAGCCGCCCCGAGAGCGAGTACCGCGATACTGGCCATGATGAGTTTGCGCATTAGTCTTCTCCTACAATGTTTGTGATGCGCCCCACCAGCAAACGGGTCGCGGCGCTGATCGTTCCCTGACGGCAGCCGGGCTTGTATGCTACGAGGACGGTCCGCCCCGGTATTTGCCGGCGACGCGGAATGTTCCCCCAGGCTGGCGCCGGCCGATCGCCGGAGTGCCGACAGGAGTAATGCCGATGCCTACCGATTCCCCGGCCCTCGGCCGGCCCGTACCGATTCCCGATAACCCCGAAACCGCCCCGCTCGACCGCGTGCCCAACCCGCATCCGGACGAGAACTACCTCATCCGCTTCACGGTGCCCGAATTCACCGCGCTGTGCCCGATCACCGGCCAGCCGGATTTCGCGCACCTCGTCATCGACTACGTGGCCGACCAGTACCTGATCGAGAGCAAGTCGCTGAAACTATTCATGTTCTCGTTCCGCAACCACGGCTCGTTCCATGAGGCGTCGACGGTGATGATCGGCAAGCGCCTGGTGGAGCGCCTCGAACCCCGCTGGCTCCGCATCGGCGGCTACTGGTATCCCCGCGGCGGCATGCCGATCGACGTGTTCTGGCAGACCGGCGCACCCCCCGATGGCCTGTGGCTGCCCGACCAGGGCGTGGCGCCGTATCGCGGCCGCGGTTGACCCCGCCTTGCAACCTTTTGGCGGCGTTGGTCATTTACATCGGTCCACGATATGCGGCTGGGGCGTCGCGGGCTACCAACCTGCCCTGAGGGGCGACAAGCCAAGGAGAATATCCCGATGATGAAATTGTTCACCACCAGCGTGGCCGCGCTGGGGCTCGCCGGCTTCATGCTGGGCGGCGCGGTGCTGCCCGCTGCTGCCGCGCCCGGTGCCTCGATCACGATAACGACCCCCGGCTATTATTCGGGCTCGAACTGGCACCATCGCCACCACCGTCACCACCGCGTCAAAGTGCGCGTCTGCAAGAACGTGTGGCGGCATCACCATCGGGTGCGTGTCTGCCGCATTGAGTGGCGCTGGCACTAAGGCGCGCCCAGCGGCATTGCCCTCGGCCCGCGAACCTCGTTCGCGGGCCTTTTTGCGTCGGTCAGGAAATGCCGGGCCAGTCGGTAAGCGCTGCCTCCCGCGGCGTTTCCACGCCACCGGCGCGATGCAGCGGCTGCGGCTCGTTGGCGGCGGCCTGCACCCGGCCCCGCATGGCGGCTTCGATGCGCCTCGCCAGCTTGGCGCGCAAATCCTCGATGCTCGCGCTTGCGGCCGCTTCGCCCGGCCGCGTCGCGTCGCGCGGCAGCAGTTTTCGCGCCGCCTCGACGGCATCGTCGCCGCACAGGTACCAGGCCGGGCGATTGAGCCCCGGATGATAGCCGAAATACCGCTTCCGAAACTGCTCCACCGCCGTCCGCATCAGCCGGATGTTCAGCGCCAGCCCGAACCGGTCGGCCCGCGTGTCCTCGATGCTGAGGTGGCGGATAAAATGCTCCATCGGCTCGCCGCGCAGCAGGCGGCGCGTGTCGGCGAGCAGCAATTGCCCCATGGCGATGGCCTCCGGCCCGACCACCGCCTCGGGGTGTTTCGCCGCCGCGAGCGCCTCCCCGAGCCCGACCAGAAACGGCAGCAGGCCATCGCAGAGCCCGGCCTTGGCCACCGTGGTGTGGGGCAGGGTGGGCGTCCGCCGGTGGCGCGGCGGCGCCTGCCACGGCTCGACCGGCTGGCCGGGCGGCGTCGCGGGCGGAAAGTGTGGCGGAGCGAGCGGCGGCATGTCTTGTTCCCGGTCGTCTTGTCGATGCCCTTGAGCATAGGCGCGGATTTTCGGGCGGGGATGAATTCGACGCTACGGCAGCGCGCCGACCCGTCGGCCCAATGGCCCAACGGCTCATTCCCCGCTTTCCCACCGGGTCATTCCCCTCCTTTCCGGCGGGATCATTCCCCTTCCCGCGGCGTCATTCCCCTCCATTCCCCCCGGGTCATTCCCGCGCAAGCGGGAATCCCTGTTTCTCTTGAGTTCGCCAAGCCCGCTTTGCGTCGCCACCGGTGGCACCCCCAAAACGGAGATTCCCGCTTTCGCGGGAATGACATGGTGATTGAGGGAAGGACCGGACCAGAGCCGGGTCCACCCAAAACGGCCCCGCCCAAGGCGGCGCGGTGGCGGGAACCCACGCGGCCAGCGTCATGCACCCCGTCCGGCGCGGGACATGCAAAAACCTCCGACGCGACGCGGATGGACTGGCGAGGGGCGAAGCGTGAGGCGGCAGGCGTCTCATGCGGGGGTAGTCCGAGGGGAGACGTCTGCCGCCTCACGCGATCGGGGTTTTGGGCCTCCCTCCGGCAGCTACGCTGCCTTGTGTGCGCCGCCACCTCCTCGAGCGTTTGGGGCGGCCCGCGCCGCGCCGCCCTGCCGGGGTCCGGCAGAGCTTCGCGAAACCGGCCTGGCACCGCCTGTGACGGCGCCCCAACACTTGCCCCGGCCTCACAAGGGCCCGGGCGGAGGCGGCTGTCCCCAGGATCTGAGACCGGCCACCGGAGGGTCGAGCCTGAAGCGGACCGACGCCCGCCCCACCCGACCTCCCCCCGCCCATCACTCGTCATGATCTCGCTTGGGCGAGGGGATGGGTGGAGGATAGGGGTGGCGCGAGGGGGCGGGGATAAGAATTTAGGCCAGTATTATCACGCCGCTTGCCAGCGGGTCACTTCTGCATATGGTGGTCGT
>Ga0207657_10007685_pt1 | contig 11018 bp, 12 predicted proteins | sample KBSC33metaG_FD_184316 | JGI IMG/M metagenome (GOLD analysis project Ga0207657, IMG submission 184316) | Corn rhizosphere microbial communities from Kellogg Biological Station, Michigan, USA - KBS C3-3 metaG (SPAdes) (version 2) | ecosystem: Host-associated > Plants > Roots > Rhizosphere > Soil ... | reverse complement strand
GCTTCAACGAACATCGGTGCGGTTCGGATGCGCCTGCCGAACGCAGATCAGGGTGCGTTCAACGCGCCGACTCGGGACGATGAACCGGGAGGTCGAGCGCGGTGAGCAGGCCGGGCCTGTTGTCCTCGAGGCGAAGCTCGCCCTCGTGCAGGTGGGCGATCGATTTGGCGAGCGCCAGGCCGAGCCCGGCGCCCTCGTCCGAGCGGCTGGAATCGAGCCGGCCGAAGCGCCGCGTGGCTTCCTCGCGGCGGTCCAGCGGAATGCCCGGCCCGCGATCGGCGACCTCGAGCCGGACCCGCTTGTCGCCGGGCTGTACGCGAACGTCGATCTCTCCGCCGGAAGAGCCGTAGCGGATCGCATTCTCGATGAGGTTGCTGAGTGCCTGCGCAAGCAGCTGCCGGTGTCCGAACAACGGAGCGGCGCGAGCGGGACGGTCGAACTTCAACGACGCTCCGCGCTCGTCGGCGAGCGGGTCGTACATTTCGGTCAGCTCGGCCGCGAGCTCGCCGACGTCGAACCAGGCGAACTGCTTGCGGCCCGTCAGCGCCTCGGAGCGGCTGATCTCGAGGACGGTCGTCAAGATGCGGATCAGCGCATCGGCGTTGCGGACGACGCTTCCGAGCAGTTCCTCCTGCTCCGCGGGATCGTCCGCCTCGGCGGCCGCGTGCGCCGCGGCCCGAAGCCGGCTGACCGGCGAGCGAAGGTCGTGCGCGAGCGAATCGGTCAGGAGTCGAAGCTCCTCCATCAACCCGCCGATGCGGTCGAGCATGGCGTTGATCTGCATCGCGAGCCGATCGAAGGAATCCCCCGCGCGCGAAACCGGGACACGCTCGCTGAGGTCGTGGCCGCTGATCCGATTGGCGACGGCCGCGATCCCGCCGATCCGGCGCGACACGTAATGGGCAAGGACCATTCCGCATAAGAGCCCAAGGAGTCCCGCTACGAAGAGCGCCAGGATCAGCGACCGTTCGAGCGTTGCCCGAAATGCGACCCCTTCGCCGACCAGCCGGCCGCTCAGCAGCCACTGCCCGCCGGGCAGCCTGCTGAGCACGATCTCGGCCTGGTGCGGGCTCGGCTGCCCGCGCAGGCGGATGACCGCGCTTCGATAGCCTTCCTGCATCGTCTGCAGCGCGGGCGCTTGGGCGAGATTGCCCTTGAGCTGCCGTCCGTCCTTTCCGAACAGCGCCACCGCGGTCTGCGGATCGGCATAGGTCAGGCTGTCGTCGATGGCATCGTCGAGCGCCGCCTTGCCGCCGCTTCGATAGACGTCGGTCAGCACCTTCGATTGTTCGGTGACCTGGCGGTGCAGGCTGGCGACCGCCTCGTCGTGGGTTCGGACGTAGATGAAGCCGATGACCGCGAGGTTCGACAGGAGCGCGAGAAGCCCCGCGAGCAAGGCGATCCTGAGGGTGGTTGGCACGGCGTCGCTTGTAACGCGTCAGGCCTCGAGCATGTAGCCCGCACCCCTTACGGTGTGCAGCAGAGGCCTTTCGAACCCTTCCTCGAGCTTGCGGCGGAGGCGGCTGACGTGGACGTCGATGACGTTGGTGCCAGGATCGAAATGATAGTCCCACACCTGCTCGAGAAGCATCGTGCGAGTAACGACCCGGCCCTCGTTGCGGGCGAAATATTCGAGAAGCAGATATTCACGCGGCTTGAGGTCGAGCTTGCGGCCGCCGCGCTTCACGGTGCGCGACAAGGGATCGATCTCGAGGTCGCCAACGGTCAGCCGGTGATCCGCCGGATCGACCCGCGCCTCGCGCCGCCTGAGCAGGGCATTCACCCGCGCATTGAGCTCGGCGAAGGAGAAGGGTTTCACGAGATAGTCGTCCGACCCCGATTCCAGGCCCTCGATGCGATCCCCGACCGAGGCCAGCGCCGACAGGATGAGCACCGGAGTTTCGATATGCGCGGCTCTCAGCGCCCTCAGCACCGACATTCCATCGAGGGCCGGGAGCATCCGGTCGAGGATGATGAGATCGAAACTTCCGTCGGTCGCGCGAAAAAGGCCATCCTGGCCGTTGGTCGCCTGCTCGACGCTGTGGCCCTCCTGGCCGAGCCCCTTGGCGAGATACGATGCCGTTTCGCGGTCATCCTCGACGAGCAGGATCTTGCGGCCCATTGCGGCTTCAGCTCCGTAAACCTGGTTCGTGATCATATATAATGACTCCGCACGGCGGCGGGAGCGGTTCTTCCCGCATCGCCGTGCGGAATGTGCCGCTTCGATTACTTCTTGGCCGGGGCAGCGGCCTTCTTGGTCGATTTCTTGGCGACCTTTTTCGATGCCTTAGCCTTGTGGTGCTTCGCGGCGGTCTTGGTGACCGTGGTCTTGGCCGTCGTCGTATTGCCCTTGGTGCTGACCGTCGTCGTGGCCTTGGTGTTGCCCGACTTGGTGGTCACCGTCTTGGTCGACGGCGTGGCGGTTTTGGCGGCGGCGATCGCCGGCGTCGCGATGATCGCCAGCGCGGCCACCGAGCTGATGAGTTTTTTCATTCAAAGTCTCCTCGTTGCCGGCATGGATGGGCCGGCGAGGTGCCTGCTATTCCCCGGCAAGTCTCAGCGCCGTTTCAGCGCCATTAAAGCTTGTTCACGGCGTTCCCTGCGCCGAATGCGCTTTGCCTCAAGTCGAGGGTCCCGCTAGGGTATAGAGCCGATGATCACCCAGAAGACCCGCTACGCGCTTCGCTCTCTGCTCTTCCTCGCCGAAGCCCAGGCGGGCGCCCCGGTGCAGCTCGCGCGGATCGCGGAAACGCAGCGGGTCCCGCCCAAATATCTCGAGCTGATCATGCTCGACTTGAAGAAGGCGGGCCTCGTGAAGAGCGCTCGCGGCCCGAAGGGCGGCTACCAGCTGTCGCGTCCGGCGGGCGAGATTTCGTTCGGCGAGATCGTCCGCTCCATGGAAGGTCCGATCGCGCTCGTCTCCTGCGCCAGTGTCAACTTCTACGCGCCGTGCGGCGACTGCCACGACGAGGCGACCTGCGCGATCCGCCGCGCGTTCGCCATCCTGCGCGACCAGAGCACGACCGTGCTCGATTCCATCTCGCTGGCCGAAGGCGCGCAGTGGGAGGAGCGCCTCGGAGTCGCGAAGTAGCGCTCGCGCTGGCTTAGCTTCACGGCGGCCGCTAGAAGCCGCTGCCATGTCGACCTTCACCATCGACAGCGGAACCAGCCGCGCAACGCCCTCGCCGGTCCCGGGCAAGCGAATGACCGCGCCGTCGATCCGCGCGCGAAAGGTTGCGGACGGGGACGCTTTCCGGACCGCGCAGCCGATCGTCATGCTGACCGCCTACACGATGCGGATGGCGCAGCTTCTCGATCCGCATTGCGACATGCTGCTGGTCGGCGACAGTCTTGGCCAGGTGATCTACGGCTTGCCGTCGACGATCCCGGTGACGCTCGACATGATGTGCGCGCACGGCGCCGCGGTGGTTCGCGGCAGCTGGCACGCGCTGGTTGGAGTCGACATGCCGTTCGGCAGCTACGAGGCTTCGCCGGGCCAGGCATTCGACGCCGCGTCGCGCATCATGAAGGAAACCGGCTGCGCGGCGGTGAAGCTGGAGGGCGGCGAGGCGATGGCGCCGACGATCGACTTCATGACTCATCGCGGAATCCCGGTGATCGCGCACGTCGGCCTGACGCCGCAGGCCGTGAACGTGCTCGGCGGCTACGGCGCGCGCGGGCGCGAGGAGCGCGAGGCGGACAAGATCGTCGCCGATGCCAGGGCGGTCGCCGACGCGGGCGCCTTCTGCATCGTCGTCGAGGGCGTGCTCGAGCCCATTGCGACCGAGGTCGCTCGAAGCGTGGCGCCGCCGGTAATCGGCATCGGCGCGTCGGCCGATTGCGACGGCCAGGTCCTCGTCATCGACGACATGCTCGGCATGTTCGAGCGCACGCCGCGCTTCGTGAAGCGCTACGACGATCTCGCGGCGCGGATCGGCGAGGCGGCCCGCACCTATGCCGACGAGGTTCGCTCGCGCAGCTTCCCGACCGCAGACCAGACCTACCGGCCCAAGCCTTAAGCCGGTGATCGAAGCGCACCTCAGCAAGCTTCGCGCGCGCGACGACGTGAGCGCCGAAGAAGAGGAGGCGATCCGCGGGCTCGTCTCGCAAGTGATCGATGTCCCGGCCGACCGCACGGTGATCCGCCGCGGCGAGGAACTCCAGCATTCGCTGCTCTTGCTGTCCGGCTGGCTGGCTCGCGCCAAGGACCTTCCGAGCGGGCAGCGGCAAATGGCCGAGCTTCACGTCGCCGGCGACTTCGCCGATCTCCACAGCTTCACGCTAAAGCGCCTCGATCACGATGTCATCGCGCTAACGGGCTGCCGGATCGGGATGGTCCCGCATGACCGGCTCAAGGTGATCACCGAGCGCTTCCCGCATCTGACCCGCCTGTTCTGGCTGATGACCAACATCGACGCCGCGATCCAGCGCGAATGGACGCTGTCCCTCGGAAGCCGCACGGCCCTTGCGAGGATGGCGCACCTCTTCTGCGAGCTGAATGCCAGGCTCGGGATCGGCGGGTTCGCGGAGAAGGATAGCTACGATTTTCCGCTGACCCAGGTCGAGCTCGGCGAATGCCTCGGGCTCACGTCGGTCCACGTCAACCGGACGCTTCAGGAGCTGCGGCGGCGCGGTCTGCTCGCCCTCGAGAACAGGCGCGTCACGATCCACGATCTCGAAGCGCTGAAGCAGGTCGCCGAGTTCGACGGGCTTTACCTCTACGTCGAGAAGCGCCCGCGTTAGGCGGCGCGTTGCGTTTCTCGCCACAGCCGCTAGACGAACCGGCGCCAGCTCTCGTTCATGTCGGGTGGGGAAGGGGAGCAACCGGCAAAAGGATCCCAGCCCAGACCTGAAGGCACGTTCTTGGCGCAACCCCCCGACATCACGGAAACTTTCGTTCGCGAGGTCGATGAGAACCTGCGCCGCGATCGGCTCCAGGACTTCGTCAAGGAAAAGGGCGGCTGGATTGCTGCAGCCGTGATCCTGTTCCTTGCCGCGTCGGGCGGGTTCATCTGGTACCAGCAGCACAAGGTGAAGCTCGCCGAGACGCACGTCGAGCAGCTCGCGCAGATCTACAAGGACATCGGCACGGGCAACACCGCCAAGGTGCCTGTCCAGCTCGACGATCTTTCGAACAGCTCGAGCAAGGCGGTGCGCGCGACCGCGCTGTTCACGCGGGCGGCGTTCGCGCTCCAGCAGAACGATCAGAAGCTGGCGGTCGCGACATACAAGAAGCTCGCCGAGGACAGCTCGCTTCCGGATGCGTATCGCAACGCCGCGCTGATCCGCCAAACCGCCGTCGAGTTCGACAAGCTTCAGCCGCAGCAGGTGATCGCCCGGCTCGAGCCGCTCGCGAAGCCCGGCAATCCGTGGTTCGGCTCGGCCGGCGAAATGACGGCGCTGGCGCTGATCAAGCAAGGCAAGACCAAGGAAGCCGGGCACCTGTTCGCCACCATCGCCAAGGACAAGGACGCGCCGAGCGCGGTCCGCAACCGGTCGGTCCAGATCGCGGGAAGCCTCGGCGTCGATGCCAGCGCGGCGCTCGAACCCCAGGCCCAGTAGGACAAGAATGAGCAAATCCAGCTATTTTCGCGTCGCAATCCTGATCGCGGCGGCACTTGCGTCGAGCAGTTGCGGAGTCCTCAAGAAGGGCAAGGCCAAGACCCCGGTCCTCGGCGAGCGGATCCCGGTGCTGGCCTCGGAGAACGACGCGGAGGTCGACCCCGCGACCCAGTCGCTTCCGTTCACGCTTCCCGCGCCAGCGGAAAATGCCAACTGGGCGGAATCGGGCGGAAGCGCGAGCAACTCGATGGGGCACCTCGCGCTCGGCAGCTCCTTGCAGCCTGCGTTCACGGTCCAGGCAGGGCGCGGAAGCAGCCTCACCGCGCGGCTCGCCGCGCCGCCGATCGTCGCCAACGGCCATGTCTTCACCATCGACACGCTCGGTGCGGTCCGCGCCTTCGACGCGCGCACCGGCGCGAGCCTGTGGTCGAGCCAGACGCCCGACGTGAAGGGAAGCGAGGCGGGGCTCTACGGCGGTGGAATCGCCTACGACAACGGGCGCATCTATTCGACCAACGGCCTGGGCTTCGTCGCGGCGATGAGCGAGCAGAACGGCGGGATCGTGTGGCAGGTCCGCCCGGGCGGACCGCTCCGCGGCGCGCCGACCGTCGCCAGCGGCGCCGTCTATGTGATCAGCCAGGACAATCAGATCTACTCCCTCAAGGAAGAGGACGGGTCGACGAACTGGTCGCAGCCCGCTTCGCTCGAGATCGCTGGCATCTTCGGCGCGGCGGCTCCGGCAGTCGGGCAGGGGACGGTGGTCGCCGGCTTCTCGTCGGGCGAGCTCAATGGCTACCGCTACGAGAACGGCCGCCAAGTATGGCAGGACCAGCTCGAGCGCACCAGCATTCGCACCAGCGTCTCCTCGCTGTCGGATATCGACGCCGACCCGGTGATCGACAACGGCCAGGTGTTCGCGATCGGCGCCGGCGGCCGGATGGTCGCGCTCGACATCACCTCGGGCCAGCGGATGTGGGAGCTCAACATCGCCGGCATCTCGACTCCGTGGGTCGCCGGCGATTGGGTGTTCGTCGTGACCAGCGACGCCAAGCTGATGTGCATCTACCGCCAGAACGGCCACGTCCGCTGGATCAACCAGCTGCCGCAGTTCGAGAAGCCCAAGAACAAGAAGGGCGACATCGAATATTCGGGTCCCGTGCTCGCCGGCAACCGGTTGCTCCTGACGGCATCGAACGGGCAGTTGATCCAGGTCGATCCGGCGACGGGCAACTTCCAGTCGCAGGTCTCGATCGGCGGACGAGCCAGCCTTCCGCCGGTGGTCGCCAATTCGACGCTCTACATCCTCGACGACGACGCGCGACTGCACGCTTATCGGTAAGCCTTCTACCGCTTGCGGGAGAGGGTCGACTCGCGCGCAGCGCGAGCGCGGTGAGGGATGTGGCGCTGCCGCCTTCTCAACACCCCTCACCCTTCCGCCGCTTCGCGGCTCCCTCCCTCTCCCCTAAGGGGAGAGGGGCTGCTAACGGAAAACCATGCCTCTTCCGACCGTCGCGATCGTCGGCCGGCCTAACGTCGGCAAATCGACCCTGTTCAACCGCCTCGTCGGAAAGCGCCTCGCGCTCGTCGACGACCGCCCCGGCGTGACCCGCGACCGGCGCGAGGGCGAGGCGAAGCTGCTCGACCTCGAATTCCGGGTCATCGACACGGCGGGGTTCGAGGACGAGGACCCGCATTCGCTTCCGGGACGGATGCGCCAGCAGACGGAGGCCGCCGTGCGCGACGCGGACGCCGCCTTGTTCCTCGTCGATGCGCGCGAGGGACTGACGCCGCTCGACGAGGAAATCGGGCGCTGGCTGCGGGCGGAAAGCACGCCGGTAGTCGTGGTCGCGAACAAGGCGGAGGGGCGTGCCGCCGAGAGCGGTATTTTCGAGGCATTCCGTCTCGGACTAGGCGACCCCATCGCGCTTAGCGCGGAGCACGGCGAAGGCGTCGCCGACCTGTTCGATGCTCTCCTGCCTTACGTCGAAGGCAAGGGGGAGGATGACGCGGAGCCCGAGGAAGGTGCGCCGCTGAAGCTCGCCATCGTCGGGCGGCCCAACGCCGGAAAGTCGACGCTGGTCAACAGGATGATCGGCGAAGAGCGGATGATCACCGGTCCTGAAGCCGGGATCACGCGCGATTCGATCAGCATCGGCTGGGAATGGGAAGGGCGGCCGGTCCAGCTCGTCGACACCGCGGGCTTGAGGAAGCGCGCGAAGGTCGAGGACAAGCTCGAACGGCTATCCGCCGCCGACACCAAGCGCGCGCTCGATTATGCCGAGGTCGTCGTCCTGCTCCTCGATGCGACGCGGGGTCTGGAATCGCAGGACCTCAGGATCGCGAGCCAGATCATCGAGGAAGGCCGCGCGCTAATCATCGCGGTGAACAAGTGGGACATCGCCGAGAATGCGTCCTCGCTGTTCAACGGCATCAAGGCCGCGCTGGATGAGGGCCTCTCGCAGCTGCGCGATGTCCCCGTGCTCACCGTCTCCGCTAAGACGGGGAAGGGCATCGACGTCATCCTCAAGGTCGCCTTCGAGCTTCGCGACGCGTGGAGCAAGCGCGTGTCCACGGGCGAGCTCAACCGCTGGTTCGAGGGCGCGATCGAAGCGAACCCGCCGCCCGCGCCCAAGGGCAAGCGAATCAAGCTCCGCTACATCACGCAGGTGAAGAGCCGCCCGCCAAGCTTCGTGGTGTTCGGCAACCGGCTCGAGGAGCTTCCGGAAAGCTACCGGCGCTACCTGCTGAACGCGATGCGCCGCGATCTCGGCCTTGGCCCGGTCCCGTTGCGTCTCGACTTCCGCGGGCGCTCGAATCCCTTCGACCGCGCCAAGGGACAGGGGCGCCGCTAAGGCAAAATTTACCCCTTTCCCTCTATTCCGGCGCTGTGGGACCACCGCCGGGCAATCCGGCGCTCGAGGAGCTGGATGTTGAGCGACGAAGCTCGGGACATCGTCGACTGGGTGTATTTCGAGAAGAGCCGGACCGAGCTCGGGCCGGGCTTCATCCGCATCCTCAGCTATTTCAAGGAAGACGGCGTCAAGTCGATCGCTCAGATCGAGCAGGCGATGCGCGAGCAGAACACCGCGGCGCTGGTCATCCCCGCGCACACGCTCAAGGGCGAATCGCGCCAGCTCGGCGCGGAGCCGCTGGCGAAGGTAGCCGAGCTCATCGAATCGACCGCGCGGTTCTGCCTCGAAAGCCGCCGCTTTCCCGACGAGCTGGTACCGGAAGTGGTCGAGCTGCGGCGCCTATTCGACGCGACGATCGAGCTGTTCGACAAGGCGACGAACCCGCTGATGACCCGTGGCAGCCAAGGCGGCTTCGGCCGCAAGGCCAACAACCAGAGCTTCGGCCGGATCTAGTCGTCGTCCTCCGTCGCTTCGCTCTGAAGCTGCACGTAATTCTGGATCCCCATCCGCCCGATCATTTCGAACTGGGTTTCAAGCATGTCGACGTGATGCTCCTCGGTCGCGAGGACGTCGGTGAAGAGGTCGCGGCTGACATAGTCATGGACGCTCTCGCAATAAGCGGCGCCCTCCTTGTACATCGCGACCGCTTCATATTCGGCCTCGAGGTCGGCCTTCAAAATCTCCTCCACATTCTCGCCGATGCGAAGCCGGCCGAGCGCCTGGAAGTTGGGCAAGCCGTCGAGGAAGAGGATGCGCTCGGCGAAGCGGTCGGCATGCTTCATCTCGTCGATGGATTCGCCGCGCTCGAACTTGGCGAGCTTCTTGACGCCCCAATTGTCGAGCAGGCGGTAGTGCAGCCAATATTGGTTGACCGCGGTCAGCTCCGCCTTGAGCGCTTCGTTCAAGAGCTCGATTACCTTGGGGTCGCCCTTCATGTCGTTCTCCCGCGTCGCGGGAGGGCCATGCGTCGGGGCGAACGATCAGGTCAAGTCAGGCGACGATGCGCAGCGGTGCCCGCTTGGCGCGCTCGTCGTCGATCAGCTCCTGCGCATAATCGAGGCAGCAGCAGCAGATCGGCTCGCAACCCATCGTGGCATAAGCCGCTTCCGGCGTCCGCGAGCCATTGCGCGCAGCCTCGCGGATTTCCTCATCGCGGATGACGTTGCACGAACAGACGATCATGAAACCGCGTATAGCGCTATTGCGACTTACTCGCAACTAGCATCAAAACTCCGGCGTGAGCTCGCTTCCCATGAGCTTCGGGAAAAAGCCCTCGTGCGCGGCACGGAGGTCGGTGAGGCTGGCGGTGAAGCCGGGCCCCTCCACAGCCGAGCCGCCGGTTTCCCCGACCCGCGCCGCGAAAATTCCGGACGCGCTGGCACGGGCGGTGACGCCTTCCGGGTCGCTCGTTGCCACGAGGGCCCGGCCCTGGTCTTCGCCGAAGACGACCGCAGCCGGATTGGGGACCGTGGGCAGCGTCAGGCGAACGCCGATCGAGCCCGCGAGCGCCATTTCGGCGATCGCCACGAGCGCGCCGCCGTCGGACACGTCGTGGACGGCGGAGACGACGCCCGCGGCAATGAGCTGGCGCAGAAGTTCGCCGAGGCGCCGTTCGACGGAAAGATCGACCCGCGGCGCTTCGCCCTCCCGCCGGCCGTGGCAAACGTCGAGCCAGATCGACTGGCCGACATGTCCCGTCGAGTGACCGAGGAGCAGCAGCGCCTCGCCCTCCGCCTTGAGCCCGATCGTGGCGCTCGTCGCCCAATCGTCGAGCAACCCGACGGCGCCAATTGCCGGAGTCGGCAGGATAGCGAGGCTGCTCCCGTCCTCGTTCTTGGTTTCGTTATAGAGGCTGACGTTGCCGCTCACGACGGGGAAGTCGAGGGCTCGGCAGGCTTCGGCCATGCCGGTGACGCAGCCGACGAACTGGCCCATGATCTCGGGCCGCTGCGGGTTGCCGAAGTTGAGGCAGTTGGTGATCGCCAGTGGCTTCGCGCCGACCGCGCAGAGGTTGCGATAGGCTTCGGCGACCGCCTGCTTTCCGCCTTCGATGGGGTCGGCATAGCAATAGCGCGGCGTGCAGTCGGTGGTGATCGCCAGCGCCTTCTTCGAGCCGTGGACGCGCACCATGGCGGCGTCGCCGCCGGGGCGCTGGACGGTGTCGCCGCCGACTTGCTGGTCGTACTGTTGCCAAACCCAGCGGCGGCTCGCGAGGTTGGGCGAGGCCATCAGCTTGAGCAGGTCCGCCGCGATGTCTGTGCTTTCGGGGATGTCGGTCAGCGCCTCGGGCGGTTTGGGGATCGCGTACGGGCGCTCGTACAGCGGCGCCTCGTCCGCCAGCGGGCCTAGCGGGATGTCGCAGACGACCTCGCCGTTGAACTCGAGCACCATGTGCCCGGTGTCGGTGACCTCGCCGATCACGGCGAAATCGAGCTCCCACTTGTGGAAGATCGCCTCGGCCTCTGGCTCGCGTCCGGGTTTCAGCACCATGAGCATGCGCTCCTGGCTCTCGGAAAGCATCATCTCGTAGGGCGTCATGCCGGT
>Ga0207657_10007682_pt1 | contig 11023 bp, 8 predicted proteins | sample KBSC33metaG_FD_184316 | JGI IMG/M metagenome (GOLD analysis project Ga0207657, IMG submission 184316) | Corn rhizosphere microbial communities from Kellogg Biological Station, Michigan, USA - KBS C3-3 metaG (SPAdes) (version 2) | ecosystem: Host-associated > Plants > Roots > Rhizosphere > Soil ... | reverse complement strand
TCTGCGCGCGCGTTACTGTGGAAGCCGCCCGGTTGACGGGTCTGTTGGCGGGAACGCCGATTGTCGCAGGGGCCGGAGATCAGGCGGCAGGCGCGGTGGGCATGGGGATTACGCGATCGGGAACTGTGAGCGTGACGATTGGCACTTCGGGAGTGGTGTTCGCGGCCACCGACCGTCCGGCGCTTGATCCCAACGGACGCCTGCATACTTTTTGTCATGCGATTCCAGGCCGTTGGCACGTGATGGGCGTGACCCAAGCCGCGGGTCTTTCGCTGCGCTGGTTGCGGGATTTGTTCACTGCGCGGGATGGAAGTAAGCCGTGGTCCTATGAGCGCATGACGGAGGAGGCTGCTCTGGCGCCGCCGGGCGCGGATGGGGCGCTGTGGGGGCCGTATCTGATGGGAGAGCGAGCTCCGTATATGGATCCGAACATCCGGGCCGGGCTGGTGGGGCTGGCCGCGAGTCATACGCGCGCGCACGTGATTCGCGCGGTCATGGAAGGTGTCGCATTCAGCCTGCGCGATAGCCTTACGATTTTTTCCGAGCTAAATGTGCCGGTGGAAACGATTCGACTCGGCGGCGGCGGCGCGCGATCCGCTCTGTGGCGTCAGATTCAGGCGGATGTCTACAATCGCAGCGTCGAGATCATCGCAGCCGAAGAGGGCGCGGCGTTCGGGGCGGCGATCTTAGCCGGAGTCGGCGCGGGATTGTGGCCGGGAGTCGACGAAGCTTGCGACCAAGTCATACGCGTGATCGAGAATGTCGCGTGCCAGCCGCGAGTTGCTAAATTAATGAACGAACGCTATCGCGATTACCAGCGTCTTTATCCGGCGCTGCGCAGCCTTCAGACTACACACACGGGACAACTCTAATGCCTGATCAATATACACCGCTTCCGGAACACAAGTTTTCGTTTGGCCTCTGGACCGTCAGCAACCGCGGACGCGATCCGTTTGGCGATGCAGTGCGAGCACCGCTGCCTCCGGTGGATGCGGTGAAGCTGCTGGCGGAAGTCGGGGCATGGGGAGTGAATCTGCATGACAACGACCTGGTGCCGATCGACGCGACGCCGGCCGAGCGCGACCGGATCGTGAAAGAGTTCCGAGACGCGTGCCGCGCCAATGGAATCGTGGTGCCGATGGCGACGGTGAATCTGTTCTTCGATCCCGTCTTTAGGGACGGAGCGTTCACGTCGAACGATGCTCGGGTGCGCGCTTATGCGGTCCAGAAAACCATGCGCGCGATGGATATCGGCGCCGAGCTAGGAGCCACCATTTTCGTGCTGTGGGGCGGACGGGAAGGGGTTGAAACCGACGCCTGCCGCCGTCCTGACGAAGCAGTGAAGCGTTTGCGCGAGGCCGTCAACTATCTTTGCGAGTATTCTCTCGATCGCAAGTATGGATTCCGGTTCGCGATGGAGGCGAAGCCTAACGAGCCGCGCGCCGATATCTATATGGCGACCACCGGCGCGTATCTGGGCTTCATCCCGACGCTGGCTCATCCGGAAATGGTCGGTGTAAATCCGGAATTCGCGCACGAACAGATGGCCGGACTGAATTTTGCTCATGCGGTGGCGCAGGCGTGGGAAGCGGGGAAGCTTTTCCACATCGATCTGAACGATCAAATGCCCGGACGCTATGACCAGGACTTGCGCTTCGGCTCGGCAAATCTAAAGTCGACGTTCTGGCTGGTGAAGTTTCTGGAAGATGTCGGTTACGCGGGCCCGCGCCACTTCGACGCTCACGCCTATCGAACTGAAGATTACGACGGCGTGAAAGATTTCGCGCGCGGGTGCATGCGAACTTATTTGATTTTGAAAGAGCGGGCCGCGCGCTGGAATGCCGATCCAGAGATTCAGGCGCTGCTTGAGAAAATCCGTCAAACGGGCCAGGGCGCGCCGGCGCTGTCGGCCTATTCTCTGCAAAGCCGGGACACTTTGCTCGGGCAGAAGTTCGATCGCATTGCGCTCGCGGAGAAAGGGCTGGCTTACGAGCGGCTGGATCAATTAACCGTGGATCTTCTGTTGGGCGTTCGCTAGGAGCCGCAAAGTACCGGTACTTTTGTCCTAATCTAAAGTACCAGCGAAGCATGCGAGCAGGTATATACTTGCCATACCGTGAAATCGACGTTTCTCGTCTTACTCCTCGTGAGCTCGATGCTTGCGGGCGCCGATACGACCCCGCCGAGTGCTCCTACACAGCTCCGCGCGGCCTCGGTCACTTCGTCATCTGTGACTTTGCAATGGAGAGCTTCCTCGGATAAAAAAGGCAGCGGCCTCGCGGGCTACGACGTCTTCGAGAGCAACTCCGTAGTCGGCTCCACCAGCAGCACCAACTTCACGGTGACAGGGCTAGCGCCATCGACCACTTTTCAGTTCGCAGTTCGCGCGCGGGACAACGCGGGCAACGTTTCCGCGCTCAGCAATACTGTTAGCGTCACCACCAAGGCGCCCTCTTGCACTTCGTATCCGGCGACGCCGACGGGACTGCAGGTGACCTCAGTTTCGAGCAGCAGTGCCAATCTTCTGTGGAGCGCTGTGACACCGCCTACCGGTTGCAGCGTGACCTACAACGTTTATCGCGACGGCACGGAGATCGCCAGCGGCCTCACCACAGCGACCTATAATGCGGGCGGGCTGATGCCGTCGACAACCTATCAGTTCGCGGTCTCATCGACCGATGCGTTCGGAAGTTCGGGCTTGTCAGGCTGGGCCGGCGCGACCACCGACGCGGGCGGCGGCACATCCGGCGGTTTCCCGGCGCATTTATTCGCCCCCTATATCGATATGTTGGAATACCCGACGCCCTCGCTCTCGGGCATCGCGATCACCACGGGCCAGAAGTATTTCTCGCTGGCGTTCATCGTCGCCGGCAGCGGTTGTCAGGCCAACTGGGGCGGCTATTACACGATGGCGCAGAATTTCGAAGTGAGCGACGTGGCGGCGCTGCGCGCGCAGGGCGGCGACGTGATCGTCAGCTTCGGCGGCGCCAACGGAACGGAATTGGCGCTGGCGTGTTCCACTGTCGCAACGCTGCAAGCGCAGTATCAAGCTGTGATCGACAAATACAATCTGACGCAGGTCGATTTCGATGTCGAAGGATCGGCGCTCGGCAATACAACTTCCATCGACCGGCGCAACAAGGCTATCGCAGCGCTACAGGCTGCCGCGGCCAGCGCGGGAAAGACTCTCGTGGTTCAGTACACGCTTCCGGTGCTCCCCACGGGTCTGACCTCGCAAGGCGTGGGCCTTCTGCAAAACGCATTGACGAACGGAGTCAACATCGGCGTCGTCAACGTGATGACGATGGACTATGGCAGTTACTACGATCCCAATCAAATGGGCGCATACGCGGTTGACGCCATGAATGCCACCATATCGCAGGTGGCCGCGCTCTACGGCGCGGCGAAGACCGATGCGGAGGTGCGCTCGATGATCGGCGTCACGCCGGAGATCGGGTTGAACGACGTTACGCCTGAAGTATTCACGCTGGGCGACGCGTCGACGGTGCTTGCGGCGGCGCAGTCTGCTGGTATTGGGATGCTGACGTTCTGGTCCACGGGCCGCGACCAGCAATGCCCCGGCGCTCCGGTGGTTTCAGGGACGTGCAGCGGGATCATTCAGTCGCCTTGGGCGTTCACGACTATCTTCCAGCTATTCACCGGAAAATAAGACGCGTGCTCGCGTCGCCGGACTCCGCGGCCGGAGCAACACTCCGCGCCGTATCCTGGAAGCGAATCCCTTCGCGATCGGAGCGACGCAGTCATGAGCCAAGACAGCCGTACCAGCCATCCAATTTATAGTCTATTGCCGGCGGAAATCCCAGGGTTCGAATCGCTGGCGGAACTGGCGCTGGATATGCGCTGGTCATGGAATCACGCGACCGACGAAGTGTGGCGGAAGCTGGATCCGAAACTCTGGGAGATCACGCATAACCCTTGGGTGGTGCTGCAGACGGCCGCGCGCGATCAGATCGAGCGCGTGCTGGCCGATCCGACTTTCCGCAAAAGAGTTGACGGCCTGGTGGAAGAGACGCGGCAGGCGGCGACATCGCCAGCCTGGTTTCAAAAGGATCATGCGAACTCTCCGCTGACTTGCGCCGCTTATTTCAGCATGGAATTCATGTTGAGCGAAGCTTTGCCCATTTATTCGGGCGGGTTGGGAAACGTAGCCGGCGATCAGCTTAAGGCCGCCAGCGACCTGGGCGTTCCGGTGGCCGGGGTTGGGCTGCTCTACCAGCAAGGCTATTTTCGCCAGGTGATCGGCAAGAACGGAGAGCAGCAGGAGCTCTATCCGTATAACGACCCGGGACAGTTGCCGATCACGCCGCTGCGCCAACCGAATGGAGAGTGGTTGCGGCTGGAGATCGCATTACCGGGGTACTCGGTCTGGCTGCGCGCCTGGCAGGTACAGGTCGGCAGAACGAAACTCTACCTGCTCGACAGCAATGACGCGGCTAACTATCCCACTCATCGGGGGATCACCAGTGAACTCTATGGAGGCGGTCCGGAGCTGCGCCTCGAGCAAGAGCTCCTTCTGGGGATCGGCGGATGGCGGCTGCTGCGCGCGCTAGGGATTGCGCCGGAAGTCTGTCACCTGAATGAAGGGCATGCGGCCTGCGCGGTGTTGGAGCGCGCCCGCGACTTCATGGAAGAGAATCGGCAGCCTTTCGAAGTGGCCTTGGCCGCGACTCGATCCGGCAATCTCTTCACTACCCACACCGCCGTTGATGCGGGTTTTGACCGTTTCGCGCCGGCGCTCATCGAGCAATATCTGGGTGCATACGCGCAGCAGAAGCTTGGCATCTCCGTGCGAGACCTGCTGGCGCTCGGCCGCCAGCGTCCAGACGACTCGTCCGAGCCTTTCAATATGGCGTACCTGGCAATGCGAGGGTGTGGAGCGGCCAATGGCGTGAGCCGCTTGCATGGGAAGGTGAGCCGTCACATTTTCCTGCCGCTGTTTCCGCATTGGCCGGAGGAAGAAATTCCGGTGAGCCACGTCACCAATGGTGTACACATGCCGACCTGGGACTCGGCGCCGGCCGACGATCTTTGGACCAATGCCTGCGGAAAGGACCGCTGGCTGGGGACAACGGAAAATCTTGAGGAGAATATCCGGCACGTTTCCGACTCGACGCTGTGGCAACTTCGTAGCGCCTCCAGAGAGGCTTTGGTGCAGTACGCGCGCGGGCGATTGTCCCGGCAACTGGCCGCTTCGGGCGCTTCAGCCGAGTCCATCGAGGGCGCCAAGCATGTCTTCGATCCCAAGGTTCTGACTCTGGGCTTTGCGCGACGCTTTGCTACCTATAAGAGGCCGGATTTGCTGCTGCACGATCCGCAGCGACTGCTGCGCCTACTGACCAATACGCAGCGTCCGGTGCAGCTCATCATCGCTGGGAAAGCGCATCCCGCGGACCAGGCGGGGCAGGCGCTGATTCAGGAATGGGTCCAGTTCATCCGGCGCGCCGAGGTTCGCCCGCATGCAGTATTTCTCGGCGACTATGACATGTTGCTGACGGAGAATCTGGTGCAGGGAGTAGACGTCTGGATCAACACGCCGCAGCGGCCCTGGGAGGCTTGCGGGACCAGCGGGATGAAGGTGCTGGTGAATGGAGGCGTCAATCTATCCGAATTGGATGGCTGGTGGGCCGAGGCTTACACCCCTGCTATCGGGTGGGCGCTGGGCGACGGCCAGGAGCATGGTTATGATCCCGCTCACGACGCGGTGGAGGCCGGTGCGCTCTACGACTTGCTGGAGCGGGAAGTGATTCCCGAGTTCTATAGCCGCGATCAGAACGGCATTCCGGCCGCGTGGATCAAGCGGATGCGAGAAAGCATGGCGCAGTTGACGCCGCGCTTTTCGGCAAGCCGCGCCGTGCGCGAATACACGGAGCAACACTATCTCGCGGCGGCAGCACTTTATCGCGAGCGTGCGGCGAAGCAAGGCGCGGTCGCGAAGCAAATCGTGGACTGGCGGAAGGCCGTGGACGGCAAGTGGGACGCGCTGCGTTTCGGAAACCTGCGTGTGGAATCCAAGGGGGATCAGCACGTATTTGAAGTCGAGATCTTATTGAACAATCTGGACCCGAATTCAGTGCGCGTGGAGCTGTATGCGGACGGGCTCGGCGGGGACGCCGCGGTGCGGATGGAAATGAAGTTGGTGAACCCGCAATCTGACGCGGCGGGCCGCTCGGTGTATCGCGCGAGCGTCTCTAATGTGCGACCCGCGTCGGATTACACGCCGCGAGTGATCCCGAAGCGGCCGGGCGTGACGATTCCGCTGGAATCCTCTCGAATTCTGTGGCAGCGTTGAAGGCCGGAAAGACGCCGTTCAGCGCGCGAGTCCGCCGGGCCGCCGCCGCGGCGTAATCACCGCGAGATCGCCCGCCGTTTCCTTCACCATCGGTCCGCCGGCCTGAAAGTTATAACGCTTAAGCATCCATAACTCGGGAATAATTTCACCGATGAGAGCGCCGTGGCAGAAGAGGCGGACCACCGAACTTTCCGAAACGACAATGCCTACGGCGCGGGTCGCCGAGCTGATGTGAGCGGCGGCGATGTGGCGGCTGCCGAGGCCGAGCGGAAGATCGATGACCGTCGCGGCGGCGTCCAGGTAACGGCAGGCGGCAATGGCAATGCCCGCCGCACTCACTACAAACGCGCCATCGAGTTGCGCCAATTCCTTGATGGTGCCGCGGAGATTCGGATCACTGATGTGGCGGACGCTTTCCGGGTGGCCTTCCAGAGGATTGAGAATCAACGACCGCGATTTTGCCAGCACCGCCGCTTCGTCGCCCAGCGTAAATAACGTGCCGATGCGTCTTCCCTCACGCCCTTCGCGCGCGATCTCGACGGCGAGACCGATCAGCGACTCGACGAGTTCGGCGTCGTAATCCGACACTTGGCAGAGAATGCTTTCAAACATCCGCAAACGCTCCCTTCCCCTTACGCATGGCGTTTATTTTCGCGCGCGCCTGGGCGCGTTCGGGCGATCCTCAGTGCTCCAGCGCAGCGACCTTACCCAAGCGCCGCAAATGGCGCTCGGCTTGGCTGAATTCGGCCGCGAGAAATGCTTCGACCAGATCCCAGGCGAGTTCCGCTCCCACAACGCGGCCTCCCAAACAGAGTATGTTCATGTGATCGTCTTCCACGCCCTGGCGCGCCGAGAAATGGTCTTCGATCAGAGCCGCGCGAACTCCGGCAATCTTATTCGCGCAAACCGCGGCGCCCACGCCACTGCCGCAGACGGCCACGCCGCGCATGACAGTTCCCTCGGCAACCGCACGGGCGAGTGGGATCACGAAATCGGGATAGTCGTCCTGCGGGTTCAGCGAGAAGGCGCCGAAGTCAGTGACTTCATGGCCCGCGGCGCGAAGCTTCTGCGCAAGGGCGCCCTTCAACTCAAATCCGCCATGATCGGTACAGATTCCGACATGCATTTCCTACTATTTTAGCCGCCAGCGTGTGCGCGAATTTGTACGTTGATTCTGCGACGGTATGTTAAACTTTTCTGCGTAGGCCCACGTCGCCCATCCGCGTTTTTCCGCCGCATTCCTGTTCATCATGCCCGAAACCAGCGAACAACTCGACGCGATGTTCCCGGCGTTGACCGACGCGCAGGTCGGGCGGCTTTCCGCCTTCGGAAAACAGCGGCGCGTCGAGGCGCATGAAATCGTTTTCGATCAAGGCGACGCCAGCCGCGGGGTCTTTGTGGTTCTTGAAGGCAGCATAGAGGCGGTCAATGTATCGAAGGATCACGAGGACTCGCTGCGCGTGCTTCATCGCGGAGAGTTCACCGGCGAAGTGAATCAGCTCTCGGGGCGCCGCAGCCTGGTCCGTTGCCGGGCGCGCGAAGCCAGCAACCTGCTCGAAATCGCACGCTCGGATTTGCGGCGCGTGATGCAAAACGATGCCGAACTGGGTGAAATCCTGCTGCGCGCGTTCATGCTGCGGCGGGTTTATTTAGTCGCGCATTCGGTAGGGGACGCGGTGCTGATCGGATCCATCCACTCCGCCGACACTCTGCGTCTGCAGTCGTTTCTGGCGCGCAATGGCCATCCGCACACCTATTTGGATGTGGAGCGCGACCCGGACGTGCAGGTCATTCTAGATCAATTCGAAGTTACTACGGCGGATATTCCGGTGCTGATCTGCCGCAGCGATCTGGTGCTGCGGAATCCCACCAATGCAGAGGCCGCCGCCTGCTTCGGACTGAATGCCGGAATCGACGAGGGCGGCGTTTACGACCTGATCGTGATTGGCGCGGGACCGAGCGGGCTGGCGGCCGCGGTCTACGGCGCATCGGAAGGACTGAACGTACTGGTGGTCGAAAGCACCGCGCCAGGCGGCCAAGCGGGGTCGAGTTCGCGGATCGAAAACTATCTGGGATTTCCCAACGGCATTTCGGGACAAGACCTGGCGCGCCGCGCCTTCGTGCAGGCGGAGAAATTCGGAGCCAATATCGCGGTAGCGCGGTCCGCGCGCACGCTCAAGTGCGGCCGTCCGCCCTACACGGTTGAACTGGACGACGGCGCGTCCGTGCAAGGCCGCAGCATCATCATTGCCGCAGGCGCGCAGTATCGCAAACTGGACCTGCCCAATCTGGCGCATTTTGAGGGGGCAGGCGTATACTACGGCGCCACTTCGGTGGAAGCAGAAATGTGCTCCAGGCAGACGGTGGCCGTAGTGGGCGCAGGCAACGCGGCAGGCCAGGCTGCGGTGTTTCTCGCGAGCGTCGCGAAGCGCGTCTACCTGCTGGTGCGCGCGCCAGGACTGGCTGAAACCATGTCGCGATATTTGATTTCGCGCATCGAAGCGTGCTCCGAAATTATTTTGAAAACGCATACGCAGATTCAGGCACTGGAGGGCGGCGCGTACCTGGAGCGGATTCGGTGGCGCAATTCCCAGACTGGCGTGGAAGAGACCGAGGAAATCCAGCATCTGTTTTTGATGACTGGCGCAGAACCGAATACATCGTGGCTCAATGAGTGTCTGGCGCTGGATGGCAAACAATTCATCAAGACCGGCGCGGATCTGGGAGACGAGTGGACGCTGCGCCGGCCTCCGTATCTGCTCGAAACCAGTTTGCCCGGCGTGTTTGCGGTGGGCGACATCCGAGCCGGGAGCCTGAAGCGGGTCGCTGCCGCAGTAGGCGAAGGTTCGATGGCTGTACAGTTTGTGCATAAAGTTTTAGCAAGTTAGGCGGATCGCGACGCGCCGATGGCGTCTGGCGTTTCGGCAAAAACTACCGTTTCGGCCCAAGAAAGTGCCAAATATGCAGGTTATTTGGCGTTACGAAGTGATGTCCCTCCCATCTAACTAATGAAGGCGTAAGCATCCCTACTTAGATGCAAGCGTACTCACCGGACGTAAGGCCTTCATCCGGTTAGCAAATTCAAACGGGATCTTCCATATGGCCATTTCTTCAAAAACTTCCAAAAACATTTCACCAGGACGCCGTGCGTTGCGCTGGATAGGGCTGTGGGCTCTCACGGTCACGGCACATGCGAGCGTGACGCCTGATGGCTTGGGTTCTCTAGAAGACCAGCGGCCGGCGAAGCTGCAAACATTTTTCCAGTCTTTTGGTTGCCCCGCGCCGTATCACGTTAAAGAGTATCTCGGGGCTGCGGACACTTACGCAATCGATTATCGTTTGCTGCCGGCGATCTCGGTGCTCGAAAGCACGTGCGGAATTTATCAGCGCCAGAACAATCGTTGGGGCTGGGCCTCGGCTCGCAAGGGTTTTGCCTCGTTCCGCGCAGGGCTGGAATATATCGCGCATCAGCTCGCGGAAGGCCGTTATTACAAGAACAAAACGCTGGAAGAAAAAGTTCATATGTATAATCCGCGACCGCAGTATGCGCGGCAGCTAGACAGCTTGATGCGCAAGATCGATGCTGCCTTGCCGGCTATCGCCACGAACAGCGCGTCCGTAATGCCGCATTCGCTACACTAGCGCCCAGGGGATGTTTTCGTCCCCAAGGGAGGCAGTTATGACCATGCTCTCGCGGCGTAACGCACTGGGCGGTTTAGCGGGAATGGCGGCGGCGCTGCACAGTAAAGCACTGGCGCAGGCGCCGAGCGATGTTGCTCCGGGCAGCATCACCTACGAAGATATTGCGTATCCGCATCCCGTCAAAATTCTTCCGTTGACGCTTTACGGGCAGGACGTCCGCATGGCGTACATGGACGTGCCGCCGGAAGGGCCCGCGAATGGGCGACAGATCGTGCTGTTCCATGGCATGAATTTTGGCGGCTTCTATTTCGGCGGGCTGATCGAAGCTTTGCGCGCGGATGGTTTTCGAGTCATCGTCCCGGATCAAATCGGTTTCGGACGCTCATCGAAACCGGTCATGCCTTATAACTTTCACGACATGGCGGCGAACACGCGGAAGCTGCTGGAGTCGCTGGGCATCGCGAAGGCGGTGATCTTCGGGCATTCGATGGGCGGAATGCTGGCGGCGCGGTTTAGCGCGGCTTATCCGGATGTGGTGGAGCGCGCGGTGCTGTGCAATCCGATAGGACTTGTGGACCTGCGCTGGAAGTCGCCATGGCCGGGCGCCGAAGAAGCCTACAAAAACACGATGGCGCAGAGCCGCGACCAGCTCTATAAGGGATTCCAGGAAACCATCCAGCGTTATTTCCCGAATGCGTGGAAGCCGGAGTATGAGAGATTCGCGCGCATCCTCTATGGCCCCACGCTGAGCGCGGACTGGCCGCGGCTCGCGATGGTGCGCGCGATTTACCGGCAGATGCCGTATCTGGACACGGTGGTTTACGACTGGGCGCACATAAAGGCGCGAACGCTGGTGATCGGCGGCGATAAGGACGGCGAGAATTTCCCGGCGCTGGCGAAGCACGTGGCGGATACCATTCCGCACGGCGAACTGGTGCTGATTCCGAACGTGGGACACGTCCCGCACATCCAAGCGCCGGACGTGTTCCTGCGCGAGCTGCTAAAGTTTCTGGCTTAGGTCTTCAACACGGGCTGCAGAGCGCGGCTGGCGATGATGTGGTCGATCAAACC
>Ga0207657_10007681_pt1 | contig 11023 bp, 8 predicted proteins | sample KBSC33metaG_FD_184316 | JGI IMG/M metagenome (GOLD analysis project Ga0207657, IMG submission 184316) | Corn rhizosphere microbial communities from Kellogg Biological Station, Michigan, USA - KBS C3-3 metaG (SPAdes) (version 2) | ecosystem: Host-associated > Plants > Roots > Rhizosphere > Soil ... | reverse complement strand
GCGGGCGCGCCCTGATAGACGTCCGGGGCCCAGATCTGGAACGGAGCGGCGGAAATCTTGAAGCCGAATCCGACGAACATCAGCGCGGCAGCGGCGCCGGCAAGGGCCAACGGCGGAGTGGAAGTTTGCAGCGCGCTGCGGATGTGATCCAGATTCGTGGAGCCGGTCAGGCCGTAGATCCACGCAACGCCATAGAGCAGGAACGCAGTGGCAAAAGAACCCAGCAGAAAATACTTGAGTGCGGATTCGTTGTTGCGGGGGTCGTCGCGGAGGTAACCCGCAAGCACGTACGACGAGATAGAGGAGATCTCCAATCCGATGAAGATCATGATCAGCTCATTGGCGGTAACCATCACACACTGGCCGACGATGCTGAACAGAATTAAAGCGTAGTACTCGCCGCCCGGGGACTTCTCGCGCCGCAAGTACTCGGTGGAGCTGAGGATCGCGATCACGCCAATGGCGATTACCAGCGCACGAAAGAACGACGCGAAACCATCGATGATCAGCATGTTGCTGAAGGCGGCGCCGGGGTCGCCGGCGGCTGCGATCGATGCCGCCAGCGCAACTAATAATGCCACTATCGAGAAAGGTCCGAAGATCTTGCGCTGATCGTCGTTGGTGAAGACCGCTTCCATAAACATGACCAGCACTCCCGCGATGGTCAGGATCATTTCCGGCAGTATGCGGAAGTATTCGACTCCGGTGGGGAACAGGTTAGCGGACATTCGCCACCTCCCGTACCGCGGATGGCGATGGCGGTGACTGCGCGACGCGCTGCTTGCTCAGTTCCAAGATCCGCGTGTTCTGCGCGCTGATCGCGGGCATGAAAGTTTGGGTATAACTACCCATCCACAGCATCAGCAGCAGCAGCGGAAGGATGGCCGCCCATTCGCGCCCGCTGAGATCCGGCATGTGATGGCTGAGCGATTCAGACGCTTTTCCGTAGAACACCCGCTGATACAACCACAGCATGTAGCACGCGGAAAGAATCACGCCCACGGCAGCGAATACAGTAGCCGTAAAGCTGGTGAACGACGCACCCTGCATAACCAGATATTCGCCTATGAAATTGTTCAGTACGGGCAGGCCGATCGACGCCAGCGTGGCGATCAGAAAGACGATCCCCAAGTTGGGAGCAGGCGTCGCCACGCCGCCGAAGGCCGATATCTCGAGCGAATGGCGGCGCTCATACAGATAGCCGACAAGCAGGAACAAGGCGCCGGTCGAGATGCCGTGGCTCAACATCTGATACACCGCGCCGTCCAGCCCCTGCTGCGTGAATGAGAACACGCCAAGTACTACGAACCCCAAGTGACTGACCGAAGAGTAAGCCACTAGTTTTTTCATATTGGGCTGGACTAACGCGACCAGCGCGCCGTACAGGATGCCGATCACGCCGAGTGCCATGATCCAATGCGCTGACCTGTGCGACGCGTTGGGGAATAACGGCAGGCAGAAACGCACCAGCCCATAAGTGCCCATTTTCAGCATGACGCTGGCCAGCATGATGGAACCGGCTGTGGGCGCTTCGACGTGGGCATCCGGCAGCCAGGTGTGCAGCGGGAATATCGGTACCTTAATCGCGAAGGCAATGAAGAATGCGAGGAACAGCAACATTTCGGTCTGGCTGCTCAAGGCGAGGCGGCCGCTCTGCAACTGACTCTGGATTTGCGAATAGTCGAAGGTGCCGGTGCGGTCGTATAGAAAGATGATGGCAGCCAGCATCAAGACCGATCCGGCAAAGGTGTAAATGAAGAACTTCACGGCCGCATAGATACGGCGTTCATGGCCCCAGATGCCGATCAGGAAGTACATCGGCACCAAGCCCACTTCCCAGAACACGTAGAACAGGAAGAGGTCCAGCGAAACGAACACGCCGATCAGGCCGAACTCCAGCAGGATCAGGAACGCGAAGAATTCTTTCACGCGATGATCGATGTGTTTCCACGACGCCAGCACCGAGATCGGCGTCAGCAGCGTGGTCAGGATCACCAGCCACAGGCTAAGACCATCGAGTCCGACGTGATAGCGGATGGGAGGCGAGCTGATCCATTCGGAATCGTGCACGAATGCGAAGCCGCTTGGTGCAATGCCGCTGAAGACGCCGGCGAGTCCCAGCGAAATTACGAAGATCACCAGCGAAATTACGAGAGCCGCCATGCGCGAGAGCCCGGGGTTGCTCTTGGGGATCAGGAGAAGCAGCAGGAAGCCGATGAGCGGCAGGAAGAGCACGGCGTCGAGGAGGGTCATCGGACGCCTCCAGCCATGGTGATCGCGACAATCACTAAGATCGAACCCAGCACCACCCAGGCTGCGTAACTCCGTATCGAACCCGACTGCAGGCGTTTCAGAATGCCGCCGATGTTGCGCGCGGTCTTTCCGGTTCCGTTCACAATTCCGTCGATGGAGCCGACGTCGACGATACGCCACAGCAACGAACGCGAGCCATCGACCACCGGCTCGACTACCATCGCGGAATAGAATTCATCAACAAAGTACTTGTTGTAGATCCAGCGGTAGGGCGTGCTGAAGCTGCGCGCGAGTTCCTCGGGAAGCGCGGGCGCAATCAGGTAGAACCATGCGGCGAGAGCAATGCCAATGAGTCCGGCGGCAACGGAGACGAGTGCAGTCCACGGAATTCCGGGTGCTTCTTCGGGCAGCTTGAACATCGGCTCCAGCCATCGCGGAATATTGATGTAGCCGCCGATCACGCTGAACACCGCAAGAACTGCCAGGGGGATCCACATCGAGGGAGGCGATTCGTGAGGCGCGCCATGTCCATGAGCATCAGCGCCATGGCCGTGAGCATCGGGTTTGCTATGACCGTCCGCGTGGTGCTCCGCGGCCTTCCAGCGGGGCTCGCCAAAGAATGCCAGGAAGAACGCGCGGAAGACATAGAAGGCAGTCATGCCGGCGGTGAACACTCCGACCCAATACATCCAGGGCGCGTAATCGTAGGCCGAGGCGAGGATGGCATCCTTACTGAAATAGCCCGACAAACCCGGAAAGCCGGAGATAGCCAGGCTAGCGCACAGCAACGTCCAGAACGTAATCGGAGTGTACTTCCGCAGACCGCCCATCTTCCGCAGGTCCTGCTCGCCCGACATGGCGTGGATCAAACTTCCGGCTCCCAGGAACAGAAGCGCCTTGAAGAACGCATGCGTCATGACGTGGAAGATGCCGGCGGAGAAGGCTCCGGTGCCGAGTCCCAGGAACATGTAGCCCAATTGCGAAACCGTCGAGTAGGCGTAAACCTTTTTAATGTCGGTTTGCGCGAGGCCAACGGTCGCGGAGAAGAATGCCGTCGCCAGACCGATGATCGCGACTACTTCGAGCGCGCCGTGGGCGTGCAGGAAAATCGCCGAACTGCGCGTCACCATGTAGACGCCCGCGGTCACCATGGTCGCGGCGTGGATCAGGGCGCTTACCGGCGTTGGACCCGCCATGGCATCGGGCAGCCATACATATAGAGGTATCTGGGCTGATTTTCCGGTGGCTCCGACAAACAGCAGTAGAGCAATCGCCGTCATCCAACCGGCGCTGGATTCAACCGGCATCCCCTGAATTTTGCCGAATACGGTGGCGAAATCGAGCGAACCGAAATGCATCACTATAAGGAACACCGCCAACGAGAAACCGAAATCGCCGATGCGGTTCACGATGAACGCTTTATTGCCGGCGTCGGTGGCGAACTTTTCAGTGAAATAGAATCCCACCAGCAGGTAGCTGCACAGCCCCACGCCTTCCCACCCGACGAACAGCAGCAGGTAGTTGGCGCCCAGCACCAGCACCAGCATGAAGAACATGAACAGATTCAGGTAGGCGAAGAAACGGTAGTAGCCGCCTTCGTGCGCCATGTAGCCTACTGAATAAACGTGAATGAGAAAGCCGACGCCGGTGACGATCATTAGCATCACTGCCGTCAATCGGTCAATGGCGAAATCCACGCCTATGTTTAACGTACCGGATTGAATCCAGGTGTAGTAGTGCTCGATGTAGGCCTGTTCCAACGGATTGCCGCCACCGAATACACCCAGCGCGCTTAGCGTCTTCAGTACCCACAAAAAGCTGAGCAGCACAGAGCCGACCGCGACCGCGTTAATCGCAGCCTTCGGCAAGCGCCGGCCGAACAGACCGTTCACGGCAAAACCGGCTAGCGGTAAGAGAGGTATCAACCAAAGTTGCATCTTAGTTTTTGAGCGAGCTTAGTTCGTCGATTTCGAGCGTCTGGCGGTTCTTGAACACGGTCAGGATGATCGCGAGGCCGACCGCGGCTTCGGCTGCCGCCACCACCATGACGAAGAAGGCAAAAATGTGTCCGTCTACCTGCTTCAGTTTGTAAGAGAACGTGATGAAGCTAAGGTTCACAGCGTTGAGCATCAGCTCTATCGACATGAATACGGTGATGATGTTGCGGCGGAATAAAAATCCGGCGATTCCCAGCACGAATAAAATCAGGCTGAGCGTAAGGTACCAGGAAAGCGGCACGCTCGGAGGCAGCGCAGGCACTAGTCGATCTCCTTTTTCGCCAGAACGACTGCGCCGAGGATGGCGATCAGGATCAGGACGCTGGTCACTTCAAACGGCAGCAGGTAGGTAGTGAACAGGGCGCGACCGAATTCCAGCGGCGAGCCTTTGGTGAACTGGCCGAACATCACGTTTTCCGAAGCCGGCAGGTGGTGCGTGATCCCAATCGCGATCAGCCCCAGAAATACCAGCAACAGAGGGACACCCGCATACGTGGCCCACGTCCCGCGACCCTTGTGCTCGGTCCCGGCGTTCAGCAACATGATGACGAATACGAACAGCACCATAATGGCGCCCGCGTATACCACCAGTTGCGCAGCGGCGATGAACTCGCCCCCCAGCAGCAGATAGAGCGCCGCCAGCGCGCCCATCACGCCCACCAGCGAAAGAGCGCTCGAAATCGGGTGCGTCTGCACCACCAGGTTGATGCCGCAGATCACGGCAATCGCGGCAAAGATCATGAAGAGGAGTGCATCCATATTTTGTGCGCGAGTCCTTAGGACAAGGCCACCACCAGGCCGGTGAGAAACAGGTTGGTCACGGCCACCGGGAACATGAAGGTCCAGGCGAAGCGCATGAGTTGGTCATAGCGGAAGCGCGGAAGCGTGCCGCGAACCCAAATGTACACGAAGAGAATAAGCAGGGCCTTGGCGGAGAACCAGATGATGGGCATGAGCGGAAGCGCCACCGCGGGAATCAGGAACACGGCGGCTAGCCCGAAGAAAGCGACGCCGACAACCGGCAGCGTGATGCGATCGAACGGACGGGCGGGGCTCATCGCGTGCAGGAAACACAGCACGCCGGCGCCGGCCATCGCGAGCGACGGCAGGATATTCGAACCATACTGAGTAGGAAACGGCGGATGCCAACCGCCCAGAAATAACAGCGTCGCCACGCAGGAGACCGTTACCATGTTGCAATACTCGGCCATGAAAAACGCGGCGAACTTCATGCTGCCGTATTCAGTATGGAAGCCGGCTACCAATTCGTTTTCCGCTTCCGGGAGATCAAAGGGCACGCGATTGGTTTCGGCGAAGGCCGCGATGATGAATAGCACGAAGCTGATGATGTTGAAGGGGAACACCTGGAAGATGGTCCACTTGGGAAGGAACCCGAAGAAGAACCCGGCCTGCGCGTCGACGATGCCGCGGAAGCTCAGCGTGTTTAGCGCCAGTAGCGGAGCGGCGATCGCCAATGCCATCGGCAACTCGTAGCTGATCATTTGCGCGGAGCTGCGAAGGCCGCCCAGCAGCGAATATTTATTGTTCGAGGACCATCCCGCGAGCGCCACGCCGTAGACGCCTAAACCGGAGATGCCGAGAATGAAGAGCACGCCGATATTGAGATCGGTCAACTGCATCGCGGTCGTGATCGCCGGAATGTGGATCGGGCCGAGATTGATCGCCGGGAGGGCGAGTTCGGTTCCAAAGGGAATCACGGCGATAGGGATGAGCGCAAACAGGACGGCGATAAACGGCGCCATGAACCAAAAAACTTTGTTCACGTGGGAAGGCATCATGTCTTCCTTGGTGATCAGCTTGATGACGTCCGCGAGCGGCTGCAGCAATCCGTGCGGACCCACGCGCCGAGGACCGACACGCAACTGGATGTGTGCCAGTACCTTGCGCTCAAGCCATTGCAGGTAGGCCAGGGCAGTCAGCAGGACGAAGGCCACGACCGCAGCTTTGATGATGCTCAGAATAAAAAAGTTCATCGTCGCCTATTGCCCTTGCCCGCCGTAGAGACGGCCAGGAGCTTCCATCACGTTGTTGAGTATTTCGGAATATGGAGTCAGCGATCCGGAAGTGAACAGCGTGTCGCCCGAAGATTGGATGGCGCCGGGCAGCGCGGCCACGTGACCGTTGAGCGGCATGGTCGGCACCGGGCCCATCGCCAGCAGCGCCGGCGACACTCCGTAACCGTGAACGTTCTTGCGGATTTCCTCAAATACTTTGTCGGGGAGCCAGATGCCAAGATTCAAACCCATCTCCTTGGCGATTTGCCCGAAAATTTCGAGATCCGTTTTGGTGCCCATTACCTTGATCGCCTGCTTCAGCCGCTGCACTTCGCCGCACACGTTGGTCACGGTGCCGCTCTTTTCGTACGCGGACGCGGCGGGGAGAACGATGTCGGCCTGCTTCGCGGTCGCGGTCATGAAGAGGTCTTGTACCACCACGAAAGCGCTCTTCGAGGCCAGCTCAGCGCTCTTGAGTGGATTCGCACCGACCACCCACAGGACGTCCAGGTCGGTCGCCGCCAGCATCTGCTCGCGGGAGAGCCCGCCATCGCGCGGCAGCACACCCATATCGAAGGCGCCTCGCGAATTCGAATAGTCAACCAGGCAGACATACTTGACTGGGATGCCGAGTGAATCGCCGAAGGCCACCAACTTACGCAGGGCATCGCCTTGGACGGAATCGCCAAACACTATGACCAGATCGCCTTCGGCCTTCAGCTTTTCGCGCAGCGATTCGACGCCGGCAACTTCCCCGCCCTTTTCGATGCGAACGCTCGCCACGGCCTGATTGTCTTCGCGAACGGGACCCGTAGTCACCGCGTAAATATGAGCCTGGTGATGGCGGAAATTGGCGCGCGCCTGGAAAGAGAGGAATGGGTGCTGCTGCGCCAGATCCGCTCCCACTACTAAGACCGCTTTCGCCGAGTAGACATCTCGGGTGGTGGCAAGTGCCCCAGTCTTGCCAGACAGCGCGTCGAAGAATGCGGCCAGATCTCCGGTCCGATGATGATCGATGTTGTTAGTGCCGAGGCCCTGCCGCGCGAACTTCGCCAGAAAGAAATTCTCTTCGTTGGTGGTATGATTCGAGCCGATCACACCAAACTTGCCGCCGCGGGCTTTGACGCTCGCAAACCTGCCGGCCACGACTTCAAGAGCCTTCGACCAGGAGATCGGCTCGTAGCCTTTTTCGGTTCGCATCATGGGCGACTGCAGGCGCTCGGGATGCTTGGTGAAGTCGAAAGCGTAACGGCCCTTCACACACAAAAACTCGTTATTGATGCCACTGCGATCGCGATTATTCCCGCGGATAATCTCGTCGTTGCGGACGCCCAGCGTCGTCTTGCAGCCATCGGCGCAGTGAGTGCAGATCGTTCCGACATGCTCCATTTCCCAGGGCCGCGTCTGATAGCGATAGGCGCCGCTGGTGAGCGCGCCCACCGGACAAATATCGATGCAGAGTCCGCACTCGTCACATTCCAGGTGATCGCCATGATTGGGAACAATTTCTGAAATCGCACCGCGATTGCCTACGCCCAGGGCTCCGACGCCCATGCCTTCATTGCACGCGCGCACGCAGCGATAGCACAGAATGCAGCGTGGCGCGTCGAAGTACACCACCGGCGACCACTGCTTTTCGTCGGTGTGAATTTTACGTTCCACAAAACGGCTCTCGCCGGCGCCATAGCGGAACGTCATATCCTGCAATTCGCATTCGCCGCCCTTATCGCACACCGGGCAATCCAGCGGATGATTGGTCAGCAGAAACTCGACCATCCCTTTGCGCGACTTCCTCACGAGGTCGGAATCGGTGCGCACCACCATGCCCTCCGCTACCGGTGTGGTGCAGCCCACTTGCAGCTTCGGAGTCTTTTCGATCTCGACTAAACACATGCGGCAGGCAGCCTGCAGCGTGTAGTCTTCGTGATAGCAGAAGGCCGGCACTTCGATGCCGTTCTGGCGCGCCACTTCGATCAGCAGCTTGCCCTTCTCCGCCTGGATCTCGCGTCCGTCGATAGTCAGTTTTACAAGGTCAGCCACAGTTATACCAGCACCTCTTGACGCGCCAGATACGCTTCAAAATCTTCGGTGAACTTTTCGACGATGGAGATGGTCGGCAGCGCCGCGGCGTCGCCCAGCGCACAGAAGGTACGGCCGAGCATGTTTTTCGAGAGCTCGCCCAACATGGAAATATCTTCGCGCCGGCCTTGGCCCTCATAGAATCGCTGCAGGATCTTCTTCAGCCACGTGGTGCCCTCGCGGCACGGAATGCACCAGCCGCAGCTCTCATGCGCGTAAAACTTCATAATGCGCAGGGCGAAACGGACCATATCGGTGGTCTCATCCAGCACCACCATGCCGCCCGAGCCCAGCATGCTGCCGACTTTCGCGAGCGTGTCGTAGTCCATCGGAATGTCGCACTCTTCGGCGCGCAGAATGGGACATGACGAACCGCCCGGCACGACGGCTTTCAGCTTCTTCCCGCCCGGAATTCCGCCGGCGACTTCGTAGATCGCCTTCAGCATTGGGAAACCCAGCGGCAATTCATATACGCCGGGCTTGTTGACATGTCCAGAGATACACACCAGGCGCGTGCCCCCGTTCTTGGGAGTCCCAAGGGCCGCGAACGCCGGGCCGCCATCGCGAATAATCGGCGGAATGGCGCTGAAGGTCTCGACATTATTCAATAGCGTCGGCAAAGCCCATGCGCCGGCTACGGCCGGAAACGGGGGCTTCATCCGCGGGATGCCACGCTTCCCTTCGATCGAATCGAGCAGCGCGGTCTCTTCGCCGCACTCATAGGCGCCCGCGCCGCTGTGAGTGCAGAGATCGAACTGGAATCCGGTGCCGGCAACGTTGTTACCGAGATAACCCTTGGCATAGGCTTCGTCGATGGCGCGATCCATCGAGTCGATCAGGTAACGATACTCGCCGCGTATATAGATGTAGCCTTTGTGCGCATCGACGGCCAGACCGGCGATCAGGATACCTTCGATCAACTGGTGCGGATCGTACTCCATCAAGAGCCGGTCTTTACAGGTGCCGGGCTCACTCTCATCGGCATTGACGACGATCACGCGCGGCTTGGGCGAAGTGCGCGGGACGAAGCTCCACTTGAGTCCGGTGGGGAAGCCGGCGCCGCCGCGCCCGCGCAATCCCGACGTCTTCACTTCCTCGATGATCGCCTCGGGCGTCATCTCTTTCGCTTTGCGAAACGCCTTGTAGCCGTCGTTCGCGAGGTAGACATCGAGCGTCTCGGAACCTTCAATCACAAAGTTCTTGCTGACGACACGAGTCTCGAGCGGGCTGGGCTGATTGTAAAGTTGCTTCGCCATTACTGCGCCTTCCTCAAGCCGTCTATCAACTGATCCAGCTTCTCGGGCGTCACAAAATGATGGAAGTCGTAATTAATCTCGACCGCGGGGGCCCAGGAGCACGCGCCCATGCATTCGACTTCTTCCAGCGAAAACTGGCCATCGGCGGTGGTTTGCTTATTTCCGACGCCCAGCTTTTTCTTGGCGTGCTCATACAACTCTTCGCCGCCCACTAATAGACAACTGATGTTGGTGCACACCTGCACGTGAAATTTCCCCTGCGGCTTGCGGTGCAGCATGGAGTAGTAGCCGACGACTTCGTCCACCTGCAGCGGCGTCACCTTGCAGCGCCGGGCCACTTCTTCGATCAATTCCTTGGTCACCGCGCCGACTTCATCCTGCGCGTACATCAGCATCGGAACCACCGCCGAGCGCGTGCGTCCTTCCGGATAGCGCGTGAGCATCTTCGCGAAGCGTTCTTCGAGTTGCGGCGAGAAGGTCATTAGCGGTCGGTATCTCCCAGCACGAAATCCATGCTGCCCAGCGACGCGATGGAGTCGGCGATCAGCGTCCCTTCGAGCAGCGGCGGCAGCGCCATCAGGTTGGCGAAGCTCGGCGTGCGCATGTGCACCCGGTAAGGCTTCGATGTTCCGTCGCTCACGATGTAGTACGCGATTTCGCCGCGCGGCGATTCGACGGCTTGGTAAGCCTCGCCCGCCGGCACGCGGAAGCCCTCCGTCACGATCTTGAAATGATAGATAAGCGCTTCCATCTGCGTCTTCATCTTTTCGCGATCCGGCAGTACCACATGCGGATCATCTGCCTGGAACGCGCCTTCCGGCATCCCTTCCATGGCTTGCACGATGATGCGCGCGCTCTGCCGCATTTCTTCCAGACGCACCCGGTACCGGGCGTACACGTCATTTTCAGTGCGCGTCGGAACCGTGAAGTCGAATTTCTCGTAGCTCGAATAGGGCTCGGTCTTTCGCACATCGAGCGGAATTCCGGCGGCGCGCAGCATGGGTCCGGTCACGCCCAGATCCAGCATGTCCTCAATTGAAATAAAACCGACGCCCTGTGTGCGGATCTTCCAGATCGGGTTCGAGTCGAGCAGATTTTCGTACTCGTCCACCTTGCTCGGGAACTGGCGAATGAACTTGCCAAGCGCCTTCTCCCAGCCGCGCGGGGGCTCCAGCGCGACGCCGCCCGGCCGGATGTAGCTGGTCATCATGCGCTGCCCGGAGAACATCTCTTTTATGCGCAGGACGTCTTCGCGCTCGCGGAAGCAATAGAAGAACATGCTCATCGCGCCGATGTCGAGAGCGTGGGTCCCCAGCCAGACCAGGTGGCTGTTCAGCCGGTCGAGCTCCACCAGCGTCACGCGCAGCCATTGCGCTTTGGGGGGAATCTCCAGTTGCAAGAGCTTCTCCACCGTCAGCGCGTA
>Ga0207657_10007680_pt1 | contig 11024 bp, 6 predicted proteins | sample KBSC33metaG_FD_184316 | JGI IMG/M metagenome (GOLD analysis project Ga0207657, IMG submission 184316) | Corn rhizosphere microbial communities from Kellogg Biological Station, Michigan, USA - KBS C3-3 metaG (SPAdes) (version 2) | ecosystem: Host-associated > Plants > Roots > Rhizosphere > Soil ... | reverse complement strand
GGTTTTGCTCGCTGGTTGCGGCGTCCAAATGGGTGACGATTCAGCCCGCACGCCGGTTACCGGCTCAGCTGGAGGGGCGAGCAGCCAGAACGCCAATGCCAAGCTCGAGCGCTGTGACCAATCGCTGGGAACGTTGGCGGTTATCGAGGACCAAACCGCGCCCTGGTATTACCGGCTTACTCGTGAATACAAACTGACTTCGACGGTTCCGCTCATCCGTTTGCTGGTTCAACAATCGAACTGCTTTGTGGTTGTCGAGCGTGGTCGCGCGTTTGGACAAATGCAGGGGGAACGAGCGCTTCAACAAACCGGCGAACTGCGTGAGGGCAGTAATTTCGGACAGGGCCAAATCGTAGCTGCCGACTATTCACTTAATCCCATGATTACTTTTAGTCAGAAGGATACCAAAGGGATGGGAGGAGCTCTGGCTGTGATTCCGTACGCAGGGGCACTCGGAGCGCTTGCCGGCGGCGTGAGAACGAGCGAGTCGTCAACTACCCTTACATTGGTCGATAATCGCTCGGGTGTGCAGTTGGCTTCCGCCGAAGGCGCCGCATCGAATACCGATTTCAATCTTTTCGGCGCTGGGTTCGGTTCGGGGGCCGCCGCGGGTCTCGGTGGCTACACGAATACGCCAGAAGGCAAGGTGCTCGCCGGCGCGTTCGCGGACGCCTACAATCGGCTGGTTGGCGCAGTCAGGAGTTACAAAGCTCAGGAAGTGAAGGGCGGTCTCGGGACCGGTGGGCAGTTGGGCGTGCAAGGCGGTACGACGCCGGCATCGCAAGCCTTGACGCCAGCGTCTGCGACGGCGAGTACCGCAACTACTGCCACACCCAAGCCCGCGGCGAAGCCGGCACCCAAGCCTGCAGCAAAGCCGGCGCCGACAAGCGTCAAGCCGGCTTACTGATCAGCGTCGTCTCCATTTCGCTCTATTAGAGCCCGGCGGGAGATTCTCGCCGGGCGTTTTTTTGAGTGACAAAGCATTTCGAAACTTAACGAGATCGCTCGATCACAAATCCAAAACAGATTTTTCTTCGTGGGGCACGCTCTCTTGAAAACCCAACCCGTGCGCCACGCGCGTTCGCGCTCCTCGGGAACTTTGTTATCCGATGTCCTGATTAGGCAGCGAGCGGCGCTGCCGTATTGAAGGACGAACGCCCGAGTGTTCACATAATGTGGTGGTCGAAAAGTCGCGGGCCAAGCGATTTCATCAACCGCCAACTGGACGCAAAGTGTGAGAACAGATATGAACTAGGCTTGAGCTCGTGACCTCTCGCGTGCTCAGTCACGACATCATCGGAGGAGTGAATGGCGACCGATTCCACGCCCATCAACCTTTTCGAATTCGAAGAAGTAGCGCGCGCCCGATTGCCCAAGGCAGAGTACGATTACATCGCTGGAGGTGCCACTGACGAGATCAGCGTCGATCGCAACCGGCGCGCGTTCGCTTCCTGGGCGCTGCGCCCGCGCGTGCTGCGGGATGTGAGCGTCCTGGATTTGTCCACCACCGTTCTCGGCACGAAGCTGAAGCTGCCGGTTTTGATCGCGCCGTGCGGCGGTCACAAGCGGGCGCATCCCGACGGCGAGATCGCCACATATCGGGCCGCAGCGGCGTGCGGCACGGTGCTCACCGTGAGCGCCAACTCCAATACTTCGTTCGAAGATTTGGCCAAAGCCGCGAGTGGCCATCTCTGGATACAGATGTACCCGTTTCGCGATAAGCAACTCAATCAAAAATGGCTCGACCGTGCTAAAGGCGCCGGCTACAAGGCCGTCGTCGTCACGTTGGATTCCCAATGGCCGCCGAAACGCGAGCGCAACATCCGCAACAACTATCGGCGCACGCGCGGGGTGAACTATCCGAAGTCGGGTGCTGAAACACCACGACCGGCGGGACGGGCCGGTGAAGGATCGGATCCGGCGGCAACGTGGAAAGATCTCGAGTGGATCAAATCAGCGAGCGATTTGCCCGTGGTCGCAAAAGGGGTCATGACGGGCGAGGATGTCGAGCTTTGCGTCGAGGCCGGAGCGGACGGCGTTATCGTCTCGAACCACGGCGGGCGGCATCTCGACAACACCTTGGCAACGATCGAAGTACTTTCCGAGGCGGTGGCCGCGGCGAAGGGCAAAATCGAGATCTACCTCGACGGCGGCATCCGACGCGGCGCCGATGTGGTGAAGGCGATTGCGTTGGGCGCCAAAGCCGTTTTTATCGGCCGGCCGCTTTTTTGGGGTCTGGCGCTGGACGGTGAACAAGGTGTCATTCGGGTCCTGGAGATTTTGCGTGAAGAAATTGAAATCACGATGGCGAAATGCGGTCGTCCGACGGTCGGAAGTATAGACTCATCGGTCGTGGCCAAAGCACCGCCATTATAGAGGATGTCGCCGTACGCAAAAAAACCCGAATGTCATGCTGAGTAAAACGAAGCATCTCGTCTATCGACCACTTACGAGCACGAGATTCTTCGCCTTCGGGCTCAGAATGACAGTTTCGACACAGTCCTTGAACTGGCACTGAGCACGAGGTTTAAAGCTGGCTCTGATTTTATGGATGCTATCACTCGAAAAATTGCCGATTACGCTGCCGGCGCCAGGTTCACCGATCTTACGGATGAAGCGATTCATGCGGCGACGCAACGGCTGCTGGATTCCCTTGGCTGTGCCCTGGGCGCTTGCAATTGCGAGCCGGCGCAAATCGGCAGGCGATTGGCCGCCGGGCAGACGGCGGGAAAATATTCTGGCCGTGTCCTCTGCTTTGCCGACCATTTACCGGCCGAGGCCGCGACATTTATCAACACCGCAATGATTCGGAATCTCGACTTCAACGACCGTTATCCGGGCGGGCATCCGAGCGACTGTCTGGGCGCACTTTTGGCTTTAGCAGGCGCCACGCACATCGACGGCAAACGGTTTTTGGCCGCCATGATCGTGATCTACGAAACTTTTGCCCGCCTGAGCGATGCGACCAAACTCAGCCGGCGCGGCTGGGATCAAGGCTACGCTATCGCAATCGCAACGGCGGCAGGAATCTGCAATTTGCTCGGGCTTTCACCCAACGATGCGGGCAACGCCATCGGCATTGCCGCTACCTCCAACTTGCCGCTAAGAGTTACGCGCTCGGGCGAGCTGACGGCTTGGAAAAACGTCGCCACAGCTTACGCCGCGCGCAACGGCGTTTTCGCCGCGCTGCTTGCAGCCGAAGGCATGAGCGGGCCGGGCAATGCCTTCGAAGGACGTAACGGGCTTTTTGAAAATGTCACCGGCCCTTTCGATCTAGCGCCCTTCCCGAACGATGGAGGCGGATATTTAACGCCGCGCGTGCAGATGAAATATTGGCCGATCGAGACCAATGGACAGCCGGCGGTGTGGGCGGCCCTGGAACTACGTGAAAGAGCGGAGCCTAAATCGTTGCAGCAGATCGAAGTCTTTACGTCGAAGTTTACCTGGTTCGAGATCGGCAGCGAGCCCGAAAAGTGGGATCCTCAGACACGGGAAACGGCGGATCATAGTTTGCCCTATATCTTCGCACGCGCGCTGGTGGACGGGCCGATTCGCGTGAGCTCATTCGAGGACGAAGCGGTGCGAGATCCCGCGCTTCGGCAGATCATGGCAAAGATCAAAGTGATTCCAGACGATGCCATCGAGGCGATGTTGCCGGAAAAAACTTTCCTGCGCGCAGTGGCGACGACGAATGATGGAGTGCGTCATACGTGCGAAGTCGTCAATCCATTGGGACATCCCGATAACCCGATGCAAGATCGCGACATCGAGGAAAAGTTTAGAGCCCTCGGAGAGCCCGTTCTGGGGGCGGAGCGGAGTCGCGCGGCGTGGGAAGGCTGGCGCGACGTGACTGCTTCGGCGGATGTCGCGGGCTTGCTGGAGCTGCTCGATCTGCCCGATTTGCCCATCGTTAAGAGCGTAAAGCAGTGAATCAAACGTTAGACGAAATCCGCATCGTCGATACCACATTACGTGACGGCGATATCAGTCTGTGGGCTTATGGCATGACGACGGGAATGATGTTGCCGGCGCTCCGTCCGATGGATGATGCGGGTTTTGATTCGATGGAGTTTTTTCTCAGCCTGCGCTTGAAGAAATTTGTGCGCGAGCACAAGGAAAATCCGTGGGATTGGCTGCGCCTTGGCACCCGGCAAATAAAAAAGACCCGTTTGCGTTATCACGGCGGGTTACACAGCGGTTTTGAGTTCATTCCCAAATGTATTCGGCAGCTGCTGATTCAGACAGTGGTGAAATACGGCATCGACCTGACGCGCACGTCCAATGCGTGGAACGATTTCGATGCCCTCGGCAAAGAAGCGGTGGAGCTCAAAAACCTCGGCATGGATACCGTGATGAATCTCATCTATTCCATCTCGCCGCGCCATACCGACGAATACTATGCGCAGAAGGCGCGCGACGCCGCGGCGCTGAAGCCGTATCGGTTATGTTTCAAGGATGTCGGCGGTATGCTGACTCCAGATCGCACCCGTGATTTGGTGCGGCTCATTAAGCAAAACATCGGCGACATTCCTCTGGAGTTTCATGCCCATTGCAATAATGGCCTTGGACCTTTCAATTTGCTCGAAGCGGTCAAAGAAGGCGTGCGCATCGTGCATACCGCAATCCCGCCACTCGCCAACGGCTCTTCACAGCCTTCGGTATTCAATGTGGTCGGAAACTTGCGCGCGCTCGGCTACAAGCCGCTCATCAACATGGAACCACTGCCGGCCGTGAGCGAGCACTTCGGAGACATCGCGAAGCGAGAAGGTTTACCAGTCGGCGCACCGCGCGAGTTCGACCAATCCTGGTACGGCCATCAAGTGCCGGGCGGGATGATTTCTAACCTTCGGCACCAGCTGAAGCTCATGGGCAAAGAAGAAAAGCTCGATCAGGTGCTGGAGGAAACCGCGCGTGTGCGCGCTGAGCTGGGTTATCCGATCATGGTCACGCCCTTCGCGCAGTTCGTCGGCAGCCAGGCGGCGATCAATGTGATCGTCGGCGAGCGCTACCGGGAAGTGACCGATCAGGTGATTCAATACGCGCTTGGTTTATGGGGCAGGGAAGGCAGCGACCACATGGATCGAGAGGTGAAAGCAAAAATCTTGGATCGGATGCGCGCCCGTGAGATCGAAAGACTCGAATATCCGGAGCCGAGCCTCGCAGAGGTACGCAAGCAATACGGCGGGCCGGAACTAGCGGACGAGGAACTATTGTTGCGCTACTACGCCGGCCCGGAGTTTGTCGATGCGTTGAAGAGCGCGCCAAAAAGAGATTACGCTGCGATCGGAAAGCCGGTCGTGAAACTGATCGAGGAATTGGGCAAGAAAAAGTTGCGCAGTGTTTTTATACAAAAAAATGACTTTTCGCTGGTTGTGCAAAAATGCGAATAAGGGGGGCGCTTGGCTTTCAAACGGAGGTTTTGTGCTCTTACGACAGCTGACTTTTATTATTCTGACCGCGCTCGTTTACCTTCCATATTGGCTTTCGCCCAGTCCGTGCGGGCGAGCTATTCGGGACTCTCGGGACAAAATCTGCCGTTCTGGTTGACCTACGATGCGGGGCTCTACAAAAAATACGGACTGAACACGGAGATCTTGCTGATCTCGGGAGGATTGACAAACATTCAAGCGGTCCTGGCAAACGAAATCAACTTTACCTATCTCGGCGGGGCGTCGCCGATCCAAGCGGCAGCTCAGGGCGCCAATGTCGTGGTCCTGGCGACCGCCTATGGACTGATGCCCTACGGTATGGTCGGTGCCAAAAATATCCAATCTCCAATGGATCTCAAAGGGAAAATATTTGTGGTGTCGCGCCTTGGCGGCATCGAGGAAACCGCTGCCCGGTTGGCGCTGGACCGATTGGGCGTCGGCGCGCGCAACGTATCCTTCTTGCAAGCCGGTCCGGACCCGGTGCGTATCGCAGCACTGGAATCGGGTTCGGCGCAAGCGGCCATGCTCGCACCGCCGGGATTGTTCGTGGCGACCGCGCGCGGTCTCAATCTGCTGGCAGATCTCGGCGCGCTGAAAATCAAATATCCGACCTCGGTGGTCGCGGCATCGCGCGCGTTTGTGACTCGGCAAAGGGATGTGGCGAAGCGTTTTCTCATGGCGCTTGTCGACGGACTTCACGTTTATCGGCAAAACAAAAGCCTTGCCATTGAAGTGCTGCAGAAATACACCAAAAGCGCCAATCCGGACATCCTCTCGCAAACCTATAACTACTTCGTCAAAAATACTCCCGCTTTGCCGCTGTCCGACGCGGCGACAATTCAACCGGCGCTACTGCCGGATAAGCCCGTCACCCGAAAAATCGAAGAGTTCTACGACAATTCCCTTCTCGAAGAGCTTGAACGCGAGGGGTTTTTGAAAACACTCGGGAAATAGCGCCGCGAGATCCGCGTGCGACTAATCCATAATTTTCTTTGGAAGCCGCTGGATCAAGATCCAACTTTTAGCGGGTCACCCCCGAATGTTTTAGTCAGGGATGAATTCAGCCTGGATTCCCGCTAAAAACATGCGGGAATGACGGAGTCATCGGAGAAACAAGAGTGATCCATTTTCGAATACGACGCGAGAGTAAGCTACGAATCACTTCGTTGAGGCAACGCCTAATCACAGCGCCGTCGTGCTTGCGGGCGGTTTTCGGTGGTGCGTCGCTTGCTCGTAAGCGTAGGCAAACTTGATCAAGTTGCCGTCGTCGTAAGGGCGTCCAATGAAACAGAGCCCGGCCGGTAAATTGTCGCTGGTAAATCCGGCGGGAACGACGATTGTCGGCACGTAAACCAGAAAAGTATTCAGGTGCGGCGCGCCTTTCTGATCGACAAACGGCGGTGCAATCCAGTCTTTGATCAAAGTTGGCTGGTGCTCCACAGCTTTATGCACAATGGCGTCGAGATTGTGATCAGCCATGACTTTCAAAAAATTCGTCATCAATTGGTCTTGCGCTTTGAGGCTCTCGTAGTGCTTGGTGGCCTCGGGTTTTCGCTTGAACCGGTCCTGAGAGCGCTTCACGACTTTAGCGAACTCCGGGGCGGCGATCACTTCCTCCGGCGTCTTGAACGGCGGATTGGCGCTCCTGCCGAAGTAATTCTTGAACGATTCGTCTGTGTCCCCGGGGCCGCCGGAACGCTTGGCGAGCAGTGCTTTGATTTCTGGAATCGCAATCGGATCGACGATCTCCGCGCCGGCGCCACGTAGCTCGGCTACGGCTTTGTCGAAAACTGCCGAGACTTTCTTGAAGTCTTCAGAGTCGGGCTCAGTATTGAGCCCGATGGATTCGCGCAGCACTCCCAAACGAACACCTTTCAGCCCGCCTTTGTCCAAAAACCTTGTGAAGGTATCCGGAATGTGGCCGATGCCGCGCGCTGTGATCGGATCTTCCGGATCATAGCCGACCATCACGTCGAGAAGCTTAGCGAGATCGGTGACGGTGCGCGCCATGGGGCCGAGGGAGCCGAAAACTTCCGGCCAGCACCCATAAACGCCGCCGCGGCTCACAAGCCCGGCGGAAGGACGCATGCCGCTGATGCCGTTCCAGGTGGATGGCCGGCGGATCGAGGCCAAACCTTCTTGTCCCACGGCCACGGTCGTGAAATTCGCGGAGACGGATGCGGCCGAACCACCGGAAGATCCGCCGACGGTGCGCTCTGGATCATAAGGATTGCGCGTCGAGCCGAAGAGCGAGCCATGCGTATCGCCGCCGCCCAATTCACCGAGGGTGGCTTTGCCCAAAATGACCGCGCCCGCTTGACGTAATTTCTCCGCGACGAAGGATTCGCGATCCGGATAGTAGTTTTTAAAGAGTAGCGATCCGAGGGTCGTTGGCATTCCTTTGACGTCGGCTTGATCCTTGATGATCACCGGAATCCCATGGAGCGATCCGACGGGGCCGGATGCTTTGTACGCGGCGTCCAGCCGCTCGGCTTCGTCAAGGGCTTCGGAGTTGACCGTAATCAACGCGTTGATTGCGGGGCCGTGCTTGTCGAATTTTGCGATCCGATCGAGATAGGCTTGGACGAGCTCGCGACACGTCATCGCTCCCGAGCGATAGGCGCCGTGAATGTCATCTATGGTTGCTTCCAGAATATTAAAAGCTGCCATGGAAGCTCCTTTCGAGTTTCTTTAGGAGCCTCATACTTGAGCGGGGCGATAATGTCTAGACTTGAAGGGTGGCCTTGCGAAGAAAAGGTCTGGCAGCGCGTCAGCGATCGCAAAGCCCGCCGTGCTCAGCGTCACGCGCTTACGGAACGTGCAACACTCGCTAGCGCCAAACTGCGGTTTTGTTGAATGACTGCGTCGAGGATTTCGACTACGGCGTCGGGCAGGTACGGCTTATCGACGAAATTCCTGATCCCCGCCTTGTACATTTTGGCCTTCGAGGACGGATCAATGTAACCGCTGCTGACGACGATGCTGACCTGCGGATTTTCTTCCTTCATGGTCAGAATAACTTCCCAGCCGCCTTTTTTCGGCAAACCGATATCCAGAAGCACGACGTCGATCTTTTGTTTGTGCTCCTGAAACAAGTTGAGCGCCTCTTCGCCGTCCAACGCAACGAGCACATTGTAGCCGTGTTTCGCAAAAGTTTTGCGCAACAACAGCACCATCATCTCCTCGTCTTCGACCAAGAGAACCGTCTTGTGGCCATTGCGACCGTTTTCGGGAGAGCCCACGGCTTGGAGGGGCGCGTCAACCGCGCTTGGCTGCTCACGCACGGCCGGCAGATACAAGCGGAACTTCGTGCCGCGCTCCAACTCGCTGTGCACCTCGATCAACCCTTCGTGATTTTTGATAATGCCGTAAACGATGGCGAGGCCGAGGCCGGTGCCCTCGCCGATTCCTTTCGTGGTGAAAAAAGGCTCGAACAGGCGGGCGCGAACGCTGTCCGACATTCCAGTTCCGGTGTCGATGACTTCGATGCAAACATATTCGCGCGCCTGAGCGCCAGCGTCGTTGATCGTGGCGCCATCGACCACGGAAGTTCTCAAGCTGAGTCTGCCGCCTTGGGGCATCGCGTCGCGAGCGTTCACGCAAAGATTGAGCAAGGCCTGAGTGATCTGGTTCGGATCGGCCATGACCATCGGCAGCTTGGCACGCAGCTCCAAGGAGACATCGATCGTTTTTGGCAGCGTCTGCTTCAGCAGATTGGCGAGGCCGGAAATCAGCTCATTGGCGCTGCTGGAGATCAAACGGGATTCGGTCTTGCGCGCTAACGTCAGGAGCTGGCGCACGACGCCTGTGCCCCGTTCGATCGCATCATCGACGATTTCGAGCTGTTCGATGACTTCGTTATTGCTGGAGGAGAGGCTTGCAACCGAGCTCGCATAGCCTTTGATGATGTTAAGCACATTGTTGAAATCGTGGGCGATGCCGCCGGCCAGGGTTCCGATGCTTTCCATCTTTTGCGCCTGACGGAGCTGCGCTTCGAGCCTTTTTTGCTCCTCCAGATCTTTGAGCAGCACTGCATTGGCGCGCTCGAGTTCGGCCGTCCGCTCTTTTACGCGTTTTTCGAGCTCCTGGTTGGCTCTGGCCAATTCATCTCTGGCTTCCCGCAGAGCCGTTTCGGCCTGCTTGCGCTTGGTGATCTCGCGGGCGATTTTCGATGCGCCGATAATTTTGCCGTTGGCATCTTTAATCGGCGAGATCGTCAGCGAGATTTCCACCAAGCTGCCGTCCTTGCGCTGCCGTACCGTATCGTAATGTTCGATGCGCTCACCGCGCCGAATCCGCTCCAGAATCCTGGTTTCTTCGTCGCTTCGATCCCGCGGAATAATAATAGTGATCGACTTCCCGACAATCTCCGCCGCGGTATAGCCGAAGAGATGCTCCGCCGCCGGGTTCCAGCTCTTGACGACTCCATCCAAATCTTTTGCGACGATGGCGTCATCGGATGATTCGACCAGCGCTGCCAAATGAAGGCTGGCCTGCTCGGCTATTTTTAACTGAGTGACGTCCTGGAAGGTATTGATGGCGCCCGACAGGTGTCCGTAATCGTCATGAAAAGGACTGATGTTTACACGAACGATGAGTTGGGAACCGTCCGGCCGCTCGACGGTAACCTCCTCGTTATGAAACGACTCACCGGTTTTAATTGATACGGCCATCGGGCACCGCTCGTGCGGTAGGGTTAACCCGTCCGGTGACACCATGCGAAACGAGCCGCAATATTTATCCTCGTCGCTAAGCAATTTTGGCTCGCGACCCCAAAGCTCGGCGGCGCGCTGATTGAAATAGGTGATGCGCCCATCCAAATCGCAGGTATAAACCGCGGCGGGCATGATCGAGAGCAGGCTTTCGACTCTTTTCTTGGCGATTTCAGTTTGTGCCAGTGCAGCGCGTTTTTCGATCAGCTCGAGATGTTCCTGGTGGGCGGCCCGGCTGCGCTCGAGCACAGACATCATAAAGTCGACGCGCGCAGCCGGCGATTTGCCGTTCAGAATCAGCGGCGCTTCGTAAAACCAGTTGGGATACACGTGACTGCCCCAGATCGTCAATGGATGGGTGTGCAATGCGACGAGCAAAGCCTCCGGCGAGAGACGGCTCCGATTGTATTGGCAGACGATCCGCCGGCGCGAACCGGGGCTAAATAGCTCGTTGATGCTCGCTTCCCAGTGCTCCAGATCGGCTGGATCGATGTCGGGACCGAGCGTCCAGGTCATTTCCACAGCAAAGCGCACGCCTGCAAAGCCGTCGTCCGCAGCGGCTTTCAGGAAATCGAGTACCTGACGTGATTTTTTTTGTGACGAGAGCTTCCCGGACTGGCGCCATTCGCGACGGGTCCAAAGCTTCAACGCGCCGCGATCCACATGTTTACCGACATCGATGCCGCCGAGTCGTAAGTGGCCGACCAATTCCTCTACGGTGAGATCATCGGCGATGTAGATAAACTGTTCCTGTTTGGCAAGCGCTTCCTGGATAAACGGGATCAGCGCCGGCATCTGTTCAACGGGGTCTTTGTGATAAAAAAGGCAGAGATGATCTCCGTCTTTCAAGTTAATGATTTGTTCTGCTAGCTCGGACACTTCT
>Ga0207657_10007678_pt1 | contig 11025 bp, 6 predicted proteins | sample KBSC33metaG_FD_184316 | JGI IMG/M metagenome (GOLD analysis project Ga0207657, IMG submission 184316) | Corn rhizosphere microbial communities from Kellogg Biological Station, Michigan, USA - KBS C3-3 metaG (SPAdes) (version 2) | ecosystem: Host-associated > Plants > Roots > Rhizosphere > Soil ... | reverse complement strand
TATGAAATATTTTTTCAAAGCCTACGGCGAAATCAAGGAACCTGGTTACAAATTCATCAGTAACCGCTATGTTTCCGCTGGTTTGGTATGCGACATTTACGTCGTGCCCCTGGTCATGCAGCCGCATGAAAGTGCCGCCCATACTGATAATATCATCATCCGGATGCGGAGAAAAAATGATTACTCTTTTCGGGTAAGGCTCGCTTCTTTCAGGATGATTGGGCATTATTGCATTGGGTTTTCCTCCGGGCCACCCTGTTATTGAATCGCGAAGCATATAATAAACTTCCAGATTTATTTCGTAAGCATTTCCTTTTTCTACCAGCAAGTCGCTTAGTCCAAATTCATTATAGTCATGATCAGTAAGGCTTAGAACCGGTTTTTTTAATTGCATGGCCATGTTGATAACGGCCCTTTTAATGATTTGTGGAGTCCATTCGCATTCACCGGTCAACCAGGGAGATTTGAATCTTGTTAATTCAGAAGCAGCAAATTCATCTAAAACAAAAGAGCAGTTATCATGATGTTGCAAAAGCGACGCCGGGATTTCTTCTGTTGGTTTTCCTTCTACCGCTTTTTGTATCACCGGCGCTTTTGTTTTGCCCCAGGCCATTAAAATAATTTTCTTAGATTTCATAATGGTACTAATACCCATACTGATAGCCATCCGTGGTACCTCAGAAATGTTTCCAAATTCCTGTGAATTTGCTATCCGGGTCGATGTATCTAATGCAATCAATCTTGTCTTCGAATAGACCGGTGAGCCGGGTTCATTAAACCCGATATGGCCATTGATACCAATTCCGAGTATCTGGAGGTCAATACCGCCGGCTTCTTCAATCTTTCTTTCGTAGTCGGCGCAATGCTCTTTAATCTTATCTTTTGGTATCATACCGTTAGGAAGAAAATAGTTATTCGGATCTATATCAGTTTGTTCAAATAAATACTTGCGCATAAAATAATGATAGCTGTTAAGAGCATCAGCTTCCATCGGGTAGTATTGATCTAAATTGAAAGTAATCACATTTTTAAAACTAAGCCCTTCTTCATTGTGCATACGCACCAATTCGGCGTATAATGATTTGGGCGTAGATCCTGTTGCAAGCCCGATTACTGCTTTTTTCCCTTGAGCATTTTTTTCTCTTATCAAAACGGCTATAATTTCGGCAACATATTCAGAACCCTTTTGTGGGGTTTCAAAAATTTCGACGGGAATTTTTTCAAGTGTGTCTGAAAAATTGATAGTAATGGACATTGATTAAAGATTGGAAATTGAGTTAAATAATGATGTTTTTTAAATTAGTACAAATAAAAGCAAAAAATAGAAAGGAAATAGAATTCCCGCAGTTTTTCTTCACATATTGTTTTTCTTCTAATATTATTGCAAAAGGTTCATTTTTTTGTCAAAAAACAATGAACTATTTATATATATTTTTAATATGGTAGAATGTTTTTTAGTTAGCAACCACGGAATGAGATTTTAAAATATCAAAGCCGGTAAAATAATTATTAACATTAAATAATAATAATATCTGTTCTATATTTATATTCAATATTTAATATTGAGTATTAAAATTAATATAAAAATGTGGGGAATTGTGTGGAATTTATTGGACGGATACCGTATTATGGCATAGAAATTGCCTTTTTAGGGAAATAATTTTTGTTGACACGGTTAGCAAATTTATGACAAACATAATGCCAATTTCAAAACTTTATTAGAACTGATTATTTTAAACTTTTTAATGAAATATTTTACTAAGAATAGGTTCTTAAATAATTGAATCTATTTTTTAAAGCATCCATTCCGATGATTCTTGAAAAATCTGAGAGCAGGATGGCCCTATAATCCTTTTTTGTATAATCCATTTTAAAAGCAAATCCAATATGCTAAGAAAAACCTTTACCAAACCATTTTTCCTTTTATTTTTTATTATTCTTAATTTTTCTGCAGAAGCAACAACTTATTATGTTTCTAATTCAGGAAATGATAACAATTCAGGAACCAGCGCTTCATCTCCCTGGCAAACATTAAATAAAGTCAATTCCTTTAAAAAATTTGCTCCGGGTGATAATATTCTTTTTAATCGAGGAAACACGTTTTATGGAAGCATTACTGTTTCCAATTCGGGTTCATCCGGTAACCCTATCACGTACGGCGCTTATGGTTCGGGCGCCAAACCAGTAATTACAGGCTTTACCACTGTTACATCATGGTCCAACTTAGGAGGGAATATATGGGAAAGCAGTAGTGCTGTTTCTACCTTGGCCACTTGTAACATAGTATCGGTAAGTGGTGTAAATACACCTATGGGAAGATATCCCAATACCGGGTATTTTCAATTTCAGTCCCATAATGGTAATACTTCTATTACAAGCAGTTCTTTAAATGGTTCTACCAACTGGACAGGTGCGTCTATCGCCATAAAAAAACAAAGATGGTACATCGAAACCGGCACAATTACCGGTCAATCTGGTAGCACTTTATCTTATACCGATCCAAAGCTTTTTACTCCAATGGATGGATGGGGATTTTTTATTCAAAACGATCCCAGAACACTCGATCAGCAAAATGAATGGTATTACAATCCGTCAACAAAGAAATTGAGGATATATAGTACTAGCCAACCAACAAACGTAAAATTAGCTACTGTAGAAAATACGTTTGATAATTCATCCAACTATCAATATATTACAATAGATAATTTAGCCATCACGGGAGCCAATTCAGATCTTATCTTTAGCAATTATGGTCAATATGCGACAGTTACAAATTGTGATTTGTCTTTTGCAGGAATAAATGGAATTGATATAAATTCTTTAGCGCCGACCTTTATTGGGAACACTATTAATAATACAGGGTACAACGGAATTTTCTCGCATCAGAATGGAGTAGGCGGCGTAATGAAAAATAATGTCATAACTAATACAGGCCTGATACCGGGTACTCAACCCAATGATGGCGGAGCCGCTATTTATTCTGTGGCAGCCAATACAGTAATAGAAGGGAACGTCGTTGATAATTCGGGATGGGGTGGCATTGTTTTCTATGGCAATAATTCTATAGCTAAAAATAATTTTGTAAATCATTCCTGCTTAATCAAAGATGATTGTGGCGGTATTTCGACACACGGAGGTTTTACCGGCCAGCAAATTATCGGAAACATTGTGTTGAATTCAATAGGAAATTCGGACGGTTCAAACGACAATACCGCTATGCTTGGCCATGGAATATTTTTAGATGATCTTAGTAATTCTGTAACGGTTTCCGGCAACTCTGTTGCAGGGTGTGGTGGCGTCGGCTATGATTTTCATAGAACTTATAACCTGGATATTAACAATAATACGGCTTTTAATAATGGTACCAAAGGTAACTGGATGAAGGGTGCCATTATGTTTCAATGTGATGGAAACAACCCTCCCTTTAAGGGGATCAAACTGAACAATAATATATTCGTTGCGAGAACAATGGATCAATTCGCATTTTTTTATTATTTACAATCAACCAATATAAGTGATATAACGCAATTCGGAGTCGCCGATAATAATTATTATGCAAGGCCCATTAATGATACTACCAATTTAATTTTGGTAAATAGTAACCGTTTTAGCTTAAAAGGCTGGCAATCTTATTCAGGGCAGGATGCGAATTCAAAAGCGTCTCCGAAGAGTATCACCGATGTCAACGATCTTTTGTTTGAGTATAATGCGACCTTATCGAGCAAAACCATACCGCTTGATGCAAAATACATTGATATTAAAGGAAATTCGTATGACGGATCAATTACCCTGGCGCCGTTTTCCTCTGCAGTTCTCATAAAAAATGGGGCGGCGAGTACCCAAAATCTGCTTCCGGCGGTAAATCCATCAGGAACTGTAAATGGATTAGATTATAATTATTATGAAGCCTCTAGTTATAGTTCGTTGCCGTCATTCGGTTCTGTAACGCCCGTGAAAACGGGGACGATTGCTAATTTTGATATTTCACCCGCAAACCGAAGTACCGCGTTTAGTTTTAATTTTACGGGTTATATCAATGTCCCCGCAGATGGTCAATATACATTTTATACGTCTTCAGATGACGGGAGTAATTTGTACATAGACAATGTGTTGGTGGTAAATAATGATGGCATCCATTCTACGCAGGAAAAGTCAGGGACGATAGGTTTAAAAGCCGGCAAACACGCTATTTCAGTGGGTTATTTTCAGCAAGCCGGCGGCACTGCCCTGTCAGTAAACTATGCAGGCCCCGGGATTTCGAAACAGGTTATCCCTGCATCTGCCTTGTATAGGGTTTCCCAAACTCTTAGTCTGATGTCAGCGGTAAATCCGTCCGGCACTTCAAGTGGATTAGATTACAGCTATTATGAAGCGAGCAGCTATAGTTCCCTGCCATCATTTAGTACTTTAACACCTGTTAAAACCGGCACTGTTGCTAATTTTGATATTTCACCCGCAAACAGAAGTACGGCTTATAGTTTTAATTTCACGGGCTATATAGATATACCTGCAGATGGTCAATATACATTTTATACGACTTCAGATGATGGAAGTAATTTATACATAGACAATGTGCTGGTGGTAAATAATGATGGTTTGCATAGCGCTACTGAGAAATCAGGTGCGATTGGGTTAAAAGCAGGTAAACACGCTATTTCAGTGGGGTACTTTCAACAAGCTTACGACCAGACTTTATTAGTAAGCTATGCGGGGCCTGGGATTTCAAAACAGGTTATTCCTGCATCTGTCTTGTCCAGAAATTCGGGAAATACGGGCTTACTTGCTGCTGTAAATCCATCTGGAACTGTAAATGGATTAGATTATAGTTATTATGAAGCAAGCAGTTACAGTTCGTTACCGTCGTTTAGTTCTGTAATACCTGTAAAAACCGGATCTACTGCAAATTTTGATATTTGGGTCAGAAACAGAAACACAGCCTACAGTTTGAATTTCACAGGCTATGTCAATGTACCTGCAGATGGTCAGTATACATTTTATACTACTTCCGATGATGGAAGTAATTTATACATAGACAATGTGTTGGTGGTAAATAATGATGGTTTGCACGGTGCTACGGAAAAATCAGGAGTGATTGGATTAAAGGCAGGCAAACACGCTATTTCAGTAGGTTACTTTCAACAGAATTACGATCAAATATTGTCGGTAAGCTATGCTGGCCCCGGTATTTCAAAACAGGCCATTCCTTCATCAGCCCTATTTAGAGCGTCAACTGGTTCTACTTTGCAAAGATTAGCAGCGTCTCCAAACGCTACGACAGATATAGCATCAGATTCTTCATCTATGAGAGCGAACCAAATGATAAATAATTCTCAAATTGAAGGGGGGATGAAGGTGTATCCGAATCCTTTTAATAGTTCGATCAATATTTATATAGGAGGGCTTTCCGGAGGCAAATCTCAACTGTTATTGTTTGATGCCTCAGGTAAAGTGATTTGGAAAGAGGATATTGACGGCAGGGTGGGATCTTATCATAAAGTATTAAATACATCTTCTTTTGCAAATGGGATGTACTTCTTGAAATTAGTGCAAGAGGGCAAAAGTTCGGTCATTGAACTGGTGAAGCAACCGTAGATTCTATCATAAGATTAATAATATCTAAAGGCTACCTAAAAGAAGGTAGCCTTTTTTGATCCGGAATGTCGGATTAATATGACAAAAAAATTGCCTGACAGCGCGAGCTTTGCTTTCGAATGGCACCAGATGGATTTTCCGTTTATATTCTTTCATTCAATTTAAAAAAGGATTTTGCTGAAGATTTAAATTCCTCAAAAATCATAACTGCATTTTCACAGTAAAAGAACAAAAAATGAAGATTTTATTTTTAGAGCCATAAAAAATATTAAGGTTTTCTTTAACCCCGATTTCGATGAAATGACCAGATATTTATGCAAACTTTACATATTATCATTGGTGTTGTATCAAGATTTTATAATAAAACATTCCCATGACCGAAGGAATATCTATTAAGCTAATACTGGCAGCGGTCATCTTCACGTATGGTTTTTTGATACATGCGGAGCTTAAAACTAAAACTGCACTCCCGGTCGCTAATGCAGGTCCGGATCAAACGATATATTTAACCCAAACATCCACAGTAATTCTCGACGGGAGTGCCAGTTCCGGCGAATCTTACCAGTGGACTAAAATAACAGACGTTGCCCCACTGCAAGCAGGATTCCCCACTGATTCGGCAACAATCATTTCCCCCAACTCTGATACCACCTCAATAACGGGGTTAATACAGGGGGTGTGGTATTATCAGTTGGCGGTTACAAGCGTCGGTGTTACCGCATTGGATACTGTGGTAGTAAGAGTGGATTATGATGTTCCTCCGCGAGGTGGTGTTTTAGTTGCCAATGTTCCTATTCAGGATGAAGATTGGGTAAAACTTGCAAATGACAGAAGTGACACCACAAATGATATAGGATATAAAGGAGTTAATAAATATAAGAATCCCGTAAACAATGCGTGGCTGTATTTTGAAAGAGCAAGGTCCAATCAGGCTATGATTGATAGTTCAAGAGGTAAGCTCTACAATACATTGGAAGATGGCTACCACAGAGTTGGAGAATCATTTGACAGGACGCAGGTAACGCCAATTGGTAATTTTTATCTTGATAGCAATAAGACGTATGTGATAGAATTGAAGTACTATTTTCCGCAGTCAATCAGAGCGAACATGATGCAAGGTGGAGCTGGGGATGGTTGGTTTTCGTTTGCAATTTTCGGCATACATGCAAGTGATGCTTTTACCGGAACTGGTGAACTTTTTATTAAAAGAGATTCAATATGTTGGAATGATAACTATGTACCAATACAAGTAAAATTAATGTCAGTTGACGGGGATATTGGTCAGGCACATACGCTCAGGGTAACGGTACGTGAAGGCAAAGGATACCCTGGTCAGGATGCTTTTATAAAAGTAGAAATGGATGGGGTACAAAAGTTTTACCGGGATACGGGGAATGTAGGAAGAACCTGGCAAAAAGATTATCTTAAACTAACAGGATTATATGATTATGGCGGGAGGCTTGTTGACCCCAATAACCATACAAGGAACAAAAAATTCTCTTTGGCTACAGAAGCAATGCGAGTTTATACAATACCGGATATCATAAAATGATTCTTCTGTATCTTATGGTCTTCGATAATTATTATTTAATAGAATAATATACATTGACTACATCGCCATTTGCTTATCTTATTAAAATCAAAATCTCTGTTATTTGTTCTTTTGCTGTTGAATCAGGTTATTATACCACCTATGTTTATTTCATCTTAAAAAACTATCGCCTTCTTAGATGGTGGTTGTTGATTTCAATATATAATTGATTTAGCCCTCACAAGGATCTTCTTTAACGTCAACATTTACAAATGAGTTGGGAGCTATTAGCACATTTGACCCAATATTGATATTGCCAACAATTATTGAACCCGACTAATCCAAACATTATCCCCAATTGTTGGATAACCTTTCAATTTCCTCTCTGTTTGCCCCTCCTAATAGAACATTATGTCCAATTATGTGCTACCACAAAAGTTTGTATCGGGTGAATTGTTGCCGAACTGATAATGAACTTTCCGAATAAAAGAAAATCAGCGGTCTCCCATTTTTGTGAATGTAGAATAATGTCTACTTTGGATTAATAGTTCCTCTTAGATGGTCTTTTCTATATTTTAAGCTTATAAAACAATGGCATATATCGTGTACAATATAGTCGGCTGAGAGATACCCAAAAGGAGGCGCACCTTCAGTAAGTATCATTTTAAAACAACTTTCGCCTCTTGATGAGGTTGCATATTAAACCAGAAAATAGTTTCATCACCGGATTTTTTCATCATCGGCTTTTCTCCATTAACAATTACTTGATTTGACCTGGCGATCATGGATAATCCGGAAATCTTTTCGTCATTATTATTTATTACGGTTATACTACCGTCCGGCATATACTCAAATGAAACTTTTTTCAGCAGTATCCAATAATCTAATAAATCCCTGATAGTAGTAACATACAAATCGCCTTTGCTTCTTAATTGTGAAACTTTTGCAAGTATCTTATCGAAGTTTGGATTCGTAACAAGTTTTCCGTTTCTCAAGATTAGATCTTTATCAGGAAGAAAATTGCGAACGAAATAGCCGTGGTTAATGAATATACCCTGGTGCTGAATCAGATTCTGTAGTTGCCGGTATTCATTTTCAACTTCTTTTTCCCCCATGTTCCCATATTCTTTGGCCTGATCGGTAGCCCAACTATAGAAGCCATTTGTTCGGGTAGGGCTTTGCCAATAAAGCGGGGTAGGCATCGCATTTCCATTATCATACTCAAGTGTGTTTTCTTCGTAGCGATAAACATAGTTTGTTTTTATTTTCTTTATTAATTGCCATAAATTCAAATTCTTTAAATCATGCGGAGAGGCATAGCGTTGAAGAAAGGCTACGTAACCTGAGAAAAATTTTAGCTTTTTAAAATTATCGGAGACAGAGATCCAATTTTTATTTTTTATCATTTCAACTGCGGGGCTCCAAAAATATTTTGTACCATATTGTTTCCAATAATCAGCTGCATAATAAGGAGTCAGACTGTCTAATCCATCACAAACTATCGCCTCTCTGTTTATTTTCCCTCCATAAAAACCATGATCTATCCAGGTTACCGTGTGGTACCTGTCGTGCATAAACTTAATTGCTTCCTCCAGGGTTTTTCTGTTGGAGTTAGATTCATCAGGCGTATGCAGGCAGAGATCATAAATTTTCAAAGAATCTAATTGATCCAGGAAACCCAATAATGGAGATATTTTTCCTCCTTCATAAATAGACCTGCCTGGGAGTGTTACAGGGCCGGTATAAAAAACACTTTTTGTTACCGGAATTTTATAATATACAAATCCTCCCGTGGCCTTGTTTGCTTCTGTAATATCTTCTGAACCGAAATAAGCCGCTCTTTGGGTTCTGATTTGTCCGGCATCAGCATGTTCGGTAAAAACATATCCTGCTTTAAAGCCATCCGGTACCAACATGAGTCTTGGTATGGATTTTTGAGGGATTCCGATATTTATAGAAAAGCTATCAGTTCCAGTATATCCGGCTTTAAAATCAGACGCCGAAAAATCAACCCATCTTCTTCCTTCATCTTCTTGAAACGGCAGATGCACAAAGGGATGATCCAGGTTATAATCAAGATTGATAAAAAGAAGCTTTTGGGGAGTCTCTAATTGTAATGAAGAAATACCCGGAGTGTGGTAAATCAATGCTGAGCTGTTTCCGGAACCGAAATGTACCCCCTCATTTTGAAGCCAATATTCCTGATCAAAATCTTTATAATCCACTTGTCTGTTTTTCAGAAAAACTTCCGTGACCGGGATATCAAACGAGGCGATAAGCGCTATTCTTTGAATTAAATTTTGTTGTAAAAAACTATTTTTGATCTGGATGTCAATTTTAGGCTGATCCATATGTGTAATTATATCAAGCCGGACTTGTATGCTTTCGGAATTTGATCCTTTTATTTCAATAGTGCTGTCATTTGTCTGTAGAACAGAAACATTTTTTAACCCCCAGGCTTCCTTTTCCGGATTAAACTGAACAAAGTAGGTAAGAGAGGAAAGAATTACGTGGTGGTCAGGGGTAGAAATCGAAATTCTACCTGAATGATCAACAACAAGATGATAGCCTGAATTTTTTAAGGTAATTTGATCCTGAGTTGAAGGCAAAGAATCAATTATGGAGCTGAGATTCCCTGGTAAATACGAAGTTTGTTTGCGTGAACTGTAATATCCTGCAATTAAGAAAATGAAAATAGAAACAATAGCAATCAGAAAAATGGAAAAAATAACTTTTCCTCTTCCTGAACCAAAACCAATTTTCCTTTTTGAATTATTCATTTTTTGAATACAGGTTTTAAAAAAGGGTTAAGGATAAAATCCTGAATATCATCTGATTTGCAAAGATAAGTGGAAACTTTATTTTGCAAGTATTTGATCCGGTATTGTTTCTCAGCGGGGTTTTCATTCTCCTGGCTTTTCTGAGAGCGCATGAAACCGCGATGTATGAAGGAACTTAGAAATAAAGAAAGCCAATTCAGGATATTTCCGAGCACCGGGGTTTCCGGTGAAATTCTTTTTAATTCAATGTTTGTAAACCAGAAAACCCTGCTGGGGCACCAAATCAAATTCTCTGTTATTTGTACTTTTACTGTTATACGATGTTACTTGCTGCCTATGCTTATTCTTTTATTTATTTCAGTATATAATTAATATAGCCCTCACAAGGATTTTCTTTATTCACAATCTTGCAGGGATTTCCTAATACTAATGAATGATCCGGAACGTCAACATTTACAAATGAGTTGGGAGCTATTAATACGTTTGATCCAATATTGATATTGCCAACAATTACTGAACCGGTACCAATCCAAACACTATCTCCAACCGTTGGATAACCCTTCAATTTACCCCTGTTAGCTTGTCCAATTGTAACGCCATGTGCAATATTACAGTTTTTACCAATTCTTGATTTGCCATTAATTACTATGGTTCCGTAATGCCCAATATAAAATCCTGCACCAATTTCTGTAGTTGCAGGAATTTGAAATCCCCACTTATAAGAATATCTCTTTTTAAGAAGATTAAAGAACAACCACTTCAAAGAGTGTCTTTTGCATTGCGAAATTTTCCGCAATAAATACATATATCTGAATCCGGGAATTAAAAGACCTTTTATAAAATCCTCTCGTGCCTGATAGTCCTCCGTAGCGGAATAGATCTGCTTTAATTATTCTATTCATTATCTTTTTTCATTATTGTTGAATGCGTTATTCCAAAATTAGCGGCAATTCTCATCAAACCTTCTATACGCTGCTTTTAATTTACATGAATTAATCCGGAAGAAGCAAATCTACAGCAAAATAATCCTTACACTTTAGCGTTTTTGTATTAGTCAGAGAGAGTCACGCTAACCGATCAGATATCTCCTGCTTTTTAATCATACGCCGGCTCTTAGAGAAG
>Ga0207657_10007676_pt1 | contig 11028 bp, 10 predicted proteins | sample KBSC33metaG_FD_184316 | JGI IMG/M metagenome (GOLD analysis project Ga0207657, IMG submission 184316) | Corn rhizosphere microbial communities from Kellogg Biological Station, Michigan, USA - KBS C3-3 metaG (SPAdes) (version 2) | ecosystem: Host-associated > Plants > Roots > Rhizosphere > Soil ... | reverse complement strand
GAGCACGCGTCCGCGGAGGGTGATCTCGCCGGTCATCGCGACGTCGGCTCGGACGGCCCGGCCGCTGAATGCCGAGGCGAGGGCGATTGCGATGGTGACGCCGGCGCTGGGGCCGTCTTTGGGGATGCCGCCTTCGGGGACGTGAACGTGGACGTCATGGCGGAAGCCGTTGGTGGGCTGGACCTCGGCTTGCATCGAGCGGACGCAGGTCAGGGCCGCTTGGGCGGATTCTTGCATGACCGTGCCGAGGTAGCCCGTGAGCTGGAGCGCGGGGCGCTCGCCTTGCGGCTCCATGAGGGAGGCCTCGATGGTGATGAGGTCGCCGCCGGATTGGGAGACGACCAAGCCGGTGGCTACGCCGACTTGAGCCTTGGATGCGCTCTCGGAGCGGCGGAATCTTGGCCTGCCGAGGAAGTCTCTGAGGGCGCTTTGGTCGATGTGCAGCGGCTTGCGCGGGTTCTCTGCGATGGCTCGCGCGGCTTTCCGGCAGACCGCCTGGATCTGCCTGCGCAGGGATCGGACTCCGGCTTCTCGGGTGTAGTCGCTCACCAGGGCTTTGAGTGCTGCGGCTTCGATTTTCACCTTGGCGGCTTGGAGACCGTGCTCCTCCAGCGCTTTGGGGAGGAGGTACTCGCGGGCGATGTGCAGGCGCTCCTCGTCGGTGTAGCTGGGAAACTCGATGACCTCCATGCGGTCTCGGAGCGGAGCGGGGACGTTCTCCAGCACGTTCGCGGTGGCGATGAACATGACCGCGCTGAGGTCGAAGGGCGCTTCGAGATAGTGGTCGCCGAACTGCTCGTTCTGCTCAGGGTCGAGGGCTTCGAGGAGGGCGCTCGTGGGGTCGCCGCGTCCGTCATTCCCGAGCTTGTCGAGCTCGTCAAGCATGAAGACGGGATTGCGGACGCCGCACTGGCGAACTCCTTGGATGATGCGGCCGGGCATGGAGCCGACGTAGGTACGGCGGTGGCCGCGGATCTCGGCCTCGTCTCTTACGCCGCCGAGTCCGAGACGGATGAACTTGCGGCCCATGGCTTCAGCGATGGAGCGTCCGAAGGAGGTCTTCCCGACGCCTGGGGGTCCGACGAAGCAGAGGATGGGGCCGCGGAGGGAGCCGGTGAGCTGGCGTACGGCGAGGAAGTCGAGGATGCGGTTCTTGACCTGATCGAGGCCGAAGTGGTCGCGCTCGAGAAGGGCTTTGGCTTCGTGGATGTCGAGCCTGTCCTCGGTGGTGCGGCTCCAGGGGAGGCCGACGAGGCAGTCGAGGTAGTTGCGCAGGACCATTCCCTCGGGCGAGGAGGGCGGGGTGCGGTCGAGGCGCTTGAGTTCGGTCAGAGCCTTCTCGTAGGCCTCTGGGTTCATGAGGGCCAACTCGACGGCGGTGCGGTACTCGTCGAGTTCTCCGACCCGGTCCTCCCGTTCTTGGAGCTCCTTTTGGATGATCTGGAGCTGCTCGCGGAGATAGAACTCGCGGTGAGAATCGCCGATTTCCCGTTCGACCTTTTGGTGGATGCGCGAGCTGAGATCGAGGATCTGCTCTTCTCGCTTGAGGAGCTTGAGGACTGCTTCGAGTCGGCTGACGGGGTCGATGAGTTCGAGAACTACCTGCTTTTCGGCGGGGGTGATGGGTAGGTGGTGCGCGACGGCGTCCGCGAGCGTGCCCGGATCTTCGAGGTGAATGACGCTTTGGATCGTCTCCGGAGGAATGTTCTTGTTGAGCTGGACGACGGTGGTGAAAGACTCAACCGCGGACCGGCGGAGAGCTTCGGCTTCGATGGAGTCGCCGAGGGGTTCGTGCACTTCCTCGATCTCGCCCCAGAAGAAGCCTCCGTCGGCGAGGATGTTTTTGACTCGGATTCGGCGGAGACCTCTCAGGGCCACTCGATAGGAGCCATCGGGCAGGGGGTGGGCTTGGAGTGCCTCACTGAGCACGCCGAAGGTGTGGAGGTCTTCGCTGCCGGGGTCTTCGAGCGCCATGTCTCGCTGGCTGAGGACGACGACGCGCTGGTCGCCTGCCATCGCCAGCTTGACGGCTCTCAGGGAGCGCTCGCGGACGACGTGGAGCGTGTTGACGAGCCCGGGGAAGTGCACCGCGTCGCGCACCGGCAGGACTGGTACCAGACCTGCGGCTACTCGCGCTTTCAGACTCGACGTTCGGCTCATCGCGCTTTCAGACTCGACGTTCGGCTCATCGCTTCAGTTCAAAGTACCACTGCTCGGGTGGAATTCCAAGCCGAAGAGGCGGAATCCCTTAACCCTGCGGGGCAGAACCTATGGAGGCTGCGGGGCTAAACTCGCAAAGTGCGCACCGGACCCGAGCCGAACGCGATCGTCGCCGCCTTGCCCGCGGTCACTCCGTTCGTTGGTCCGGAGGCTCTGGAGCGGCAGATGGGCGCTCCTTTTCACTTGCGGCTCGGGGCGAATGAGAGCTTGTTCGGGCCCTCGCCGCGAGCGTTGGCCGCGATGCAGAGTGCGGCGGTGGGTGGGTACCTGTACAACGATCCGGAGGGCTTCGACCTGCGGTCTGAGATCGCGCGGGTCGAAGAGGTCTCTTTGGAGAATGTTTGCTTGGGCGCGGGGATCGACGATCTTTTGCTCCTGACGTGCCGGGCGTTCCTGCAGCCGGGGCGGGTCGCGGTGACCTCGCTGGGCGGGTACCCGACGTTCAACTACGCGGTGGCGGGATGCGGCGGGTCGATTTACTCGGTTGCATATCGGTCGGACGCGGTCGATGTGGAGGGGCTGGCCGAGGCGGCGCAGCGCACGGGAGCGACGCTAGTGTATTTGGCGAATCCGGACAATCCTTCGGGGTCTTTTGCTTCGCGTTCTTCGGTCGAGGGTTTGCGGTCGGAGCTACCGGCGGGCTGCTTGCTGATTTTGGATGAGGCGTATGCGGACTTCGTTCCGCGGTCGGAGCGGCCCGTGTTCGATCCCGAGGACCCGCAGGTTGTTCGCATGCGGACGTTTTCAAAGGCGCACGGGATGGCTGGGCTGCGGGTTGGGTATGCGCTGGGACCTTCTTCGCTGATGGGCTTGTACGAGAAGATTCGGCTGCACTTTGCGGTCAATATCGTGGCTCAGGCGGGGGCTTTGGCTTCGCTTCGGGATCCGGAGCATGTCGCTCGCGTGGTCGGGCAGATGCCTTCGATTCGGGATTTCCTGTCGGCGGAGTGCCGGAAGCTTGGGTTGTCGACGTTGCCGAGCTTTACGAATTTTGTGAACGTGGATTTGGGTTCGCCCGAGCGGTCGCTGCGCTTGCTTCAGGAGTTGCAGAGGCGGGGAGTCTTTGTACGGAGGCCCTTTGCGGAGCCGCTCAATCGGTGCATCCGGGTGACGCTGGCGCCGATTCCGACGATGCAGGCGTTCATTTTAGAGCTTGAGGCTGCGCTCGGAGCGTTGGGCTCTTGATCGCTGCGGACCCGGTGCTGGACTGGGCTATTCAGCAATGGAAACGGGAGCCGCAGATACGGATCGAGGACGCCTACAAGTGGCTTTTCCACGCCACGCTTGGTGGGGAGCATGCGGTGCACGACCTTGCGATGGTTCGGGATTGGCTGCATCAGGAGTGGCGAGGTTTGTCGAAGCCTCTGAAGGGTGAATCGCTTTTCCTGTTCCTCACACCGGACCGAAAGCTGGTGCGGCTGAACCTGCGCCCGTACAAGGCGATGGGCGGCACTGAGGCCAGTGTCTTGCGGATGTTTGTCCAGTCGGCGAAGGCGTTCAAGGCGGATAGGAAGAGCTTTGTTCGGGAGTGGACGGCGCTGGGGGAGCGCTTGCGGGCGCACCCTCTCGGGTATCTCCGGTGGTCCGAGTGGACGCGGCTAGATCGCGATACGAGGCCGAAGGGTTACCCGGCGATAGACCACTCGGCCGAGTATGAGGAAGCCGCGCGCCCTGCCTACCGCGTGGTGCTGGACAAGTTCCTCGAGGTTCGGGCTGGCAAGCTCCGGTGAAAGCAGGAGTGGGCGGGACCCCCGCGCTCCATGGAGGATCGCGCTCCGTCGCGACCGCAGATGCGCATGCGAGGGACCGGGTCCCTCCAATGACGTCAAAGCGTAGGAAACAGGGTGCAAACTTTCCTGCCCTACGCCGACTACGAGGCCTGTGCGCGGTGTTTGGACGACAAGCGTTTGGGCAAGCAGCGGGTGGAGGTGCTGCAGGTGCTGAACGCCTTAAGCAAACCCGGCGCGAAGGGCTGGGTGAACCATCCGGCGACGAACATGTGGCGCGGCTACGAGGCTGAGCTGATTAGGTACGGAATCGTGATCTGTGAGGAGTGGCAGCGGCGGGGGTATCGGGATTCGGTGATGGATCAGCTGAAGGAGCGGGCTTCTTCATTGGCGGATTCGGGGGTGCCGCCCTGGATGGGAGACGAGCGCATTCACTCGTCGCACCGGGCGAATTTGCTTCGGAAAGATGAGGAGTTCTATCGGAAGCAGGGCTGGACGGAGCCTGTCGATATGCCTTATCATTGGCCCGTTAAAGCACGACGATTGTAGCTTCTATAGCCGGGTGAGTCGAAGGGCACGAAGCATCCTTTCGCTACTTTGGTGATGCTCGGCGCCGGCACAAAGCGCTCGCGGGCTCGCTGCGTGAAAGCGCCGCCGGGTCGGCGCACTCCAAAGGCGCTCCGCGCCGAGACAAAGCGCTCGCAAGCGAGCGCACTCCCAAAGTTATGTGAAGGCGCCCTTGTGGGCTTCGAGTAGGTAGCTCTCCAGTTCCTCGGCGCGCTTGGCGGCCGTGTGCTGTTCCATGACTCTGGCGCGGGCGCGTTCGGCGATGGATTGGCGCTCGTCCGCGTCGGTGGTCCGGAGGATCTGCATCGTGTCTTCGGCGGAACGGGAGATGAGGATCTCGGTGTCGAGCTCGAAAAAGTCGCCGAGACCGTCCCAGTAGTCGCTGATGATCGGGGTTCCGCAGGCTGCTGCCTCGAAAAGGCGGACCGAGGGGGACCAGCCGGCTTTGACCATGTCGGCTCGCGTGACGTTCAGGGTGAAAAGCTGCGAGTTGTAGAAGCTGCGGTGGCACTTCGGCGGGAGGTGTTCGATGCGCTCGACGTTGGCGGGCCACTCGATGTGCGGCGGGTACATGGGGCCGGCGACGACGAAATGCGTTTCCGACATGCGGCGGGCGGGCTCGATGAGCATCGTTTCGAGCGGCGGCTGGCGGTCGTCGGAGTAGGTGCCCATGTAGCCGAGGCTCCAGCGCATCTCAGCCTCCTCCGGGAAGTAGAGCGCGGGGTCGAATGAGCAATAGAGCGGCAGCGCTTTGGGCGAGCCGAACTCTTGTTCGAGGCGCTGGAGAGTCGGGCCGCCGGTGAAGCTGAGATACATGTCGTAACGCTGGATGCAGCCGGGGGTGAGGTACTCGTAGTCGCGGCGCTCCAGCTTGGCGAGGGTGACGGGCGTGTCGATGTCGTAGAAGGCGACCGGACCCTTGGCGGTCGAGCAGGCCCAGTGCCCCACCTCGACGCCTTCGGGCACGTAGGAGCCGACGATGACCGCGTCCGCGTTCCTGACCGTGTCCTCGTAGGTGTCTTTCAGCTCTTCGAGGCTCTCGTAGAGGCTGAGCTTGCAGTAGTCGGGGTTCGGGAGGTCTCGGTTGGTGGCGTACCAGGGCACGTCTCGCTCGAGGAAGTGGATGTCGTGGCCCCTTTTCTTGAACTCTCTTAGGAGGCCGCGGAAGGTCGTGGCGTGGCCGTTGCCCCAGGAGGAACTGATCGAGAGGCCGAGGACGACCAGATTCACAGCGCGACCGCCTTGGATTGCAGGGTGCCGAGGACTTGTTCGAGGAGCTTGACGCGCTTCGTGTAAGTGTGGTCGTCGAGGGCACGCTGCAGTCCGGCTTCGCCGATCTGCCTCGCCCTTTCTGGCGTGAGGCTTTCCATTATCTGCTGGACCTCGTCGCCGCTCGCCGCCACCAGCAGCTCTTTGTCGGGCTCGAAGAACATGTCGATGCCCTCCCAAGTGTCGGTGATTAGGCAGGCGCCGGCACCGCAGGCTTCGAACACGCGCGTCGCGGGCGAGAAGCCGTACCGGGCCATGCTGTCGCGGCTGATGTTGAGGACCGCGAGGGGAGAGGTGTTGAAGGCGTTGTGGTCGGCGGTGAAGACGTGCCCGACGTAGTTCACGTTCGGGCTCATGTGCTTGGTCTCCCAACCGGAGCCGCCGAGGATGAAAGTCTTGTCCGGCATCTTGCTCGCGGGGTTGAGGAAGAACTCTTCCACGCGGGCCTCGCGGTCGGGGAGGCGGTTGCCGAGGAAGCCGAGGTGGCCTTCGAACTTGGGCTGCGGAGGAACGGGATGGTGGGTGTCGGGGTCGAAGGCGTTGTAGATCGGCACGCACTGCTTTGCGTCCAGCTCCAAGTAGGCGTCGATGACTGGCTGGCCTCCGCCGTAGGTGAAGATGGCGTCGTATCGGGGGATGAGCTCGCGGAAGGGGTCGTCGGAGTTGCTTTGGACGCGGTCGAGGGTTGCCGGGGCGTCCACGTCCCAGAAGGCGACGATGTTGCCTGGCTTCTTGAGCGCGACGACGGCTTCTTCGAGGAGCTCGTCGAACACGCCGACGCCGCTGGCCTTAACGATGAGGTCGGCCGACTTCGCTTCGTCTAAGCATCGGAGGACGCCGTCGTTGCCTTCCCCGGGATAGACGACGACCTTGGCCCACTCGGGATCCGGGATGTCCCGGTGCTGCTGGCGGCTGTAGGCGTCTGGCTCGTAGAACGTGACCTCGTGCCCTTGGTTGTGGAGGGCTCGGACGATGCCGCGGTAGTACGTAGCCGCGCCGTTCCAGTAGGCGGAGACGAGGGAGGATGCGAAAAAGGCGATTTTCATAGGGTTCTCTCAGCCCCCTTGAGGGTGTTGGGGGTGAACGAAGGCTTCTGCTTGGCGTGTACGCAGCGGTGGCTGGAGGACACCCCCCAACCCCCCTCGAGGGGGGCTGCTTGTTTGCTCACAGGAGGCTCCCTCCCATTTCGATCGGGACAGAGTTGGCGATCTCTAGCAGCTCTCGAAGACGGTGGGCGCAGGTGTGGCGGGCGAGGATGGTCTCTCGACCGTGTTGGGCTCGGTAGAGGGCGGCATCGGGGTCTTCGAGGATGCTCCGCATGGCGGCTTCCATCTGCGCGCCGCTGCCGACGGTCAAGTAGTCCTGCTCGCCGTTGAACAGGCCCTCGCGATCAGACCACGGAGCGCTGATCAGCGGAATGCCGCTCGCGAGCGCCTCGAAAACTCGGATTGTGGGGATTCCCGGTAGAGCCTCGGCATAGGGGCGGCGGGGCACGTGGACGGTCATACGGGCCTGGGCGAAGACCTGGGGCGCGTCGTAGTTCGGGAGGTAGCCACCGTAGTCAATGCCGGCTTGCTCCAGAGACTTCAAAGCGTGATCTGGGTAGCGAACGCCCCAGACTTTGGCCTTGAGGCCCATGCGCTGAACGGGATCCAGTAGGAACTCCTGCAGTTCCTTGGTGCGTTCCTCGTCGCCCCAGTTGCCGATCCAGACGAGGTCGTACTGCTTTGCGCCGTCGAGCGGCTTGAAGATGTATGGGTCGGCGGCCTCGTGCCAGGTCCACGCGCGCTTGGCCCAGCCGCGCTGGAGGTAGATGTCGCGAATCACCGAGCCAAAGGCGAGCACGCCATCGTAGTCGCTGAGGTCATATCGGCTCATCTCCTGCGGGGCGGTGACCGAGCGGTGGTGGGTGTCGTGGAAAAAGAGCCGATACCCTCCGGTCAGCCGCCGGTGCGTGCCGACGGCTTTCACCAGCTCAGGGTCGCTCCACTCGTGGACGAGGACCACATCGGCGCTGGTGAGCGCCTCATCCAGGTCGAGGCTGGGCAAGTGGTAGGGATGCGACGTGAGCTCCGGATAGGCTCCCTTGTAGCCGTTGAGGGCCTGAGGTCCCTGGTCTTTGATGAGGTTCGTCGCGCTCCAAGCGTCGCCGGGCTCATAGACGGAGGCATGGATGCCCTCGCGCGCCATCTCACTGACGAGGCCGCGGAGGAAGTGAGCGTTGCCGTGGTTCCAGTCGGAGACGAGGGAATGGGCGAAGAGGACGACTCTCATAGCAGAACACCTCTTTCGGCTGGCGCGCGGGCCTTCGTGCGGAGCTCGTCGTAGAGGCCCTGGTAGCGGCGGGCCATGAGCTTGGAGCTGTATTGCAGGGCTCTCGCGCGGGCGTGATCGGCCCAGACTTGGCGCTGTTCGGGATCGTCGCAGAGGTGTGCGAGGATGGCTTGGAGTTGGCTGGGCTCCTCGGGATCGACGAAGTGGGCCGCGCCCTCCCAGAGTTCGCGCAGGGTAGGAATGTCGCCGAGGACCAAGGCGCAGCCGGACAGCGCGGCTTCTAGAACTGAGAGGCCGAAGGGTTCGTATCGGGCAGGCAGAGCGTAGATCGATGCGCGCGCATACTCTTGACGCATCATCTCGGGCGAGAGCTTGCCCAGGGACTCGACGCCGGAGAGAAGCTTCTTGCTTTCGCCGGCGACGCGGACTTTCCACGGGAGCTCGAAGGCGACATCCGCAATCGCGAGACTTGCGACGCGGCGCTTGAGGGCATCGATTTCGTGCTTCATCAAGCCGCTCTCGGGTCAGTTCCGCGGTCGCTGGCCGATCCGCTGACGTCGCATGATGTGAACGTCACCGGCATGGTGAACGTGCTCGATGCGGCGCGTCGGGCCGGCGTTCGCCGGTTTATCTATGCGGCATCGAGCTCGACTTACGGCGACAGTACCGAGCTGCCCAAACGCGAAGAGAAGATCGGTGCTCCCCTATCGCCTTATGCGGCGACCAAGCTCGCCAATGAAATCTACGCCGTCGCCTATGCGAAATGTTACGGGTTTCTCGCGACCGGCCTCAGGTACTTCAACGTGTTCGGGCCGCGCCAGGACCCTGAGGGCGGTTATGCGGCGGTGATCCCTTGCTGGACTGCAGCAATGATCAAGCAGGAGCCCGTCACGATCAACGGTGACGGGAAGACAAGCCGCGACTTCTGCTACGTCGCGAACGCTGTCGAGGCGAACATCCGCGCCGCGCTCGCGCCGGATGACGCCCAAGGCCAGGTCTACAACGTCGCCGTGGGCGAGCGGACGACATTAATCGAACTCTTTCGACTGCTCCGGGATTCGCTTGCCGAGTATCAGATCCACTATGCGCATGAGCCGAGGTTCGCCGAATTCCGCGCAGGGGATGTTCGACATTCGTTGGCGGACATTTCAAAAGCCCGACGGCGGCTCGGATTTAATCCTACGCACAATATCGCGAAGGGAATCCGCGCCGCAGTGCCATGGTATCTCGAGTTCTTCGAGGATCAGTCGGTCGGACCGGCTCCGACCTGAGGCGTACTGCTCCACCTTTGTGTGCAAAATCGTACACGACTGACGGAAGGTTCTCATAGCACGCAGTCAACGCTCACGCCTCCGCCAATAGGAAAGCGGTTCAGCATAGACCGAGCTTAGCAGTCCAGTGTGGGTCAGCCAGTGTTCGCTTTCCACCAGAAGCTTGGGTTAGTGGCGCATCTGCTTTCGACCTATTGCAGACACTAGCTGCGATTACCTGTGGATCTTGCTTGCGATCACGTTGACGAGCTGCTGGGAGCCGTAGGGCTTCGGGAGGAACGTGCCTCGATCCGGCAGTTCAATGTCCGAGAGCGTTCGCTTCCCGGAGGTGATCACCAGCTCGATGTGCGGGTGCGTCCGATGAACACAGCGAGCAAGCTCGAGGCCGTCCATCCCACGCATGTTGATGTCCGTGAAGAGGGCGTCCACGTTGGCGTTCGTCGAGAGCACGGACAGCGCCTCAGCAGCGTCCGCCGCTTGGATCGACGTCCAGCCGGCATCCTCCAGCACTTCTGCAGCGATAAGCCGCACGAAAGCTTCGTCCTCCACGACGAGGACTGTCGGTCGGGTCCCCAGCGCCACGTCCGCAGTTCTAAACAGGAATGCCGGACGAGTCGCAATGAGGGAATCATCAGTTCCGACGAAGCGCCTGAGCGTCCCGGCTACGGCGTAAGTTGCAAGCGTGGAGCGCTGAAACGCAGCGTGTCCATTGCGAAGAAGCCTTGTCGCAGCCCCAGCTGACCTCGCCTGCCTATGTCAGCAATGGATCGGAAATCGCCCTTCGGCGCACCACGGAGCAGTGCCGACGAAATGGCCGTTTGGAGTCCGGTGCAACGGGTTCAAGGCGTCTCGATCTGCGACGGCTCGTTGTGAAACGTGCGGCTTGAAAACTATCTTTAGTTAACTAAAAATAAATACTGCGGCTGCGAGTCGGATCGAGCGGTTTGGATGCCGAGCAGCTGCGGGGAGAAAGTGAAATGCATCTGCTTCGGGCTCTCTTGGGAGCCGCTGCCTTAGTGGCGATCCCGTCCATCGCATCAGCAGCGACGCTGTTCGACCAAACGAATCTTCCAAATCAAACCAATACGTCGATCACTCAGACCTTCATTGCCGGAGCGGCCAGTACGACCCTGGCGTTGGCGGGTTATGACGTTCCGTCGTGGATCTACGCGGACAACATCGAACTGACGCTCTCTGGGAGCCTTTCGAATCTACTTGGCCAGACGTGGACATTTACGTCGGCAGCGTTCGGCAGCGACGCCCATACCGACGGAGTTGGCGCCTACGGGACCGACAATCTTGCGTTCGGCGGTACTGCCGCGGGCTATTACGACACGTTCTCGCAGACGGTGAATACAACCCCGGGCGATTCATACACGCTGAACTTCCTTCTTTCGAGTTACTCGGTCCCGAACGGATTCAAAGTGACCGCGAGCAATACGGTGAGCGGTGTTCCTGAGCCAGCCACCTGGGCCATGATGCTGCTCGGCTTCGGCGCAATCGGTTTTGCCATGCGTCGCAAGGCCAAGCAAAAACCGAACTCAACTCCCCAGTTCGCCTGAACCGATTACCGGCCCCGAAGGATGCCGCCGCGGTCTTCCACGGCGGCATCCGGTGTCTGCTGAGGTGAAGCCGGACAGCAGAACCGTGACTGCAGACGCCGCATGGCCGTTCATCTGCGCTGCCTTCCCTTTGGGACT
>Ga0207657_10007672_pt1 | contig 11037 bp, 10 predicted proteins | sample KBSC33metaG_FD_184316 | JGI IMG/M metagenome (GOLD analysis project Ga0207657, IMG submission 184316) | Corn rhizosphere microbial communities from Kellogg Biological Station, Michigan, USA - KBS C3-3 metaG (SPAdes) (version 2) | ecosystem: Host-associated > Plants > Roots > Rhizosphere > Soil ... | reverse complement strand
TCGCGCAGCGGCGAGGAACCGGTCGGAGAAGCTGTCGAACGGCTCGGCCGCGACTTGCTCGACCTCGATCCATCCCTCTTCTTCCCAACGGGCCAGCTGGCGCCGGGCGCTGTGGAATTCGCCGTCGGTCGTGAGGACGCGAAGGCGGTCGCCTTTCCGCGGCGCCGCGGTCACCAGGCGGATGAGAAAATCGTGCGTGTTCGACGAGAAGACGATCGAGTCCGGACTGACCGTGCCGAGCTCGCGCGTGACATGGGATTGGGCCTCGGGCCAGACCTCGTCCATCACCTTGTCCCACTTGCGGTCGGCGAGGCGGGCGGCGTCGTTCCAGGCCTGCATTTGCCCGTCGAAGCTCGCGTCGGGCCAGAGGTGGTGACTGTGCGCCGCGAAGTGCAGCCGCTCGGGATCGGCGTCGAGGCTCCGGCTGAATAGATGCTTGAAGGTCAAAGTGCGGTTCTCAGCGACCACAGCTCAGGGAAAATTCGCTTGTCGAGCGTGGAGCGGAGATAGCCTGCGCCTTCCGATCCGCCGGTGCCGCGCTTGTTGCCGATGATCCGCTCGACGGTCAGCACATGCTTGTGCCGCCAGCTAGCCAGCGCGTCGTCGATATCGACGAGCTTTTCGGCCAGCTCGTAAAGCTCGAACCAGCGGTCCGCCTCGCGATAGACCTGAAGCCACGCAGCAGCGAGCGTCTCGACCGACCGGTCGCCGACGTCGAAGCCGGCCCGCTCAAGCGCCGAGATTGCGGCATCGCGAAGGCTCGGCCGGTCGAGCGCCGTCTGAAGCGCCAGGCGCTCGGCGGAGCCTTCGGGATAATGCTGCAGATAGGCCGGGTCCTTGAGGCCGAGGCCAAACTCGATCTCGCGGAATTGCGCCGACTGGAATCCCGAGCTGGTCCCGAGGACGTGGCGGAATTTCATGTAGTCGACCGGAGTCAGCGTCGACAGCACGTCCCACGACAAGGTCATCACCGCCTGGATCCGGCTGATCCGCGCCATCGCCTTATAGGCTTCCGCGAACCGGTCGTCGGCGACGAGGGAGATGGCAAGCCGAAGCTCGTGAAGCATCTCCTTCATCCACAGCTCCTTGGTCTGGTGGATGACGATGAACAGCATCTCGTCGTGGAGGTCCGACAGCGGCTGCTGCGCGGAGAGGAGCTGGTCGAGCTTCAGATATTCGGCATAGGTCATGCCGGCGGGGGTCGCGGTCATGGGCGGGGCTTAAGCGAAACGGCCGCGGCTAGGAAGCGCGCGCGCTCGGCCCACTTACATAGGAGTGTTGCTCATCCCCGGCGCACCGACGGTGCCGATATTGCCGAACAATTCGTCGAAGAAGCTCTTGCGGCGGCCGAGCGTCGGCGTGCTGCGCTTCGACGGATCGAGGTTCATCACATATTCCTTGCCGGTCTCCTGAACCGAGGCGACGTTGCCGGCCTGATCGAAGCGGACGAGCATGATCGTTTGCTTCGTCACGCGCGGGTTGCGGAACGCGAGCTGGTTGGTGTCGCGCGACACATAATACCATTCGCCGGACGTGAACTGTCCCTTGAGGGTCGGCGTTCCGAGCAGCTTCGTGACCGAGGCCATATTGTCGACACCCGGCTGGATCGAGGTCGCGAGCTGCGGGTCGAGGACGGCGCCCTTGTGGACGCGGTTGCTTGCGCAGCCCGATGCGAGCAGCGCCGCGACAACCGCTGTTGAGATCCTGAGCAAGCCGAGCTTCATTGCGTCCTTGATTCCTTTCGTCGGCGCCTGCCCTTGCCTTGCACGGCGGCGCCGAGCCCTCAATATGCGGCCCACGCCAAAGCGCAAGACCGCGGCCATCGCGGCCCGCCTCAAGCCCAAGGGACCTATGCTGGACTTCCTGTTCCGGAGATTAACGGCCGATCCGAGACGGGGAGCGGCCTTGTTCGAGGCCGTGACCGGAATTGCGCGCGAGCCGCACTGGTATGTCGAGGGTCTCGTCCCCGATACGCTCGACGGGCGTTTCGCCGTCCTGTCGACGGTCACCGCGCTGGTTCTCGTACGGCTGGAAGCGGACGGCGAAACGGGAGATGCCGTGTCAGTCGCCCTGACCGAGCGGTTCATCGAGGCGATGGAGGCCGAGCATCGCGAACTTGGGCTCGGCGATCCGACGCTCGGCAAGACGGTGCGAAGGCTTGTCGGCTCGCTCGCGAGGCGGACCGAGCTGTGGAGAGGCGCGACGAACATCGAGACCGCGGCGCGCGAGTGCCTCTACAAAGACAAGGCGCCGGAGGATGCCCGCGAGCATTCGGCGCGTGCCCTGGAGCGCTTGCGGGCGACGCTCGAAAGCGCGCCGCTCGCGGACATCGCGCAAGGGAAGATCAAATGAACGACCGCTTTGCCCACCATCTCCGACTTGACCAGATCAGCGACGGGGAGCGGCTCGACCTCTCGGCCGACGAAGCGGAGCGGAGGGCGGTGGCGGACCGACTCGGGCTCGGAGCGCTGGACCGCCTCGACGCTCACGCGGTGCTGTCACGCACCGGCCAGGCCGTCCGCGCCGAGGGGAGGATCGTCGCGACGCTGGAGCAAAGCTGCGTCGTCACCGGCGAGCCCGTCGCTGCTCATGTCGACGAGCCGTTCGCCTTGCTCTTCGCACCCGAACCGCAGGAAACCGCGCCCGACGCCGAGTTCGAGCTCGGCGAGGGGGATTGCGACGTGGTATTCTACGACGGCGCGGCGATCGACCTCGGCGGCGCCATCGCCGACACGCTGGCGCTCAGTCTCGATCCCTATCCGCGGAGCGCCGGGGCCGAAGCGGCGCTAAAGGAAGCCGGCGTCCTCAGCGAAGAGCAGGCGAGCCCCTTCGCGGCGCTTGCAAAGCTGAAGAAGGATAGCGATCGCTCTTGATCGTCATGCCAGCGAAGGCTGGCATCCATGCCTCGATGGTTTTCGGCGTGAGTGGACACGGATTCCAGCCTTCGCTGGGGTGACGAGTTGCACTCGTCAGAAAGGAACATCGTCGTCGAGGTCGGTATCGAACGCCGCCGGCTGCGGGCGCGACTGCGGCCGGGACGGAGCGCCGCCGCCGAAATCGTCGTTGGATTCGTTGAACGAGCCACGGCCGCCGCCCGAGCCCTCACGGCTGTCGAGGAGAACCATCGCGCTATTGAAATTCCGCAGGACGACATCGGTGGTGTAGCGGTCGTTGCCCGACTGGTCCTGCCACTTGCGCGTTTCGAGCTGGCCTTCGAGGTACACCTTCGAGCCCTTGCGCAGGTAACTCTTGGCAACGCGCGCGAGTCCTTCGGAGAAGATCGAGACATTGTGCCATTCGGTCTTTTCCTTGCGCTCGCCGGAGTTGCGGTCCTTCCAGCTTTCGGAGGTCGCGACGCTGAAGCTGACCACTTCGCCACCGTTCTGGAACGAGCGCGACTCGGGGTCCTTGCCGAGGTTCCCAACGAGAATGACCTTGTTCACGCTGCCCGCCATCACATGCTCTCCTCTTCGTAACGGGGGCGATAATGCAGCCGCGAAGCCTGCGCCAGTCCTATGCCGGCGCCAATCGCCGCGCCGTGCGCCGGTTCCAGGCGAAGCCAATGAGAAGCGCCAGCAAAGTCGCCGCTTGGATGATGACGCCCTGAAGAGTCGGGAATAGTCCCAACATCGAGACTCGCGGGAATCCCGCGAGCGGATGACCGGCGAGGAGTCCGGATTCCTGCAAGGCCGCCACGCCCTTGCCGGCGAGGACCACCGCGAGGACTGCAACCAGGGCCGAGCTGTAGCTGAAGAATTTCGCGATCGGCAGCTTCCGGCTGTAGCGCAGCATCGCGACCGCGATTGCGCCGAGCACGGCGAGTCCGGCGAGGCCGCCGGCGACGAGGCTGCCGACATTGCCTTCGGCGGCCATGGCCGTGAAGAACAGGATGGTCTCGAACACTTCGCGATAGACGGCGACGAATGCGAGAATGAACAGGAACCAGCCCGAATCGCGCGCGATGGCCTTGTGGAGCTTTTCGCGGATGTACCGCTGCCACTGGCCGGCCTGCGCCTTGCCGTGCATCCAGATGCCCACGAACAGAAGGACGGCCGCGGCGAAGAGCGAGCCGAAGCCCTCGGTGAGTTCGCGGCTGGCGCCGCTGATTCCGATCAGGCTGGTCGCGACCCACCAGGTGAGCGCGCCGGCGGCAAGCGCGCTGGTCCAGCCATAGTGAACCGGCCTCGTCAGCTCGGGCCGGTCGGCCTTGCCGAGGAACGCCAGCATCGCGACCACGATCAGGAGCGCTTCGAGGCCTTCGCGCACGAGGATCGTGAAGGCGCCGAGGAAGGCCGAGGCGCTACTCGCCTGATCCGGCGACAGTGCGGACTGCGCCTCGTCGAACAGCGACTCGAGCGAGGCGACTTGAGCGGCGACCTCCGATGGATCGCGATTGGCCGCGATGCTCGCGCGCAGCTCGCCCATCTTCGCCTCGACGTCAGCAAGAAGCCGCGGACTGCGCGCGCCAAGGATCGGCTCGACCGGCTCGAACCCGTCGAGATAGGCGGCAAGTGCGAGACGCTTGGCCTCGTCGCGGTTCCCGGCGCGGTAGGCGGCCACGCTTTCATTGAGCCGCTCGCGTGCGAGGTCGAGGCTCGACCCCTTCGCGCCGACAGCCGCGGGGTCCGACCTCAGATAGGCGATGACCGCACCGGCCTTCTCCGCCCCGATCTTCCCGGCGAGCTGGCTCTCGGACATCGAACTCAACGCATTGAGGTCGGGGATCGCCGAGCGAACCGCCGCGTCGGACTGCCAGATGCTCTTGCCCTGGCGCGCGAGGTCGTCGGGATAAGCGAAGCGGCTCGCCTGGTAGGCAAGCGCCCATTTGTCGGCATCGGGCAGTTGCGCGAAGCTCTGCATCGCGGTGCCTTCGAGGCCCTGGTTGATGACCTGATAAAGCGCGAACGGGCTTCGGTCCTTCGCCCGGCTGCGGTCGGAGAACGCGATCGGCGGCGGGTCGAGCTGCCGCGCCATCGCGGTTTGCGCATCGCCTTTCGCGCCATGGCAGCTCGCGCAGGTTTCCTGGAACAGGCGAGCCCCGCGCCCGAGGTCGGGCGCCTGCTTGGGCCCGAGCGGCACAGGATAAGCGGCAAGGAGGTGCGCGCCGAGCGAGCGGGCAGCGGTCGCGACCTGCTCGGAAGGCGCTTTCCGTTCGACCAGCGAATCGAAGGCCCGCGCTTCGGCTTCGAGGCTCGATTTCGCCGACGTCGGCGGTAACGCCGCAACACCTTCGAGGACCGACCCCGAGAATTCGCGCATCTCGGCATATTCCGAGGTGCTGATCACCTTTCCGCCGCGAACGGCGCCGGCGTAATCGACGGCGACATAGTCGAGCAGCCGCCAGGTGGTCTGGACGTCGGAGGGCGCCGCGGCGGCGGGAGCCGCGAGCGTAAAAAAGACCAGAGCGAAACCCAGACAGGCGAGGAGCCGGCGCAACATGGAGCTGGACTAACCTTGGTGCGAATGATTATCAATAGCTGCGTGTCGTCATCGCGACGGCGGCGCCTCATCATCCATCAGCTTGCGGGTCAGATAGACCATCTCCAGCGCCGCGGTGTGCGCGACCTGCCTCAAGTTCGCGCCCGCCGCGTGGCCGCCCTCGGTATTCTCGTAGTAGAAGAAAGGCAGGCCATATTCCTCCATCCGCGCCGCGAACTTGCGGGCATGCTGCGGACCGACGCGGTCGTCCTTGGTGGTGGTGAAGATGAAGGGCTCGGGGTAGCGGGCGCCCTTCCTGAGGTTCTGGTACGGCGAGGTCTTCTCCCAGAACGCTCGAATCGCCGGGTCCTTGTCGACGCTCCCATATTCGCCTTCCCACGACGCGCCGGCCGCGATCTTCGAAATCCGGATCATGTCGAGGAGCGGCACTTCGATCAGCGCGGCGTTCCACAGCTCGGGATGCTGGACGAATTCCGCGCCCGTCAGCAGGCCACCGTTCGACCCACCCTGCATTCCGAGGCGGCGCGGGCTCGTGACCTTGCTCGCGATCAAATCCTTCGCGACCGCGGCGAAATCGTCGAACACCAGCTGGCGGTTCACGCCGAGCCCGGCCTCGTGCCACTTGGGCCCGAACTCGCCGCCCCCGCGAATGTTGGCGAGGACATAGACCCCGCCTTTCTCCAGCCACAGCTTGCCCTTGGTCGCCGAGTAATTGGGCGTCTGCGCGCTCTGGAACCCGCCATAGGCGTACATCAGGGTTGGGTTGTTGCCGTCGAGCTTCATGTCGCGGCGGTGGACGATGAAATAGGGAATCTTCGTCCCGTCGCTCGATGTCGCCTCGCGCTGGTCGACAGTGAGGCCCGACGCGTCGAACTTCGCCGGCTGCGCCATGATTTCGTGCGCCGCCCCCTTCGCGGCGTCAGCAAGGTAGAGCGACGGCGGAGTCAGAAAGTTCGTCACTCCGATCATCGCCTCGTCGTCGGTGTCGCTCGCCGCGCTCACGAACAGGGTCGAATTGTCGGGCAGGTCCATCGCCTTGTGGGTCCACTTGCCGTTGGCGGCAGGCGTGAACAGCAAGGTGCGGCCGCGGACATTGTCGAGCGTCGACACCAAGAGGACGTTCTTCGTTGAACCGACGCCCTGGAGCGACTCGCGCGGGCCGGGCTCGTAGACCAGCGTCGGCTTCGGATGCGCCGGGTCGGCTTTCAATTGGGCAAGGTCGAGCGAGACCAGCGATCCGGCCGCGAAATGCTTGTCCGGGCTTCCCGCCGGGGTCCAATCTTCGTCGAGCGAGGCGATCACGCGCCCGCCGACCATGTCGACGAGGCTGTTCTTTTCAGGAATGGCGACCTGCCGAAGGCCCTTCGGAGTCAGCAGATAGGTTTCCGAGCGGAACGTATCGATCGTCCGCACGACGACCGGCAAGGTGCGATTCTGGCCGTCGCGAAGCACGTAGCTGTTGACGCCGTAGCCGCCGTCGTCGGGCTTGCCGCGGAAGACTTCGACCGCCGCGCTCAAGGGCTGGCCGCGCTTCAGGCGCTTCAGGATGTAGGGATAACCGGTGCGGCCGAGCTCGCCCTTGTGCCATTCGCGGGCGACGAGCAGCGTGTTCTCGTCGAGCCAGGTCGCGTCCTGCTTGCCCTTGGGGAGCTTGAACCCGCCGGCGACGAACTTCGCGCTCGGAAGGTCGAACTCGCGGATCGTGACTGCGTCCTCGCCGCCGTCGGACAGGCTAACGAGGCAGCGCCGCTCGGCCGGTCGCGCGCAGCTCATTCCCTTGAACACCCAGTTCGCCTTCTCCGCTTTCGCGAGTGCGTCCACATTGAGGACGGTCGTCCATTCAGGCTTGCCGGATTCGTAAGAGGCGCGTGTGGTCCGGCGCAGGATTCCGCGCACGTGGTCGGCGTCCTGCCAGAAATTATAGACCTGGTTGCCGCGGAAGCTGCCGTAGGGAATGCGGTCGTTGGCCTGCGCGATCTCCAGCGCCTCGTCATAATATTGCCGATAGCGCGGGTCCGCCTCGAGCACTGCCTGGGTCATCGCATTGTGGCTGTTGACCCAGTCCATCGATCGCTGGCCGGACACGTCTTCGAGCCAGATGTACGGATCGTCGGGCGTGGTGCTCTGCTGAGCATTGGCCGCAGCCGAGCCGATCGTCATGAAAAGAAGTCCGAGAAACGCTGTACGCACAGTCCCCTCCGCACAAGAATCGGGCGGAGGTTCAAGTGCACGGGCGGCTTGTCAAGCGCCGGTCAACGAGGGGGATAGCGCAATCGACCGAGGAAACGCGAAAGGCTGAGCCGCTCGCCCGACGAGCCGCGCCATTCGGCCTTCAGCTTCTCGAACTTCATCACGTCGTCGATCCGCCGGTCGAGGAAAGCGGCGGTGTCCGCCCAGCCCTCGCTCTGGTCGTCGAGCCAGGCGAGCAGGGTCGAGCCATAGACCGCGCCAAGCGTCATGCGCTTGGTGTAATGGTTGAAGTCGGTGCTGGTGTCGCCGGCGATCCGCCACAGGAGATCCGCGGTGCGCCAGGAGATTCGAAGCGCGAGGGGCAAATTCTGCGGCATGGCGAGGATCGCGAGCGCACGCCGAACCGCCTCGCGCGCCGGGCCCATGATTTCGAGACGCCGCCAAACCAGCGCGCGGATCTTCTCGCGAATTTTCATCGCGGCGAGCTGATTGGCCGTGAACGAGGCTTCGAGCTCGCGGTCGACCTGCCGGATGTACGTGTCGATCATGGCCGCCTGGCTTTTCGGCATGGCGAGCCGCGCCTGCACCGGATCGACCCCGAGCTGCCGGGCAGCCGACTCTACCGCCGCCTCAGTCCAGCCATCGAACACGGCATTCTCGCCGACCGCTAGCGCCAATTGCCGGCGAAGCTTCTCAAGGGGACTCGGGTCGGTCACGGCGCTCAACTGGGCGGCTCCTCAGCTGCGCGCAAGCCCCGATCCGGAAGGCGGACGACGATGAGCGCAAGAGCGATCGCGAGCGCGCCGATGAAATCGCTCGTCGACAGCGTTTCGCCATAAGCGAGCCAGCCGATCGTCGCGGAAATGGCGGGCTGGGTCAAAAGGGCGAGGCCGACGACCAGCGGCGGCAGAGTGCCGATCGAATAGACGAGGAGACCCTGTCCCAGCACCTGGCTCGATAACGCGAAGATAAGCAGCGGAGTCCAGTCGTGCGGCCAGATCGTTTCGCCGAGCCCGGCGCTGATGACGAGCAGGATCGGCACCGAGAAAGCGGTCGCGAGAATGAGGAGGGGTAGCGGCTTGAGCTCGGTCCGCCCTCGTTCGACGAAGATCAAATAGCCGCCGTAGAACAGCCCGGCCACCAGGGTGAGGAGGTCGCCGGCGAAATTGTTCGGGCTGAGTTCGTAGCTCCCGCTCATCAGCAGCGCCGCGCCGCCGATCGCCATGATCAGCGCGAGGCTCTGCTTCAGCGATGGCGCCCGGCGGGCAAGCACCAGACCGTAGATCGCAAAGACGAAACTGCCCGAGTTGCCGAACATGGTCGCGTTGGCGAGCTTGGTCATCAGGATGCCGGCGTTCCACGCTGCAAGATCGAGCGAGTAGAAGATCGCCGCGGCGGCGATGATCACGACGAGTGTCCGCCGCGGCCAGTGCGCCGGCTGGCCTGCCAGGTGCCCGACAACCAGCAGGAAGGGAAGAGCGAGGGCGAGGCGCCAGAATCCTGCAGCAACCGGACCGACGTCGGCGAGCCGAACCAGCCACGGCCCGAACGCAAGCGCGACGTTGCCGAGGATCAGCGCCGGAAAAGCGAGCCGGTGGGGAGGGGAAGCGGGGCGGGTCAGATACTCTCCGTCACCCCGGCCTTGAGCCGGAGCCTGCCTGTTTTCGACCTCCGCACAAGAAGAAGGCGGGTGCCGGGTCAAGCCCGGCCTGACGAATGTTCAGGGCGCGTACTGCTCGCGAAGGTCGAACAATGCGAGCGCCGCTTTGGCGGCCCCGCCACCCTTGTCGAGCTGGCCGGGGTCGCAGCGGGCTATGGCCTGCGCCTCGTCCTCGACGGTGAGGATGCCGTTGCCGACCGCATAGCCCTGGAGCGTCAGATCCATGATTCCGCGCGCACTTTCGTTCGAGACCACTTCGAAATGATACGTCTCGCCGCGGATCACGACCCCGAGGGCGACGAAGGCGCAGAAGCGACCGCTTCGCGCGGCGAGCGCGATCGCGCCGGGAAGCTCGAGCGCGCCGGGCACGGTCATCGTCTCGTGCTTGTGGCCAGCCGCCTCGACCGCGCGCCGGGCGCCATCGAGAAGCATGTCGTTGAGGTGCGGATAGAATCGGGCCTCGACCAGCAGGATCGTCGACATAGCTAGCCCTCCACCGGGATCGGCCGTTCCTCGACGATCGCCAGCCCGTAGCCGGAGAGGCCAATCGGCGAGTGGCGCGAGTTCGACAGCAGGATCATGTCGTGGATGCCAAGCGCGGCGAGGATCTGCGCGCCGGTGCCGTAGCCGCGCACCGCGTCGCCGAGCTCCGCAGGCTTGCCCGAGCGCTGATCGATCGAGCGCGACAGCGAGCCCGGCGCGGCGGCGTGGAGCGTGACGACGACGCCCGAGCCCTCCTCCTCGATCATCCGCATCGCCCCGTGGAGCAAGCCTGATTTCGGGCCTTTCTCGCCCACGACGTCGGCGAAGAGGTCTAAGCTGTGCATTCGAACCAAAACGGGCTCCGAGGGATCGGGCGCGCCGTAGATGAGCGCGAGCTGCTCTTCGCCACTCGACTTGTCGCGAAAGACGTGGGCCTGCCATTGCCGGCCGCTGTCGGCCGTGAACGGACAGGTCGCGACCCGTTCGACGAGGTGATCCTTCTTGAGGCGGTAGGCGATGAGGTCGCGGATCGTCCCGATCTTGAGGCCGTGCGTCCGCGCGAAATCCATGAGGTCGTCGAGGCGGGCCATGGTCCCGTCCTCGCGCAGGATCTCGCAAATGACTCCCGACGGGTTGAGCCCGGCGAGGCGCGAGACGTCGACCGCCGCTTCGGTATGGCCGGCGCGGACCAGCACGCCGCCGGGCCTGGCGACGAGCGGGAAAACATGGCCGGGCGAGACGATCTCGTCGGGGCCGTTCGAGGAATCGATGGCGACGGCGATGGTGCGAGCGCGGTCGGCGGCGCTGATTCCGGTCGTGATTCCCTCGCGCGCCTCGATCGAGACGGTGAAGGCGGTTTCCATCCGGCTCCGATTGGTGCGAGTCATCGGCTCGAGGCCAAGCTGCTCGGCGCGCTCCTTGGTCAGTGCGAGGCAGACGAGTCCGCGCCCGTGACGGACCATGAAATTGATCGAATCGGGAGTCGCCATCTGCGCGGGGATGACGAGATCGCCCTCATTTTCGCGGTCGTCGTCGTCGACGAGGATGAACATCCGCCCGTTGCGCGCCTCGTTGATGATCGTCTCGGGACCGACCAGCACCTCCGTCGTGCCGCGCTGGATCAGCTTTTCGAGGCGGACCAGCGTATCCGCGGTCGGGTTCCAGTCGGGCTGGCCTAGCTTGCGGAGCGAGTTGGGGTGAAGCCCCGCGGCGCGGGCGAGGCCGGCTCGGCTAACCTCGCCGGTGGAGACGATCGCCTCGAGCTG
>Ga0207657_10007666_pt1 | contig 11043 bp, 9 predicted proteins | sample KBSC33metaG_FD_184316 | JGI IMG/M metagenome (GOLD analysis project Ga0207657, IMG submission 184316) | Corn rhizosphere microbial communities from Kellogg Biological Station, Michigan, USA - KBS C3-3 metaG (SPAdes) (version 2) | ecosystem: Host-associated > Plants > Roots > Rhizosphere > Soil ... | reverse complement strand
TCCTTGAACTGCACCATGCCGCTGTTGGTCAACAACATCGTCGGGTCGTTGCCCGGCACGAGCGGGCTGGAGCGGACGATCGTGTGGCCTTTGGACTCAAAGAACTTGAGAAACTTTTCGCGAATTTCGGTGGATTTCATGTCGTAGGGGCGGATTTAGGCAGCTTGCTATATAAAGAAAAACGATTATAGCGTAGGTGTCGGCGGTAAATCGTATCCGCCAAAGGCGACATTACAAAAACTGCAACGCTGATTCAGCGCAGCAGCGCCAGCACCGCACGCGGCTCCCCGTTGGCCTGGCTCAGCATGGCCGATGCCGCCTCCTGCAGGATCTGGGCGCGCGTCAGCCGGACCGCGGCCCCCGCATACTCGACGTCCTCGATGCGGCTGCGCGCCGCGTCCAGGTTCACCGACGCCGTCTGGTTGGTGTTGGCCGCCATGTCCATGCGGTTGCTGTAGGCACCCACCTGCACGCGCTGCGCGGTGACGGACGCGAGCGCGTCGTCGATGCGCATCAGCGCCACCGTGGGGTTGTGCATGTCCAGGTCCGCGAGGCCCAGCGCGCTCGCGTTCATGGCCCCGAACTCCATGTCGACGAGGTCGCCGGCGCCCGCCCCGACCTGGATCTGCACCCGACGCTTGGGTGGCTCCGCGGCGCCGATGTCCGGATACGCGACCTTGAAGTTGCGCAGCGGTTGGGCCGGCGTACCGGAGCCGGACGGGGGAACGACGCCCCGCGCGTCGCGCGACGGGCCGCCGTCCACGTCGAGGCCGCCGATCGCGCCCGTGTCGGCGTTCGTCAGGTTCATGTTCCCGATGAAGCTGGCGCCATCGGCCGCGAAATCCGCCATGAAATCGGCGGTATCCTGGTACTTCCCGCCCGTGACGGCGTTCAGCGCCGTATCCAGATTCGCGGCCTGGTGGGCATGCAGGTAAGTCATCAGGCCCTTCATGCCGCCGTCGACGCCCATTGCCTTCAGCCGGCTGTGCAGGTAGCGCGACGCGACGTAGCCGCCTTCGTAGCTGAAGCCGCCGCCCGTGATCGTGTCGACGATGCCCTGCGCCGTCTGGCCGCCCGCGAGCGCACCGGCCACGCGCTCGTCCGCGCCATGGATCAGCTCGGCAGTGCCTTCGATGAACCATTGGGGGAAACTGAAACTGGTCGAACGCAGCATGATCGCGTGCACCATCTCGTGCGCGATGACGCGGTCGTCGAAGACGGGTCCGGCACCGCCGTCCGGCGTGCTGATATTGCTGAAATCGGCCATATCGACGTTCAGCGTGATGTCGCTGCCGGGCGCCGTCGACCCCGTGACGGACGCGAGCACGCCGCTCTGGCCGTCCGTCGTATTGAGGTTGATCTTCAAGGTCACGCCGTCGCCCTGCAGGCCGTAGTACTGCTGGACCATGTCTTCGGCGGAACTGAGCCAGCCGGCCCTGAGACTGTCCAGCACGGCACGCTTTTTCTCGTCCACGTTGCCGTTCGCGGACGCCTGCGAAAAGATGGCCTGGTGGTTGAACGAAGCGCCATTGCCCGTCAACGTGATCTGGGACAGGATCTGGTTCGCTTCCGCCTGCAGCGTATCGCGGTCGCTGGCCGTGTACGACCCGTTGCCGGACGCCACCGCCAATTCGCGCAGGCGCTGCAGGCCGTCGTTGATGTTCGACAGCGCGCTGTCCGCCACCTGCAGCATCGACGTCGTGTCGGTGATGCTGCGCATGGCCTCGCGCATGCCCGTCACCTGCGACTTCATGCGGCTTGTGATGGCTTGGCCGGCCGGATCGTCGGCGGCGCTCGTGATGCCGACGCCCGAACTGAGGCGCGAGACGAGGCGCGTCACCTCGTTCGTGTGCTCCGCCAGCTTGCGCTGGGCGTTCAGGGACAGGAAATTATTGTTGATCGACAGTGACATAAGGGCCGTAACCGGGAGCCGAATGTCATTAACGACAACACCTTACAATTCTTGAGCTCGGAATTTTGTTTTTTAGCAAAAGTCAGGCGGGATGAGGTCGATCCGGTCCGTGCACAACCCGTCCACGCCCCAGCCGAACAACTCGCGCGCACGGCCCGGCAGGTTGACGGTGTAGCAGAACAGGCCGAAGCCGGCGGCTTTCACCTGCGCAGCCGCGGCCGCGGTCAGCCGCTTGTGATCCGTGTGGATGGCAACCGCGTCCAGCGCCCGCGCGCGACGCTCCCAGTCCGGTGGAATCGACGACGTCAGCCAGGCACGTGGCACGGCCGGCGCGGCATCCCTGGCCGCCTGCAGCGCCGCTTCGCTGAACGAGGACAGCAACGGCACGCGCTCGACCCTGCCCGCGCCGATCTCGTCGGCGAACAGTGCCGCCGCCAGCCGCGCGACGACGGTCCCCGTCTGCGCGTCGTGGCCGGGCACGGGCTTGATCTCGATGTTCATCCACACGCCATGCGCCTTGCAGTACTGCGCGAATTCGACGAACAGCGGTACCGGCTCGCCCGCGTAGCCGGGCCCGAACCAGGAACCGGCGTCGCGCGCGGCGAGGTCGAGCGCATCGATGTCCGCCACCGATCCGCGCCCGGCCACCGTGCGGCCCAGTGTCGGGTCGTGCAGGACGACGGGCACGCCGTCGCGCGCCAGCATGACGTCGAATTCGATGGCGCGGAATCCCGCTTCCATGCCGCGCCGCACGCCGGCCAGCGTGTTTTCCGGCGCCAGCGTGCCGCCGCCGCGGTGCGCCAGGATCCTGGGATAAGGCCACATGGTGTCTCCTCGTGAAAGTGATCAGGCAGGCGCCAGCACATGGGCCAGCCAGCAGAGGCCGGCGAGGTTGACGCCGACCGTGAGCCAGAACCAGTGCCGGAACGGCCTCTTGACGGTCTTGTGGCGCAGCCATTGTTGCGCCAGCAAAGCGCCCGGCCAGCCGCCCGCGAGCCCCAGCAGCAGCAAGTGGCGTTCGGGCGTGCGCCGGTCTCCGCGCCGCGCGGCCGCCTTGTCGAGCGCGTACAGCGCGAAACAAACGACGCTGGCCAGCGCGTACGCGCACCCCACGGCAGACGGCAGGCCCAGCGCCAGCGCGGCATAGGCATAGAGGGCAAGGAACAGCAGCAAAGGCAGGTAGACCATGACGCCAGCTTACGCGCCGGCGCGGGGAGTGTCCACTTGGCAAGCCTCGGCTGCCGTGCCCGGCCGCATGTTGTATTTTCGCCGGCTGCGCGACAAATCCATTGTGCGCCGCAACGGTCATCTCTACCATAATAATTACCGCAGCGCAACAACAATGTACAGTAAGCAATACTATGCTGCGTTGATCCCGCCTGCGGAAACGAGACCGTCGGGAAGGAAGTCACCATGTTCATCAAAGCCAGTATCTGCCGGGGCGCCGTCGCGCTGCTGGCAGTCGTCGCGATCATGCCCGCCCGGGCGGACATCGCGATCATCGTCAATCCCAATAATCCGGTCGCCCATATGCCGAACAGCCAGGTCGCGCAATTCTTCGTCGGTGGATCGACAGGCATGACGCCGGTCGAATACACGGACGGTACGCCGATCCGCAACGATTTCTGCAAGAAAGTGCTGGAGAGAACCCCGGCCCAAGTCAGGGCCATGTGGTCGCGCATCATCTTTTCTTCAGGGGGTAAGGCCCCGCAGGAAATGAAGTCGGCCGCCGACGTCAAGAAAATCGTAAGCCAGACGCCGAACGCCATCGGTTACATCGACAAATCGGAAGTCGATGACAGCGTCAAAGTGGTCGACGTAGTCCAGTGACCGTCATCGAGGAGAATGTCATGAAAAAAACCCTGATCGCGCTTGCGCTCATGCCCGCACTGGCACAGGCCATCGACCTGGATGCGAGCGGTTCGCTGAAGCTGACCGGCTTCTACAACATCACGGCCGCCAAGGTATTGAGCGGCTCCGCGCAAGACAGTTCCGCGCCGTGGACTTACCAGCAGTGGAATTGCCCGTGCAGCATGCAGGGCTGGGAATACGCCAGCGTGTACGAGAAATCGAAAGGCTGGCAGGTCGACCGCGAAAGCCTGCTCGGCGTGCAGCTGCGCAAGGACTTCACGCCCACCTTGTCCGGCACCGTGCAACTGGTCGCCCGCGCGTACAACCCGAACGCCGGCTCGCGTCCGACCGTCGACTGGGCCTACGTCACGTGGAAGCCCGCGCAGGATTCGGCCTGGACCTTCCAGGGCGGTCGCCAGCGCATCCCCTTGTACTACTACAGCGACTACCTGTACATCGGCTACGCGTATCCGTGGGTGCGCCCGGCGCCGGACGTGTACGGCTGGCCGATCTATGCGTACGACGGCGTCAACGCCACATACCGTACCCAGCTGGGCCAGAGCGACTGGGCCATGACGGCGCATGCGTGGACGGGCGGCTTCACGCAAAAGAACGACGCGTACGACACCCGCATCTACTACACGACGCCGACGAATGAGTCGTGGAAGAAGATTCTCGGCAGCTATGTCGCTCTGAACAATGGCATCGTCGACGTCCGCGTCATGATGATGCGCCACAACGACTCCGTGTGGCAGGACCAGGGCGGCGTGCGCACCGACATCTATTCGGACCAGCCCACGCGCATCATGGGCCTGTCCGCCAACCTCGACTACAAGAACTGGCTCGTGAAGAGCGAGCTGGACCGCTTCGAGCAGGTCGATGCCGGCAAGGGCATCAACAACGTGTACAAGTACGCGCTGCTCGGTGTCGGCCACAGCTTCGGCGACTGGACCCCGATGTACACGTTCTCCCGCTACCGCACGGTGGCCGAACCGATCGAGGGCCGCAACACGCAATACGTGTCGCTGCGCTGGGACTTCAGGAAGGACATGGCGTTGAAGGCACAGTACGACGTGTCGCAAGACCATTCGCACTACGCCTACAAGTTCTTCGGCGACTCCAAGCTGATGTCCGTCTCGCTGCAGGGCGTATTCTGATCCTGCCCGTCCGGCCCGCCGCGCTGCGGGCCGGACGCTTCTCCCGCGGCGCAACGCCGCCCTCCCCCCGTTTTCCCGGTCCGTTAGTGAACGTACGGAGCAATGCCGTGCGAAGGCCTACGCTTGCCCTTCTACGTCTCGACGCGGGAGAACATCATGAGTTTCAATCTGGGCAATCTAGGCAATCTGGGCAACGTGTTGCAGCAATACCTGGGCGGAGCGAATCCGAACGTCGACGCGGCGCAGGCCGAGAACGATTTCGACCAGGTCGCACAGACCGTGCCGCGCGCCACCGTCGCGCAAGGCGTCACGCAGGCGCTGCGCTCGGAGCAGACGCCGCCGTTCGCGCAGATGGTCAGCCATCTGTTCAGCAACAGCAATCCCGACCAGCGCGCCGGCATGCTGAACCAGTTGCTGGCCAATATCGGCCCGTCCGTGCTGTCGTCCGTGGCGGGCGGCGCGCTCGGCAACCTGATGGGCGCCGAGCAGGCCCGCGTGACGCCCGAGCAGGCGAACCAGGTGTCGCCGGACCAGGTGCAGGAACTGGCCGCCAAGGCCGAGCAGCAGAACCCCGGCGTCGTCGAACGCATGGGCGACTTCTATGCCGAGCATCCGACCCTGGTGAAAGCCATCGGCGGCGCCGCGCTGGCAATCGCGCTGGGCCACATGGCGCAAGGCATGCAGCGCCATTGAGCGCTTCCGTCAATCACCGAAAGGAATCGACATGGGTATCCTGAGCAATATCTTCCACAAGATCTTCCCGTCCTCGCAAGGGGCCGCGCAAAACAGCAGCCAGGCCGCCCCGGGCGCCCAGCAACGGGCGCCGCAGCCGGCGCCGGCGCCCGCTTCACAGCCCGCCTCGCAGCCCGCCGCGCAGCAACCGCAAGCCGCGCCCGCTGTCGCGCCGATGCAGCAGGTCGACGTGGAAGCCGTCCTGAACGGCATGCAGCAGCAATCCGGCCAACAACTGAACTGGCGCACGTCGATCGTCGATCTGCTGAAGCTGCTCGGCCTCGATTCCAGCCTGCAGGCGCGCAAGGAACTGGCCGCCGAGCTGCACTACACGGGCGATACGAACGACTCGGCCAGCATGAACATCTGGCTGCATCGCCAAGTGATGAACAAGCTGGCCGAGAACGGCGGCAAAGTGCCGGCGGACCTGAAGGACTAGATCGACAACGACAGCGCCCTCCCCACGCGGCCGGATCGACACCGTGCCGGCCGCGCTCCGCCACCGTCCTGCCCGCCCCTCCCATCCTGCCGCCGGGTCTTTCCAACGCCATCGCCGTCCCATCATGTCCCGACCGATCGATGGTGACCGCTTCACGTCGCCCCTGCTCCAGCTCCGATGAATGCGCCGCCGGCGTCCTTGGCGCGTCGCGAAATTTCCTACCCGCGCTGATGGTTTTCGTTGTAGCGGTGCCGCGACGACGCTTGCACAATGGGCCCATCAGGCAACGATACATTTCGATAGATTTTGTGCCACAAGATATCGTCAGCAAAGGAGACATGGCGATGGAAAATAATAAAGGACGCGCCACCGCGTCCAGTCCAGCTGGGCGGCACGCAGACCGTCGGCTTCTCGCGGCCGTTCAATCGGTGCGCGCTCATTCTCATCGTCGGCTATGGCAATTGCCACAGCCGCCATCGTGGTCGCTACCTGTACCGTCCTGATCTGACCGGACGGTTTCCAGTGCAGATACGGGCCCGACAGGGCCGAGCCTAACCGGGCGTGACGTCGGTCACGCGGTCCGGAAGACGTTGCGCACGCAGCGTCCGAGGCTGCGTCGGCGCCTCTTCGGACCGATCCTCCCGTGGCGCGCCGTGCACCACGGGTTCGGCGACGAGCGCGATACCTCGCCCCCTATGGCCTGCACGCCCATTCCGTGAAAAAGCAATGCCCGAGCCACGCGCGCTGCGGTGGTGACGGGTACGTGCGCGCTCACCGTGACATTGAGCTGCCGCAAACCTGCGCGCAGCGGAAGCACGAACGACGACATTCCAGCGACTTCAACGACAGCCGGCCGTTGAAGCCGCGCCCCCGAACGAATACCGGTGGCGTGACGAGCCCGGCCTGATTACACCTCCAACGGAGTAACATGAACATCAAGAAAAGCATGGTGCTGTCCATGGCGGCACTGAGCGCGCCGATATGGGCGCAGACGTGCCAGCCCAGTGCTGTCACCCCGTACCTCAACATCAACGGAACGACGGCGTGGACGACGCAGTCCTCGGCCTCGCTGAACACGGGGACGATCGTCGTGATGGGGCCGCAGCCGTTCAGCGGCACCTGGTCGTGGAGCGGCTGCGGCACGTCGGGTTCGTCCCGCGAGCAGACCATCAAGCTGACGAACGGCGGCACCAGCAAGACGACCTGCACGGCCACCGCCACGTACACCAACAGCTGCGGCGCGAAGACCACCCAGCAGTACAACTTCACGATCTGGCCCGCACCGGCCTCCAACGAAGGAAAGTTCCTCATGGTCGACCAGTTCGGCTACCTGACGAACGCGAAGAAAATTGCGGTGCTGCGCACGCCCAAGGTCGGCTACGATGCGAGCGGCCCGAGCTTCTGGCCCCAGCAGCTCAGCGTGGTGAACGCGGACACGGGGGCGACCGTGTACAGCTGGTGGCCGACGGAATGGAACAGCCGAGCCACCGACCCCGACTCGGGCGACCAGGTGTGGTACTTCGACTTCAGCAATGTCACCGCACCGGGCACCTACCAGATTGTCGACAGCGGCGGCCAGAAATCGGCGCGCTTCACGATCGGCGACAACGTCTACCGCAACGTGCTGATCCAGGCCGTGCGGATGTTCTTCTACCAGCGCCTCGGCCAGGCCAAGAGCGTGTCCAACGCCGGCCTGTACTGGGCCGACGGCGCCAGCAACCTGGGGACGGGACAGGATCCGCAGGCGCGGCGCTTCCTCGACAAGAACAACGCCGGTACGGCGCGCGACGTGCGCGGCGGCTGGGCCGACGCGGGTGACTTCAACAAGTACACCAGCTGGGAGGCCGGCTACACCCAGGAGCTGATGGACGCCTACGTCCAGAACCCCACGGTCTTTACCGACGACTTCAACATCCCCGAGTCCTACAACGGCATTCCGGACATCCTCGATGAAGCGAAATGGGGCCTGGACTACCTGAAACGCCTGCAGAACGCCGACGGCTCGGTGCTGTCGATCGTCGGCGTCGGCGGCGCCAGCCCGCCGTCCGCAGACATGAACCCCAGCTACTATGGCGATGTCAGCACCTCGGCCACGCTGGCGGCGGCCGCGGCCTTCGCGGAGGGCGCGAAAGTCTTGGGCAGCCTGAACAATTCGTCGCTGACCTCGTACGTGCAAGACCTGCAGACGCGCGCGATCAACGCCTACAACTGGGCCGTGGCCAACCCCAACGTCACCTTCTACAACAACGATGCGTCGCACGGGACCAGCGGCCTCGGCGTCGGCCAGCAGGAAACCAATGACGCCGGACGCGTGACGCTGCGCACGGTGGCGGCCATCAAGCTGTTCGCCCTCACGGGAAATACCGCTTATCGCGACTATGTCGACGCGAACTACGCCTCGGCTGATTGGTACAAGAACTGGTCGCTGTCGGGGTACTACGCAGGCAATGCCCGTCCCTACATGTACTACGCTTCGCTTCCCGGCGCGACGCCGAGCGTGGCCAGTGCGATTCGGAATATGTACATCGGCATGATGAACCGCTCCGACTACGACAACTGGGGTGCCATCGATGCGCAGCGTGACGCCTACCGCGCGAAAGCCGGCTACAAGTGGGGCAGCAACGCGACCAAGGCCAACGAGGGCACGCTGTTCACGGACGAAAGCTATTACGGCATCAGCACCCACACGGCCGACCAGGACGCCGCCGCCGCGCTCGACTACGTGCACTACCTGCACGGCGTGAACCCGTTCGGCAAGGTCTATCTCAGCAACATGTACGCCTTCGGCGCCTCGAATTCGGTGAACCAGCTCTGGCACACCTGGTACGCCGACGGCACCAAGTGGGATGACGCCAAGAACTCGCTCTACGGCCCGGCACCGGGGTACCTCGTCGGCGGCCCGGCCGGCGACCAGTGGGACTGGGACCCCGGCTGCCCGAACATCTCGGCGCAATGCGGCTCGACGCGGCCGGCGCCGCCGTACGGCCAACCGGGGGCGAAATCCTATCTCGACTTCAACACGGGCTGGCCGCTGAACTCGTGGTCGACCAGCGAGCCGTCGAACGGTTACCAGGTGGCCTACATCCGCCTGCTGGCCCGTTTCGTCAAGTAAGCCGTTCGTAAGTCCCGCGCCGCCATCGTCGCCCGGCGACGGCGGCGGCGCGCCGGGCCGCTGCGCAGCGGTCCGCTTCAATCGGCCAGGCTGACGTTGGACCGCGTCCCGCACGAGAAGCAATAGCGCGTGAACGCGTTCTTGCGCGTGTTGCACGCGGGGCAGCGGTCGAACAGGCCGATGCCGCAGTGCGGACAATGGGCCAGCTGCTCGTCCTTGTAGTTGGTGGCGCGCTCGCACGACGGGCACACGCCCTTGCCGATGCGCTCCATCGCGACGTCGTAGCGCATCGTCGTGCGGCGCTCGGCGTCGGGCAGCGCTTCCGCCTCTTTCTGGCGCGCCAGCCACGCGTGCAGCCAGCGGATCGCGTAGCGGCCCACGATGACCGTCACGACGATGCCCACGCCGTAGCGCACATAGCCGCCGTAGCTGGGCAGGTAGGGCACCAGCTCGACAAAGAACGCGAACAGCGCGAAGAAGATGAAACCCCACGTGAACGGCCAGTACGTGCCGTTGCGCTTGTACTTGAACAGCGCGCCCGCCACCAGCAGCAGCGGCAAGGTGACGCCGAGCCGGATCAGGAACACCTTGCGCGCGGCGCGCCGCTCGGCATCGAGGGCGGCCTGGCGCGCCGGCTGCAGCAGCGCCTCGTACGCGGCGTCGGCCTTTTGCTGCGCCTGCCTCGCGTCGAGGGCCACCTGTTCCTGCACTTCGACCGCCGCGAGCGCCGTGCGTTCCGCCGCCACGAGCTTGTCGAGCTCACGGTTGCGCGCGATCAGCTCTGCATCCTGGTCCGGCCGCGCCGTCGCGTGCCGCGTCGCGATCCAGTTGTCGAACGCCTCGCGCGCGCTGCGCGTGTTGGCCTGCGCCACGCTGTGCTTCTGCTGCGCCTGTTCGAGGGCCGAATCGGCTTCCTCGCGCGCCTCCTTCGCGTCGCGCGATGCGGCCTGCAGCGGCCCGGCCTTGGCGGGGTCGAGGAAGTGCTCGGCCGCCGGCACGGGCGCGAGATAGATGATGTTGTCGACGACCTGGTTGCCCAGGCCGATCAGGAATCCGGCAAACACGAACGCGACGAGCCACAAGGCCCGGCGCATCCATTGTTCGGTCCAACGCAAACCCTTGCCCATGAACGGCTCCTCCATCGATGGCGAAAGCGGCAGCTTGCCATCAATACACGAGCCGGGCTAGAAGAAATCGCAAGGCGGGTGCCTTGCGCTACCTCACGTCGCGTAACTTGCTACCCGATGCGGATCAGAAGTACGACAGGCCGAGGGCACGGCGCACTTCGTCCGTCGTGCGCGCCGCCACTTCGCGGGCCTTCATCGTGCCTTCCTTGAGGATCTGCATGACTTGCCCCTTGTCCTTGGCCAATTCCTCGCGGCGGGCGCGGATCGGCGCGAGCATGTCCTGCAGGATGCCTTCCAGGCGCTTCTTGACGACGGAGTCGCCCAGGCCGCCGCGCACGTAATGCGCCTTCATCTCGGCGAGGCTGGCCTTGTCGGTGTCGAACGCGTCCAGGTACAGGAACGCGACGTTGCCTTCCAGGTGGCCGGGGTCCGAGACCTTCAGGTGCAGCGGGTCCGTGTAGACCATCTTGACCGCGGCGCGAATCTCGTCCGCGGACGCGCCCAGGTTGATCGTGTTGCCCAGCGACTTGCTCATCTTGGCCTTGCCGTCGATGCCCGGCAGGCGCCCCACTTCCGGCACGATGGCCTTGCACTCGACGAGGATGTCGCGGCCCGCATTGCGGTTGAACTTGCGCACGATCTCGTTGCACTGCTCGATCATGGGGATCTGGTCTTCGCCGACCGGCACGATGGTCGCCTTGAACGCGCTGATG
>Ga0207657_10007665_pt1 | contig 11043 bp, 10 predicted proteins | sample KBSC33metaG_FD_184316 | JGI IMG/M metagenome (GOLD analysis project Ga0207657, IMG submission 184316) | Corn rhizosphere microbial communities from Kellogg Biological Station, Michigan, USA - KBS C3-3 metaG (SPAdes) (version 2) | ecosystem: Host-associated > Plants > Roots > Rhizosphere > Soil ... | reverse complement strand
AAGGAAGAGGCGGACATGCTCATCGCAACGCTGATAGCAGCGGGACGGCTGGATGACAGGACGGTGGACCGCGCGCTTGGCCTCCTGAGCGAGCTCGATCCCGGGGCCCGCTTCGACTCCTGGATCGACGAGGGCGATGCGGTCGACCTGCGCGTTTCTGCCGATTTGGGTGCTGTGCGATGGGCGCTCGACCCGCTTCCGCAGGTCGATGTGGTGGTCCAGGCCGAAGAACCGCGCTTTCGCAGGCTGCTCGTCGCTGACATGGATTCGACGATCATCGGCCAGGAATGCATCGACGAGCTGGCCGATTTCGCCGGCCTGAAGCGGGAAGTGGCCGAAATCACCGAGCGCGCGATGCAGGGAAAGATCGATTTCAAGGCTGCCCTTCGCGAACGCGTCGCCCTGCTGTCTGGTCTCGAAGAGGACGCGATCGCCCGCTGCCTTGCCGAGCGGGTGGTTCCCAATCCCGGCGCCGCGACGCTGGTCCGCACAATGCGTGTCGGCGGTGCAAGCGCGCTGCTCGTCTCCGGCGGCTTCATGTCCTTCGCCGAGCCCGTGGCGAAGCTGATCGGCTTCGACCTGTTCCGCGCCAATCGTCTGCTGTTCGACGGCAGCCATCTCAGCGGCCGTGTCGCAGACCCGATCGTCGATGCGCAGGCCAAGCTCGATGCATTGATCGAGGTACGCGAAGAGCTTGGCCTGGCCCGCCAGGACGTTCTCGCGATTGGTGACGGCTCCAACGACCGGCTGATGGTCGAAGAAGCGGGGCTGGGCGTCGCCTTTCGAGCAAAGCCGGCGCTGGCCGAAGTCGCCGATGCCAGGCTCGATCATCATGGCCTCGACGCTCTGCTGTGGGCGCAGGGCATCCGCAAGAAGGAGTGGGTGCGCGGCTGACCGCGCTTATTTCGGCTGCACCGGAAAGCAGGCCTGTCCCTTGAGCGAAGCGCAGGCCGAAGCAGCGGCCGCCCGGCTCGAATAGGGGCCGGCCTGGAGCCGGGTGACGGCCCCGGCGGATACATAGAACGCCTGCCGGCCGCCGAGGGATGGGGAAAGCTTGCGGTACAGCGCCTCGGCCGATTCGCGCTTCGAGAAAGCGCCCAGCTGGATTCTCCATCCGCCAGCGATTGCTGCCGTTGCTGATGCGGGCGGGGAGGGAGGCGCCGAGGCCGCTTTCGTGGCGGTCCTCGCGGGGGTCGACGTCGCCGGCGGAGTCGCCGGTTTGGCCGGCGACTTGGCCGGCGCAGCGCTCGCAGCCGCCCTTGCCGGCGCTTTCCGCGCGCTTCCGGGTGCCGGCTTTTCCGCCGCATTCTGAAGCGCGATCTCGATCGCCCGGCGGCGCAGTTCGACCGGGAGCATGTCGTCCATTTGCTGGAGCGTGGTCCTGGCCGGCTCCAGGCCTTGGGCTGCGGAGCGGCTGACATAGGCATAGGCCATCATCTGGTCGCGCGGTACGCCGTCGCCATTGAACAGTGCCGTCCCGTAAACGAGCATGGCGCGCGGCTCGCCGCGCTCGGCGGCTTTCTTCAACCATTGCATCGCCTGGTCCCGGCTACCGCTGTCGAAGAGCAGAAGCCCCAGCGTGGTTTCGGCATCGAGATGACCGGCACTCGCGGCTTTCTGGAGCCATTTCTGAGCCAAAGCGAGGTCGACGGCGACGCCGCGGCCCAGGCGGTACGCCTGCCCGAGGTTGAACGCCGCGTCGGCATCGCCTTTTTCGGCGAGCGGACGCCAGATCGCGACCGCAGCCGCATAATCGGCGTGCTGCCACGCCTCGATGCCGTCGCGCACCGTCTTTGGCGCAAGCGCCGGCGCGGCGACCGTAATCGCCAGGGCCGCAACAGCTAAGAAGCTGAATCGAATGAACTTCATCCTCGCCCGATCTCCATCGCCCAACCTAGCCATCTTCGCGGCTTGGGCAACAGGGTCGGAGACGCATTAACCAGATTTTAGAGGCTTGGGTGTCACTCCCGCCTTCGATCGATCGCAAAGAGGCAGGGGAAAACATGCGCGTTCTTGCTATGGCATCGCAGAAGGGCGGATCGGGAAAGACGACTCTTTCCGGCCACCTCGCGGTGCAGGCTCAGCTTGCGGGCGCAGGGCCCGTCTGCCTGATCGACATCGACCCACAAGGGAGCCTCGCCGACTGGTGGAACGAGCGCGAGGCCGAAATGCCTGCGTTCGCCCAGACCACCGTCGCGCGGCTTGCCTCCGACCTCGAAGTCCTCCGCCAGCAGGGCTTCCGGCTGGCCGTGGTCGATACCCCGCCGGCGATCACCATGGCGATCCAGAGCGTCATCGCCGTCGCCGAGCTTATCGTCATTCCGACCCGACCGAGTCCGCACGATTTGCGCGCCGTGGGCGCTACTGTCGATTTGTGCGATCGTGCCGGGAAGCCGCTCATCTTCGTCGTCAATGCGGCGACTCCCAAGGCCAAGATCACCTATGAGGCCGCGGTTGCGCTCTCGCAGCATGGCACCGTAGCTCCGGTGACGGTCCATCACCGGACCGATTTCGCCGCGTCGATGATCGACGGCCGAACCGTCATGGAAGTCGATCCGAACGGCCGTTCTGCCAGAGAGATCGTCGAGCTGTGGGATTATATTTCCGACCGCCTGGAGAAGAATTTCCGGCGGACGGTTTTCGCTGCTCCCAATGCTGCGCAGGGCATCAGCCCGGCCAGTCCGCGTCCCGTTGGCGGCTTCGGCCGCCGCGTGGTGGGCCAGTAACGGGGGGAATGCGTGAAAACCGAACCAAAGCCTTTCGCTTCCTTGTCCTCCGGCCTCCTTGCTCGCAAGGGCGCTGCGCGGCCTGCCATGCGCCCGCAGGGCTTCGGCCAGATGGGCGCGGGGCTCGAGGACCTCGGCTGGAACGACATGGGTTTCGAGCCGCCGAAGCCGGCGCCTGCGCCGGAGCCGGACATCGAGCATGACGCCTTCGGGGAAGTGATCCCGACGCATCCGCACAACCTGGCCGGCCTGACTCCGGTCGAATCGCCCGTTCATAACCAGCAGGCTGAAATCGCCGGCCGCCTTTCTGCCTATTCGGCGGTTGAATCAGACGAGGACGAAGTCGACGAGACTGCGGAGCTCTACGAGCCCGAGGCGGAAGCCGAAGAAATGGCCGTGCCGATGGTTCGGCGGATCGCCGAGCCGCCCGCCGCAAAGCCGCAGCCGATTGCCGAGGCCGGGCCTGCAGTGCGCCGGCAGCCGAAGCCGCGCTCCGCGCCCGGAAGCAAGGCCAAGGCGGCGTTCACTCTTCGCCTGGATTCCGATCGGCATCTCAAGCTGCGCCTTGCTTGCGCGGTGAACAGCCGGTCGGCGCAGTTGCTTGTTACCGAGGCCCTCGACGCACTGCTCGATTCAATGCCGGAACTCGGGGCCATGGCCGAAAAGGCTAAACGCAAGGGGTAAGACGATGAAAAGCGCGAGCCGCTTTGGAAACGCTCTGTCGACGATCGCAATCGTGGCCGTACTATCGGGTTGCGCGGTCGATCAGCAGGGACGGCAGTCGTTCGCATCGAAGGCTGACGCGTCGGACCTGGGGCTGGCGCTTAGGGCGCAGTCATCGCTCGCTTCGGGTCAATATGCAGCAGCGGTCGATTTCGCCGAGCGCGCGGTTGCGAACAAGCCGGACGATGCGGACCTGCGCAGCCTTCTTGGCAATTGCTATTTCGCAGCCGGGCGTTTCGCTTCGGCGGAAACTGCCTATCGCGACTCGCTGACCCTGATGCCGCCTCAGCCCAAGCTCGTGCTCAAGCTGGCTTTGGTCGAGATTGCCCAGGGCAAGGATGCCGACGCGCTGGCACAACTCAATGCCGCGCGAAATGCGCTCGATCCATCCGATTACGGCCTTGCCGTCGCCCTTGCCGGCCAGCCCTCCGATGCCGTGGCGGTTCTCAATGACGCGGCTCGGGTCCCAGGCGCCGATTCGCGCGTGCGGCAGAACCTGGCGCTTGCTTACGGCCTCTCGGGCGACTGGACGATGGCCCGGACTGTCGCGGCCCAGGACGTCCCTCCGGAACAGCTCGATTCGCGGATCCATCAATGGATGGCGATGGCGACTCCGTCGCGCCCGTCGGATCAGGTCGCGGCGCTCACTGGCGTGCAGCCCGCCGTCGACCCCGGCCAGCCGCAGCGCCTTGCGTTGAAGTCGACGCCCGATGGCGAGCGCTATGCCCAGCTCATGGTTGCCAAACAGCCACAACCGCAGCCGCAGCCGCAACCGGCGCAGATCCCGGCGATGCCGCCGGCCGCGCTTGCCGACCCGCAGCCCGAGCAGCCGGCAGCGGTCGCCACGGCAGCGCCGCCGCCGGTCGAAGTCCCGGCGCCCGTCGTCGCCGAAGCTGCGCGGTCCCTTCTCGAGCCGGCGCCCCGGCCCGACGCCGATCAGCCTGCGGCCAAGCCAGAGGCGCCGGTCGTCCATGCAGTCGCTTCAAAGCCGGTGCCGGAGCTTCCGACCCGGTTTGATGCCCCGCCGCAGCCCGCAAGCTTCGTCGCAATCAGCGATACCGTCCGCCAGGCGGCACAGCGCGCTCGCCGCTCGGTCGGTCATTCGAATTCCGTCGTCCAGCTCGGCGCCTACGGTTCGCCGGAGCGGGTTACGGTCGCCTGGAATCAGATCGCCAAGCGCTATCCGGCGCTTGCCGGCTACACGCCGATGCGGGCGCGGTTCGACGGGCCGAAGGGGACTTTCTGGCGACTGTCCATCAAGGGCTTCGCGAGCCGCGACGAGGCAACCAGCCGTTGCGAACTGCTCCAGAGCCGCGGCGGCAAGTGCTTCGTCCGCACGGTTGCCGGGGATTCGCCAGTGCAGTTCGCTTCGCGCTGATCAGCTTTCACGGATGACCAAATCGAGGCACGCCATCCTGATGGCGACGCCATATTCCACCTGAAGCGCGATTAGCGACCGGCCCGGGTCGTCGGCGATCGCTCCATCGATCTCGACACCCCGGTTCATCGGTCCCGGGTGCATCACCACCGCGTCGGACTTCGCCCTCGCCAGGCGCTCTACGGTGAGCCCGTAGCGCTGCAGATATTCCCCCGGAGAGTCGCCCAGATCTTCCTCCAGGCGCTCGCGCTGGACACGCAGCATCATGACGACATCCGCGCCTTCGATCGCTTCGTCGACGGATAGCGATCCGCCGGGCACGAGCCTTTCCGGCCCGCCAAGGCGGACAGTCGCGCCAAGCCTTTCCAGCAGCTTCATGTCCGAATGGGCAACGCGGCTGTGCCTGATGTCGCCGCAGATCGCGACCGCGAGTCCCTCGATCCGCCCGAAGCGGGAGCGGATGGTCGCGGCATCGAGGAGTGCCTGGGTCGGATGCTCATTGGTTCCGTCCCCGGCATTCACCACCGGGCAGTCCATGATTTCGGCGATCTCGGCCGGGGCGCCGTTCTGTTGATGACGGATGACGAGCGCGTCCGGCCGCATGGCGTTCAATGTCCGCGCGGTATCATCGAGAATTTCGCCCTTCTTCACGGACGAATGCTCGACAGGAAGGGTGACGACCGAAGCCCCCAGGCGGTGGGCGGCGGTCGAGAAGGACATCAATGTCCGGGTGGAATTTTCATAAAAGAGGTTGAAGATTATCCTGCCGTCGAGCCGGTTCGAGCGCGGCCCGGTCGAGCGGTTGTCCTCCAGCCAGCGGTCGCCCTCGTCGAGAATCGCCGCGATCTGTTCGTCGGTCAGGCTGTCGGTAGAGATCAGGTCCACGAACGCCCGCTTATTCCGGCACCGAAAGATTCGCCAGTGCGTCGATCGCGCCCTGCAGAATATGAGCGGCGGCAAGAGCATCCACTTTCTCGGCCCGCTTCGCCCGGCTGACGTCCGCCTCGATCATCGCGCGCTCGACAGCCTGGGTGGACCAGCGCTCGTCCCAGAACAGGATCGGCAAATCCACCGGCGCGAGATTGCGAGCAAAGGCGCGGACCGATTGCGTGCGCGGAGAATCGCTACCGTCCATGTTGAGCGGCAGGCCCACGACGAGCCCGGCGATATGCTCGCTGCCGATGAACGTCTTCAGCGCCGCGAGGTCCTGTGTGAACTTGGTGCGGCGGATTGTCTGGGCGGGACCGGCGAAATGCCAGCCCGCATCGCAAATGGCGAGGCCGATCGTCTTCGTGCCGACGTCGAGCCCGGCGAGCTTCCCGCCATCGCGGACCGCGGCGGCGAATTCCGCAATGTCGGTCGTGATCAATGCTGCCATGCGGCCAGCCTCCGCTCCGCATCGCGGCGGATGTCGCCCCAGAAAAGCGCGTAATCATAGACGTGGTAATTGTTGCCGGGCAGCACATAGGGCCCGAGCCCCGGCACCTCGCCGTCGATGATCAGGAGCCCATTGTCGCAATGCGCGCCCAGCATCGCAGGCTGAAGGGTCGCGGTGGTGAAGTTGGTGCTGGGCACCAACGTCCCGGAATTTGCGGAGGCCGGAGCAGCTCCGCCGAGCGTGCCGCTGATCGGGTTGACGCAGATGATGTCCTTACGGTGTCGCTTTTCGCCGGTGGGGCTCGTCGACTTCGACCAATCATCAAGAATAAGCGATGGATTCGCCGGATCGCCGAAGCTCATCCACGAAAGGATGCAACCGGTGTCGGTCGGTGCGCGGCAAGCGGGGAAGCCCATCGCGGGCAGGTCGGCGGTCGTACTGATCGGCCACCCGACGACGTAAGCGGCGACAAGGCGGCCCTTGAGCTGATCCTTCCGCTCCTCGAGCAGCCGCATCAGGTGCAGCGCCCCCTGGCTGTGGCCGGCAAGGATGATGGGCTTGCCCGCGGGTGCATGTTTCAGGAATTCATCGAAGGCGGCGGAGACGTCTGAATAAGCAAGGTCGAGCGCCTTTCGGGCGTCGTCGCTGTTGAGGAGAAATGCCCCGTAAGCCGCCTGCCTGTAGCGCGGCGCCCAGATCTCGCCCGCGCCGTTGAACACGCTTGCCTGGCTCTGGACGAACAATTGGTCGCGCCAGCCGCTGTCCGGTTCGTACAGTGGCGCATTCCAGCGATCGCCGCGAAGATAGGTCGTGGGATGGAGGTAGAAGATGGCTGCATCGCCACGCCTGGCTGGCCGCTCGGCGCCTGACGGAAGCCACTCGGCGGCATTGTGGGGAATATCCGGCCGGGCGATCCACGCGTCGCGTTTCGTGTAGTCGGGCCCGCTGCTGGGTGGCGGCGGGGCATAATGGCCCTGCGGCGTGAACGAGCGCAGCAGCACCGAGCCGCCGAACTGGAAGATGGCAAAAGCTCCGGCCACGATCAGCAGGGTAAGGACGAAAACGGCAATGAGGAACCGGCGCGCGTACATGCGGAGCCGCGGTTAGGGTAGGGGCGCCCGCCGGGCAACCGACGCCACCCGATTCGCGGTCAGCGCCGAGAAGAATTGATCGCGAAGCCCGGCCTCAAATCCGCGAAAGGCCCTGTTACCCTGACCGGGTGAAAAGGGGTGTCCTTTCACTTCATCGACTTTGTTACCCTGGCGCGGCGCGGCCCGATTTGCGGCAAGCGCGGCCTTCCACGCGCTCGAGAAGGCGCGATCGCGCGATTTGAGCGCATAGGCGGACTTGCGGCTCATTCCCGCGGATCGAGCGGCCAGGGTGACAGAGCGGGTCGCCGCCAGGGTAACAATGAAGGTGACAGCCTTGGCCTTAGTCCAGTCGCCCGAACGGCGGGGACGGAGAGGGCGGGAGAGCTGGATCACAGGTGCGGCCTCTTGCTGATGATGGCGAATTCAGGTGAGCCAAGCACAGCGAGGGGGCTGTAGGACAGGATTTTCTCGCGCTGCACCAAAGCAGCTTGATCCATGTTGATGCCCCTGCAACAGTTTGGCGGGGGACTTGAGCATGAGCGAACGATTGGATGACCGCGCGGAGCCATGGCCTCTGCGCCCGTGGACCATGGCTGCGATCGGGGCCGTAGCCGGCTTCATTTTCCACCGGCTCACGAAACATATGGTCCTGGCGCCGCTGCCGGTTTGGCAGCAGGCGGCAGCGACGTTCGTCGCAATAGCGACGCTGAGCTTCCTCCTGACGGTCGAACGCCGCCGATGGCTTTGGGCCGTCGTTTTCGCCGCGGCATGGGGTCTAGTGATCGCTCTCGTCGGGTGGTTTACCGCGAGATACAACATCCAGCCCACGATCTTCGAATGGCCGTACCTCTCCGGTGTGTTCGCGGTGATGCTCGCCGCGCCGCTGTTCCAGACGATCCGCGACGAAGGCCGATGGTCGCTCCCCTACGACCGTCTGCATGGCCACGCCTGGGCGGACTCAGTCATAGGCGCTGCCAGCCTGTTTTTCACGGGCGTGGTCTTCCTGCTCGCTTGGCTGATCGCAGGGCTGTTCGACCTCATCGGGATCGAGGAAATTCGCAAGCTGCTCGAGAAGGAATGGTTTTCCTGGACGCTGGCAGGGTTTGCGTTTGGCGCATTCGTAGGCTTGCTCCGCGAGCGCGACAGGCTTCTGCCCATGCTTCAGCGCCTCGTCAGGATCATTTTGGCGGTGCTGGCCCCGCCGCTCGCCGCTGCGTTGGTTCTCTTCCTGGCGTCGATTCCATTCACCGGCCTCGAGAAATTCTGGAAGAGCGGAGTCCCGGCGACGCCATTGCTTCTGCTTGCGGGCGCAGGCGCGATCCTCTTGTCGAACACGGTCTTCGCCGAGAACAAGGAGAGCCGCTCGTCGAATCTCGTTCTGCGCTGGTCGTCGCTCCTGCTCGTTGCCGTGGTGCTGCCGCTGGCGGGCATTGCAGCGCTCTCCATCGGAATACGCATCGATCAATACGGCTGGACGCCGGAGCGCATCTGGGGCGTCATCGCAGTCGCCGTGGCGGTCGGCTATGGCCTCGTCGGCTGGTACGCGATCTGGCGCGCGCGCATCGATTTCGACGAGCCGCTGCGGCCGCTCCAGACGAAACTGGCGGTCGGCCTGTGCGGCCTCGCGCTGTTCCTTGCACTTCCGATCGTGGATTTCGGCGCAATTTCCGCGCGATCGCAGATCGTGCGCCTGGAGACACGAAAGGTCACGGCCACTCAGTTCGACTGGAAGGCCATGGCGTTCAATTTCGGCCCGGCCGGTAGATCCCGCCTCGAACAAATCGCTTCAAACGGCGCATCGAATATGCGGCAGCTGGCGGCCACGGCCCTCAAGGCGAAGAATATCTGGGACGTCACCCCGGAAAAAATTGTCGCCGGGCCGCCGCCCGTTGAGCTGAGCGTCTACCCGGCAGGCGCGACGGTGCCGCCCGAGCTTCGCAATCTCCTGCTTCACGGCCGAAAGGGCGAAGAACCGTTCTGCTCCGAGGGCGGGTCGTGCAGGGTCTATCCGCAGCCCGGCGGATTGTTCGTGGTCTTCATGGACGGTTGCGCGAACTTGCCTGTCGATCAGCAAAACGATCCAAAGGTCCGGTGCGCTCGAACGCCCGCCGTCTATCAACTGACCGGCGGCAAATGGTCCGATATCTATGGTTCTTATGCGAGCGTGCCACGCGGAGTCATTGGGGAACCCCGCGCAGACGACGCGGCAAATCTGAAGCGGGAGAGCGACGCACTGGATCGCGGCGACGTGCGGATCCTGCCTGTCGAGAAGCGTCAGCTGCAGGTCGGAGGCAAGCCCGCCGGAGACGTCTTCTAGCACCCAGCTGGAGAGCAGATTGTCAGCATTTTCTACGAACGGCGGGAATGCGCGGTTGCCGATGGCGACCCTATCGTTAGTTTTGAACGCGATAGCGCCGGCGCGTGAGCGCGCATGGCGGACATCCTTGCGGGAGGGAAATCATGAGGAAATTGCGTTGGTTGCTTGTCGCGACGGCGATCGTTGCCGTTCCACAGACGGGTGCGCTTTTCGCGCAATCCGCACCGGCGGTCGCGACTGCGAATAGCGAAGACGCGCGGCTGACCGCCTTCCTCGACAAGGAATTCGCCGACAGCCTGGCGGTGCGCCCGCAGCTGGCGACGCGGCTCGGCATGAAGGAGGGCGAGGACAAGCTCGACGACATCAGCGATGCGGCCGCGCTGAAACGGCTGCAGCAGCAGCGCGACAGCGTGGCGCGGATGAAGGCGCAGTTCGACCGAAGCAAGCTCTCGCCCGCGGGCCAGACCAATTACGACATCTGGGAGACGGAGCTCCAGCGCGCCGAGCTCCAGTACAAATACCGGCGCTATTCGCCGCCTTTCTATTCGTTCCTCTATTCGATCCACGCTTCGCTTCCGAACTTCCTGATCAACACGCACACCGTGAAGGATGCGTCGGACATGAAGGCGTACAACGCCCGGATCCGCGCAATCCCGGCGGTGCTCGACACGGCGATCGCCGAGAGCAAGGAGTCGGACGCGCAGGGCATCCACGCGCCCAAGTTCGAGATCGAGCGGGTCATAAAGGGCAGCACCGATATCATCTCCGGAGCGCCGTTCGGGCCGGGCAAGGATTCGCCGCTCTGGGCCGATGCGAAGGCGAAGGTCGCAAAGCTGCAGGAGTCCGGCAAAGTCGCCAAGGCCGAGGCGGATTCTCTTCTCGCCGAAACGCGCTCTGCCTTGATCGCGATGAAGCCCGGATATGATCGCGTAATCGCCTGGGCCAACAGCGATCTTCCGACCGCGCCGAGCGGGCGCGTGGGGGCGATCTCGCTTCCGGGCGGAGCCGAATATTATGCGGCGGCGCTGAAGCTCAACACGACGCTCGACCTGACGGCGGACCAGATCCACCAGATCGGCCTTGAGCAGGTGAAAGAAGTCGAGGCCGAGCAGGACGCGCTGGCGAAGCAGGCCGGCTTCGCGGACAGGAATGCTTTCTATGCGGATCGTGCGAAGCGCTTTCCGCCGCGGCCGTGGACCGATGCGCTCCGCAAGGAGTATCTCGACCGGGCGAACGCCATCGTCGCGCATAACCGCACGCTTCTGCCCGAACGCTTCTACAACCTCCCGAAGTACAAGGCGGAAGTCGTGCGGGAGCCGTCGTTCAGCGAAGTCGCGGGTGGCGCAGCCCATGCGGCGGGCCCAAGCCCCGACGGAACCCGGCCGGGCCGCGTCTACGTCCACCTGCTCGGCGAGACGGAGGATCCCGCA
>Ga0207657_10007662_pt1 | contig 11045 bp, 5 predicted proteins | sample KBSC33metaG_FD_184316 | JGI IMG/M metagenome (GOLD analysis project Ga0207657, IMG submission 184316) | Corn rhizosphere microbial communities from Kellogg Biological Station, Michigan, USA - KBS C3-3 metaG (SPAdes) (version 2) | ecosystem: Host-associated > Plants > Roots > Rhizosphere > Soil ... | reverse complement strand
CGCCGCCACGCTGGCGGCGACGGGCCGCGATGAATTCTTGCTCGAATACGTCGGACGGACGGCGCTTGCCAAAGGTTACGGCGAGTCGCGCATCTACCGGCTGGATCGGCACTGAAGCAAGGGCGAGTCCGTCCGCGACGGTTGGGCGCTGCGGCCATGATTTCATCCGGCAGCGGCGTTGCGCGCGTCCGCCGCCGCCTATCATCCGTGGCCGGCGCATACCGGCGTCGGACGACTTTAGTCCAATCCAAGATATTCGGCGCGAGCCTTGGCGTCGCGCGCGAATCCGGCATACGAGTCGGCGTATCTGACCAGCCCGCTCTCGAGCACGACGGCGCGGTCGGCGATGGAGGCGGCGAGCACCAGGCTTTGCTCGGCGAGCAATATCGACAGGCCCGCTTGCTTGAACTCGCGCAAGGCTTCGGCGAGCTGCGCGACGATCAACGGCGCGAGTCCTTCGCCAGGCTCGTCGAGCAGCAGCATCGCCGGGTTGCCCATCAGCGTGCGCGCGATCGCGAGCATCTGCTGCTCGCCTCCCGAGAGCTGCCCGCCGCGCCGCTCGCGCAGCTCGGCAAGGGCGGGAAAAAGCGAAAACAGCCGTTGCGGCGTCCACGGCGTGCCAGTGGGTGCGTCGCGGCGTCCCACTTCGAGATTTTGCGCGACGGTCAAGCCGCCGAAGATGCGTCGCCCTTCGGGGACGAAGCCCAGGCCAGCCCGGGCGATGCGATACGAAGGAGCGCCGTCGATGCGCCGGCCATCGAAACGGATATCGCCGCGGCTGGGCTTCAGCCATCCGGCGATCGCCTTCAAGGTCGTCGATTTACCCGCGCCATTGCGTCCGAGCAGCGCAACGGCCTCGCCGTCGGCAACGGCAAAAGAAACGTCGAACAATACGGTCGCGCTGCCATAGCCTGCCTCCAGGCCGCGCACTTCAAGCATCGCCGTGCTCGGCGCCGGCGGAACCGCCCAGATAAACGGCGCGCACCTCGCGATCGGCGCGCACTTCCGACGGCGAGCCCGCGGCAATCAGGCGGCCGCGATTGAGTACGACGATGCGTTCGGCGTGGGCAAACACGACGTCCATGTCGTGCTCGGTGAAAAGCAGTGCAGCACCGGCGCTGCGCGCCAGATCGGAAACCTGCCGCATCAGGCGCGCGCGCTCCGGGGGCGCCAGGCCCGCGGTCGGCTCGTCCATCAGCAGCAGGCGCGGCGCATCGGCCAGCGCGATCGCGAGCTCGAGCCGTTTCAGGTCGCCGTAGGCGAGCGTTGCGGCGGCGCGCTCGCCCAGCGCGCCGATCCCGACCTGCTCGAGCAGCCGCTCCGCTTCGGCGATGCGATGTGCGCCGAGGCGCGGCAGCAGCGCATACGTCCGGCCGCACTGCGCGAGCAACGCGAGCTGGACGTTTTCGCGTACGGTCATCGAGGCGAACGTCGCCGTCACCTGGAACGTGCGGCCTACGCCCAGGCGGGCAATCGTCTGCGGCGGAAGCCCGAGCAAAGGCCGTCCCGACAGCGAAGCGCTGCCGCGATCGGGCGCCAACTGGCCATCGAGGACGTTGAACAGCGTCGTCTTGCCGGCGCCGTTGGGACCGATCACGGCGACGCGCTCGCCCGCGGCCACGTCGAAGCTGACACCGGCAAGCGCCTGCACGCCGCCGAATGCCTTGGCGATGCCGCGGATCGAAAGCAGCGGCTCGGTCATAGGGCCCCCACGCTTGCGGCTTTCGCCGCTGCGCTGCCCCCGGAGGGGGCGCAATTCGCGCCTTGGACCGGTCCGGCGGCGCTCATGGGCCCCCCACGCTTGCGGCTTTCGCCGCTGCGCTGCCCCCGCACAGCGCGCAATTCGCGTCTTGCAGCGCTTCGGCGACGCGCATCATGCGGCAGTACCAACGCTCGCGCGGCGTTGCCGCAGGCCGCGCATCGCACCGGTCAGGGCGCCGACGATGCCTTGCGGAAAGACCAGCACCAGGACCAGGATCGCCGCGCCGAGCATCGCGCGCCAATACTCGGTGTGCCGCGCCAGCGTGTCCTGCAGCCAGGTGAGCAAGGCAGCACCGGCGACGGGTCCGAACAACGTCTGCAGACCGCCGAGCAATACCATCACCAATCCGTCGACCGAGCGCGGTATCGACAGGGACTCGGGCGAAATGCTGCCCTTGGAAAACGCATAGAGCGACCCGGCGAGTCCGGCAGCGACGCCGGCGATCACGAAACCCGCCCAGCGGACGGTGCGCACGTCGATGCCGATCGCGGCGGCGCGTCGCGGCGAGTCGCGCGTGGCGCGGAGCGCATAACCGAACGGCGCGAAGACGACGCGCCACAACAGGGCGATGGCGCCACCGGCGAGTGCGAGCGTCAGCCAGTAGTAGGCGACGCGCGACGACACCCACGGCGCGGGCCATACGCCGACCAGGCCGTTGCTGCCACCGGTCAGCGCGTCCCACTGGTAGACGGTGGCCCAGGTGATCTGGGCGAAGGCAAGCGTCAGCATGGCAAGGTAGACGCCCGAGAGGCGCACGCAGAACCAGCCGAAGACGAGTGCGCCGATACCTGCCGCCAGCGGCGCCGCGATCAGCGCGACCTCCATCGGCACTGCCCGTGCCGCGAGCGCCGCGGCATAGGCGCCGAGTCCGAAATACGCGGCGTGGCCGAACGACGCCATGCCGCCGGGTCCCATGATGAAATGCAGGCTGACCGCAAACAGCGCGAATATCAGCATGTCGGCGCCGAGCACCAGCGCGTATTCGTCGGCGACGAGCGGCGCGGCGGCAAGCGCGGCGAGCAAAAGGCCGGCGGCCAGCGCGAAGCGCCATCCCGGCACCCGTTGCAGATCGCGCTGCTCGGCGACAGCCGCCGGCGCTGGCGGCTGGCCATACAGGCCCCACGGGCGCGCGATCAACACGATCGCCATCACGACGAACTCCGCGACCAGGCTCAGCTTCGCGAACGACACGACCGCGCCTAGCACCGCGACGTCGCCGATGCCGATGCAGAGCGCCCTGACGGCGCCGATGATCAGCGCCGCGACGAATGCGCCGCGAATGCTGCCGAGGCCGCCGACGACGGTCACGACGAAGACTTCGGCAATGATCGTCAGGTCCATGTTCAGATTGGCCGGCTCGCGCGGCAACTGCAGCGCGCCGGCGAGTCCCGCGAGCAGCGCCCCGACGAAGAACACGCCGGAAAAAAGCCACGACGGATTCACGCCGAGACTTGCGGTCATGTCGCGATCCTCGGTTGCCGCGCGCACCAAGAGACCCCAGCGCGTACGCGACAGCGCCAGCGAGAGTACCGTCAGCACAACCGGAGCGAGGACAATCAGCAACAGATCGTATTGCGGCACCGGCTGGCCGAAGATCGTGATCGCGCCGGCGAGTCCTGGCGCGCGCGGTCCCAGAAGATCCTCGGGACCCCAGAGCGCCAGCGTCGCATCCTTGACCAGCAGAACGACGCCGAAGGTCGCGATCAGCTGCAGCAATTCGGGCGCGCCGTAGAGCCGCCGCAGCAGGGCTCGCTCGATGACCACGCCCAGGACGCCGACCGCCAATGCCGCGAGCAGCACGCCGCCCCAGTAGCCGAGCGGCCCCGAGCCGAAGCGCCCGATCAGCGTGTAGGCGAGATACGCGCCCAGCATCATCAGCGAACCGTGCGCGAAATTGACCACGCGCGTGACGCCAAAGATCAGCGACAGCCCGGCGGCGACCAGGAACAGCGACGACGCGCCGGCCAGGCCGTTAAAAAGCTGAACGAGGAGCGCGGAGAAAGTCAGGAACGACGTGCGGCGTCAGTTGGCCGGGCGGTGTGCACGCACCCAGTCGTCCGAAGGCAGGTAGTCGGCGCCGTCGGCGTACTTGGCGTCGACCATCACGCCCTTGCCGTCCTTGATCGCGAGTCTGCCGACATAGGCGCCCATCGTCGACTGATGATCGATCGCGCGATAACGGATCGTGCCGAATGGCGTTTCGACGACCAGATTCGCCATCGCGGCGATCAGCTTGGCATTGTCGGTGGACTTCGCCTTGCGGATGGCCGCCGCCGCGCTCATGACGACGCTGTAGCCGACGACCGACCCCTGGCGCGGATAGTCGTTGAACTTGGCGCGATAGGCGTCGAGAAAACGCTTGTGCGCGGGTGTGTCGATCGCATACCACGGATAACCGGTGACATACCAGCCGACCGGTGCTTCGTCCTTCAGCGGGTCGAGATACTCGGGCTCGCCGCCGAGCAGGTCGAACACCGGCCGATCCTTGAACAGGCCGCGCAACTCGCCCTCGCGCACGAACTTGGCGAGATCACCGGCGAACAGCGACGAAAAGATCGCCTCCGGCTTGGCCTCTATCATCGCCTGCACGACCGGGCCCGCTTCGATCTTGCCCAAGGGCGCCGCGAATTCGACGAATTCGATGCCCGAGCCCTGGCGCGCGATCATCTGCTTCTTGAAGGCCTCGGTTGCCGACTTGCCGTACTCGTAATCGGGGTAGACGATCGCCCAGCGCCGCTTGCCGAGCTTGGCCGCCTCGGGCACCAGCATCGCGGTCTGCATGTAGGTCGACGGGCGAAGGCGGAACGTGTACTTGTTGCCGTTGTCCCACACGATCTTGTCGGTCAGCGGCTCCGAGGCCAGAAACAGCCGTTGCCGCTGCTTGGCGAAATCGGCGACCGCCAGGCCGACGGCCGATGAGAACGTCCCCATCAGGATATCGACCTTTTCGCGCGACACCAGCTCCTCGGCCACCCGCACTGCATCGCCGGGACTGCCGGTGTCGTCGCGCACGATCAATTCGACCGGCCGGCCGAGCAGGCCGCCGCCCCGGTTGATCTCGCCCAGCGCCAGCTCCATGCCGTGCCGATAGGCTTCGAGAAATGCCGGAAAGGTCTTGTAGCTGTTGAGCTCGCCGAGCTTGATCGGCTGCGCGGCCGCGGACAACGCAAAAAGCGCCGCGCCCGCCAGCAGATATCGGATCATCGCTGCGTTTGTTTTCATTCGAGCTCCGCGATTCGGCAGGAGGCGCACGCCTTCGCAGCGTCATCCGCCGTGAAGTATGCATGATAGCGGTCGCCTGCCACGCAGGGGAAGCAATGCTTTCTCCTCGATGCAGGGCCTAAGGTTCTATGCATATGCGCCGAGGAGCCGGTCGCGCCATCGTCGCCCGGGTAAAATATCGCATTTGCCCAATCCTGCTGCCGGCCGGTGCCGCAATGCCGCCGGCGCATGCCGCATGACACCTCGATGCTGAAGCTCGCTTTCGGACTGACTTTTGCCGACCTGTACGCGACCGCGGGGCTTGCTCGCGTCGATGCGTCGTTCCTCGCGTTCCTGCGCGCCGCCGATGCCGGGCTGGCGGAAAGGCTGGTCGCGGCACGCGCCGACAGGGCGGCGCTCGACCGCGGCGACGAATCGGCGCTGCTGATCGCCATTGCGCCGCATCTGGAGGACTTTGTCGCGCTGCTGTTCGGCGTTGAAGCCGAAGTCGCTGCCTTGCAAAAAGCGCAGCATGAGCTGGCACCCCTGTATGCCTGCAAGCGGCAGGTCGTACAGCGCAAGGCGATGAACAAGTACAAGGCCGACGCGGCGGCGGCCTTCGACGGCGATGCGCTGCGCGCCGAGCTCGAGACGCGGCTCGGCGCGCCGCTCCAGGGCCTGGCTGGGGAACTGGCATTCGCGCGCGCGGTTGGCGCATGGAGTGTCGACGAAGCCGCGCACGGCGCCGATCTCGACCTGGCGCTTCGCTATGCCGCGTGGGCGGCGCAGACGCCGGCCGGCAAGGCGCGGCACCGTTCCGGCGTGCTGTTCAAGGCGCCGCGCAAGCTCGATTACCTGCGCCTTATCCCGGTCGAGCACCACCGCGAGCAGGGCATCGACAGCTTCCGCCTGCCGGACGACCATCGGCGGCGGCGCGACGGCTTCGCGCTGACCGACGCCGGCACCGATCTCGCGGGCGGACTCGACCAGGCCAACTATTGCATCTGGTGTCACGAGCAGCAGAAGGATTCGTGCTCGACCGGCCTGCGCGAAAAGAAGACGCCGGACGGTGCGGTGCCGCCGTTCAAGCGCTCGCCGTTCGGCGTGCCGCTCGCCGGCTGTCCGCTCGAGGAGCGCATTTCCGAATTCCACAAGCTGCGCGCGGAAGGATGGGCGCTGGGCGCGCTGGCGATGATCTGCATCGACAATCCGATGGTCGCCGGCACCGGTCACCGCATCTGCAACGACTGCATGAAGTCGTGCATCTACCAGAAGCAGGAGCCGGTCGACATCCCGCAATCCGAGACGCGCGTGCTGAAGGACATCCTGGCGCTGCCCTGGGGTTTCGAGATCTACGGGCTGCTGACGCGATGGAATCCGCTCGACCTTTCCCGCCCGTTGCCGCGAGCCCCGACCGGCAAGCGGGTGCTCGTCGTCGGCATGGGGCCGGCCGGGTTCACGCTCGCGCATCACCTGCTGAACGACGGGCACACGGTGGTCGGCGTCGACGGCCTCAAGATCGAGCCGCTGCCCGCGTCGGTGTCCGGCGTGACGACCACCGGCTCGCGCGTCCCGTTCGAGCCGATACGCGACATCGAGCTGCTGCGCGAGCCCTTGGACCAGCGCGTGATGGCCGGATTCGGCGGCGTCGCCGAGTACGGGATCACCGTGCGCTGGGACAAGAATTTCCTCAAGCTGCTGCGTCTTTTGATCGAGCGCCGCGACCGCTTTGCCCTGTGCGGCGGCGTGCGCTTCGGCGGCACGCTCGACGCCGAAGATGCGTTCGCGCTGGGTTTCGACCACATCGCGCTCGCCGCCGGGGCCGGCCGGCCCACGGTGCTCGATCTGCCGAACGCGCTGGCCAAGGGCGTGCGCACCGCGTCGGACTTCCTGATGGCGCTCCAGCTTACCGGGGCGGCGCGCAAGGATTCGGTCGCCAACATGGAGATCCGCCTGCCGGTCGTCGTCATCGGCGGCGGCTTGACCGCGATCGATACCGCGACCGAGTCGCTGGCGTACTACCCGGTACAGGTGGAGAAATTCGTCGCGCGTTACGACGCGCTGGTCGCGGGGCGCGGGCGCGAGCGGGTCGAGTCCGAGTGGACCGAAGACGAGCGCGAGGTCGCGCTCGAATACCTGGCGCACGGGCGGGCGATTCGCGCCGAGCGTGCTGCGGCCGCGCGCGAGGGCCGCGCCGCGCGCGTGCTCGAATTGCTGCAGTCGTGGGGCGGCGTGACGATCGCTTACCGCCGGCGGCTGATCGACAGCCCCTCGTACACGCTCAACCATGAAGAGGTCGAGAAAGCGCTGGAAGAGGGCATTCGTTTCGCCGAAGGCCTGACGCCGCTGGCGATCGACGTCGACGCGCGCGGGCGCGCCAGCGCGCTGCGGGTATCGGTCCAGCACAACGACGGCGACGGTGTCTGGCACGAAGCCGGCCGGGCCTCATTGCCGGCGCGCACCGTGCTGATCGCCGCGGGTACGCAGCCCAATACGGTGCTCGCGCGCGAGGACGCCGCGCATTTTCACCTCGACGGCAAATATTTCCGCGCCATCGACGAGACCGGCAATGTCGTCAAGCCGGCCCCCGGCTTGGCCAAGCCCGCGGTCGCGCACGTGCTGACCGCGATCGAGCCCGATGGCCGCGCGATCAGCTACTTCGGCGATCTGCACCCGTCCTATTTCGGCAACGTCGTCAAGGCGATGGGCAGTGCCAAGCAGGGCTATCCGATCGTCAGCCGCATGGTCGCGCGCGTCGCGCCTGCCTCGGCGCTCGACGACGCGCGATTCCTCGCGCTGGTCAACGGCGAGCTTCGCGCCAGCGTCGAGCGCGTCGTCCGGCTGACGCCGACGATCGTCGAGGTCGTCGTGCGCGCGCCGGCGGCGGCAAGGAAGTTCGCGCCGGGACAGTTCTATCGGCTGCAGAATTTCGAATCGCTGGCGCAGCGTACTGCGGGCACGCGACTGGCGATGGAAGGTCTCGCGCTGACCGGCGCCTGGGTCGATCGCGGGCGCGGCCTGGTATCGACGATCGTCCTCGAGATGGGCGGCTCTTCCGATCTTTGCGCCCAGCTCGAGCCGGGCGAGCCTATCGTGCTGATGGGCCCAACCGGGTCGCCGACCGAAATCGAACCGGGTGAGACGGTGGTGCTCGCCGGCGGCGGGCTGGGCAATGCGGTGCTGTTCTCGATCGGGCAGGCGTTTCGCAATGCCGGCTCGAAGGTGCTCTATTTCGCCGGCTACCGGCACATGATCGACCGCTACAAGATCGCCGATATCGAAGCGGCGGCCGACCTGGTCGTCTGGTGCTGCGACGAGGCGCCGGGTTTCGTTCCGCGCCGGCCGCAGGACAAGACTTTCGTGGGCAACATCGTGCAGGGGATGCTCGCCTATGCGAAAGGCGAGCTGGGCGACGCGACGATAGCGATCGGTGCGGCGGACCGCATCATCGCCATCGGCTCGGACAAGATGATGGCGGCGGTCGGCGCGGCGCGACACACGGTGCTGAAGCCATACCTCAAGCCCTCGCATCGCGGCATTGCCTCGATCAACTCGCCGATGCAATGCATGATGAAGGAAATCTGCGCGCAATGCCTGCAACCGCAGCACGATCCCGCGACCGGCAAGCTCAGCTACGTTTTTTCCTGCTTCAATCAGGATCAGGCGCTCGACAGCGTCGATTTCGCCGGGCTCGATGCGCGCTTGTCGCAGAACGCCGTGCAGGAAAAGCTGACTGCGCAATGGGTCGAGCATTGCCTGCACGCCGCGGCCGCCGACGCCTGATCGCAACGTACTGACGCGGCGCGCATGAACGCGCACTGTTGCCGATTGGCGACGCTGCGCATGCTTCTCGGTTACTTCTGGTTACAATCGCTGTCGGCGCAACGTCAGCGTCGCACGTTATCCACTGCAGGCGCATAGGCGAGCGAAGCCGTCGGGAACCGGCGGCCGACGTAAGCCCGTCGAAGTGCTGAAGGCATTTTGCGGCGCGCAATGCGGCGGGACCGGCACAGTTTCTGCTCGAGTTATCCCAAGACGTGACCTTGCGGCCCGCCGTGCGTAATAGATGCAAGCAGAGCGGTAATTTTTGCGCGCATCGGCACACGCTACCAATCATCAAGCGAGGAGAAAGCATGAACAAGATCCAATCTAGGCTGCGGCTGGTGACGGCCGTCCTGGCCGGCGCGGCGATGCTGCTGCTCTCGGGAGCAGGCATGGCCGATCCTCCGGATCGCGTGGCGCGGCTGAGCTTTTTCAGCGGCCCGGTCAGCTTCTCGCCGGCCGGCGAAGACGAGTGGGCGCTGGCCACGCCGAATCGCCCGCTGGTCACCGGCGACCGACTCTGGGCCGACGCCGGTGGCCGCGCCGAACTGCAGGCGGGGAACGTCGCCCTTCGTCTGGGCGAGTCGACCAATGTGAACGTGTTGAACCTCGACGATCGCACGACGCAGCTCGAGCTGACGCAAGGCTCGCTGTATGTCCGCGTATGGCGGATCGATCGCGGCGACACGGTGGAAATCGATACGCCGAATCTCGCATTCACCGTCGACCGCGTCGGGCGTTATCGCATCGATGTCGATGCCGACGGCAACGTCACGACAGTGGCGGTATTCGCCGGACAAGGCGAAGCGTACGGCGAAGGCGCGGCCTACCGCATCGCCGCCGGCGATCGCTACAGCTTCAGCGGAACGGGGCTGCGCGACTACGAGTACAGCGACGTCGGCGCGCCGGACGACTTCGACAGCTGGGCAGCGGAGCGCGATCGCCGCTACGAGACGTCGGTGTCCGCGCGCTATGTGTCGCGCGACGTGATCGGCTATCAGGATCTCGATCAGTACGGCACCTGGAGCGTCGTTGCCGACTATGGCAACGTCTGGTACCCGCGCTCGGTGCCGAGCGGCTGGGCGCCGTATCGAACCGGACACTGGGTATGGATCGATCCGTGGGGATGGACGTGGATCGACGACGCGCCGTGGGGCTTTGCCCCCTATCACTACGGCCGTTGGGCGTTCGTGACCGGTCGCTGGGGATGGATACCGGGTCCGGTCAGCGTGCGGCCGGTCTATGCTCCGGCGCTGGTCGCCTTCATCGGCGGCGGGGATCTTCGTCTGTCGCTGTCGGTCGGCGGCGTCGCAGCGGGCATCGCCTGGTTCCCGCTCGGCCCCGGCGAGGTGTACCAGCCGGCATATCGCGTCAGCCGCGAGTATTTCACCAACGTCAACGTCAGCAACACGCGCGTGACCAACGTCAACATAACGAACGTCTACAACAACTACACCACCAATACCACGGTGACCAACGTGACCTACCGCAATCGCGAGGCACCGGGTGCGGTAACGGCCGTGCCCACCACGGCATTCGTGCAGTCGCAGCCGGTCGCGCGGGCGGCCGTCCAGGTGCCGCGGGAGGTGATAACGCGGCAGCCCGTGAGCCCTGTCGCCCGTGTCGCGCCGACCCGCGCCAGCCTTGTCGCCGCGTCAGCCGCGGCACCTGCGACCGCTGGAGGCCAACACAGGCCGCCGGCGCGGGCACTGCAACGCGAGGTCGTGGCCAGGACCAAGCCGCCGGCACCACCGCCTGCGTTCGCCGCCCGGCAAGCGGCACTCGCCGCCAACCCGGGCCGACCGGCCGAGCCGGCTGCGGCCGCCCCGCAGCAGCCCGCTGCGGCAGGCGCAGCGCCGGCCAGGAACGTCAAGCTCGTCGCGCCGACACAGGCGGCCGCACCGGCGCCGAAGGAAGAAGGCCGACGCGGCCGCGGCCAGCTCGAGCGGCGCGCCGGTGCCCCCGGCGCCCCGCAGGGCGCGCCCGCGGCAGCCCAAGGCGCCCCAGCCGGTCCACAAACCGCGCCGGGGGCGCAACCGGGGGCACCCGCGACCGGCCAGGCACCTAGAGGCGCCGCGCCGCCGACTGCGGCGGGACAAACACCGCCCGTGCCCCGCCCGCCGGACGCCGAGCAGCGCCGCCAGCAGGCCGAGCAGCAGCGGCAGCAGCAGCAAAACGAGCAGGCCGAGCAGCGCCGCCAGCAGCAGGAACAGCAGCGGCAGCAGCAGCAGAGCCAGCAGGCCGAACAGCGCCGCCAGCA
>Ga0207657_10007661_pt1 | contig 11045 bp, 7 predicted proteins | sample KBSC33metaG_FD_184316 | JGI IMG/M metagenome (GOLD analysis project Ga0207657, IMG submission 184316) | Corn rhizosphere microbial communities from Kellogg Biological Station, Michigan, USA - KBS C3-3 metaG (SPAdes) (version 2) | ecosystem: Host-associated > Plants > Roots > Rhizosphere > Soil ... | reverse complement strand
TTCTTCTTTCGCAATCCCGCAGTATCGATTAAAATGAATTCTTTGTTAAAGAGATTATAGTGCGTGTGAATCGTATCTCGTGTAGTTCCTGCAATATTGCTTACGATTGTTCTCTCCTGCCCTATCAATGCATTCAGCAAAGAAGATTTTCCAACATTTGGCTGACCGATGATCGCAAATTTCGGCAACTGATTTACACGTTCCGTATCTTCTGAATCTTCTTCTGTAATTAACGCAGTCAGTGCATCAAGTAATTCACCTGTACCGCTTCCACTGATGCTGCTGACAAAATAAACATTATCAAAACCGAGACCGTAAAATTCAGAAGCATCGATCATTCTCTCATTGTTATCAACTTTATTCACAGTTAACAAAACCGGCTTTGATGTTCGGCGAAGAAGATCTGCCATGCTTTCATCAAGATCAGCGATACCAACTGCAGCATCAGTCATGAAGATGAGTGCATCGGCTTCGTCAATCGCGATCTTCACCTGCTTGCGAATTTCAGTTTCAAAAACATCTTCGCTGTGTGGAACAAAACCGCCTGTATCAATAAGATTAAATGTTTTGCCATTCCAATCAGCAATTCCATACTGACGGTCTCTTGTTACGCCGCTGATGTCATCAACAATCGCTTTGCGTTGTTCAAGCAAGCGATTGAACAATGTACTCTTCCCAACATTTGGTCTTCCTACTATTGCTACTGTAAAACTCATATTTAAAAGTTTCAACAATCAAGTGACAAGAATCAAGCAAAACCTTGCGTCTTGTTACTTGTGTCTTGATTCTTGGTTCTTGTATCTTGGTTCTTAATACCCATATTCTTTCAACTGCAATTCATTATCTCGCCACTTTGGTCGAACCTTTACAAAAAGTTGCAAAAATATTTTTTGTTGAAGAAATTTTTCAATGTCTTCTCTCGCAATTGTGCCAAGCTTTTTAATCATCTTTCCACCTTCGCCTAATAAAATTGCTTTCTGACTTTCTCTTTGAACGATAATGTCCGCCTGAATCTTTGTAAGTGTACTTTTTTCTTTGAATTCATTAATCAGAACAGCAGTATGATAAGGAATTTCATCCTGGTACAAAAAATAGATTTTTTCTCTTATCAATTCAGCGACAAAAAATTTTTCAGGCAGGTCAGTTAAATCATCTTCATTGAAAAAAGGTTCACCTTCTGGAAGAAGATCAAGTATTGCATCTCTCAATTCTTTTATGCCTGATTGCCTTAGTGCAGAAATTGCAATTGCTTTTTTGCAGTAAGATTTTTCTGCGAAAAAAAACTCCGCTTCTTTTATTTTTTCGGGCTTCGCCTCATCTGTCTTATTAATAACAACTAAAGCAGGCACTTTCAACTTTAATGAATCAAACAATTCATTATTCTCTTCCCAATTATCATTTACATCAACAAGCAACAAAGCTACATCTGCATCTTCCAATGCATTCTTTACAGACTGCATCATATGTTGCTGCAACTTATATTTCGGATCAATGATTCCCGGTGTATCTGAAAAAACAATTTGATATTTTCCTGCTTCTGTCAGAAAACCTTTTATGCGATGTCTTGTTGTTTGCACTTTTGGTGAAACAATCGCCAGCTTCTCACCGAGCAAAGCATTTAATAAAGTGCTTTTGCCCGCATTGGGTTTACCAAAAATATTTACAAAGCCGGTTTTCAAAGTTTGTAGTTTTCAGTTTGTAGTTGAAAATTCTCGCGGAGAACGCAGAAATCGCGGAAGAATATAAAAAATAATTTCCGTGATTTCCGTATTTTCTGCTAGAACAAATAAAAAAGCCTCGAAAGAGGCTTTTACGTTTTTGTTGCGAAGGGGGGATTCGAACCTCCGACCTTCGGGTTATGAGCCCGACGAGCTACCACTGCTCTACTTCGCGATTTGGAGCGCAAAGATAAAGCTGTGCAACTTACGAGCCAAACAATTTGAAATCTAAATAAAACTATTAACTAAATATTTTTTAGTCGTCGCTACAAAAGTCCCGAGGAATCGGGATTGGAGGTTTAATCTTTTTTCTTGATACTGCTGCCACCGCTTGCATCCACGCTTGTGATAACGCCGCTGCCTTTATAATTAATAATTGAGCCGCCGCTTGCATCTGCCTTTAACTCTTTGTTGATGCTGATATTGATAATCGAGCCGCCGCTCGCATCCACATCACAAGTGTTTACCGCCAAACCAAAGTCTTTAAAAATGCTGCCACCGCTCGCTTCAATCGACGCATTGTTAAACTCGCCTTCGAGGGTTGTAATGCTGCCGCCACTCAAGTCTGCTTTAAAAGAATTTCCTTTCAGGCGTCCTTCAATAATACTGCCACCACTTATATCAGACTGAAGATCGTTCACATTAATTTCATCGGCCAGCTTTGCAATCGAGCCACCGGAAACATTAAGTTCATCAAGTTCTGTAACGGTTACGTAAGCTTTCATTTTGTGGTCGCCGTGCCAACCGCCCCACATTTTTCCTTCCACACGAATGCGCAAAATGCCGTCACGCACATCAGTAATAATTTTTTCCGCGATCTTCGGATCGTCGGCGCTTATTGCTACCGCCTGTTCTTTGCCCTGCGAAAGAAAAAGCCGAATGCCGCTTCCTACAGAAACGCCATGAAAACTACCTACCTTTCGCACCTGGGCATTCTCATCATACACAAGATTCTGGGCGTGCAAATGCATCGAAATAAAAATCAGACAAACACCCGCTATAATTTTTTGCATAAAAAGTTTTTCAGTTAAACGATACAAATCACAAAAGGTTACAGCAAAATAAAATTTCTGCATGTAACTTCGCAGTTCAAAACAGTAAGATCTTTTTTTGATTTATGTAGTCAGCAGTATCACTACCACCAACTTCCGTTGTGTCACTCACTTGTACGGTTGGTAATTCTGCTCAGCATATCTCAAAACTTCTTATTGATTTTCCCGGGGTGCTCCTGAGCGAAGTTGAAGGACTTCATTGGGGCTGAGATTACACCCGTCGAACCTGAACAGGGTAATGCCTGCGAAGGGAAGGTGAACTTCAAAGTGTCCATCTCCAGTAGCAATTTCCCCTGTTTCCAAATTTTTTAATGGACAAAAATTACAAGATGAAAAATCTTTTGGGAATAATTATCGCATTCCTTTTTGCTGCAACATCCTTTGCGCAAATCACAATTTCCGGAGCTGTCGTCGACAAACAAAACAAACAATTAAGCAATGCAACAGTTATTTTGAGAAGCGGGTTAAAAGAAAAAACAACTCTTACAAATAATGTTGGCGTTTTTCAATTCAACAATGTTTCACCAAATGAAAATTACAAACTCATTGTTCAATATGTTGGAATGAGAACTTACGAAGAAAATTTTTCAGCAACAGAAAACAGAATGTTCAATATTGTTTTAGAAACGCTTGATTATTTTTTAGAGCCGCTTGAAATAAAAGCCGTTCGCGCTTCGGATAAAGCACCATTTACTAAAACAGATATCACCAAACTACAACTTGATAAAATAAATTTAGGACAAGACATTCCGATACTTTTAAATCAAACTCCTTCTGTTGTTGTTAACTCTGATGCCGGAAACGGTGTTGGTTATACATATATTCATATTCGCGGAACGGATGCCTCGCGTATTAATGTTACGCTCAACGGAATTCCATATAATGACGCGGAAAGCCAGGGAACATACTTTGTAGATCTTCCGGATTTTACTTCTTCAGTAAATTCAATACAAATACAACGTGGCGTTGGCACTTCAACAAACGGTTCAGGTGCATTTGGTGCAACGATCAATTTAAGCACGAATGAATTTCATGAGAATGCTTATGCCGAATCAAACAACAGTTATGGTTCTTTCAACACGTGGAAGAATACAATAAAAGTTGGCAGCGGATTAATTGGCGACCATTTTACTATTGATGCAAGACTAAGCCGCATTGTAAGCGATGGTTATATCGACAGGGCATCAAGCGACCTTCAATCATTTTATATTTCTTCCGCTTATATAAGCAAGAACACTTCTGTACGATTGAATATTTTTTCAGGCAGAGAAAAAACATACCAGGCTTGGTATGGTGTTCCGCAGGACTCATTACTTACTCATCGTACCTACAATCCTTCTGGTATAGAAAAACCAGGAACACCTTACGATAACGAAACTGATAATTACTGGCAAAAACATTACCAGTTATTTTTCAATCAAGCGATCAATTCAAAATTGTCGTTGAATGTTGCTACATTTCTTACAAGAGGTTATGGTTATTATGAGGAATATGTGGGAGATCAATCTTATGCTGACTATGGTTTAGACAATCCTGTGATTGGCGAAGACACTATTTCATTAACCGATCTTGTTCGTCAACGCTGGTTGGATAATTATTTCTATGGACAAGTATTTTCTCTTCAATACAAAAACAAAAAAAATGAAGTAACGCTCGGTGGCAGTTGGACAAGATATGATGGTAAACATTACGGAACCGTTATCTGGAGTGAAATGGGCGGCATGCCAAAAGAGTACAAATACTATAATTACCCTGCATTAAAAACAGATAATAATATTTACATAAAATGGTTGCATGAGTTTACGAATAACTGGAACTGGTTTGCTGATCTGCAATACAGAAACGTAAAACACAACATGGATGGATTTGAAGGAAATCCTGATTTAATTGTTCATCGCAAATTCAATTTCTTAAATCCAAAAGCCGGTATTAGTTACAATGTAAATGGTTTGCATACTTATGCAAGTTATGCGCTTGCACATAAAGAACCGAACAGAGATGATTTTCAGGCAAGCGCCACGGAACAACCAACCTACGAAACATTACATGATTTTGAATTAGGTGCTGAAAAAAGAGCAAGCAACTATAACTGGGGCGCAACATTTTATTACATGCTTTACGATAACCAACTTGTATTAACAGGAAAAATAAATGATGTAGGAAGTTATACAAGAACAAATGTTCCTAACAGTTATCGTACAGGCGTTGAATTGCAGGGCGGTTATGTTTTCAGTAAATATGTAAACGCAAATGCGAATCTTACTTTAAGTAAGAATAAAATAAAGTCTTTTACTGAGTATATTGACAATTGGGATAACGGCAAACAAAATGTCATTCAACACACAAACATAGATATTTCTTTTTCGCCTTCCGTAATCGGTGGAGCAACTATTAATATTTTACCTTTTAAAAATGCAGAGATCAATTTATTGAGCAAGTATGTCGGCAAGCAATACATGGACAACACACAAAATAAAAATCGTATGCTGAAAGCATACTTCACCCAAGATGCTCGTCTGGCTTATACTTTGCATAACACAATTTTTCATGAATGGAATTTGATATTACAGGTGAATAATATCTTCAACAAAATGTATGAACCGAATGGGTACACTTATCCTTATGTTTATGGAGGAGAGTTGATCAACGATAATTATTATTATCCAATGGCAGGAACAAATTTTATGTTAGCAGTTAATGTGAAATTTTGATGTGGTGAGTAGTGACTTTGATCGTGAGACGTGAAACGACAAACGTGAGAGAAGTGGCGTTTATTACTCACCGCTGACAACTCACTATTCACCTGTTTAATAAAGTTTCGAACGCACAAGTGAGTGATCCTTCGACAAACTCAGGATAAACTGTTACTCTCAGTTCCCATGAAAGTGGAACTTTGAACTGAGCGTAGCAACCGGCGATGCCATAACATTCTTCAGCCGGTCCCAAAAAAATCATTACAACATTTACCGTATGCAAATATCTTTGATGCTTCAACATTAAACGTTAAACATCCAATCTCAAACATCGAACATCATTCAATATTGAGATATTCGTGTCTTGAAATATTTTAAGAACAATGGGAAGTAAAAAATTACAGATTTGGTTGCCGCTGCTGTTTGCAATTGTAATGACTTTGGGAATGTTTGTCGGCTACAAGTTGCGCGCTGACACATCTACGCAAACTGCCGGCTTTATGCAAAACACAAGAAGCAATACCGTGCAGGAAATTCTCAATCTTATTCAAAATAAATACGTGGACAACATTTCTGTTGACAGTATAAAAGAAGATGCGATAAACGCAATGCTTTCTCACCTTGATCCTCACTCTATCTATATTCCGCCACGCGAATTGCAGGAAGTAAATGAAGACATGCAGGGAAATTTTACAGGCATTGGCGTGGAGTTTCAGATGTATGATGATACCGTAAATATTGTAAATGTGATTGCAGATGGACCTTCTTATAAAGCCGGTGTGGAGGTGGGTGATAAAATAATTAAGGTTAATGATACAACAGCAATCGCCGGAAAAAAATTAGACCCTGATGATGTAAAAAAATTATTGCGTGGTGCAAATGGAACGAATGTAAATATTACAGTTTTGCGTGATGATAAATTAGAACGCATAACTATTAAAAGAGGAATGATTCCTTTGCCTTCCGTTGATGCGTCTTATATGGTTGCACCTTCAACAGCCTTTATACATATCAACAAATTTTCTGAAACTACTTACAAAGAATTCATGGCTGCAATGGAGAAATTGCAGAAGCAGGGAATGCAAAAACTCATACTTGATTTGCGTGGAAATCCCGGTGGCATTTTGCAGGAAGCTGCAGATATTGCCGATGAATTTCTGGATGATAATAAAATGATCGTTTATACACATGGCAGCAAGATGCCAAACATGGAATATCATTGCAGCAAAGACGGTGTGTTTGAAAAAGGAAAACTTGTTGTACTGGTTGATGAAACTTCTGCAAGTGCAAGTGAAATATTAAGTGGTGCTTTGCAGGATTGGGATAGAGCAGATATCATTGGCAGAAGAACTTTTGGTAAAGGACTTGTGCAGCAGCAATATCCCTTGAGCGATGGAGGTGCAGTGCGAATAACTGTTGCCAGATATTATACGCCGCTTGGCAGAAACATTCAAAAGCCTTATGACAAAGGTGTAACTGCTTATGAAGATGAATTGATGGAACGCTTTCACAACGGTGAAGTGGTGCACGGTGATACATCAAAACCGACAGGTCAGGCATTTAAAACAAAAGCTGGTCACATTGTTTATGGTGGCGGTGGAATTACGCCCGATATTTTTATTCCTTTCGATACAACTTCACAACCAAGGCAAGTATTGGATCTTTACATAAAAGGAACGTTTAACAATTTCGTATATCAATATTATGTGAAGAATAAATCCGCATTTCAATCCATAAAGAACCCAATCGATTTTTACAAGAACTTCAAACCCGGTGAAAAAGAATTTCTACAACTCAGTGCTTATGCACTGAAACGTGATACAGTGGACATTAGCAAAATTCCTGTTAGTGCAAAAACAGATCTGCTTCAAAAATTCCAGGCAATGCTTGCCCGTCAAATATGGAGAACTGAAGGTTATTACGAAGTAAGCAATGAGACCGATCCGATGATAAAGAAGGCGTTGGAAGTAGTACAATAATTTTAAGTTTTATGTTCTAAGTTTTAAATTTTGTTAGGTTGAAAAATAAAAAAGCCCTGCATCAACAGAGCTTAGATATTTCCTTCCAATCCTTCAAATCATGGTTCAGACTAATCACTGTTCTAACATAAACGGATATCTATAATCAGTTGGAGGATTAAACGTTTCTTTTATCGTTCTTGCGCTCAGCCAGCGATAAAGATTGATCATACTTCCGGCTTTATCGTTTGTGCCGCTTGCTCTTGCTCCCCCAAATGGTTGCTGACCAACTACTGCACCAGTTGGTTTATCATTGATATAAAAGTTTCCTGCAGCATTTCTCAATTTATTCGTTGCAAGAATAATTGTGTCTCTATCCTGTGCTAATATTGAACCCGTTAATGCATACGGTGAAGTTGTATCAACAAGCTCTAGCGTTTCTTCAAATTTGTTTTCATCATACACATGAACAGTCAGAACAGGACCAAAAATTTCTTCACACATTGTAACATACATTGGGTCTGTTGCTTCAATCACAGTTGGCTGGATAAAATATCCTTCACTCTTATCATAACCACCACCAACTAAAATTTTTGCTTTATCACTGCCCTTCACTTTATCAATATAAGAAGTGATCTTATCAAAACTTTTTTCATCAATCACTGCGTTGATGAAGTTGGTGAAATCTTCCACCGTTCCCATCTTCATGCTCTTTAAATCGGCAATCAATTTTTGTTTTATTTCATCTGCTAAATTTGAAGGCAGATAAGCTCGTGATGCCGCAGAACATTTTTGTCCCTGGAATTCAAACGCTCCGCGTGCAAGTGCAGTAACAGCGGCATCAACATCTGCACTCTTATGAATTAATACAAAATCTTTTCCTCCTGTTTCACCAACAATGCGGGGATACGATTTATACTTCGCAACATTCTCACCAATCGTCTTCCACATATAATTAAATACTCCTGTTGAACCTGTAAAATGCACCCCACCAAAATCATGATGTGAAAAACAAACAGTGCCAAGCGTAGGTCCGTCAACATATAAAAGATTGATAACACCTGCAGGCAAACCGGCTTCCATTAAAATACGCATGAACATTTGCGCTGCAAAAATTTGTGTGTGCGCAGGTTTCCATAAAACAACATTGCCACACATTGCAGCAGATGTGGGAAGATTACCACCAATTGCAGTAAAGTTGAAAGGAGTTATCGCAAGTACAAAACCTTCGAGTGGTCGCCACTCCATGCGATTATGAATCCCTGCAGATGAAACAGGTTGTTGCTTATATATCTCACATAAAAAATGAACATTGAAACGCAAAAAATCTATCAACTCACAAGCACTGTCAATCTCCGCCTGGAAAACGTTTTTACTTTGTCCAAGCATCGTTGTTCCATTCATGTACGAGCGGTACTTCGTAGAGATCAGATCAGCCGCCTTCAAAAAAATATTTGCTCTTTCTTCCCACGGCATATTTGCCCACGCATCTTTCGCCTTCATTGCAGCATCGATCGCCATGCGCACATCCTTCTCGCTTCCTTCGTAATAATAACCCAGTGTATGTTTTATTTCATGAGGCGGGTTCAATGGCAATTTTTTTTCTGTGCGCACTTCTTTGCCGCCGATATACATTGGTGCATCAATCGTATTCTTTTTTAATTCTGCTAAAGTTTTTTTCAGCGTTGCTCTTTCCTGAGAGCCCGGCGCATACTGCAATACAGGCTCATTTGCAGGCATCGGGTAATAAAAATATCCAAGGCTCATAAACTATTTTTTTTAAATGGCGTGCAAGTTAATCAATAAAGCTAACATGAATTAGCTTTGAAGACTTATGCATTTTCGATATAAGATTTTTTTGTTACCAGCAGCAGTTCTTTATGGCATCACCGGTTGCGTCGCATTACGTTCATCGTTTCACTTTCAATTGAGCTGTAAGTTTCAGAGCATAACTTTCTTAATCATATTCAATCTTCTCAATTGATGATGTTCTTAACCCTTGTCGTTTGAGTCTTGGTTCTTGTTTCTTGTTTCTTGGTTCTTGTTTCTTGTTTCTTGGTTCTTGTTTTTTGGTTCTTGTTTCTTTTCCTTACGTTTGATTTTTGCAACAATCAACACGAATGAGTTTTTTCAGTTACATCAGCATAGCAAAAAGAGTTTATAAAGAGATCCAAATACAAAAACAATTCAACAAAGATTTTCTCATTCCTTATCTCAACGAGCTTGAAACAAAATACAACGGTAAATTTCAGCAAGAACAAAGACAAAAAATTTTAAACTATTACGGATTATTTATCACTTCATTTCTTTGCAGCAGCTACAAAAGATTGTACGGGCAAACACTTTCCGATGAAGAAAGAAAACGTGCAACATTATTTGGTATTCTAACACCTGTCGGCGATGATCTTTTTGATATTGATAAATTGAAGATCGAAGACATCAGAAAAATCACTTTCGATCCTGAAAATTATAATGCGACAACTTTCTCCTCAAAAGTTGCAAAAGAAATTCAAACATATTTGCTACAGCATGTTCCTCATAAAGAAGAATATTTGCAGGCTTCAAAGAATGTTTTAGATATTCAGACTGAAACCGTCAAACAAACAAATCCTGATATTTCCAAAGAAGAAATCGAACGGATAACTTACACAAAAGGTGCAGTATCTGTAATTATCTATCATCAATCATTAGATGAAACCGCATCTGCACAAATGTTCAACGTTTTATTTTATGTTGGCAGTTTATTTCAACTGGGCAATGATATTTTTGATTTGTATAAAGATGTAAGAGATAACATCTATACTTTAATAAACACTTGTGACGATCATATTGCATTCAAAGAAAAATTTCTCCAAAGAGTAAAAGAACAAAATGGAAGAATCATGGCTTTGCCTTATACAGAGAAAAACAAAAAAGAATTTTGTATAGTAATGAACACGATCAATGCAAGAAGTGTTGTAGCATTGGATCAATTTATTCGTTTCCAAAAAAAGAGGCATTCAAAAATCAATTGGTGGAAACTGCAACGAAAGGATATGATTGTTGACATGGAGAAGCCATTCAATTTTCTAAAATGGTTTTATTATATAATAAAGTTGCCGAAGATGATTTGAAAATTTGAGGATTTGAAGATTTGAAAATGATGAACAGAATTGTTTCAGTTGAAGAGTGCGACGCAACAGGTGATGCTACAAAAAACAAAAGTTGGGTTCATAAAAAAAATCATGCGAAAACTAATTGCAATATTTTATCTAATGGTCTTTCTAAAAACTGAATTTGCTTGTGCACAAAGTGATTCAGCGCTTATCAATTCGTTAGTAAAAGATATTGCTACATCACAAGTTAAAACTGATGGAGAGTTTTATGCCGGCATGTTTCCTTCCTTTCGTGAATGCGGTGGTGCACCACACAATTACCAACCCGACAATAATATTTTTTTTACTGCTATTACTGCGTTCACTTTAAAGAATTTACTCCCTTATTTAAACGGCGACAACAGAAAAATTGCGGAAACAATTATAGAGAATGCGGCAAAAGCTTTTCCAAAGTATAAAGATCAGTTTGGTGATCCGTTTTATAATTTTTGGCCCACGGATGCACCGATAATGCCGCACACTTATTATT
>Ga0207657_10007659_pt1 | contig 11049 bp, 13 predicted proteins | sample KBSC33metaG_FD_184316 | JGI IMG/M metagenome (GOLD analysis project Ga0207657, IMG submission 184316) | Corn rhizosphere microbial communities from Kellogg Biological Station, Michigan, USA - KBS C3-3 metaG (SPAdes) (version 2) | ecosystem: Host-associated > Plants > Roots > Rhizosphere > Soil ... | reverse complement strand
CTGCACTGGCGAACAAGAAGATTTCCAACGACATCGCCAAGCTCGGTCTCCGCTACGTGAACACGACCGGCCGCGACGATCCGGCCCTGACGGCGCGGCTGCGCGAGGCGGCGGGATTGAACGCCCAGGCGAAACCCCCAGCGCCGGCGGAGCTCGCGCAAGTCATCGACGAGGTCTCGTCCAGACACCTTGGCCCCCAAGCACCAATACAGCCAAGACTATGGGCGACGCGTAAATGAAGCTTTGCCCAATTGCGTGGGGTTCTGCCGGTCGGTTGGCCTCGGCGGCAGAAAACTGTAAGGAACCCGCATGCTAGCAAACATCCTCGCCGGCCTCGTTGCCCTCATTCACATCTACATCGTTATTCTCGAGATGTTCCTGTGGGACACCCCGCGCGGACGCAAGGCGTTCGGCACAACCGAGGCGTTCGCCAAGGAGAGCAAGGTTCTGGCGGCCAACCAGGGGCTCTACAACGGCTTCCTCGCCGCTGGCCTGATCTGGGGCATCTACCTGGGCGACGCAGGCGACCCTGTGAAGATCTTCTTCCTGCTCTGCGTCGCGGTCGCCGGTGTGTATGGCGCGGCGACCGTGGGGGTTCGCATCCTGCTGATCCAAACCGTGCCGGCTGTCATTGCGCTGGCGGCCGTCTGGTTCACCTGAGTGATGAACTCGGTATCGCCGACCCGCTGGGGCGACCCGAATTGCCTACAAAATCATCGCAATACGCACGGCGCGGTGAATTGCGGCAGGGCCCCGATTCGCGCTAGTTTTCCGCGGCGCGGGGGTGCGCTCTGAGGTTCACAATGTGGGACTTTTCGATCGGCCAGACCCTGGGTCTCATGGGTCGCACGCTTCCCTTCATCGTCTTCCGCATCATCGTCTACTTCGGCATTGCCGTTGCCTATGTGCTGGTGACGGGTGTCGGAGTCGGCATCGGCTGGGGGATCGGCGCGTTCGGCAGTCCCGATTTTCGCCTCGGCGCGATGGGGTGGGGCGGCATCATCGGCTTTGCGTTGACGGCGGGCACGATTTATTTCCTGCGCGAATACATCCTCTACATCGTCAAGGCCGGCCACATTGCCGTGTTGGTCGAACTTCTCGACGGCGGCGACGTTCCGCAGGGACAGGGGCAGATCAACCACGCCACCGAGATCGTCCGCAGCCACTTCGCCGAAACCAATGTTCTGTTCGGCGTGGATCTGCTCGTCCGTGGCGTCCTCGCTGCGATCCTCGGGCTGATCCAGGGCCTTGCATCATTCATTCCAATTCCCGGACTGCAGAACGTCGTGGCGCTGGTCCGGGCCTTCCTCCGCGTCGCTGTCGGTCTGATGGACGAGGTGGTGCTGGGCTACCTGTTCCGTGTGAAGACCACCAATCCCTGGCACGACGCCGAAACCGCGATCGTCCTCTATGCGCAGAACTACAAGGTGATGCTCAAGAACGCCGCCTGGCTGACCGCCATCATGTACGTGCTGTCGTTCGTGGTGTTCCTGCTGATGCTGGCGCCCGCTGCGGCGCTGGTGTGGTTCATCCCCAATGCCTGGGGCGCCGGTGGCTTCGTCTTCGCCATCCTCTTCGCCTGGGCGGTAAAGGCGGCGCTGATCGAGCCCTTTGCCATCGCCGCGATGATGGACGTCTATTTCCGTGTGATCCAGGGGCAGACGCCGGACCCGGCCTGGGACGAGCGCATCGGGCAAGTGTCGCGGAAGTTCCGTGAGCTCAAGGACAAGGCAGCCAACTGGGTAGGTGCCGGCCGTCCGGCCCCGAACGCTCCGTTCACCGCCCCGGGCGGCCCGGTGGTCTAGTTCGCCGGCGCGGTGCTATAGATCGGGCATGCGCTATTGCCTCATCGACACCGCGCTCGGAACTTTCGGCCTCGCCTGGACCGATGCGGGTGTCGCGCGCGTGGCGCTGCCCGGCCGCGACCGGGCCAAGACGGAGATATGGATTTCGCGGGAACCGGCCGAGCCCGGCTTCCCTGACGGACGGTTCGCGACCCTGCCGGAAATGATACGGCGCTATGCCGAGGGCGAAAAGATCGACTTCACCGGCGTGCCGCTCGACCTGGCCGAGGTGCCCGATTTCAACCGTCAGGCTTATGCGGAGCTTCTGAAGATCGGCTATGGCGAAACGACCACCTACGGCGCCATCGCGCGGACACTCGGCGACGTCGCGCTGTCCCGCGCCGTGGGGCAGGCGATGGGGGCCAATCCCATTCCACTGATCATCCCGTGCCACCGGGTGCTGGGCGCCGACGGCAAAGCCGGCGGGTTCTCGTCGCCGGGCGGGGTCAGCGCCAAGATGCGCATGCTGGCCCTGGAGCATGCAGCGAGCCCGACCGGCCAATACGCGTTCGGGTTCTGATGGAGATGGACCGCGAATTAGTGTCGGTGGCCCCGCGTGGCTAGAGGCCGTTCCGTCGACCCGCAGGAGCGTTACCGTCGTTTCGTCGCCGACACGATGGCAAAGCGCATCCCTATGATCGTGCGCAATGCCGGCGAGGGCTTCGATGCCGAGACCGTGACGCGGCTCGAGGCGATTTCTCGCGCCATCTCCGCCGGCGCACCGATGGTGGTAGACCTTAGCAACTGGCCGTTCCAAGGCTGGGAGGAGTTCCCGCTGCGCGTCAACGGCCGGCGTATCGGCGACGCGCCATTCTTTGATTTCGAATTCTGGATGTATTTCCGCATTCTTGAGGCGGTGCGGTTCTCCGAGACCCGCGCCGATCCGTTCCGCACCACCAAGCACCGCGACCTCGATCGTCATCTCAAGTGGGCCGACGAGGCGCTCGGGCGCGTGTCGACGCTGGCCGATGCGCTGCGAACATCGCTGGACGCCAATGCCCACGACTTGTCGCAGATCGGCTCGCCGACCGGGCGCTATGAGCTCGGGCGAGATGCGCTCAATGTCGAGCCGGGCTCGATCAAGCGGCTCAACCTCATCGCCGACAACTTCGGCGGCGAGTTCGTGGCCGATCTCGTGCTCGCGGTCGTCGCGGCGGAGGCAGGGATCGAGGTCGTGCTGCACGTCAAGCAGCTGCCGATGTTCGTCTCGGACGTCACGGCGGACGACGTGACGATCCTGTTCGATCGGCTGCCACGGGAAGGGTTCGGCAAGCGTCTGCAAACCGCGGTGCAGCGCGGCGGCATTCACACGGCGGCACACGCCTTCTGGTCGTCGCCGAAGTTCCTCGACCGGCTGCCCGTCGAGGAGCTGGGAGCGGGCGACGGCATCCTCAACGTGCTGAAGGGCGACCTCAACTTCCGGCGCGCCATCGGTGACGTCAGCGTCCCGGTCGAAACGCCGTTTCAGGCGCTCGCGGTGTTGCCGGCGGCGCCGATGCTGTCGCTGCGTTCGATCAAGTCCTACAGCCTTGCAGGCATGACCGACTGGCCCAGAGGACTGTCGCGCACGGACTTCCCCATGGACGGCTCGATCGTGGCGGTGCAACAGGTGCCGGTGCGCGCTATTGCTTCCGCCGAAAGCTCTTCAGATGCGGCACCGCTTTTACAACGCGTTCGGCGATGGCTTCGACGGACAGGGTGACCGGAACGGCCAGGACGTTTTCATCCCCGGCGGGCGGCTCGAGCGTTGCGAACTGGCTCGCGACCAGCGATGCCGGCATGTACTCGTGCACGCGCGCTGTCGCTCGCTCGGCGATCAACTCCTGGGTCCCGTCGAGAAACACGAACAGGATGGGCTCGCCCGCTTCCTGATGCAGGTAGTCGCGATAGGCGCGCTTCAGCGCCGAGCACGCTCCCACGGCCACGCCCTTCTGGTCCGCCGCCGAATGCAGTGCCCGGGCCAGCGACCTGAGCCATGGCCACCGATCCTCGTCCACCAGGGGCGTTCCGGCGCGCATCTTGTCCTTGTTCTCCGGCGGGTGGAAATCGTCGCCGTCGAGGAATGGCGCATGCAGCCGCCGCGCGATGGCCTTGCCCGTCACCGACTTGCCGCTTGATGACACGCCCATGACGATGATGATGCGGGCGGGGACGAGAACCACGGAATGCTCCTAGACTGTCGCCATGAAGGCGCCGTCGACATACAGGATGTGGCCGTTGACGAAGCTGGCCGCGTCCGAGCAGAGGAAGATGGCCGCCCCGCCAAGTTCCGCGACCTCTCCCCAACGCCCCATTGGCGTGCGCTTGGCGACCCAGGCACTGAACTCGGCATCCTTCACCAGCGCCTCGTTGAGCTCGGTTCTGAAATATCCCGGCGCGATGCCGTTGACGTTGATCCCGTGCCGCGCCCATTCAGTCGCCATGGCGCGCGTCAGGTTGGCGACGGCCGCCTTGCTCGCGGCATAGGGCGCGATCGACGGGCGCGCGACGCTGCTCATCAGCGAGCAGATGTTGATGATCTTGCCCCTGGCGCGAGGGATCATACGCTTCGCCACGGCTTGGCCGACCAGGAACACCGAGGTGACATTGGTCGACATGAGCCGCTCGAACTTGTCCTCGGGAAAATCTTCGAGCGGCGCGCGGAACTGCATCCCGGCGTTGTTGACCAGGATGTCGATCGGACCGATCTCGGTCTCGATGAACTCGATTGCGTCGCCGACGCTTTCGCTGCTGGTGACGTCGAAGGCGACCCCGCGGGCGCGGGCCCCGGAATCGGCGAGGTCGGCCGCGGCCTTGCCCAGCGTTTCCGGATCCCGGGCGTTGAGCACGACATCGGCCCCGGCACCGGCCAGTGCCGCCGCAATGGCAAAGCCGATGCCACGGCTCGAGCCGGTGATCAGGGCGCGTTTCCCGGCCAGGCTGAATTGCGACAGGCTATCCATCTAGGCTCCCTCGGCGACGCCACCGACTATGCCAGCAAAGCATTGGCTTTGCAGCCTGACAGCGCTTCCAAGTAACCGATCCGCTACCCGCTTTTGCGCTGGCAAAACCACGCCTCGCATGCCAAAAAGCCGCCCAAAATAACCCCCTGCGCCTGGAGAAGCATTCATGCCGTCTGCCGACATCGGCCTTATTGGTCTTGCCGTAATGGGCTCCAACCTGGCGCTGAACATTGCCGAGAAGGGCTACACGATCGCGGTGCACAACCGCACCGCCAGCAAGATCGATGACTTCATGGCGACTGCCAAGCAGCAGGGTCTTGATGGGAAGTGCGTCCCCGAAGCCGACATCAAGGCGTTCATCCAGTCCGTCAAGCGGCCGCGTTCCATCATCATCATGGTCAAGGCCGGCAAGCCTGTTGACGAGATGATTGAGCAACTGCTGCCGATGCTGGAGCCCGGCGACGCGATCCTCGAATGCGGCAACTCGCTCTACACGGACACGCAGCGGCGCTTCGACTATTTGCAGCCCAAAGGCATCGGCTATCTCGGCATCGGCGTTTCCGGCGGCGAAGAGGGTGCCCGCCACGGCCCCTCGATCATGGTCGGCGGCGCCGAGGCGCAATGGAAGAACGCCCAGCCGATCCTCGAGGCGATCTCGGCCAAGTTCAATGGCGAGCCGTGCTGCGCCTACCTCGGGCAGGGCGGCGCCGGCCACTTCGTCAAGACCATCCACAACGGCATCGAATACGGCGACATGCAGATGATCGCCGAGGTCTATGGCGTCATGCGCGACGGCCTGGGAATGAACCCGAAGGCCTCATCGGACGTGTTCAAGGGCTGGAACAAGGGACCGCTCAACTCGTATCTCATCGAGATTACGGGCTACGTGCTCGAGGCGATCGAGCCCAAGACCGGCAAGCCGCTCGTCGACCTCATCCTCGATAAGGCCGGACAGAAGGGCACCGGCGTCTGGTCGGCCATCGCCGGCCAGCAGCTTGGCGTTCCGGCGACGGCGATCGAGGGCGCGGTCGCCGCGCGGTCGATTTCGTCGCGCAAGGACGAGCGCGTTGCGGCGGAGGCCGCCTATGGCAAGCGCTCTGCAGCCAAGGCGGACGTGCCGCTGGCCGATCTCGAAAAGGCGCTGCTCGCGGGCAAGATCGTGTCCTACGCACAGGGCTTCGCCGTGCTCGCCAAGGCCTCCGAGGAGAACGGCTGGAACCTGCCGCTCGCGACCATCGCCAAGATCTGGCGCAATGGCTGCATCATCCGCTCGCGCTTCCTCGACCAGATGTCGGCGGCGTACGCCAAGGGTGGCGCGCAGAACCTGCTGATGGTCCCCGACTTCATCGCCATCATGAAGGACGCCCACAAGTCGCTGCGCAAGGTTGTGGCGGAAGCGGCAGTCGGCGAGTTTCCGATGATCTGCCTCAGCGCATCGCTCGCTTACTTCGACAGCTATCGCCAGGCTCTGGGCACCGCCAACCTGACGCAGGGCCAGCGCGACTTCTTCGGCGCCCACGGCTTCGAGCTGACGGACCGCCCCGGCGAGCAGCACGGCACCTGGCCCTCGACCCTGGGCAAGTGAGCAGGGCGTGACTGTCGTAAAACGCTTCCTCAACGTCGGAGGCGGCAGCAAGGCCATCAAGGTGCCCCGCCACTATCTGGGCTGGGAGCACCTTCTGCTGGACATCGATCCGGCGGGAAAGCCGGACATCTGCGCCGATGCGCGCAATATGACTGAACTCGCACCGGCGCAGTTCGACGCGGTCTACTGCTCCCACAATCTCGAACATTACTACGAGCACGACGTGCCGAGGGTGTTGGCCGGGTTCCGGCATGTGCTCAAGCCCGAGGGCTTCGCCGAAATCCGCGTTCCGGACATGCTCGCCCTGATGCGGCTGGTGGTTGAGACCAAGGTCGACTTCGATGACAAGCTCTACGACACCCCGATGGGGCCGGTGCGTCCCAAGGACATCGTCTATGGTTTCGCCCCTGAAATCCGCAAATCCGGCCAGGACTTCTATGCCCACAAGACCGGGTTCTCGCACGCCAGCCTGACGATGGCTCTCAAGGCCGCAGGCTTCAGCGATTTCGTCGCCCTGTCACCGCGGCCGGTCGAGATCGCAATCGCAGCGTTCCTGGCCCCGCCACCCGGCGAGACCATCGCAACACTCTCGGTCGCGCCGGCATGATTTGCTAGCAGACCCCCATCTCTGCTGCTAAATGCATGAAATCGTGTATTAATTTTGTGAGCGGACGCTTGCCTTGTGACGTTCGAGTCGATGCACTCGGACGGTATTCAGGAGGCATGCCATGCCATTCGCTTCGCCCAGAGCCAATGAGGGCTTCGGGTTGACGACCGCGCAGATCGTCTACCGCGTTCCAGACCACCTGCAGCTGCTGCAGGAGTTCATCTGGCAGAAATACGACACTTTCCCGGACTTCCCGGCCTTGGGGAAATTCCTCGCCTTCTGGGAGGAAAAGATCGAGGGGCCGATCTTTTCGGTGACCGTCGCGCACGCCCGGTTGATCAAACCCGCCGAGCTTCGCGACTTGCGCGGGGCACTGCACTAGATCGGCGGCTGGACCTCGTCGTCCTCGCCCGACCGCTTGTTCGGGTTGGGAACGTGGATCTGGCCCGGCGGCGACATTTCGGGGACCCGCGGATGCGTTGCAACGCTCGGCTTGTGCCCGAGATCGAAACGCAGCGCGATGAAGGTGAAGAGTACCACGGCGCCCACGGTCAGCAGCGCCGCTCCAATGAACGGCGCGCCGGGGAAATAGCCGGGCGATCCCTCGCCATAGGTGAAGTAGGCGAAGATCTGCGTGGCTGCGAGCGGGCCGATGATGGTCGCCAGCGAGTTGGCGGCGTTGACCGCACCCTGCAATTCGCCTTGCGCATTGTCCGGCACCTGCCGCGACAGCACGCCATTGATGGCGGGGGCGGCAAGGCCGCTGATCGCGCCGATGACGATGTAGAGATAGACCCACTGCTCGTGCTTGATGAAGGCGATGCCGGTGAATGCCACCACCGCCGCGAGCATCCCGACGGCCACGACGGGCGTCTCGGTGAAGCGCCTGACCAGAGGCCCGACGCCGAACGCCTGGAACAGCGCGAAGACGATGCCGAACAGGCCCAATGTGCGGCCGATCTGCGATGAGGTGAAATGGAAGACCTCGATCGTGAAATAATTGTAGACCGAGGGAAACGCCTGCGCCGCGGTCGTGAACAGGAACAGTGCCAGCATCAGCCAGAGCACGACCGGGAACTTCCGCAGTGACAGGAGCGCTCCGAACGGGTTGGCGCGGCGGATGCTGAACGGACGGCGATGCTTGTGGTCAAGCGACTCCGGCAGCACGAAGACGCCGAACAGGAAATTTGCGAAGGCGAGGACCGCCGCGGCGTAGAACGGCACCTTCGGTCCGAATTCGCCGAGCTCGCCGCCGATCACCGGGCCGATGATGAAGCCGAGGCCAAAGGCGGCGCCAATCAGGCCGAAGCGCTGTGTCCGTTTTGCCGGATGCGTGATGTCCGCCATGTAGGCCGTGGCCGTCGCGACCGCCGCCCCGGCGACGCCCGAAACAAACCGGCCGATGAACAGGTACCAGACCATGGGGGCGAACCCCATCATGGAATAGTCGAAAGTGAGCCCCAGCAACGAGCCCAACAGCACCGGTCGCCGGCCGAACCGGTCGCTCAGATTGCCCAGTACCGGCGAGAACAGGAACTGCATCGAGGCGTAGACGAACACCAGCCAGCCACCGAACACCGCGGCTTCCGCTACACCGCCGCCAGTCAGGTCCTTTATCAGCTCCGGCAGAACCGGAACGATGATGCCGTAACCCACCATGTCGAGCAGAATGGTGATAAGGATGCAGGCGAGGGTAAGTGGCGAGTCTTTGCGGTCAGAAGCCATGTAGTCCCGGGCGTTGCGAGGGCGGCAGTTGACACAGGGGCGAGGCGTAGCGCAAGCGCTAAGGCCGGCTGCCCTCAGCGGCTTTCGGAACTCGTTCAGGCGGAGGAACGGGAGGTTCCGGGGCGGCATCGAACCCGTACAGCCAGTCGAGGCGCTTCAGATGGCCGCGGGGCCCTTGCGCCTTCAGCACCAGGTCTCGCCCGAGCGTGAACGGCCACTCGAGGTGATAGGCGAAGCCGTTGAAATTTGAGATGTTCCTGACCCGCTCGACCCGCTCCTTGCGCATCGCGCCGAAACGCTGAAAGGCCGACGAGGCATCCGGCTCGGTCATCAACAGGGGCGCGAGGATCGCGGCATCCTCAATGCCCATGGCGGCGCCCTGCGCCTGGAATGGCAGCATCGCGTGGGCAGCGTCGCCGATGATACCGACGCCCCCATCCGACCAGACGGTGGCGTCGACGGTGTCGACGATCCAATAGCCCCAGCCGCCTTTGGCAAGGCGGACAATGGTCTCGAGAGTCTTCGACGGCAGGGCGGCCCAGGGCAGCTTCGGCTCTTTCGGCGGAACATCGAGCTCGCGCGCTTTTGTCTTCACGAACAGTGCGACATTGACCTGCTTGCGGGCGGGAAGCGGGTAGCAGACCGCATGGTAGCCCGGGGCAAGGAGCAGCGTGGTGCGATCGAGCGCCAATACGTCCTTCAGCAGGTCGGCCGCGATCGTCGTGCGCCAGGCGACATAACCGGAATAGCTCGCCTCGGGGCCGTTGAGGACGCGCGTTCGCGTCTCCGAGCGCACACCGTCCGCACCCACTAGGGCGAAGACGCGGGCGCTGCGGTTCGCACCGTTGGCCTCGTCGATGACCAGCGAAGTGCCTCGCGCATGGTTGACGGCGTCGAAATTGCGAATGCCGAACAGGAGGTCGATGTTGGCGAAGCGCTTGCAGGCCCGGTACAGGAGGTCGGCGAGATCGGCCCGGTGGATCACCGAATAGGGCACGCCGTAGCGTTCGCGCATAATCGCGCCGAGCTCGAGGCTCACCACGGGACGCTTCGCGCGATAGGGATAGACGTCGATCGCCCTGGGCTCGAAGCTGCGCGCCGAGATGGCCTTGTCGAGGCCCAACTGGTTGAGGACGCGGCGCGCATTCGGGCTGAGTTGCAGGCCGGCGCCGACCTCCTGCACTTTGCTGTTGCGCTCGAGCACCACGACCGTCGCGCCGAACTTGGCCAGCGCCAGGGCGAGGGTCATGCCGGCAATCCCGGCTCCCGCAATGTAGATTGTCCGGCCAGAGGCCATTGGACTGACTTAGGCGTGCTCGGCGTGGAAAATCGCCGACAGCGGTTCGGACGTGCCTGGCGCGAGCTGCGGGTTGTACACGTAGTGGGTCGAACAGTAGGAGCACACCGTCTCGGTGTCCTTGCCCATGTCGATAAAGATATGCGGGTGGTCGAATGGGGGCAGCGCGCCCACGCACATGAACTCCTTTGACCCCACCTCGATCCGCTTCAGACCCTCGGTATTGTGGAAGTGCGGGGTGCTGGAATGCGCCATTGGAAGTCTCGCGAGTCAGGGGTTTGCAGTGGGCGCGACCATATAGGGCCTAAAGCGGCTTTTGAAGGACCACGAGGTCGAAATCGGTCCGAAGCGCCCCGGTTGCCGTGTCGAACGGGAAGGGGTGGCGCTCTCCGGTTCGCCGAAATCCACGCCGCTGATACCAGTCGATCAATTCGTCACGGAGGCTGATCACCGCGAGCTCAAGGAATTTCGCGTTCCACAGCTCACGGGCCGCCGCTTCGCAGTGCACCATCACCGCCTTGCCGAGGCCCCGCTGCTGCAGGCGCGGATCGATCGCGAACATCCCGAAATACGCGCCATCGCCATGCCGCTTGAGCAGGGCAGAGCCGATCAACTCGTCACGGTCCAGCGCGAGGACGAACCGGGAATCCGGATCGCGGATCAGCTGCTCGACCTCGCTCGGGGAGCTGCGCGGCCCCTCGAGGATATCCGTCTCATTGGTCCAGCCGGTTGCTGCCTGCGATCCGCGGTAGGCGAGTTCGATCAGCGCACGCCAGGCTCCCCCGCTGCTGTAGTCGGCGAGATCGGAAGTCGCGATCGAATTCTTGTTGGCCGACTCGAGAAGCTGTGGGAACTGGATGAAGAACCCGACCATGGCACCGGCAGCGATCGCGATGACGATTGCCCCCATCGGTCCTCGCTATTTCTTCTGGATCGAAATGCCGCCAGGGCCGAGGTTGATGTTCACCCCCTCGGGCTTCTTGCGATCCTGGTAGAGCTGATAGCCCAGCACGGCGACGGCCACGACCAGGGCACCGACCACCAGATAG
>Ga0207657_10007656_pt1 | contig 11051 bp, 10 predicted proteins | sample KBSC33metaG_FD_184316 | JGI IMG/M metagenome (GOLD analysis project Ga0207657, IMG submission 184316) | Corn rhizosphere microbial communities from Kellogg Biological Station, Michigan, USA - KBS C3-3 metaG (SPAdes) (version 2) | ecosystem: Host-associated > Plants > Roots > Rhizosphere > Soil ... | reverse complement strand
GTGCTGGTGGGCGCCGACGCCGACCTCGTGGTCTGGGACCCCAACAGGGAAAAGACCATCTCGGCCAAGTCGCAGCAGTCGATCATCGACTACAACGTGTTCGAGGGCTTCAAGGTCAAAGGTCTGCCGCGCTACACCCTGACTCGCGGCAAGGTCGCCATCAGCGACGGCAAGGTGCAGACGGAGCAGGGCCACGGCAAGTTCGTCGCCCGCGAGCCCAACAACCCGGTCAACCGCGCGCTGAGCACGTGGAAGGAAATCAGTGCCCCGCACAAGATCGAGCGCACCGGCATACCCGCGACGGGCGTGTGATGCGAATGCTGGAGCAAATGGCAAAGGCCCCCTCACCCGGATTGCTGGCGCAATCCGACCTTTCCCCCGGAGGGAGAGGTGGTGCAGAGGCCAAATCATGCCGCGTCCCCACCTCTCCCTCGGGGGAGAGGTCGCCGCATGGCGGCGGGTGAGGGGACCTTGAGGCGCATCCCGGTAGTCATCGTCACCGCCATACTGGCCGCTCCCGCTTTCGCCGACGGGGTCCTCCCCTATGACGGGATCTATGGCAATCCGTCGGGCTGCCATTTGTTCGCGACGGGTGAGAAACTCGGCGACAACTATCAGCTGCTGACGCCGGATACGTTCTCGTCCAAGACCATGGGGTGCGACTTCGACGCGCTCGTCTCCTCCAATACGGTGATCTTTACTGTCGATGCGATTTGCAGTCCCGGGGGCAGGCGGCAAGTGACGATTTCTCAGACCGGTCAGGACGGCTACACCATCCGCCTCGATCAGACGACCTTTGTGGGCCCGCTTCCGCCGTGCCCCCAGACCGATCTTCTCGGCGGCAACGAGGTGTCTCTGTGACGGCCGTCGTCTCCGCCAAGGGCCTGGGCCTTACCTTTCGCACCAATGACGGCGACGTCATTGCCCTGTCGGACGTAAACCTCGAAATCGAGCCGGGCGAATTCGTTTCCTTCATCGGACCGTCAGGCTGCGGCAAGACGACATTCCTGCGTGTCATCGCCGACCTCGAGCAGCCGACCGCGGGAACGATCAGCGTCAACGGCATGACGCCGGAGGCCGCGCGCAAGAACCGCTCCTATGGCTATGTCTTCCAGGCGCCGGCATTGTTTCCCTGGCGCACGATCGAGAAGAACGTCGCTCTGCCGCTCGAGATCATGGGGCACCCCGAGTCTGAGCGAAGGGCTCGCATCGCGCGCGTCATGGAGCTGGTGAACCTGACCGGCTTCGAGCGGAAATTCCCCTGGCAGCTCTCGGGCGGCATGCAGCAGCGCGCCTCCATTGCCCGTGCCCTCGCCTTCGATGCCGATCTGCTGCTGATGGACGAGCCCTTCGGCGCCCTCGACGAGATCGTGCGCGACCACCTCAACTCCGAGCTCTTGAAGCTCTTTGCCGCGACCAAAAAGACCATCGCCTTCGTGACCCACTCGATCCCCGAGGCGGTGTACCTTTCGACCAAGATCGTTGTGATGAGCCCGCGGCCGGGCCGCGTCACCGACATCATTCAGTCTACCCTGCCGGCGGAGCGCCCTCTCGACATCCGCGAGACGCCCGAGTTCCTCGCGATCGCCCACCGCGTGCGCGAAGGCCTGCGCGCCGGCCACTCCTACGAGGAGACGGCATGAAGCAGCCGGGCAGCGCGGTTCCGATCCTGATCATGCTGCTGGCGCTGGTCGTCATCTGGTACGTCGCCGCCGTTCTGCTCAACTGGAGCGGCGTCACCGACGCCATGAAGCTCGCCGGCAATGCCAATCCGACGTTCGGTGACATCCTCTCGGGGACCATGGGCCAGGACAAGCCGCTGCTGCCGGCCCCGCATCAGGTGGCGATCGAACTGTGGAACACCGTGTTCAGCCAATCGGTCACATCCAAGCGCAGCCTCATCTACCACGCCTGGATCACGCTTTCGGCGACGCTGCTTGGCTTTGCCTTCGGCACGGCACTGGGCATCGGCCTCGCCATCCTCATCATCCACAATCGCGCCTCCGATCGGTCGATGATGCCGTGGATCATCGCCAGCCAGACCGTGCCCATCCTGGCCATCGCGCCGATGATCATCGTCGTCCTCAACGCGATCGGGATTGCCGGGCTCATCCCCAAGGCGCTGATCTCGACCTATCTCAGTTTCTTTCCGGTCGTCGTCGGCATGGTGAAGGGCTTCCGCTCGCCCGAGATGATCCAGCTCGATCTGATGCACACCTACAATGCCAGCAAGCTCAAGACCTTCTTCAAGCTGCGCTGGCCGATCGCCATGCCCTATCTCTTCGCCTCCATGAAGGTCGGTATCGCGGCGAGTTTGGTTGGGGCGATCGTCGGCGAACTGCCGGCCGGCGGCGGCAACGGGCTGGGCGCGCGCCTGCTGGCCGGGTCCTACTACGGCCAGACCATCCAGATCTGGTCATCGCTGTTCGTGGCTGCAATTCTCGCCGGCGCGCTGGTGGTCATCGTCGGCATTGTCGAGCGCCTCGTCGTCGCCCGCATGGGGGCCCGACCCGCATGAGCCGGCTCGAGCGTATCCTCGCGGTCATGACGATCATCTGCGCGATGCTCGCCATCGTGCTGCCCGTCGGCACCCGCGGCGAAACCACGCTCATGAGCTGGGTCCTGGTGGTCTCGATCGGCTATCCGGTCCTTGTCCTGCTGTTGTTGGCGCTCTTCACCCTGAAGCTGCCGCCTGTGGCGTCGGGTGTGCTGGCCCTGGTGGGCGGCTTCGTCGTGCTGTTCGAGCTCACCCAGTTCGACCGCGCCTCGTGGGGCTACTGGTTCCTGCTGGCGACGGCCTGGTTCGTGGCGTGGCTGTTTGCCGAACGCCTCGCCAACCGGCAGGTGCATGGCCAGGCACGAAGCCAGCTGGGAAGCGTCCTCATCCCGGCGATGTTCGGCGCGGCAGTCCTCGTGGTCTGGGAGGCGGTGACGCGCGGCGCCCAGGTGCCGCCGGTCCTGCTGCCGCCACCCTCCTCGATCGGCCGCGTCCTCAGCCAGTCCGTGCCGACGCTCGCCGTCGACTTCGTCCAGACCTTCAAGGCCGTGCTGATCGGCTATGCGCTCGGCAACGCCGCTGCGTTCGCCGTGGCGATCGCCGTCGATCGCTCGCCGTTCCTCAAGCGCGGGCTGCTGCCGCTGGGCAACTTCGTCTCGGCGCTGCCGCTCATCGGCGTCGCCCCCATCATGGTCATGTGGTTCGGCTTCGACTGGCCATCCAAGGCGGCGGTCGTCGTCATCATGACCTTCTTCCCCATGCTGGTGAATACCGTCGCCGGCCTCAACGCCTCGGGCAACATGGAGCGCGACATGATGCGCACCTACGCCTCGGGCTACTGGCAGACGCTGTTCAAGCTGCGCCTGCCGGCCGCCGCACCCTTCATCTTCAATGCCCTCAAGATCAACTCGACTCTGGCGCTGATCGGCGCAATCGTAGCCGAATTCTTCGGCACTCCCATCGTCGGCATGGGCTTCAGAATCTCGTCCGAGATCGGCAAGCTCAATGTTCCGATGGTTTGGGCGGAAATCGCGATCGCTGCACTCGCGGGCTCCGTCTTCTACTGGGTGGTGGCGCTCATCGAGCGCGCCGTCACCTTCTGGCATCCGTCCGTCCGTGGTGGACGGACGTAGTTGGGGTAACAGGGACAACAAGGGAACGAACCAATGAAGAAACTTCTGACAGGGATCGCCGTCGGCGCTCTCGCCCTCGCCGCGTCGCAGGCGATGGCGGCGGATGCGCTGACGCTGCAGGTGAAGTGGGTGACCCAGGCGCAGTTCGCCGGCTACTACGTCGCCAAGGACAAGGGCTTCTACAAGGACGCCGGTATCGACATCACCATCAAGCCGGGCGGCCCGGACGTGGCGCCCGAGCAGGTGATCGCCGGCGGTGGCGCCGACGTCATCGTCGACTGGATGGGCGGTGCCCTCGCCGCGCGCGAGCAGGGCGTGCCGCTGGTCAACATCGCCCAGCCCTACAAGCGTGCCGGCCTCGAGCTGATCTGCCCCAAGGACGGGCCGATCAAGACCGAAGCCGATTTCCCGGGCCACACCCTGGGCGTCTGGTTCTTCGGCAACGAGTACCCGTTCTTTGCCTGGATGCATAAGCTCGGCATCCCGACCGACGGCGGCGCCAAGGGCGTCAACGTGCTCAAGCAGAACTTCGACGTCTCGGCGCTGGTCCAGAAGCAGGCCGACTGCATCTCGGTCATGACCTACAACGAGCTCGGCCAGGCGGCCGACGCCGGCTTCACCAAGGACAAGATCATCGAGTTCAACTACTCGGCGCTGGGCAACGACCTGCTCGAGGACGGCCTCTACACCACCGAGGCCAAGCTGGCTGATCCCAAGATGAAGGATGAGCTCGTCCGCTTCGTGAAGGCCTCGATGAAAGGCTGGCAGTACGCCATCGAGCATCCCGACGAGGCCGCTCAGATCGTGCTCGACAATGACGAGTCGGGCGCCCAGACCCTGGCGCACCAGAAGTACATGATGACCGAGGTCGGCAAGCTGATCGACGTCAACGACTGGGCCCTGAACCAGGCGGCCTATGATCGCACCGAGCAGGCCCTGCTCGACCAGAAGATCATCAAGACCAAGCCGTCGGGGGCTTACACCCACGACATCACCGATGCCGCGATGAAGTAACGCGCCACATCGGCAAGCTGTCTGAAGAGGCGGGAGCTATCCCGCCTCTTTCGTTTTGGGCGTGATCCAGGCCGCGCTCGAGGGCGGGGCGCTTGAGCCGGCTGAACTGTCGACCGTCGGCGCTTCGCTCGAGGCCGGCCATTCGATCGGCTGCGACCGGATGGCCAGTTCAGTCGTGATGCTCTTGAGGGGAGCCAGGCGCAGCGCCTCGAGCCGCAGCTGCAGCGTCACCGGCTCGCTGTTGGTGCCGGGCGGGCCGGTGCGCGGCACCAGGAATTTGATCGTCACGATGTCGTTGCCGGTTTCGTCCTTGCCGCCGGCTCGCGCCACGATCTGCGGCACCAGGAAACGGCCGTCGATACGCTTGGCCGAGGTGAACTGCAGCGTGCCGACGCGCTCGTCATTGACCAGCACCTGCACGTCGCGTTCCGGCTTGGAGCTGTCGGTGTTGGCCCAGCTGCTGAAGGTCAGCAGGAAATCGTCGTCGGGAAGCGGCATCCTGATGCGCAGGATTCCGTAGTCGCCGAACGACCGGATGCCGGTGTTGCTCGGCGGCATGAACCCGCACCAGCGCACGGTGTCGAGCAGGAAGCCGCTGCGGTCTGGCACGAAGCTGATCGGCTGGCCCAGCGGGTAGTAGCCGGTCGCGACATTGTCGGCGCGCGGGAAGCACGAGGAAGAGCGATCGATGTAGTAGGCCCGATAGTCATTGGTGACGTTGGGCTTGAGCACCATGTAGAGCACGACCAGGTCGAAGAGCACGATCAATGCCACGACGACAAGATGCCACGCTTTGGGCTGGTAGGTCGGGGCCATGCGCACGGTCACATCAGATAATAGGAACGCCCGGTCCAGGTGGGCAGCAGGAGTACATCGAGGATCAGCAGCGCCGGCAGCAGCAGGTAGAACAGCCACTTCCAGCGCGAGAACAGCAGCGACGCCGTGATCAGCACGGGCGCGAGCCCGACCACGAAGCGCAGCATCGAATAGGCGTTGGTGGAGAGTGGCAGCAGCACGCCGAACAGCGAGAATAGCGCCCAGTCCCACTTGCCCTTCCACGCCATCACCGCGCTCAGCGCCATGCCGAACAGCGCCGCGAGGCCGAAGGCGAGGTCGGTGCTGATGGTCGAGTAGTTGTGACTGTCGAACTGCATCTTCAGCGTCAGCCAAAGATTGTTGAACGGGTCGGCGAAGGCCCGGCCCCAGGCGCGCTGGATGTGGACGAAGGCCAGCGCGTCACCCGAATGGAACCACAGATAGATCGCAAAGCAGGAAATGCCGACCGGCACCAGCGCCACTGCCAGGAGCAGGTCCGTGCGCTTCCACAGTGTCTTGAAGAAGCCTCCCACGGTGCCACCATCCTTGAGGTGGTTCTGGAACGCCGCGATCACGATCGCGCCCGCGAACAGCAGCCCGGTCGAACGGGTCGCCGACATCAGGGCGCCGGTGACGCCCGCGGTCACGTAGTCGCGCTGCCGGAGCAGCACGAAGCCGGCGACCGTCAGCATGATGAAGAGGGCCTCGGTGTAGAGGGTCGAGAAATAGTAGGAGAAGGGGCCCAGAAACAGGAAGAAGCAGAATAGGAAATAGGCGCGAAACTTCTTTTCGAACAGCGGCCAGCTGAGGATGGCGCCCCATACGGTCAGCAGGCAGGTGAGGATCGATCCGCCCACCAGCATCGACAGCCCGGTGAGCCGGTTAATCGCCCACACCATGATCGAATAGAACGGGAAGAACGCCCAGTTGTTGGCGTCGCCCTTGTCAAATCCCGATGGACGTCCCTCATAGCCGTTGAGCGCCAGCCGCTCATAGGCGTTGCAGTCGTACACGCACAGCGCGCGGAGGTAGTCGTTGAACCCCCAGTGCCCGGTGTTGCGCACATAAACCGCGTAGCGCAGCAGCACGCCGATCAGCATCAGATAAAACGGGAGCAGGATGTAGGCTGGTATCCGCCACGTCCATCGTCGGGCGGCGGCCTTGGTTTCGGCGATCGTCTCGTCCATGTGACGCTGCTGGTACCTCGCGGGGACGGAAGCCTTTTAGCGCATGAGCCGGGCTGACCCAACAACTTGTTAGTGCGCTGCCGGTTCCGCGCTGATGCACAACAATTGGGCGGACAAGCAACCAAAATACGGCTTCGCCGCTTTGTGACTCACAAATCTTCGTCAACGGAGTCACTCCATGAACGGTATCATCTACCTCGTCGGTCTGGTCGTAGTTGTCCTGGCCATCCTGTCCTTCTTCGGCCTGCGCTGAGCGAGGACCCCATGACCATCGAACGTGACGTCGTCATTGCCACCGCCCCGTCGGTCGGCACGCAAGAACATCATTCCTATATCGACTGGGCTGCGATCATCGGCGGCATCGTCCTCGCTTCGGCGATCTCGCTGGTGCTGTTGACCTTCGGATCGGCGGTAGGACTGAGCTTCACCAATTTCCGCACCTTCACCGGGGTCGCTCCCATCTGGGTCGCGATTGCCGCCGCCAGTTGGCTGCTCTGGGTGCAGATCTCGAGCTTCATGGCCGGTGGCTATCTGGCCGGCCGCATGCGCCGGCGCTTCAACGACGCCACCGAGCATGAGAGCGACGTACGCGACGGCGCCCATGGCCTCCTCGTCTGGGCCGGTGCCCTTGTCGTCGGTGCCATCATCGCTGTCGGCGGCATCGGCTCGGCCGTGAGCGCCATCGGCAATGCAGTCGGCACCGCCACCACGGCGGCGTCCAACGTCGCCCAGGGTGCCGCGGCCAATCCCAACGCCGCCAATGTGCTCGACCCCAATGCGTACTTCACCGACGAGCTGTTCCGCTTGCCTGCCGGTGCTGCCGCTCCGCAGGGCGTCAACCTCGCCGATGTCCGCGGCGAAGCCGGTCGCATCCTGGCTGCGAGTGCCGTGTCGGGAAGCGTTTCTGATCCCGACAAGACCTATCTTGCCCAGCTCGTCTCACAGTCGACCGGCTTGCCGGCCGATCAGGCCAAGGCGCGCGTCGATGACACGCTGAAGGCCGTGGACGACGCCAAGGCAAAGGCCGCCGAGGCCGCAGAGACCGCGCGCAAGACCGCGGTTCTGGCAGCGTTCCTCACCGCCGCGTCGCTTCTCGTGAGCGCCGTGGGTGCCTATTGGGCCGCCATGAAGGGCGGTCGCCATCGCGACGAAGGCACGGTCTTTGCCGATGTCTTCGGCCGCTATTGATCAGGAGGGAAAGAGCATGTTTCGCGCACTCGGACTCTGGCTTCTGGGCGTTCCGATCTGGCTGATCATCGTCATTCTGCTCTTCGTGCATCGCTGAGAAGGTGCCCGGATCGAGCGGATGGAGGGCGGGTCCCCACGACCCGCCCTTTTTCGTTCATCCCGCCTTGCGTTGCACCATCGGCGGATACGGCATGGCGTCGTCGTCGCCGTCGAAGAGCTTCATCACCTGGTCGGCGGGAAGCGGCCTCGCTATCAAAAAGCCCTGGGCCTCCGTATAGCCGGCGGCGTTGACGTTGCGCAGTTGCGCCGCCGTCTCGACGCCTTCGGCCGTCGTCACGATGCCCATGCCATGGCCGATCTCGGCGATGGCGCGCACGATCGTCTGCGCGCCGGCGGCGTTGTCGATGGCGCGAACGAAGCCACCGTCGATCTTGATCTTGTCGAACGGATATTTGAGCAGATAGCTCAGCGCCGAAAAGCCCGTGCCGAAATCGTCGAGCGCGATCTTGAGGCCCAGCGCGTGGAGCTGTCGGAGGGCGTCGAGATTGGCGGCACTGTTTTCGAAGAACACTGATTCAGTGATCTCGATTTCGACCCGCTCTGGCGCCAGGCTCGAGTTGCCGAGCGCATTCATGATTGTTGCCACCACGTTGCCGCGCTGAAACTGTACCGACGAAACGTTGATCGCAACCCGCAGCCCCGCCGGCCATTTCGCCGCCTCCGCGATCGCCTCGCGCAGCACCCATTCCCCGATCGGCACGATCAGGCCGGTCTCCTCGGCCAGGGGGATGAAGTTCAGCGGGGGGATCAGTCCGTCTTCGGGATGGCGCCATCGCAGCAGCGCCTCGAAGCCCGAAAAGGCCTGGCGCTTGAGGTTCAGGATCGGCTGATAGTGCAGCTCGAACTCGCCCCGCTCCAGCGCCATGCCCAGGTCGCGCTCCAGCTTGCGGCGATCGCGCAGCGCCTTGTCCATCGCCGGCTCGAAGAAGCGATAGCTGCCGCGCCGCTCGGCCTTGGCGGCATAGAGCGCAAGGTCGGCATTCTTGAGCAGCTCGTCAGGCGTCTTGCCGTCGCCGGGCGCGAGCGCGACGCCGACGCTGAACGCGATGCCGATCTCCTGCCCGTCGATCACGAACGGCACCCGGCCGATCTCGGTGAGTGAGACGGCAAGCATATGCGCGTCGCGGGCGACGGAGCCCACATCCATCACCACGGCGAATTCGTCGCCACCCATCCGCGCTGCCATGCCGGTGGTGCCGGCCGCCGTTTCCAGGCGCCGCGCCACCTGCCGCAGGACCTCGTCGCCGGCGGCGTGGCCCATGGTGTCGTTGATTGACTTGAAGCCGTCGAGATCGACCAGCAGCAGCGCGAAACTGCCCACGCCCTCTGCGTGGTGCACGCACTCGGAGAGCCGCTGCTGCAACATGTGGCGGTTCGGCAGACCGGTGAGCGCGTCGTGGTATGCGCGGTGACCGAGCTCTTCCTGCAGCCGCGTGAACTCCGTGATGTCCTTGTGTGTGGACACCCAGCCGCCATCCGGCAACGGCTGATGGTTGACCGAGACCATCTCGCCGGTGTTGAGCCGGTGTACGTCGACCCACATCTGGCGGCGATCGACACCCTGGGTGCGGTCCTTGTAGTAGCCCTCCGGATCGTCGCCGACAAAGGAGTTCGCCTCGATCCGGCCGCGTACGATATCCTCGAACGACGTCCCTGGTCGGCCGAGCCGCCGCGGCAGAGCAGGTCGCGGCGCACGTCGTTCGCCAGAGTGACCGGCCCCGTGATCGTCGAATACGCCGGCTGCCCGGGGTCGAACAGCGAGCCGAAGCTCGTCGAGAAGTTCGTCACGTCGTCGACGAAGAACTTCCAATAGTGACGCGGGTCGCTCAGGTAGCGCGGCAGTGTGATCGGGTCAGGGAAGAAGCGCGCGGCGCCCGCGGTGGTGTCCATCTGCCGCGTTCCCGTGGCCGACCACGGCTGCGCTTCGCGGCGCACGTCGAACCGTACGCGGCCTGGCTCGGCGGGCACGCTCGGGTGCTGTAGCGGATTCCAGGTGCAGGTACCAGGTGCGATGAGCGTCAGGCTGTCGCGAACGGCTGCCGTCGAACGCGCGTACTCGAGCACCATCACCACGTCGCGCGGATCGCGGGGGCTCGGGTCCAGGTCGACCTTCAGCGCGATCCCCGCTTTGCCGCGGCAATACAGCTCGCGCAGCGCGCCCTGCGCGCCGAGACGGGAGGCGCACGCGAGCGAGAGGGCGAGCGAGAGCGCGAGCGCGGCGAGCGACGCGCGCGTCGAGAGTGGGTGCATGGGGTGTCGTCGAATGGTCATCGCAGTGCTCCAGCTGTCTCCGCCGATTCGCGGCGGAGCATGAGGTCGGTCGCCACCCCGCCCCGTTCGTCGCGGCGCAGGTACCGGATGCGAGGCTCGCCCGCGCTCGCGTCGCACGGCTCGTAGGACGCGAGCAGCACGAGCGGCGTGATCGCGTAGACGGCGGCGGGCTCGGTGTGCTCCGCCGGCGCCGCACCGGCGGCCGGGTGGCGCGCCCCGCCCCCCGGCCGCGGCAGCAGCACCAGCGTCACCGACGCGGTGTCCGTCGCCAGCCGGATGGTGTCCGCGCCGTCGCGCAGCTCGAGCGTCTCCACCCGGCGCGTGATGCGCGCGCGGTCGGCGACGGAGGCCGGCCCGACCATCGCGGCGACGCGCGCCGTGGGCGTGCTTCGCTCGCTCACCCACAGTCCCGCCGCGGGCGCCGCGGCGACGGGGCGCAGCGAATCGGTCGCGCATGCTTCCGCCGCACCGGCGAATGCCGCCGCGTGCTCCGTCGCCGCGGAGCCGGCGGGCGCGCCCTGCCTGCATCCCGCCAGCAGCAGGCTCAGCGCGGCCATCCGCGGCCAGGTCGAGACGTCGCTCATGATCGTCACGCGCCGAAACTGCGAGGCGCCCGTCGTCTGGCCGTCCCACTCCGCCGTTACCGCGTGGTAACGGCGCCGGCGCGGCGTGTTGCCGACCCGCAAATCCGCCCGTAGTCTATGGTTGCGCGGCCGTCGTGGCCGCCGACTTCCTGCCGACGTTCGCTTTCCCGCCTCGATGAGCCAGCTCCTCACACTCGGTCGCGTACGGCTGATCGCGACGGACGGCGCCGAGTCGGCGGCAGCGCAGCCCAAACGCATGGCGCTGCTCGCGTATCTGGCGGTGACGTCGGCACGCGCCGGC
>Ga0207657_10007652_pt1 | contig 11054 bp, 9 predicted proteins | sample KBSC33metaG_FD_184316 | JGI IMG/M metagenome (GOLD analysis project Ga0207657, IMG submission 184316) | Corn rhizosphere microbial communities from Kellogg Biological Station, Michigan, USA - KBS C3-3 metaG (SPAdes) (version 2) | ecosystem: Host-associated > Plants > Roots > Rhizosphere > Soil ... | reverse complement strand
TCTGCCGCACCTTGCCGATCGCGCAATGGTCATGAAACGTTATCCCAACGGGATCGCCGGCGATTTCTTTTTCATGAAGCGGGCGCCGTCGCCGCGCCCCGAGTGGATCCAAACCTGCGCGATCGAGCATGCGTCAGGCAACATCATCGACTTTCCCATTATCGCTGATCTGGCCGCCTTGGTCTGGGTCATCAACCTCGGCTGCATCGATCTCAATCCGTGGTACGCCCGCTGCGATGATGTCGATCGCCCGGACTATCTGCATTTCGATTTGGATCCAGTGAAGGACGCGAGCTGGTCTCAGATGCTCGAAGCCGCAGCGCTGGTCCATGAAGCTCTGAGTGGCCTCGGCATGCCGGCGTTGATCAAAACCACCGGCTCACGCGGCTTTCACGTTTATGTGCCAATCGTCCGAGGGCCGACACAAAAGGAAGTGTGGAGATTTGCCAAAGAGTTCGCCATGGGCCTGGCTGCGCTCCGCCCCGACTTGATCACCGCCGAATACCGTATTGCCAAACGTCCGCGCCAGCGGGTCCTGGTCGATTATAATCAAAACGCCTGGGGCCAAACCCTGGCGTCGATTTACTCTGTGCGGCCGCAGCCCAAGGCCACAGTTTCCACGCCGATCACCTGGAAGGAGCTCGAACGCGGCGTCCGGATCGCAGACTTTCGCATCGACAATGTCCCGCAGCGAATCAAAAAAGTCGGTGATCTGTGGGCGCCGCTGCTGGCGCAAAAGGGCCGCGTCAATTTAGAAAAATTTTATGCCGCTGTTGACGATTGACCCACGATTTCTGCCGATGGAAGCTCTGTCGTCGAAAGAATTCGCAACCTAATCATACGCGTAGAACTCTTGAGGGAAACCCATGGCCATTGATCAACGCCGAGTTAATCGACGCGCAGTTCAGAAAACGGATCGCCTTTGGCTCGCGAGATTTCTCGCTGACCTACTGGATCAGCGCTTTACCATTCCCGGCACATCGATCCGCATCGGCCTCGATCCGATCGTCAGCCTGATTCCGGGAGTCGGCGATCTTTTGGCAAACCTCACTGGATCGGTCATCCTCGTCATCGCGGCGCAATTGGGAGTTCCCAAAATCGTTCTCACCCGTATGGGAATCAATATCGCGATCAATACGCTCCTCGGAGCCGTTCCATTCTTCGGCGACGTGATTTCGATCTGGTACCGCAGCAATGTCAAAAATGTCGAATTGCTCGAGCGTTATGTTGGCAAAGAATCGAAGCGTGCCGACAGCAAAGACTGGCTGTTCGTGATCGCGCTGATTGTCGGCTTGCTGCTGCTTTTGGGCGGCATCGTCGTGTTTGGCATCTGGGTCTTGAAACAAATTTGGCAGGCGCTCTGATGAAAGATTGTTTGCTCCATCGAAAATTCGATTCCCCGCTTTGCAGAGACGGGGAACGGAAAATTTCTTCGGTTCGCTCGTTTAGCTTTTCGAGCGAGCTAGCGCCGCGATAAGTCTCTTAGCAGCTTTTTCCAGTGATCTTCGGCTTTCTCGTACTGCTCCAGAGTCATGCCCTTCTCGGGATACCAGCGCTTGAAGCCGTAGTTCTTGGTCGAGGTGGCAAAGCGGAATTTTTCCTCGAAGATCTTTTGCCCTTCGGGGCTGAGAAGAAAATCGGCAAATAACAGCGCCGCATATGGATTATGGGCGCCGGCGGGCAAAGCCACGCCGCCGGCATTGGTCGGGCTCAAGTCGAGCGCCACCCACTCCGTTGGCGCGCCCTTCGCTTTCGCGGCGAGCACGTGATTGCGGAAAATCGAAATCGACATGGGCATTTCCCCTGCAGCCATGAGCTCATGCATCGCGCCGCCCGAAATCATGTGCATTGTGATGTCGAGGGCGCGCAGCTGCTTCACGTACTCTTCACCTTTGGCCTTGATCATCGCGCCGAGAAAACGCACGCCGGTGGTATCACCGCTGACGGCAATTTTCCCTTTGTTTTCGGGTCGAGCCAGTTCGGCGAAGTTTTTCGGGACATCGGCAGCGTGAATCAGGTTGCGGTTGTAACCCAGCCCGACAATCGATTCTCGATCGGTGGTCCAAAGCACGCGGCCCTTATCGGCTTCTTCCCTCGCGTCTTCTGGAAACTGCGCGAGATGCGGCGAATAGTATGGCATCAGCAGCTTGTTTTCGCGCATCATCATCAATGTGGACGGCGTGGTTTCGATCAAATCGGCGATGTTACGCTTGCTCTGCGCTTCGCTCAGGAGACGGCGGGTGAGATCGCTGGGACCGGCGCGATAAGTTTCGACTTTGACTCCGGGATATTTCGCCTCAAAGATATTGGCGATGTCGCGATGCGCCGTAAGACTGGTGTACCAGACCATCTTACCTTCTTTTTTCGCTCCCGCTTTGAGCATTTCCTCGCGATCCGCGCCGCGATAGTTGGCAAGATCAGCGATGGATTTGGTCTGCGCGATCGAAGTCGATGCGACTGAACAAACAATTATCAAGGCAGCCAATAATTGCATTTTGTCCCCCATCGAGTTTGAGGCTTGAAACGTGAGGTTGTTCGGCGCAGTTTGTCCTGAGTAAGATCGAAGGGCCTCAGCATAACCATTCATGTGTCATCCCGAACGAAGTGAGGATCTCGATCGACTGATCCATCACTCCAACACTCCGTCCCGTCGGTGCGCCGCGATCGTCGCCTCATCATAACCCACCACATCGCGCAAAACCGTTTCAGTGTCTCTCCCGAGCACGGGGAATTCCCAGCGGCGGGTCAGCTTGGCGTTGGTGAATTGCAGCGGAAAATTAGGTAGCACGACGCGACCGAGACGAGGATTATCCACAGCGACGATGAATCCGCGCTGCTGCAGATGCGGATCGTTGACCAGGTCCTCGCCGGTTTGAACGACGCCGCAAGGAATTCCCGCGCCTTGCAATTGATCCCTGAGCGCAAACGCCTCTTTGGTTTTTGTCCAGCTCCCGATCATGGCATCCAGCGCGTCGCGATTTTTTAGGCGCTCGGCGATGGTCGCAAACCGGCGATCGCCGGTCATGCCGGACCCAATGATTCTCGCCAGCGCCGCCCATTGTTGCTCGTTCTCCGCGGCGATAACGCACCAGCGGTCTTCTCCAAGGCAGGGGTAGCAACCGTGCGGCGCGACGGATACCGATATGTTTCCGATCGGCTCGGGATTTTTTCCGCTCGATGCAGCCTCCATAAGATGCGCGCCAATCATAAACGCCGTCGCTTCCGATTGGCCGAGGTCGATGAACGCGCCGTGCTTTTGCCGCTCGCGATAGAGCACGCCGGAAATAATGATGATCGCGCACAAGGTACCGGATACATAATCTGGGAAGACGGTCTGTGACCCGATCGGCGGATTCGTCACTCCGGGGTGATTCCACAGATAGGTCAGTCCGGTAAATGCCGTGATATTGACGCCGACGGTGGAAAAATGCCGCTTCGGTCCGGTGGTGCCAAGACCGGGCATTCGCAAATTGATAATATCGGGATTGACTTTGCAGAGTTGATCGTAGGCCAATCCGATCCGTTCCACGACGTCGACGCTATAGTTGTCCAGCACCGCATCTGCCTTGGCGACGAGATCGTGCAGCACCGTTTGCCCTTTGGGATGCTTCAGATTCACGGTGAAGGATCGTTTGTTGCGGTTGAATTCCAAAAATCGCGGCGACAGATTGGGATCTTCTCCAGTGCCAAAAAAACGAAACGGGTCCATGCCGCCCTTGCTCGATTCGACTTTGATCACGTCGGCACCGAGCTCGGCCAAAATCGTCGTCCCGTAAGGTCCGGCAAGCACGTGATCGAAGCTCACGATGCGCATGCCATGGAGCGGGCTATCGCCAGGTTGTCTGTCATTTCGACCGGAGGGAGAAATCTTAGATCCCTCACATTCGTTCGGGCTGGCAACCGAAGGTTGCCAGCTATCCAAGACCGGCACGCTTCCGACAGGCGGCCGTGCGCTGTCGATCATAAACGGAATTGCCGGCTGTTTGGTTTTCCCAAAGCCGGCGTGCTCCACCGGCGCCATGAAACCGCGTTCGCGCACTTGTTCGTCGTTCGCAAATCCCAGTGGCGTGTTCACCGGCACGCAGGGAATTCCTTTCGCTTGCAGGAACTCGGTGATTTCCGCCATCGTGAAGCCGCTCAGGAAAGCTTCCACGGCGGGATTCAGCTCATCGGCGTGCGCGCGGCGATAAAGATTGTTGAGCCAGTCCGGCGCATCGAAAACCGCCGGATGCTCCTTCCATAACGACAAGAAAAGCTTCCAGTGCTGGCGCGTGACATAGAGATAGACAAAGCCGTCTTTGCAGGAAAATATTTTCGCCGGCGCCACTGAGCCATGTTGGCTGCCGGCGCGCTTCGCGATTTGCTGCTCGTTGGCCCACAAACGAATGATATGCTCCTGCGTTGCCAGAGCTTCCTGCATCGACGCATCGACATGATCGCCCTGCCCCGTGCGCTCGCGCCGGTAGAGCGCGGCGAGCAATCCCGCTGTGGCGAACAAGCTCGCAAAATAATACGCCTGGGTCTCGGGCGGTTTTACCGGCGGCAAGGACGGATCTCCCGAGATATACAAAAATCCGCTTTCCGCGAGAGCGACCAGGTCATTGCAGGCCAGGTTTTTCTTCGGGCCGGTTTGCCCAAAGCCGGTGATCGACGCCATCACAATCCTTGGATTGATCGCCGCGAGATCTTTATAGCCGAGTCCTTTACCGTCCAAATCGCCGGGTTGAAAACTCTCGATGACCACGTCGGCGTCTCTCACCCACTCGCGGAATTGCGCGCGCCCTGCTGCAGCGTTCAGGTCGAGAACCTTACTCGCTTTGCCGGCGTTGAGATGAGCGAATACCGTGCTCAAGCGTTTGCCATCGGCGGAGGTAATGAATGGCGCCAAATTTCGGACGGGGTCGCCGCCCGGCGGCTCGATTTTGATGACTTCCATGCCGAGATCCGCGAGCACGCGACCGCAAAGCTGCCCGCTCAAATCGGTCAAGTCCAGCGCTCTGAATCCTTTGAGAAATTCTCCACTCATAGTCCTGCCTTCACAGTTTCCGTTCCGTTGATGTCATCGTGAGACAAGAGCCGAAGGATCTCTTTGCAAGAAACTGAAGCATTGAGATGCTTCGCTAGCGCTCAGCATGACAGAGGCGTATGCCACAATTTCTAGTACCCGAGACGGTTTAAGCTCCTACATAGCGGCTGCGCATGTCGTTTAGAATTTGCGCTGCCTCACTGACCATCCGTTCGACGATTTCTTTTGCCGGCCTGGCGCTTTTCTCCTCGGAGAGCATCCCCGCCACTTGACCGCCCGGCACGTGCAGCAAATCGACGCGCTCGGCGGCTTCGGCCGCGCGGCGAATCTCATCCATCGCATTTCCCTGATACGGTGTCGGCATCGCGTCCAGCCCCGAGTCGAGCCATGCTTTGATGACGGGACTGCGATAATGCCGTGCGTAATGGCCGCTGGTATAGGCCGTACGGACAAAATCCTCCGAGCTGCCGGTTAGGATTTGTTTCTTGTACACCGGGTTAATGCCGCACTCTTTGCTGACCAGGAAAGTCGTGCCGCACCAAACGCCAACGGCACCCAGGGCGAGTGCGGCGACGACACCACGTCCATCGGAAATGCCGCCGGCAGCAACCACGGGCTTCGGCTTCACCGCGTCGACAATCTGCGGAATCAACGGAAAATTGCCGATCGTCCCCGTGTGCCCGCCCGCCTCGTAACCCTGCGCGATAATCACGTCCGCGCCTTTGCGCGCGTGGCTGAGTGCGTGCTTGACCGCACCGGCGAGTGCCATCACTTTGATGCCGCGCTCATGAGCAAGCGGCACGACTTCCGCAGTGTCGCCCAGACCGATGATCAGAATCGGCACATTCTCTTCGAGAATAACTTTGAGTTGCTCGCGTGTAGCCGCCGGTGTTTTGACCCAGCTTTTGCGATCCGGCGGTTGCGGCGCGAGGCCGAGCTTGGGAATCAGATCATCCGTAAACTTTGCGTGCTTGGGATATTTTTCCTCGATTTCTTTGTGGACTTCGTCCGGATCGGGAATTTTGACGTCTTCCATTTTCGGCAGCGTGATATCGACGCCGAACGGCCTGTCAGTCAAGCGCCGCACGGCCCGAATCCGTTCGCGAATCACTTCCGGCCGAATCGAGCTCCCGCCGATGCAGCCGAGCCCGCCGGCATTGGAAACGGCCGCCACCAGTTCCGGCGGCGTGGTCATGCCTTCCTTGTCCCAACCCATGCCCGCCTGAATGATGGGCACCTGAATGTTCAGCAAATCGCAAAGCGGAGTGTGCAAATTCATATCGTCTCCGTCGTAGGAGCGCAGCATGCTGCGGCCTGCGTTTCAGTCCGGACCCTTCGCTATTGCTCAGGGTGACACAAAAACCAAGGCTACAATCGAATGTCGTTCTGAGCAAAGCGAAGAATCTTCTTCCAACACTTACTGTTTCTTCCGATCCTCCGGCTTCGCGTACTTCGTCGTGCCGCCGCCTTTTTGTGAGTGCAGGTATCCCTCCACGTCGCTCAGCGGATTGGTGTAGTAGCGCATCCGGTGCGACACCAGATCATCGGTCCTGAGCGCGGTCAGAAAATCCATGTCCTTTTGCATGTAGGCGGCAATCTTCGCGCTTTCCAAAGTAACGGCATTGCGGCTGCCGAGTTCGTTGGCCAACTGCTCGACGCTTGATACCAATTGATCATCCGTCACAACTTGGGAAACCAAGCCGACTCGCTCCGCTTCGGTCGCGGTAAGATTCCTTCCAGTGAGCTGAATGTAAAAAGCTTTCTTCACGGGAATGCCGCTATGAAATAGCGTCGAGGTCGCCACCGCGCCATAGCTGCCGCGAATCACCTCGGGCATGCCGAATTTTGCCGACTCGGCGGCGATACAGAGATCGTGGCCATTGATCAGAGCCAGCCCACCACCGAGGCACCATCCTCTGACGGCAGCGAGCGTCACTTGCGGCATGCTGCGCAGCACCCGCACGATTTCGTACGTGGTTCCCGCATGATCCCAGGCTCGCTTGCGTTTCCAGGATTCCCGCAGATCGTAGAGATCGAGTCCCGACGAGTACGAATCGCCCGAGCCCATAGTCACGACGCATTTGATTTTATCGTTATCCGCCAGACTTTTGAGTACGGAGATCAATTCAGCCATGAATTTGTGGCTCATGGCGTTTTTTTTCTCGGGCCGGTTAAAAGTTAACCATGCAACACCCGCTTCTTCGTCGACGCGCTGTAGAATCGTCGTCATTTCAGCCATAGACTTCCTCACGTGCAAGCAAAAATTTCTCTCTGATGAGTATCAGAAATCGAGGTAAATCATCAAATACCGGCGACAGTTTCATGATCACGTAGGGCCTAGCGTGATCTAAAATCCATCAAATCCCGTAGGGGCGCACGGCGTGCGCCCTCTGGTGCCGATCACGAATTGTGCGGAAACGGCTTCAGCCGCATACGGACGCTCATGATTTGAGCCAGTTGGGTTACCTGGAGCTACAGCCATTTGGCTTTGCGGAAACGATAGAACAAATAGCCGTCGATGAGCGCCATGATAATCAAAGAAACCGGATAGCCGTGCTCCCATTGAATCTCGGGCATGTGCTCGAAGTTCATGCCGTAAATACCGGCAATTAGCGTCGGCACAGCGACTAGCGCGCCGTATGCGGCAAGCCGTTTGGTCACTTCGTTTTCTTGCAACGTAATTAGAGATAGGCTGACCGAGATCGCGGTCGTGACCATATCGCGCAGGCTGTCGATGGACTGGTTGAGCCGCACCAGATGATCCGAAATATCGCGAAAATAGTCTTGCAAGCCGTGACAGAGCTGCGGTACGCGGCCGCCGTGGAGCCTGCCGATCGCCTCCAACAGAGGTTCGGTCGCATGTTTCAAGGTCATAAGTTTCTGCTTGATGCAATAAAGCGCCTCGATGCTCGCCCGTTCCGTTTGCGTTGCGAAGATGCGTTCTTCGACTCGTTCCAGTTCTGTAGAAATCCCATCGAGAACCGGGAAATAGCGGTCCACCACCGCGTCCATCAGAGCGTATAGAACATAAGCGGGGCCGTGCCGTAGCAATTCCGGCTCACCTTCGCATCGTTTGCGCACTTCAACGAATCCTTGTTTCGCCCGTTGCCGCACCGACAGAACGTAATTGCTCCCGACAAAAATACCCACTTCGCCGACACTAAGCTCATCGCTACCGTTCTCGACCATGTGCAGCACGACAAAAAGCGATTGGCCGTACTCCTCGATCTTAGGTCTTTGATGACCTTTAAGCGCGTCTTCTATCGCAAGATCGTGCAAGCCGAACTCCGCTTGCATGGCGTCCAGCTCGGCCGCTTCTGGATCTCTCACCGCGACCCAGACAAAGCAACCCGGCCTACTAATATAAAGATGAATCTGATCGATGGGGATGTCAGCGAGCTTCTTACCGTCCTGGTAAGCGGCGCAATTGATCAGCAACCGATTAATCCTTCAATCCAAATGTAATGTGCGGAAATCTAGCGCGGTGTGATCCGAGCGATGTCGATCATATCTCTTTGCCCGCTGTTGCGGTAAAGTCGTTTGCCTTTGCGCGGATAGTCAACCACGTCTTGAGCCAAACGTTGGCCGATCACGAGGCATACGAGTGGTTCGGTACCATCGTTAATCGTCTCGTGCGCTGTCCCCCCGGCGGGTAACCCGATGAAATCTCCAGGTCCAATTTTATGCGTTTCGTTCCCGATCGCTTCCGTCCCGCGACCAGACAAGACATAGATCGCCTCGTCTTCGTATTTGTGCGAGTGAAACTCGGTCGATTTATCGCCCGGCGCGATCGTGATGAGATGAATCCCGATATTCTTCAATCCAGCTTCATCACCGAGGGACTTGTCTTCTCTGATTGCAGCTGAATTGAGCTGATGAACCCGGCGAACGGCTTGCATCGCGGCGATCTCATTCGCAGATAAATACATAGTTTTCTCCACGCTCGCTCTCACGGCTTGCACCGTTTGAACTTCTGTTCATGCCTGCTTCAAAAATGGCGTGACGATGTCTGCCAACTCTTCGGGTTTTTCATGTGGAATGTGATGGCCGGCGCCCTCGACGGGAACGATCCTGGCGTTGGGAAAAAGCTGCGCGCGATGGCCGCGCACGGATTTCATAAAATCGCTTTCCGTGCCATAGACAAAAAGAATCGGACATTGGAGTCGTCGAATAAAAGCTTCGATCTGTCCTTCCGACATGACCGTAGTCGTGCGGTAGCGCAAAATCGGATCGTGCTTCCAGCGGTACCTTCCTCCTTTGAACGTCGTCCCATGACACGCCATATGAAGCGCCGCTTGATCCGGTATCAATGGAAAAGTCTTTTGTAACGACTTGGCGGCCGATTCAAGCGACTCGTGCGGGAACGGAATTTCCACGTAATCTCTCCCGTTCAAGCGTTCGGCGATAATGTTCGGCACTTCGTCGTCTGCGCGCGCGAACGGACCCAGAGACTCGAGCAGTACCAACCGTTTTACTTTGTCCGGAAATGCGCCGGCATAAAGCAAACACATACTGCCGCCGAGGGAATGGCCGATGATCGTCGACGGCTCCTTATCCAGATGCTTGAGCAATCCTGCCAAATCGGTAAGAAAATCCTCATGCTGATAGCCGCGGCTCGAGCTCGGCCATTCGCTATCGCCATGTCCGCGCAGGTCGAGAGCTACGGCGTGCTTGATCGGCACGCCACGCCTGAGCAGCGCCTCGAGAAAATGATCCCAGCTCCTGCCCTGATCGCGCACACCATGAACAAAAACGTAGGTCTCTTCACGAGGATCGCCCCATTCCCAGAAACTCAGCCGTAACCCATCATGTTCAAAAAATCGCTGCTTCAGCTCTAAAGTCATAGGTATTGTATCGCTGCCTCCCATCCGTAGATGCTAAAATCACTTTCCCCGTTGCTTGACTGCCTATGGCCGTTTCATCTCCATTGGTTGCTGTCCACGAGAATTGCTCTTCTATTGCCTTCTCCCAATTTCTTTCAATGCTTCTTCGACGTAACTATGGTCGACATACTTCGTCGGCGCCGGCAACGCTCCGCCCTTGAATAAGCCGCGCTCGGCGGAGATTTGAATCACCGTGCGAATCCCTTCGATATTCGATTCGGCATTGGGATTCCATATTTTATTCTCGGTGTAGTATTCCCACCCGCGCCGCGCCTGCTCGGGCTTGAGCTTCATCTCCTTGCTGAGAAAATCGATCGCGGGCTCTTTGTTATCGTGGAGCCAGCGCATGGCAAACGCCATACCTTTCATGACGCGAACGACGATAGGGCGATTTTTCTCCGCCCACGACCGCTTCACCGTCAGATCCGTCAATTGATAGTTGGGAATGAAATCCTTGACTTTGCCGATGACCGGATAGCCCATTTGCTCCGCTTCATAATTGAGCGGGACCGCAATGATCGCCGCATCGATTCTCCCGGCGGTGAGCGAGAGAAATGCCTGCGGCGAGCCGCCCACGTTTATGAGATTGTAGTCCTTGGGATATTCCAGTCCGTTCGCCTTCAGCACGCGCCGGAGCACAAACGCGGTGCCCGACGTGAGACCGGACGAGCCCACATTGGCGCCGCGCAGATCTTCGAAGGTCCTGAATTTTTTACCACCCATAATGTAGTGCGTCAGCCCATTGATAATGCCGCCGATCGTCGCGAGATCCGCGCCCTGTTCGACTGCCGAGATCACCGTATCGACACCACCGCTCGAGAGATAGACCGATCCACCCATCAATGCCATCGTCGATTTATCGGCGCCGTTGACGAGCACGAGTTGAACGTCGAGTCCTTGTTTGTCAAAAAAACCCAACTTACTCGCCACCCAGAGCGGGCTGTAGCCCAGCGTCTTCGAAGAGGCGCTAATGGGAATTTTTGGTTTATCCTGGCTTAAGCCGGCGCCGGCGGCCAACAATAGCACCGCGGCAATCAGCGGTAAGACTTTAGCTCTCACGAATAACTTCCTTTCTGTGGACCTGCGTGCGGCCACTGATCCGGCTTATTTCCTCGCTTGTTCAATATACTGGCGCACGAACTCGA
>Ga0207657_10007650_pt1 | contig 11055 bp, 9 predicted proteins | sample KBSC33metaG_FD_184316 | JGI IMG/M metagenome (GOLD analysis project Ga0207657, IMG submission 184316) | Corn rhizosphere microbial communities from Kellogg Biological Station, Michigan, USA - KBS C3-3 metaG (SPAdes) (version 2) | ecosystem: Host-associated > Plants > Roots > Rhizosphere > Soil ... | reverse complement strand
ACGCAGGTGAAGTTCGGCATCACGCCGGAGGTGAACGCGCTCGCGACGCTCCTGCTCGGCGCGTCGCTCGTCCTGATCGCGTTCGCGTTCACGCTGCCGCTTGTGATCCGCCGCGCGCGGCGGCTCGTCGTCAGAGCCTGACCCAGGCGCCCTGGCTCGCGACCGCCGCTTCGACCGCGGCGACTCCGCGCGCGCCGTCGCGGAACGTGGGGAAGGGCGCGTGCCCGCGTCCCTCCACCGCCGCATAGACGTGCTCGAAGAGGTTGCGGAAGGCACCGCCGTACCCCTCGCCGTGCCCGGCCGGGTAGCGCGACAGCGGCCGCGCCGACTCGGCATTCGTCATCGGGTCCTTGACCACGATCTGCTTCGGCCCGTCGACGGGCCGGTAGAGCGCCTCCGTCGGATGCTCCTGGTCCCAAGTGAAGCCGGCCGCGCGCCCCTCAACCTCGAACAGCAGCTGGTTCTTTCGGCCGGCGGCGCCCGCCGACAGGACGAGCGACCCGGCGGCGCCGCCGTCGAAGCGAAGGAGCAGCGCGGCGTAGTCCTCGAGCGGCCCGCCTGCGAAGCTGCGGAAGTCGGCGAGGACGGCGTCGACGTGCTGGCCCGTCACGTGCTCGGCGAGGTCGAGCCAGTGCGTGCCGAGGTCGCCGACCACGTACGCGGGCCCTGACTGCGCCGGGTCGACGCGCCAGCCCGACGCAGGAAAGAGCACGTCGTCGCAGAGATAGCGGCCGTGCACGAACGTCACCTCGCCGATCGCGCCCGCCTCGACCTCAGCGCGGATGTGCTCGACGAGCGGATAGGTGCGGGCGTGGTAACAGACCGCGTTGACGAGTTGGTGTTTCTCGGCGGCGGCGACGAGTGCTTCGCACTCGTTGCTGGAGACAGCGAGCGGCTTCTCGCACACGACGTGGGTGCCGCGCTCGAGCGCCGCCAGCGCCTGTGACGCATGCACGTGGTTCGGCGTGCACACGTGCAGGACGTCGACGCGGTCCTCGTCAAGGAGCGCCTCGAGGTCGTCGTTCCGTCCCGCCTCCCAGGCGACTTCGACTCCGAGCGAGCGGAGCGCGAGCGCGTGGACGGCGCCGATGAAGCCTTTCCCGACGATCCCGGCGCGCATCAGCGCGACAAGTGGAACATCTTCGTCAGCACGTCGATGTCGAGCCGTGCGCCTTCCGGCGGCGTGCGGCACCCGGCACCATCGACGATGCACGCGCTGAAATGTCTCAGCTCACGTGCGAACGACTCGTCGTAGGCGTTCACGATCTGGATGTCATCGGTGCGGCCGTTCCGGCGGCTGCGCCGATAGACCGTCGGATGCTGCTTGAGCCACGGCGACGGGAAGTGGAGCTCGTGCACCTCGTCGTCGAACATGAAGACGATCTGTTCGCGGTACTCGAACGTCGGCAGCAGCTGCACCCACGACAGGTCGGCGCGAGTGCCGTTTTGCAGTCGCAGCGCGCCGTACACCGCTCGCCCCTCGTTCCACCAGTCGCCTGCGACCACCTGAGTCGGCAGCGGCTCGCCGAGCCGTTCGAGCGCACCGTGCACGACGTTCAAGTCGTGCAGCATGCTGCCGAGGAAACTCTCGCTGAACGCGCGCACGACATCTTCGTCGCCCGAGCCGACGGCCTGCGCGACCTGCCCCGCCTCGGCCCGGCGCGTCTCATCGATCAGGTCGGCCGGGACGTCGTTCCCGCGCACGATGTCGCCCGGCTCGAAGTATGGGTCGAACTCGGGGTCGTTGACGACCACGCTGACGTAGCGCAGCGCCGACGCGTCGCCCGGCAGGTTGTCGATCATCGCTTCGACCGCGGGGTCGTACCGCTTCATCGTCCCGACCTGCACGACCTTCCCCGCGCGGTCGCGCGCGGCGATGATCGCGTCGGCATCCTCGAGGGTGATGCACATCGGCTTCTCGACGAAGACGTTCAGCCCGGCGTCGAGGGCGTCGACGACGACCTGTGCATGTGTCCCTGCCGGCGAGCACACGACGATCGCGTCGAGGCCGCCGGCGGCGAGCAGCGAGCTGTGATCCGCATGCAGCCCACCGATCCCGTAGCGGGCGCCGAGCGCCTCGCGAACCGTCCGGCTCGGCTCGGCGAGCGCGGCGAGGTCGAAGTGGTCGCGAAGCGCTGCGAGGTAAGGGAGGTGCTCGGCCTGGGCGACGAGCCCGCCGCCGACGACGCCGACGCGAACCGTCACGCGAGGATCCCGCGGGCGACCTTCTCGAACGCGAGCGCGAGCTCGTCGACGTCGTCCTCTTCGAGGAGCGGCGACAGGTCGACGTGGATCGTGCGCTCGAGCAGATCGAGCGTCCGCGGGCAGTCCGGTGCGGGCGCGCCCTTGTCCTTCAGGTAGGCGAGCACCGGGGCCCAGTACGGGTAGACGTGCAGGTCCGCGAATGACGGGTCGTAGATCCGCATCGCCAGGACGCCCTCCGCTTTCAGCGCCTCCACGGCGTCCGCGGCGTGCGCGGCCGACGTCGTGAACGCGATGAGGCAGATGCCGGCGTCGCCGCCGTCGTCGTTCAGCCGGCGAAGCGTGAGGCCTGGGAGTCGTTCGACACGGTCCGCCAACCGGCGTTGAGTCGCGCGCATCCGCTCGAGCAGCCCATCGAGGCGTGTCAGCTGCACGCGCGCGACCGCGCCCTGAAGCTCCGACGCACGGAAGTTCCAGCCGGGGAAGCGGGGGAGACCTGCACCGCGGCGCACCGAGCCGGCGCAGTCGTGGACGTCGATCGCGAGGTCGTACAGGTCGTCGCGGTCGGTGATCATCACGCCGCCTTCGCCGGTGGTGATGATCTTGTTGAACTGGAGGCTGAACGCTCCCGCGTCGCCGAAGGTGCCGAGGCGGCGGCCACGGAACGATGCGCCGGCCGACTGGCACACGTCTTCGACGACGACGAGGCCGTGCTCCCCGGCGAGCGTCGTGAGCGCATCCATGTCGGCGGGTGCGCCGCGCATGTGCACCGGCAGTATGGCCTTCGTCTTCGGGCCGATCTTGCGTGCGACGTCGTCGGGATCGAGCGTCAGCGACTCGTCGACCTCCGCGAGGACGGGTGTCGCGCGCGCGGCGATGACGGCGTTCGGTGTGGCATTCCACGTGTACGCCGGCACGATCACCTCGTCTCCTTCGCCGACGCCTGCGCCGATGAGTCCGCAGATGAGTGCGGAGGAGCCGGCGTTGACGCAGAGCGCGTGCTTCGCGCCCATGTGCGCGGCGAACTCGGTCTCGAAGTCGGCGACCTCGTGCGGCCCTTCACCGACGCCGTAGTACCGAAACACGTTCTTGCTGCTGAGCACGCGCGTCGCCGCGGCGATCTCCTCGGCGCCGAGCTCCATCCCGCCCGGGAACATCGGCGGCTCCGGCCGCGTCCGCGCGGCAGGTCCTCCATCCCGCGCGAGCCGCAGGTCGACGCCGATCTCGGTCACCCCGCCGATTCTGGACATCGGATCGGAGGCGCGCAAGGCGGCTTGTCACGGTGGCGAACCCCTCGTTCGAGTGAGCAGGGATTTGGCCCTTCCCAGCAACTTCCACGGTGCGATGCGTGCTTCGGAATCGCCCTGGCTCTGCTGGACGCTGTTCACGCTGGCTGTTGCGGTCTACGGCCTCGTGCTGCCGGCGAGCGTGCTGGTCGGTCCATAGGGCGCGCTTCGACGTGATCGAGTGGGGGCCCGTGCGGCGGCCCCCGCTCGAGCTCTCTCGGCGCCGACCCGCTAGGGGCCGGACGGGCCTGGCGGGATGCCGGGCAGAGGGACAGTGATCGTGGGCGTCTGGACGTCAACCGCCGGTGTTGTCACCGTCACTGTCGGCGTCGACGGCAGCGGATCGGGGAGATCGACCGTCGGCACAGTCACCGTCAGCGTCGGCGCCTGAGCGGTCAGCGAAGGAACCGGTACGGTTGTCGGCGCCGCCTGAACCGGCGAAGCCGGTGGGGCGTTCGCGGTCGCTTCGGTCGGTGCAGGCTGCTGCGGCGTGGTCTCACCGGCCTGTGGCGGGTCCACCGGTGCGACGGGAACCGGTGCGGGAGGCGTGACGGTGGTCGGGGCGGGATGAATCGCTGTCACGTCTGAGCCGGTTCGAGTCACTGGGCCGATCCCCGTCGGGTGCGCTCTGCGCGCCGGGACGGCCGGTCGCGTCGTGGCTGCGGCCAGAGAAGCGTGCGTTACGCCCCGAATCTGTGAGCTCGCCGGCGATGCTCCTCCGGTACTGACGGTGACCGTGGCGACGGCCGCACCCGCGAGGAGCTTCGCGCCCGCGCCTTGCGGCGCGATTCTCCGCGCCAGCTCGGCGAGCCAGCTCAGATCGCGCCAGGACGCGCGCCGCTTTCTCGGCTGCGCGTCTTGTTCGAGCGCCGCGGCGAGCTCCCGACGCGCACGTACGAGCATGGTCTCGACGGCAGGCTCTGTCAGCCCCATCTCTGTTGCGATCTCCGCGTAGCTGAGCCCCCGCCACTCACGCAGCACGATTGCGGTGCGATGCTTCTCCGAGAGCTGCGCCAGCGCTTGGTCGAGGTCGAGTACGAGGCTTCGGTCGGCATCGGAGAGCGGGCGGCTGTCGGCCACCGCGTCGAGATCGTCGACGAGATGCGGCCGGCGCTGCTGCGTTCGCCAGTGCTCGCGACACACGTTGCGCGCGATCGCGAGCAGCCACGCGAGCTCGTAGTGTGGATCGACGCCGCTCCGGAGACCGCGCATCGCGTGCACGAAGGTGACCTGGAACGCATCGTCCGCCTCGACGTCGGACCCCGTGCGGCTGCGGCAGTACCGGAGGACGTTGCGTCCGTGGCGGCCGTGTAGGACGGCCAGGCGTGCGTCGGCCGAGGGGTGCTGCGGAAGAGGAGCAATCACGCTCATCGCGACAACCCTCATTGTTCTCGCGCACGAGGTCGATGATGCTCACTCGTTCGAGGGTTTCTGCGAGCCGGCGGCGCCGTCGAGGGGCCGCCGGCTCGGTTGCTTGTCGAGAATCAGTGGTGCTTCGCGGCCGTCAGTCGCGGCAGCCGGACGGAGGTCGTGCGTACCGTCTTCGCAGACGGTGTGAGTGCGGTTGCGACAGTGAACAGACGCTGCCGCTGCTTGAACTTGGTGACGCGGAGCTTGAATGCGAACGACACGGTCCCGTTTGCGCCGGTCGTCTTGGTCGTCTGCGTGCCGAGGACGAAGTCGTGCTGGAAGGAGGCAGCACGGATCCGCACCTTGGCGCCTCTGATGAGGAGCCCGCGCTTGTCCTTGATCGCGAGGGTCACGCCGATTCGCTTCGAGGACTTGACGCCTCGGATTGTGTAGCGGACGTTGGTGATCGAGACGCCGATTGCGGATGCCGCCGCCACGAAAGTCGTGGCCGTCGTCGATTGTCCGGACTGATGTGACGTCGCAGGCGTGATCTGCGAGCTGGACGATTCGGACGCGCCGCGCGTGTCCGTTGCCGTTACGACGATCGTCTTGGTGGTCCCGGGAACCGGGATGACGAACGTCCCGTCGGGCTTGAGGAGCGAGAGAACGTCGATGCCGTTCACCGTCAGGCTTGCGAGCTGGCTCTTGTCGGCGACCGATCCGCTCACGTGCACGGGCTGGCCCGTGTTGCTCGTGAAGCCGCCGGGCGGCACGTCGAGTGTCACGCCTGCCTGGCGCAGGAGGTCGAGCGCCGATGCGGGGATGACGCCGCCGGGCCCGAGCAGGGCGACGGGAGTCGTGGTTGTCGTCGCCTGGCCGGTCGCGGGGTTCGTCACGGTGAGGGTCAACGTGGTCTGTCCGGTCAGGTCGATGTTCGCGACGATGTTGCCGTTCGCATCGACCGACGCGGGCTGACCGTTGACGGTCACCTTCAGGTTGGCCGTGGAGGCGCCGTCGCTGTCCCCTGTGACAGCCACGATCCCGTTCGCGACGGTGACCGGGCCAAGCGTGATCGGCTGCGGCGAATCCGCGGCCGCGGCCGTCGCGAAGAACAACCCCATCGTGCAGCCGATCAACAGCGCCGCATTGGCCCCGTGGCGGCTGAGCCATGTGCGCAGAACCATGCTTACCTCCTTGATGAGTCCAGCGTGGATGGATCTGGGAAGACGACCGTCGCGCGGAAGGAGATCGGCGGTCCCGACCCTCGGCGACTGACGACGAGCCGGTACCGCATCGGGTCGACCGCGGTCTTGAATCGCAGTGGGCCGACGCCGGTCCGGTGGGCGACGATCGCTCCGTTGGGAGCGATGAGCCGCACAGTGAGTGCAACGCGCGGTCGGACCGCGACGGTCGCTTGCAGGAGGCCGACTGCGGTTCGCAGCGTGTAGGCGCGCCGGCGCTGCCGGTTCGTCAATCGACCCCTCACTTCGAGCTTGGCGCGAATCGCGCGACTGGACGGCGACGCCTCAGTCGAGGCGGCTGGTGGCGAGGCCGGGGTGCTCGTTGACGGCGCCGAGATCAGCGATGGTGCGATCGCGTGCACAGCTGCGTACGCGTCGACGCGCCCGTTGATGACCCCTGGTGTGGGAACCGCCGTCGACTCGATCGCTTGCGTGACCTGGGCGGCAGTCGCGGTCGGAGCAGCCGAGAGGGCGAGCGCCGCGATCCCGCTCACTACCGGCGCTGCCGACGACGTTCCGAGGAACGTGACATAGCTCCCGCCGACGCCGGTGGTCACGTTCTCACCCGGAGCCGCCACGGCGGCGCCGGTGTTCGAGAACGAATACAGGTGGTCGCTCTGATCAGACGCGCTCACGCTGAGGACGCCCGGCAAGCCGGCCGGGTACTGCAGCGTCGAGCTCCCGGCATTCCCTGCTGCAGCGACGATCAGCACACCGTGTCCTGCCGCGTATTGCGCTGCCGCGGCGACGGTGAGGTCGTCCGTGACGCTTCCGAGGCTCGTGTTGATCACGTTCGCGCCGTGGTCGACGGCCCAGAGAATCCCGGCGGCGACCCAGGAGTTGAAGCCGCTGCCATCGCTTCCGAGGACCTTCACGGGCAGGATCCGGCACTGCCAGCAGTACCCTGCGACGCCGATCTCGTTGTTTCCGGCGGCGGCGACCACGCCCGCGACGGCGGTGCCGTGACCATTGTCGTCGGCGACGTCGTCGTCGCCGTTGACGAAGTCGTGGCCGTCGAGCAGGCGGCCCACGAGGTCCGGCTGCGTCGCGTCGACGCCGGTGTCGACGACCGCGACGACAACCGACGGCGCGCCGGTCGTCAGGTCCCAGGCCTGCGGCGCACGCGTCGTCACAGGCGACCATTCCTGGTCCCAGAACTCGTCGTTCGGCTCCACGCTTGCGTAGGCACGGCCGTCGAGTTGGGCGTAGCGGACGCCCGGCAGTGAGCCGATCGCGGCGATGACGGTGGCAGCTCTGCCGCTCGTGGCTCCGACGATGTCCGCGTCGATGTCCGGCAGCGATTCGAGCACGGTCGCGCCGAGCGCGGTCTCGACGGTGCGAACGGACGTGATGGAAGCCGGCGTATAGCCGATCGCGATTCGGGTCAGCTTCTGTGCCTCAACCGACCCGGCGCTCGCGGCGGCGCTCGTCAGCAGTCCGGTCGCGAGCAGGAGTGCGATCAGCGGCGTCCGTCTCATCGTCCACGCTAGTTGCTCTCAGCGATCGAAACCCGGCGCCTCGATCGAGGGAACTGACACACCGCACGCTCGGCAGTCCCTCGGCAAAGGGATTGTCAATTGGGAGGGTGGGTCGATGTCTCGAGTTACAGCCCATGTGGGGGTTGACACGAACGTTCCTGCGGAGGTGCGGCACGATGTTCAAATCCACGGCTGCTGACGGTGTGAGCGCCCGCTTCGGCAGGTGGCGCGCACCCAGCTCTCGGATGTCTCGGCGGTCGGTGTTGACCGGCTGCGTGGCGGTTCTCGGGATCGTGGCACTCATCGTGGTCGTCAGGTTGTCGCTCCCGAGCCTCGTCGAGCGAGGCTGGGAGTCACTCGTGCCCGGCGCCTCACACGACAAGGCTCCGCCGACGAAACCGGACCTGGCTTCGACCCGCCCTTCGACGGCGACGTCATCGTCAGCCGGGTCGGGCAGCCCGGTTTCCCACCGACCGCGTGTTGGCGTTGCCGCGCCGTCCGTTGCTGCGGGAGCGGGGAAGCCTGGTGGCACGACGGGCGGGACCACCGCGGGATCCGGCGGCGAGCCGGGCGCTGCGATTCCCACCCCGGGACCGGCCGCGCCTCCCGCTGCTCCTGCGCCGACGCCGAATACGCCGGCCGGATCCGGGCCTTCGACTCCCGGTTCGCCGGGAACGGGTTCGACGGGCTCGACGCCGTCAGTCTCCATCGGCGCGGACGGCGGTGGGGTCAGCGCGAACGTCGATACCGGTGCCGGTGCATCGGTAGGTGTGACGGTTCCCATCCCTGATCCGTCGAATCCTTCGCAGCCGACCGTGACGACTTCGTCGGTGACGACACCGTCGGCAACGGCCCCGCCGGTGACCACGCCGGTCGTCACGACTCCGACGGTGACGCTTCCCACGGTGACGTTGCCGGGGTTGCCGTGAAGCTGCTCGGCCAGTCTGGGCAGCTCCCCGCTCGTCGGGAGGCGAACTTGGTGGGCCAGTTCCTGGTTGTGACCTTGGTCGGCCTCGCGCTGGCCGGTGTCGGGATCGTCGTCACGGTCGAGCGGACACTGGCAAGGCAGGCGGAGCACCATGCTGTCGAGCGGGCCCGTACGACGGCTCGTGTTCTCCTTCGAGAGCAGCTTCGCCGCGGCGACTTTGGGCCTGTCCTGCCCGCCGCACGGCGGCGCGCGTTGGTTGCGTTGCTGGCTCCGGGGAATCTCGGTTCGGATTCACGTGGAGCGACGCTCTACACCGGCAGCGCAGTTGTCTCGACGGCAAGCCCTGTTCTCCAAACGCCCACATCGCCTCTGGTGGCCGAAGCGCGTTCGGGGACGCTCGTCTCGCGAGTCGAGGGAACCGAGCTCGGCCGGACCTTGCGAACGTTTTTGCCCGTACGTCTTCGCGGCGCTCCGCCGGCGGTGATCGAGTTCGACCAGAACTATGAGTCGATCACGTCAGCGGTGCAGCGGACGTCGCTGCTCGTGGCTGGGATCCTCGAGGCATTGCTCGTCGTGCTGTGCGTTCTGCTCATCCCGCCTCTCGCGCGGTCGTCGCGCCGAGCACGTGAGCACGTCGATCTTCTCGACACGATTGCGAGTCACGACGGCTTGACCGGCCTCTTGAACCGACCAGGGTTCTCTCGTCTCGCCAGCGAGACGCTTGGGCGCGACGGCGCACGAGGCGCGCTGCTGCTCGTCGATCTCAACCGGTTCCACGAGATCAATGAGACCGTTGGTGCCGATCGAGGCGATGTTCTCCTCGCGCAGGCCGCGAGCCGGCTGGGCTCGATCTTTCCGGTCGACGAGGTTGCACGGCTCGGCGAAGACGAATTCGCGGTTCTCGTGCCGGGTGCCGGCCGACCTGAGCTGACGCGGCTCAGCCAGGCGATCGAAGCGTTGTTCGCCGAGCCGGTCGCGATCAGCGGGGTCCGGATCGAGCTCGGGGTGCGGGTGGGGGCGAGCTGCTATCCCGAGGACGGTTCCGATCTCGACACCGTTCTTCGTCGCGCGAGCATCGCCTTGACGCAGGCGAAGAACTCGAACACGCGCTTTGCGTTGTACGACGAGAGGGTCGGTGAGCGGGACCTCGCCGATCTTGGAGTGCAGTCGGAGCTTCGAGAGGCACTTGTGAACGGCGAGCTGCTCGTTCACTACCAACCGCAAGTCGACCTCGCCAGTGACAAGGTCCATGCGGTTGAGGCACTTGTCCGCTGGGAGCACCCCGAACGCGGCTTGCTCCCCGCGGCGGCGTTCATCGACGTCGCCGAACAGAGCGAGTTGATCTCCGAGCTCGGCCGCTTCGTTGTGGCGAGCGCCGTCAAACAGTGGCGCGAGTGGGAAGACGAGGGAGTCAGTCTGCACGTCGCCGTCAACCTCTCCACGATCGATCTGCTTGACGTGACCTTGCCCGGCTTGATTGTCGATCTCCTGCTCGAACACCGCATGCCCGCGGACAGGCTGACGCTCGAGATCACCGAGCGAACACTGCTCCAGGAGCAGAAGAGCAGCCGCGTCCTGCGGCAGCTCGAGCGCATCGGCGTCGGTCTTGCAATCGACGACTACGGGACCGGCTACTCATCGCTCTCGGCGCTGCGGAAGCTCCCGATCAGTCAAGTCAAGATCGATCGCACATTCGTCGCCGGCATCCCCGAAGACGTGGCCAACGACACGATCGTGCAGAGCACGGTCCAGCTCGCACACACGCTCGGCGCCTCCGTCGTCGCCGAAGGGATCGAGACGGCGGAACAGCTGGAGCGCCTGCGCGTGATCGGCTGCGACGTCGCCCAGGGCTACTTGATCGGCCGACCGATGCGCGCCGCCCAAATCTCGCTGCTCCTGAAAACCAGCGGAATGTTCGACCCATCGCTCCACGCCACAGCACCGCTGCCGGTCGGCTAGGAACACCGTGCTCGCCCGCTAGCCTTGGCCGCGAGGGCGGTTAGCTCAGTTGGGAGAGCACCAGCTCTCTAAACTGGAAACTTGACATTTCTTCAAGTCGCATCACGCTTGCGGTCAGCTGGTCGACGACGTCGTCGCGTTCGCGTGGCGGCGTCTGCGGCGCGCCGGCGAGCACTGGAAGAACCGCAAAAGAGACAGTCGTCGCGCCCCTCATGAAGAGAAAGTCCCTGTTCAACCCACCGGCTCCATGATGGATGTCGGACGAGCTCGTCTATCGCGACGGGCTGGGCTGTCGTCCTCAGCGCGTCCTGTACCAGTTGGAGCTCCTTCGCAACGTCGATCTTCTTGGCGTCCGCGATACCACGATCCAGTACTGCCTGAACGTGCGTAGATCGGTAGGAGCGTGGAGCGAGCCTGTTGGCAGCGCCTTGAAGCTCTTCCGAGATCGTCCGAGCAGTATTCGTCAACAGGCGGTCACGCGTCTGGCTCGCCTGCCGCGCTTCTCTGATCGTTAGCGGCAGTTCCGCGTCGATCTGCTCAAGGCGCTTAGCTGCCTCGGCACGCTCCCGCTCGCTCTCGACTCGAAATTCGGCTAGGACGAGCAGGGGCGC
>Ga0207657_10007649_pt1 | contig 11055 bp, 10 predicted proteins | sample KBSC33metaG_FD_184316 | JGI IMG/M metagenome (GOLD analysis project Ga0207657, IMG submission 184316) | Corn rhizosphere microbial communities from Kellogg Biological Station, Michigan, USA - KBS C3-3 metaG (SPAdes) (version 2) | ecosystem: Host-associated > Plants > Roots > Rhizosphere > Soil ... | reverse complement strand
AGGGACGTCGTAGGAGTCGAAGGGCGGCTGGAACAGGAAGTCGGGCGGAGCAGAGGTGACGTCCCAGTACGGGAGCGTCATATCGGCGCAGCCCGGTACCGTGCGGAGCGCGTCTTCGAAGTGCCTGAGGTAGACCCGGTGCCACGGATTGTAGAGATCCTGGTGGTGCAGGCAATACGAGTTGGGGAATCCGTGGAGGCCAGCCAGGGCGAAATAGCTCGTCTCGTCGTCGGGATGGCGCCCTATCAGGTCGCGGAAGGCACCCGCCAGCGCCGTGATCTCGTCCGCGGAAAGATCACGGACATCCTTCCTGACCCGCGCGGCCGGACCGTACACCGGTTGCTGCAGCGTCGGCGTGCCGATGGGGAACCCGTTGGTGATCCAGTTCACGAAGGACTGATTGCGCTCGGCGCTCCATGCCCGACCGGTTTCCGGCGGCGGCATCGAGGCGTCCGGCGGCGCGGTGAGCTGCGAGACGCTGACGGCGTCCTTCCTGACGCCCTGGTACGTGCTCAGGTCATGTCCCCGTTGGGACATGTGGTCCAGGTCCTCGTCGGTAAAGAAATGCCGGATATGCTCAAGATAGGTCGGATTATCGATGATGGCTTCGGTCATGGGTCCCCTCCGGTTATTCGGTGACAGGCGCGATCCGGCGCCAGGTATCCCCGTCCGCTGGCCCGCGATCCGCCGCAGCGGCCCGCCATTGCCGTTCACATTCGGCCTGAGCCCCGGCTCGCCGCCCGGGATCGGTGTTAGTGAAACTCGATGCGGCCGTTAACCGGCCGTGCGCCCCGGCGCTGATGTCGCGGCTGCGGGCCGATGCCGACCACGGCAATACCGGTGCGCGGCGCGACGCCGGCCACCCGGCGAAGACGATGTGCATTGCTGAGCGCGAGTAAGGGCACGCTACGCCGACCCGGAAATGCTGCACTCGAAGCCCCCCACCATGGCCCATCGAGATGTCACCCCCAGGCCAGGCCATTCCAGTGTTGATGATGTGACCGGCCAATGCAACCCCGGATGGCTTTCTCCTGGCCTGTCACTTCAGAAGGTCACGGCCTGCCCGTCGGCCGACCGTAGGTCACGCCCCGCGCACGTCCGGCGGCACGGACGCCGCGAGCTGCGCGTCGCGCTGGGCGCCGAGCGCGTCGTTGACCATCTCGCCGGCGAGTGGATGTTGTGGCAACTTCGATCCAACCCCCGGCGAGGCTGCTGTCAACATCCCTCCGCGCCGGTCTCACAGCGGGTTACGCGCAGAACCTATGGATAGGCGCTTAGTCGCGCGCCGACACAACCGAGGCCGCTGACCCAGCATCAGCCGACGAAGCCGAAGCCGAAGCCGCCGCCGAGCGACGACGCGACCGCCGCAGGCCGAACCCCCCGGCCACCGCCAGCAGCACCCCGCCCGCCAGCGTGCCCAGCCACGGCACCAGGCCGGGCCCGGGCTTCGGGGCCATCCCGCCGAACCCGGTCGCGGCCCCGCCCTTCGGCCGGTCCGTGCTCCCGGCCGCGTCGGTCAGGCTGTCGATCCTGAGCCCGGAGGACCCGTCCAGCACCACGAGCGTGTGCACCGAACCAGCCTTCAGCTTCACGGCCATGGCCGCGTGGCCGCCCTGCGCGCTGAACGTGACGGTCGGCGAACCCGGCTGGACGGACTGGTACGACGAGGCCGAGCCGAAGCCCAGCTCCCTGGCCAGCACGTTCGATCCGACGCTGACCGTGACCTGAGGCTGCTTCACCGACGCCTGGATGACCCTGACCAGCGCCTGCGAGCCAGCCGCCGCGGCCATCTCGTCGTTCAGCACCTTCAGCCGCCGCGACGAGGCCGAACCGATACTGGCCACGGTGTAGTTCGATCCCGCGCTGACCATGAAGCTCGTGGAGACCGTCGGCGGGCTGGAGGCGGAGGCACCGGGCGGGCGCATCGCCACCGTGTACTGGCCGGCGCTGAGCGGCATGTACTCGGAGACGCTGCCGTAGCCCTGGTGCATCAGCACGGTCGGGTGCGAGGGATCGCCGAACGGGTACAGGTACACGTCCTCCGGCGCCCCGGGCGACAGGTCGGCGCAACGCACCCAGCCCTGGGCCGCCCCGGACGCGAAACCCGCCCCCGCGGCAGAAGCCGCCGAAGCCGTGGCCACGACAGGCCCGCCGAGCAGAACAGTAGCCGCGGTGACCAGGACGAGACGCCTACCGAGCCTCATCGTTGTTTCCCTTCACCGGAGAAGCTCACGCGGAAGCACCGCCCGTCAGCAGCCCCAGCGGGCTCGGCGCGGCGAAGTCAATGCGCAGGGCCAGCTGGCCGCGCGTGACGCCCGGCCCGCCGGGCAGGCGGACGATGGCGGCCTGGGCGGGCTGGTAGGGGGCGTTCTGCGCGCGCACCAGGGCGAGCGACGCGGCCAGGTCCCCGGCGTCCGGGCCGGTGATGGTGACCTGCCGGAACGGCGCCTGCGCCACCGCCACCCCGGGCGAGGCGCCGCCGAACGCGACCACTCGCCAGGGATGCTGCGAGGCCAGCATCGCCAGCATGACCAGCAGCCGGCTGTCCACCTGGCCCGCCTGGAGCTGTGCGGCGGCCGGGCCCGCGACACCGATGCGCTGGCTGTGCAGCAACTGCGCGCCCGCGGACCGGCGCGCGGCCAGGTCGGCCGCTACGGCCCGCTGGTAGGCGGCGGACCCGCCCGGGGGAGCGGTGCGGACCTCGACCAGGTTGGCCCCGGACCCGAAGCTGGCCAGCAGCACCGGCGCGTTCGGCTGCCCGGCGGCCGCAGGCGAAGCGACCACGACATCGGCGTCCGCGGCACCCGGCGTCACCGGCACCAGCCGGCTCGCGGCGACCCCGTGCGCGCGCAAGGCGGCGCACATGAGCGGATCACATCCGACCGTCTCGGCGCTGTTCAGCTGGCTGGCCGCCCAGGTGGCGGCCTGCGTCCGCACGGTCCCGGCCGCCCCGCGCGCCCAGGCGGGCGGCGCGGTCTGCGGACGCGACGCCGAAGCCGTCCGGGGCGACGTCCCGCTGACCTGGACGACGCTCACCACCGCCGCGGCCGCGACCACCACGCAGGCGGTCAGGATCAGCGCCAGCCGGGGGTGCCGCAGCCGGGCCGCCCGGCGCCCGGCCCACAGGCTGACCGTGGTCGCCAATACCCGGCCCCATGACGGAGCTCCGGACAGCGTCCTATGGGCGGCCGGACTCACCGCCTGCCGGGTCTGCGAACCGGCCACCTGTCTCCCAATCCCGTTCGCTCCCACCGCCGGGTTATCTGGGACAGCAGAGCACACACCCGGCCCTTTATCTACCGAAATGCCGGATTGTATCCGGGATGCTACCTTACGTTGCGGTATCATCCGGCGAGCCGGGCGAAGACCACGACGTTGCTGAGGTAACTGCCACGCGACCGGTCGAAGATGCCGCCGCAGGTGATCAGGCGCAACTCCGCGTCCGGCACCGGGCCGTACACCGCCGCGGTCGGGAACTCGTCCTTGGCGAACTTCCTGACCTTGGTCACGGTGAAGACGGCCATCGTCCCGTCGGCGCGGCCCACGTAGATGCGGTCGCCGCGGTGCAGCGTGCGCAGCCAGAAGAAGATGCCGGGCCCGGTGCGGGAGTCGACGTGCCCGGCGATGATGGCGGAGCCGATCGTGCCCGGCCGCGGGCTCCCGGTGAACCAGCCCGCCACCGTGGTGCTCGACGGCACCTGGAGCGTGCCGTCACGCTTGACGCCGAGGTGGATCAGCCTGGTCCGGATCGCGAGCGACGGGATACTCAGCCAGGTCGGCCGGGCCGCCTGCGGGCCCGTCGCCAGCGTGGCCGGCAGTACGGTCTGCTCGGTCGGAGCCGGGATCGGCACCGGCCGCGCGGGCAGCGGCGCGGCGTGCACGGGGGACAGGGCGGAGGTGGCCAGTCCGGCGGCGCCGACGCCCACCGCCAGCAGCCCGGCTCCGAGCGCCGCCACCGCGGCCAGCCGCCGGGGGGACCGCGGCGAGGACAAGCCCGAGGGCCGGTCCGGGGACCGGCGCATCCAGGGCAGGTGCCGCGACGTCCACAGGCCGAAGGTGGCGCCGGCGACCTGCCGCCACGACGGCGGAGCCTCGGCCGCGAGCGTCTCGGGAGCGGCCTGCGCGGGAGTCTCCAGGATGCCCCGCTCGGGCACGGTGACACCCGGCGTTTGCATCTTCTGCCAGGCCGGATCCCACCAGTCCTCGGGCGGGCAGCTGAGCACGGGCATCGGTCCAGTCGGCCCGCTGTACCCCATCCCGCTCCCCATCCCCACCGGCCCTCTCCGCCGGCTTTCTGGGAAAGCAGAGTACACCCGCTCGGCCTTGATACAGAGGAATGAAAAATTACGTCCCCTCCACAGTAATCCGCCCGCACCGGTCCCGTCACCCATGGTCCCGAACGGTCCTGGTTCCCGCCCCCCGCAGTACACAGCCGTCCCGAGGTCATGGCGCTACGCGTTACCAGCCGTACATCCTGTCAAGGGTGCGCTCACCTGGCCGGATGCGCGTGTCTTGGCGGTTCCGGCGGTGCTGCGGAGGTCGGCAGGGTAGTCTTCCCTGCCGGTGATCAAGTTGGTGCAGGGTTCACTTACTGATTAGCGGCCGGTACCGTCGAATCATCCCGGATCGAAGATGGAGCTCCCATAACATGCGCGTTCTGGTTCTTGGCGGAGACGGGTTCTGCGGCTGGCCTACGTCGCTGTATCTGTCGGACAGCGGTCATGATGTCACGATCCTCGACAACCTGAGCCGGCGGAAGATCGACATCGAGCTCGAGGTGGAGTCGCTCACCCCGATCCAGCCTCTCGGGCAGCGGCTGCGGGCCTGGAAGGAAGTCTCCGGCCGCGAGATCGGGTTCGTGAACCTGGACATCGCCACCGAGTACGACCGGCTGGTGGACGTCCTGCGGGACAAGCAGCCGGACGCGATCGTGCACTTCGCCGAGCAGCGGGCCGCGCCGTACTCGATGCGCACCTCGGCCACCAAGCGGTACACGGTCGACAACAACATCCGCGCCACGCACAACCTGCTGGTCGCCCTGGTCGAGACCGGCCTCGACGCGGCCCTGGCGCACCTGGGCACGATGGGCGTGTACGGCTACGGCTGGTCGGGCAGCGCGCCGATCCCCGAGGGCTACCTGACCGTGAAGCTGACCACCCCGGACGGCGAGCTGGAGCGGGAGATCCTGCACCCGGCCAACCCCGGGTCGGTCTACCACATGACCAAGACCCTGGACCAGCTGCTGTTCTCGTTCTACGCCAAGAACGACGGGCTGCGCATCACCGACCTGCACCAGGGCATCGTCTGGGGCACCCAGACCGACCAGACCGCCCGCGACGTCCGGCTGATCAACCGGTTCGACTACGACGGCGACTACGGCACGGTGCTGAACCGCTTCCTCATGCAGGCCGCGATCGGCCACCCGCTGACCGTGCACGGCACCGGCGGCCAGACCCGCGCCTTCATCCACATCCGCGACACCGTCCGGTGCATCGAGCTCGCCCTGGAGAACCCGCCGCAGGCCGGCGACCGGCCCCGGGTGCTCAACCAGGTCACCGAGACCCACCAGGTCGGCGGCCTGGCCAAGCTGGTCGCCGACATCATGGGCGCGGACATCGCTTACCTGCCGAACCCGCGGCGGGAGGCCGACGAGAACGACCTGATCGTCACCAACGACCAGTTCCTCGCGCTCGGCCTGGAGCCCACCAAGCTGTCCGACGGCCTGCTCGAGGAGGGCCGGGAGATCGCCCAGCGCTACCGGGACCGGGTCGACCCGAGCAAGATCATCGCCCGTTCGGTCTGGCGCAAGGGCATGGAGACCGCCGAGGACCTGCTCACCGACCTTCCGCCGGAGGGCTGACCGTCACGGGTATGCGGTGGTCCGGCTGGCCGTCCTTGGCCAGGATCCAGAGCGAGTCGGCGGTGGCCCGGTAGAGCCGCAGGCCGGCGCCGCGCCGGACATCGCCGCTGGTCCATGCGTGGCCGCCGTGAGCCACCGAACGGCGCGAGAACGCCTCGATCCCGCGGGCGGTCTCGCCGTCTTCGAGCAGGGTCGCGGCGGCGGAGGCGTACACGCCCTGCCCGGTGCCGATCTCGGCGTGCGAGTCGAAGACCGCGATGCCGACCTCGGGCCGGACCGCGATGTTGCGCGAGTGCGTCACCTCGGGTGAGGAGACCCAGTAGAACTCGGTGAAGCCGATGTGCGCGAAGTAGACCGGCGAGCTCCACGGGCGCCCGGTCGCGTCGGCGGTGGCCAGCACGAGGTAGCGGCTGGCCTCGATGATGTCCCGCGCGGTCTGCGCGGCCGGGTCGGGGGCGCTCATCTCAGCCGGCCCGGCGGTAGGTCAGGTCGAAGTCGTTCTTCCACGGTCCGCCGTCGGCGGGGGCTGTCTCCCAGGCGCCGCTGATGGTGTTCTGGTCCGCGCTGAACGTGCCGGTGAAGCGCTGCCGGAAATCCAGCGGCGTGAAGTCGGGCGACTCCCGGGTGAGCGTCCACATCCCGCCGGCCAGGGTCATCGCGTACAGCCGGACCACGCCGCGGGAATCGTAGTAGTGCTGCGTGTACGCGCCGGTCTCCGGGTCGCTGCTGACGATGGTCAGGGCGTCGGGCGCCTCGGGGACCGGGACGTGGATGCGCTGGATCAGGAACTGCCGGTCCAGCGCCCATTCGAACGTGCTCCGCGCCGCCGGGGCGTCCACGCCGGGGAACCGCGCCTGCACGACCCACTCCCCGACGAAGACGTCCAGCCCGGCCAGCGCGTCCGCCCTGCTCCCTGTCACGACGATCACTCCGCTCTCACGTTTGCGGCTCTTTGCGTATATAACGTCCGCGAACGGGTGAGATCATCGGAGCGCCCGGCCTCGATGCGCGGCCACTGGGCGATGGGGCGCCCGTTAACCCGCGTGTAGTCGCTGCACCCCTGCGGCCAGCCGGGGGGCGAGTCCTCCCACGGCTCCTGGCGCCCGTACACGGTGAGATCCATGAGCGCGTAGTTATTGTCCATGGCCTCGGCGCCGCGCCGGGTCGTCCAGTAGGTCTCGAAGACGCGGTCGCCGTCCCGCAGGTAGCAGACCAGGTGGAACAGGCCGATCTCGCGCCCGGCCAGGAGCGTGTCGAGGGACGCGTGGGCCGAGTACCAGGGCATGTCCCAGCCCATGAAGTCGCGGTAGCGGACGCTCTCGTCGTAGGGATGCGCCGGCGGGGTGTCGTACGTGACGTTGCGCCCCTGGCAGAAGACCGCGAACGTGATGTCGCGGGAATGCAGGTACGACAGCTCCCTGACCTGGGTGGTGACCCACGTGCAGCCCTCGCACTGGTCGGCCGCGGGGTGCCCGGGCCACCACATGAAGTAGTAGGCAATGAGCTGCCGTCGCCCCTCGAACGCGTCGAGCAGGGTGACCGGCCCGTCCGGCCCGGTCAGCTCCAGGCTGGCATCCACCTCGACCATGGGCAGGCGCCGCCGGGCCGCGGCGATCGCGTCGCCTTCCCGGGTGTGCGCCTTCTCCCGCACCCTCAGCGTGTCCAGTTCGGCCTGGAAGGCGGCCCGGTCGACGGCCGCGGGCAGGTTCGCTGATTCACTCGTCATGAGAGTTCCTCCTCTTCCCTGTATCTGCAACCGACGGTAGCACGTCAAATGAGGAGCTGCAACCGATGGTTGCATGTACCCGGTGATGCCGGCGGAACCGCTCAGGCGGCTGGCTGCGCCGTGCCTGCCTCCGGGACCGCGGTGCCGCGGGCGTAGACGGCACGGATGCGGTGCAGGGCGGCCGGGTCGGCGAGGGGGTCGCCGTCTACGGCGAGGATGTCGGCGTCGAAGCCGGGGGCGATGCGGCCCTTGCGGTGACCGAGGCCGATTACCTCGGCCGCCTTGGAGGTGATCATGCGCAGCGCCTCGGGCTGGCCGATTCCGACCTCGCGCAGCTGGTCCGGCGCGTGCCGGACCACGTCGTGCGGCTTGATCGGGGCGATGCCGGCGTCGCTGCCCGCGACCATCAGGGCCCCGGCCTCGTAGAGCCGCCTCATGTTGGCCACGATGAGCGGCAGCCGCGCCCTGACCACCGGCGGCGGCTCCAGGCCCGGGATCGGGACCAGGCCCACCGTGAGCCCGACCACCGTGCGCCGGTCCGCGATCAGCTGGATCAGGTCGGCGGGCGAGGCCACGCTGTCCTCGGTCCAGAACGACACGTGCTCCAGGCCGTCGGCCCCGGCCGCCACCCCGTCCGCGATCGCGGCCACGGCGTGCGCGTGCGCGGTCACCGGCAGGCCGTGCCGGTGCGCCTCGTCCACCGTGGCCCGCAGCACCTCCGGCGTGAACTGGGCCAGATGCTGGTAGGTGCCTGGCGTCAGGGTCCCGCCGCTGGCCATGATCTTGATGACGTCGACGCCGCGCTCTACGTGCTCGCGTACCGCGGCCCGCACCCCCGCCTCGGTCGGCTCCGCGGCCCCGCCCAGGTAGTGGCAGTGCCCGGCCGGCGCGGTGGTGACCGGCGGCCCGGCCGCGAGGATGGTCGGCAGCCCGGGCTGGCCGCGCAGCCCGAGCGACAGGTAGTCCCGGTCGCCCAGGTCCCGGACCGTGGTGACGCCGCCACGCAGGGCCGCCTGCCCGGCCCGGATCATCGCCGCTGTCGTCTCCTCATCGGACCGCGCCGCCAATGCGGCGATTGGGTCCGCGCTGGCGTCGAAGGCCAGGTGGACGTGGGTGTCGACCAATCCCGGCAGCAGCGCCGCGCCGCCCAGGTCGACCACGTCTGCGCCGTCCGGCGCGGGCGCCCCGGAGCCGACGGCGACGATGATGCCGCCGTCGATCACCACCAGCGGGTCAGGGATCAGGGCGGAGCCTGTGCCGTCGAACAGCCACGCGGCCCGCAGGGCGGTCAGCCGCCCGCGTTCGGTTACGGTCGGTGTCGGTATAGTCATGGTCCCCCGCCCTCGTCCCAGGGCGGCCCAGGCGTCACCCGCAGTAGTACCTGCTTACGGTACTCATTTTCCCGCCGCCGCCCGGCTGAACCGGGCGCCCCAGTCCCGCATCCACTCGATCAGCTCGGGCGGCGAGATGACCTGAAACTCGGCGCCGGTCATGCCCAGCCCCATGACCGGCCACTCCAGCATGTCGGCGGTCATCCCGACCCGGCACCGGCCGGCGTCGATCTCGGCCACCGAAGACCACCGGCCGATCCGCTCGCGTACCACGGAGGCGGGCGCCTCGACGATGACCTCGATGTCGTATCCGGTCCTGGTGCTCTGGACGCCGGCCCGGACGAACGCGGCGGCGTCGCCGCCGGGCAGCTCGCGGGCCCGGAACCTGACGCCGGTCCCGTTCGGCGCGGCGAGCCGGTCCAGCCGGTAGCTCCGCCAGTCCTGCCGGTCCAGGTCGTAGCCGACCAGGTACCAGCGGCGGCCGAGCAGCACGAGGCGATGCGGTTCTACCTCTCGGCCGGCCTGCTCGCCGCCGGCCGCGGTGTACGAGAACCGGACCCGTTCGGTATCCCGGCAGGCGAGGGCCAGGGTGGTGAGAACCTCCGGGTCGACGGTCTCCCGCTCGGCGCCGCCCACGGTGTCCCAGCCGGCCGGCACCGTCACCGCGCCCAGTGCCTGCACCCGGCGGCGCAGCCGGGCCGGCATCACCTGCACCACCTTGGCCAGCGCGCGCACCGACGCCTCGGCGATGCCCTCGACCGCGCCCGGCGCGCCCGCGCCCTGCGCGGCCGCCTGCAGGCCGACGGCCAGGGCGACCGCCTCCTCGTCGTCGACCACCAGCGGCGGCAAGGCCGAACCCGCCGCCAGCTGGTAGCCGCCCGCCACGCCGCGCTGCGCCTGGATGGGGTAGCCGAGCTCCCGGAGCCGGTCGATGTCCCGGCGCAGCGTGCGCGGCGAGACCCGCAGCTGCCCGGCTAGTTCCTCGCCCGGCCAGTACCGGCGCGTCTGCAGCAGGGACAGCAGGCGCAGCGTCCGGGAGCTTGTGTTCGCCACATTTCCCATCCTCGCCCAATTCAGGTCAGGAACCGGCCACTATTCCTCGTAACGTGAGATCAGAGCCAAGAAAACGACGAGAGGGGACGACCATGACGAGCAACCTCGACGGCGAGCGCACCGACATCCTGGCCGGGCTGGCCTCGGCCCGCCACTTCCTGCGCTTCGCCGCCCGGGACCTGACCGACGACCAGGCCCGGCAGCGGACCACCGTGAGCGAGCTGTCCCTGGGCGGGCTGATCAAGCACGTCGCGGCGACCGAGCAGGGCTGGGCGACCTTCATCCTGGAGGGCCCCTCGGCGCTGGGTAACTACGACGACATGTCCGAGGCCGACATGACCGGGTGGACCGACGGGTTCAGGCTGCTGCCGGACGAGACGCTGGCCGGCGTCCTGGCCGACTACGAGAAGGTCGCCCAGCGGACCGACGAGCTGGTCGCCAGCCTGCCCGACCTGGACGTCAGCCACCCGCTGCCGAGCGCTCCCTGGTTCCCGCCCGGCGAAACGCGGTCGGCCCGCCGGGTGTTCCTGCACATCATCGCCGAGACCGCGCAGCACGCCGGCCACGCCGACATCATCCGCGAGTCCCTCGACGGCGCCAAGTCCATGGGCTGACGGAGGGGAGGGTCAGGGCTGGAGGACCATCCGGCCGGGGATGCCACCAGCCGCCTTCGCGCTATACGCCTCGACCGCCTGGGCGAGCGGGTACACCCCGCCGACCTGGGGGCGCAGGTGGCCCGCGTCGACCAGGCGGGCGAGCTCGGTCAGCTGAACCTGCTTGGCCTCCTGGATGAAGAAGACCTTCTTGATGTCGTCGCGGTCGGCGGGCAGCTCCCAGGAGACCACCGAGACCAGCGTTCCGCCTGGCTTGAGCAGGACGGACGACCGGGCGAGCACGTCGCCGCCGACCAGGTCGAACACCACGTCAGCAATGCCGGCGGCGTCCTCGAGCCGGTCCTCGTCGAGCGCGATGAAGCGGTCGGCGCCCAGCTCCTTGACCAGCTGCCGGGAGTGGGCGCGCCCGGTCCCGATCACCTCAGCGCCGGCCCAGCGGGCCAGCTGGACCGCTGTCGACCCGACCGCGCC
>Ga0207657_10007648_pt1 | contig 11055 bp, 12 predicted proteins | sample KBSC33metaG_FD_184316 | JGI IMG/M metagenome (GOLD analysis project Ga0207657, IMG submission 184316) | Corn rhizosphere microbial communities from Kellogg Biological Station, Michigan, USA - KBS C3-3 metaG (SPAdes) (version 2) | ecosystem: Host-associated > Plants > Roots > Rhizosphere > Soil ... | reverse complement strand
GATGAAGCCGTCGTCGAGCAGCGCGACGCGCACGGCATGCCGCGCCTGCCCGGATGAGCGTCGCTACGGTGCGCGCAACGATGCACCGCGGGCACCGCGCCAGTGCTTCCACGCCAGCCAGCACGCCAGCACTGCGAGCAGCCACAACACGACGATGACGATCGCCGCGGCGGTGCTGGTCGGACGCGCGGCGGTCACGGCCGCGCGCGACCGCGCATCGGCCAGGATCGCCGCGGGCGTGAGTTTCACCACCAGCGCGACGCCCAGCGGAACCAGCACCAGGTCGTCGAGATACCCGAGCACCGGGATGAAATCCGGAATGAGGTCGATCGGGCTCAGCGCATAGGCGGCGACCGCCAGCGCCAGCAGGCGCACGGGCCAGGGCAGGCGCGGATCGCGCGCGGCGTACCAGACGACCAGCGCCTCGCGCTTGAGCGCATGCAGCCGCGCGCGTGCCCGCTGCCACCACGCGCGCATGCCGCCGCTCATGTGCAGGCCGCGAGGATCACCCGCGCACGGCGGGATTGAGCGAATACGTGCCCCAGGTCGACGCTTCGGCGAGGACGTGTCCGTGCATCGCCGCGAACACGTCGGCGGCGGTGAAGCGCCCGGGCACCGGCAGGCGTTCGACGTCCAGCGCGAACAGGCGGAAGAAATACCGGTGCAGGCGCAGGTCGTTGAACGGCGGATACGGGCCGTCGTAACCGCGGTAGTCGCCACGCATCGCCGCATCGCCGGCGAACCAGCCGGTGTAGTCGTTCAGGCCCTGGCGCGCGCCTGCCGGTCCCGATGGCGCGGACTTGCCGTGCGCGGTGATGCCGTCGCTGCAGCTGCCCGCGGCGATCCCGCGCACGTCCGCGGGCAGGTCGACCAGCGTCCAGTGCACGAATTCCGCGCGCGGCTGTTCGACCGGGATCTGCAGGTCCTCGCGTCCGACCGTCGACGGATCGGTCGGTGCGTCGGTGTCGATGCACAGCAGCGCGAACGAACGCGTGCCGTCCGGCACGTCGCTCCAGTGCAGCTGCGGATTGCGGTTGCCGCCGAAGCCGTCGACCGCGCCCATGGCGAATTCGGCCGGGATGCGCCCGCGCAGTTCGAAGCTTTCGCTGGCCAGCTGCATGTCGCGCTCCCGGGTGGCGTCGATGGATGTCGTAGCGCAGCCGGCGTGCCATCGGCGTGAGCGCGATGCCGCGATTGTAGGCACTGCCGCGTAGGCATCGACGGCAGGCACCGCGACGCCGCGCGTCTCGCTCAGCCCGGCGGCGCCGCTTCGGCCAGGCGCTCGGCGACCCAGCGTTCGCCGAAGCCGTCCATGTGCCGGTTCAACAGGAATCCGCAGTGGCCGCCGTGCCCGGTGATCTGCAGCCGCGCGTGCGCCGGCAGCACCAGCGCGTGGAATTCGGCCAGCGGGATCACCGGATCGTCGGCCGCCATCAGGATGTCGGCCGGCACCTGCAGCCCGGCCAGGCGCGCGCCGGCGATCGAGTAGCCGTCGAAGTAGGCGTCCAGGCTGCCGAAATCGGTATGCCGCTGCACCAGCCATTCGGTCAGCTCGCGCATGTGCAGCTTGAGCGTGCGATCGTCGAAGTCGTGCTTCTGCGGGAACAGGGCGCGCTTGCGCAGCAGCGAGTCGCGCCACTTCTTCTCGAAGTAGCGCAGGTATACGTGCCAGCCGCGCTCCATCTTCAGCATCGTCTGCGCCGGATCCAGCACCGGGCACACCGCCGCGACGCGCGCCAGCGCCAGGCCCGCGGCCGGCGCGCGCAGCGCCAGGCGCAATGCGAAATTGCCGCCCAGCGAATAACCGGCCGCGACCAGTGGCGTGCCCGGCGGCTGCAGGCGGCGGGCGACATCGCAGGCGGCGTGCACCACCTCGTCGATGCGGTTGGAATGGAACAGCGCTTCGTTGAGGTGGTGGCTGTCGCCGTGGTCGCGGAAATTCAGGCGGAACACCTCGAAACCACGCCTCAGCAACTGCGCCGCGGTCAGGCGCATGTAGCTCGATTCGGCGCTGCCTTCCCAGCCGTGCAGCAGCAGGGCCAGTCCGCGCGCGGGCACGCCCGGCACCGCGCTGTGCACGCCCTGCAGGCGCACGCCGTCGCCACCGTCGATCAGGTGCTCGCTGCTGACCGCGCCGGTCGCGGCGAGCAGTTCGGCGCCGCGCCGGCGGCGCCAGGGACTGGAGCCGAGCATCGTCTGCAGGTGCGGGCTGCGCAGCCACCACGGCGGCTGGTAGCTGCCGGCGTCGTGTTCGCCGGGCGGTGATGCGTCAGGCGTGCGCGACGCCGCGTCCGAAGCCTCGGCGCAGGCGCGGTGATCGCGATGGGTCGAATCACCGATCACGCAGCACCGGTCTCAGGCATCCATCGCCGCGACGATGCGATCGCGCGCGAGTTCGGCGATGCCGCGGCGGCCTTCGATGTCGGCCGGCAGGATCGGTGCGAGGAAGTGCACCTCCGCGCGCCGCGCCGGCTCGCCGAGCAGGCGCAGGAAATTGCCGAGGAAATGCTCGCCCGGCTGGAACGCCACTCGCGTCTGCGCGTCGCCGCGCACGCCGTAGCGCAGCGCCACCGGCTGCACCGGCGCGCCGGATTCGACCGCGGCCAGGAAGATGCGCGCGTGGAACGGGCCGATCTCGCGGCCATCGCGCGTGCGTCCTTCCGGAAACACCGCGACCGAGCGGCCGGCACGCAGGCGCGCGAGCATCGCGTGCAACACGCCACCGAGGGATTCGGTGCTGCCGCGCTGGTGGAAGATCGTCTCCGCGCGCGACGCCATCCATCCCACCACCGGCCATCCGGCGATCTCGCGCTTGGCGACGAAGCCCATCATCCGCTGGCTGTGCAGCAGCACGATGTCGCTCCAGCTGACGTGGTTGGCGACGAACAGCGTGGCGCCGTGCAGCGGCTCGCCGAAGCGGTACAGGTGGAAGCCGAACACGCGCATCAATCCCGCCGACCAGGCGCGGATCAGGCGGTCGTCGAGGCGGCCGTCGCCCCAGCGCAGGCGCGCCGTCGGCAGCGAGATCAGCAACACCGTCAGCGGCAGCAGCACCAGCACGTGCAGCAGCAGCCACGGCACGCGCCAGGCGTAGCGCAGCACGCGCATGGCGCCGGCGGCGGCGTGGGGCGTCGATTCGGTCATGCGCGGCACGATACGTCAGGCCGGTGCGTGCCGGCCGTGGAAGGAACGCTTGCCCGGCGCAGGGCCGGCGATGGCGCGCTCAGCGGAAGGTGAACAGGCCCGGACGCCAGGTGCGCGTATAGCTGGCGCGCGTGGATCCGTAACCGCTGCTGCTGCCGTAACCCACGCCCATGTCGCGCTCGCGCCGCTCGTGCATGCGGTCGACCAGTTCCTCGCGGCGGCCGGCCAGCCAGTCGGCGCGACCGACCTTGTCCGGCGCCAGTCCGCGCCGCTGCGCCTGGTGGGCGCGGAAGTCGCAGAAGTCGTCGTAGGCGTCGATCTCGTGCTTGAGGTCGCGCACCGACAGTTCGATCATCACCGCGTCGTCGAGGAAGCCCAGCACCTGCACGTGGTCGGGGATCACGTCTTCCGGATCGCAGAAGTACACCAGCGCCGAAAGCACGCGATCCTTGTCCTCCTCGCTCATCGCCCAGGCCTCGTCGCGCACCATCGCGATCAGGTCGTCCAGCCGCAGCAGCCGCTCGAGGATGAAATCGGGGATGACGGTCTTCTGCGCGTCGGCCAGCAGCGCCACCGCGCAGTCGATGATCTCCGCCGGCGTCTTGCCGTCGGCCGCCTTCTTCGACTTGGCCATCGCCGCTTCGAAGTGTTCGAGATCGCGGTCGGAAAGTTCGAAATTCAGCGAAATCGACATGGCGGATCCGGATCGGGAGAAGTGGGACGCGCAGACTAGGGGCTCGGTCGCGGGCGCGTCAATCAAGCCTGCAGCCGTGACAACGACGGCCACCGCCGGCGACGGCCAGCGCGCCTCCCGTGCGCCATCAGCGCGCGCGTCGCGGCACCACCGCCAGCGTCAGGCGTGACACGCACGCCAGGCGCCCGCCGTCGTCGGTGATGCGGATCTCCCAGACCTGGGTGCTGCGGCCGACGTGCAGCGCGCGTGCGGTGCCTTCGACCGTGCCCGCGCGCACCGCGAGCAGGTGGTTGGCGTTGATCTCGATGCCCACGCACAGGCTGTCCTCGCCCACGCACAGGTTGCCGGCGCTGCTGCCCAGGGTTTCGGCCAGCAGCACCGAGGCGCCGCCGTGCAGCAGGCCATACGGCTGGTGCGTGCGCGCATCGACCGGCATCGTCCCGCGCAGGTAATCCGGCCCGAGTCCGGTGAAGACGATGCCGAGCTGCGCGATCGCGGTGTCGCGCGACAGTGCGTTGAGCTCGGCCAGGGTGGTGTCGCGCCGGAACAGGCGCGTCGGGACGGGATCGGCGGCTGGCATCGGGCCACGATACCGTGCCGGGCCGGCGACCGGACCGCGGGGAGAGGGGTGCGGACCCGGTCGCCGGCGCCAACGTCAGACGCAGCGGAAATGCGGCTGGCCGTTCCAGGGGGCGACGTAGCGGCGGGCGCTGGCGTAACCGCTGCTGCGGCCATAGCCGACGCCGAAATCGCGCTCGCGGTATTCGCGCCGGGGCGCGGCGGGCGCCGTCTGCACGACGGTGGTCGGGCGCGGGGAACGGGGGGAACGCGGGCTCTGGGTGTTCATGGTGGGCTCCTGAAGGGCCTCGGTGAATCGGTGTGTTGGTAAAGTACAACACCGATCCCGCCCCCGCATGGCCCGGAAGTCACTCAACCTCCGTCACCCCGGCCCGGGACCCCTGCCGCCTACAGCACCGGCGCGAACCCCGCCCCGAACGCGGTGAAGATCCGCGTCATGATCGTCTTGAGCCCGAGGTTGACCTCGGGGAAGTCGCCGACCGCGCGATAGCAATTGCGGAAGGCCGGATCGCCCGGCGGCATCGGCGCCGGACACTGCGGCCCCGGCTGGAACTGGTAGTCGGTCGCGTAGCGCACCGGCCACAGGTCGAACACCGGCATGCGTTCGGACAGCTTGGCCAGCGAGTACTCCAGGCCCGAGAACACCGGCGCCTTGTCGCGCGGCGCGCTCACCCAGCTGTTGGCGGGCGCGATGTCGCGACGGATGCTGTCGCCCAGCAGCGCCGCGAACACGGGGTCGTGCACGACCACCGCGCTTTCGGTGTTGTAGCGGTCCCCGCGCGGATCGAAGTTGTGCGTGCCGACCACGCCGACGCGCTCGTCGACCACCAGCGACTTGGCATGCAGTCCCACGCGCACGCCGGCGCGCTGCAGCGGCACGCGCTCCAGGTTGCGGCGGCGCGCGGCCAGCGCCGCATATTCGCTCTGCAGCGGTTGCCGGAAGCGGCTGTCCACCGACGCCGACGCGAACGGGCGCCGCGCCTCGCGGCGGGCGGCGGCGCGCGCGCGCGCCAGTTCCTCGTCGCTGGGCAGCGTCAGCTCCGGCAACTGCGCGCCGGTGGCCGCCAGGTCGATCGGCGCGTCGGCCGGGAAAGGCTTGTACTCGTGGATCTCGAAGCCGAAGTCGCGCAGGTAGCGGCGCTTGTACTTGTAGGCCAGCGCGTAGGTGATGAACGAATCGGTCGAGGCCAGGCTGTTGGTCGAGATGATCACGCGCGGCGGCGGCTTGCGCGCACGCAATTGCCGGAACAGCCGCTGGGCCGGATGCGACAGCACCAGGTAGGGCGTCTGCAGCAGCACTTCGCTGTTTGCGCCGTCGATCAGTTCGCGCAGGCCTTCCGACGCGCGCGAGGGACCGCGGTGCTCGTCCGAATGCTTCTGCGGCAGGTCCGCCAGGTATTCGACGGCGCCCACCGCCAGCGCGTGGTCGGCCAGGCGCGTGCGCACCAGCGCCCCGTCGCCGGCATCGCGCACCATGTCGGCGACGCGTTGCGGCTGTTCCGGCGTCGGGTGCGCCAGCACCGGCAGGTCGCCGCGCAGCAGGCGCCTGCCGACGTCGGACAGCTGCTCGGCCGGCCGGCTGCGCGGGCTGTTCCAGAATTCCTCGAAGTTGCCGGCCATCGCCCGCGCGACGGGCCCCGCGACCAGCACGTCGCGATCGCGGAAGTTGTAGTCGCCACTCCAGTCGTAATAGTCGTCGGCATAGTTGCGGCCACCGGCGATGCCGACCGCGCCGTCGACCAGCAGCAGCTTGGTGTGCATGCGCTGGTTGAGCCGGTGCCAGCAGCAGATCGATGCCAGCAGGTATTGCGGATAGTTGATCCGCGCCCGCCCCAGCACCGGGTTGTAGAGGCGGATGGAGAAGTCCGCATGCGCGGTGGCCAATGCCGCCAGCGTGTCCACGCGCTGCAGCGCCGACAACTGGTCGATCAGCAGGCGCACGCGCACGCCGCGGCGCGCGGCCTTGAGCAGTTCGTCGAGGAACAGGTGGCCGGCGTCGTCCTCCTCGAAGATGTAGGTCTGCACGTCGACCGAGGTGGTCGCGCTGCGCACCAGGTTGATCCGCGCCAGCAGCGCGTCCGGGCCGCGATCGAGCAGCAGCGCGTAATGGCGCGGCGCGCCCGGCGCGCTTTCGGCGAACGCGCGCGTGGCCAGCGCATGCAGCGGCGAGGGCTGCGCGCAGGCGTCGGCGCGATCGCAGTCCAGCGCGGTCGGTCGCGCGGCGACCGCGATGGCTTCGGCATGCTGGCGCTGGCCCGGGCTGAGCGTGGCGCAGGCGCCGCCTGCCAGCGCCAGGCCCGCGGCCAGCAGCAGGCGCGCGACGCGCGCCGCGCATGGCAGGCGCCCGCGGATCACGCGCCGTCCCCGCGCACGCGCACGCGCAGCGAGAACACCACCTTGTCGGACAACGCGAAGCCCCAGCGGTCCATGCCGAAGTCGGCGCGGCGGATGCTGCCGCTGGCGACGACATCGCAGTCGCGCGCCGGCTGCGCGCAGGTCGCGGGGCTGATGGTGAACACCTCGCGGCGGCGCACGTCGCGGATCGTCAGCACGCCATGCAGCGCGCCGCCGTGGTGCAGCAGCTGCGGGGTGTAGGCATCGGACACGAATTCGATCTGCGGGTATTGCTCGGCGTCGAAGAAACCCTCACCGCGGGTCAGGTTCGTGTAGGACGGATGGCCGACGATTTCCACGCTGCGCGCCGACAGCTGCAGGCGCACCTGGTGGCGGCCGTCGGCAAGTTCGGCGACCTCACCGCTCGCCTTCGGGAAGCGACCCTGCAGCGACTGGCCCCAGCGCGTTTTCAACGTGAAGCCGATCTGCGAGGCGACGGGATCCAGTTCGGTCGCACAGGCCAGGGACGCGGCCAGCAGCAGCACGCCGGCCCGCCAAACCTGATGCCGCGGGCGCAACGCGGAGCCGCCGGTCACGGCCACCAGAAGGCGGACAACGTGGCGATGCCGGGCTCGATCGCCGCCTGCATCGGCAGCGCCAGCACGACGATGCCGCCCGGCGGCATGCCGCGATGGTCGCCGGACTGGCCGCTGTGCATCAGCGCCGCCAGCTCCTCCAGCCCCGGGTTGTGGCCGACCAGCAGCAGGCGGTCGACGTCATGGTGCTCGTCGATCAACGCCGCCAGGGTGCCGGGCGTGGCTTCGTAGATCCGCGGCTCCAGGCGCTGGTCGACGTAGCCCACCGCCGCCAGCACGGCTTCCAGCGTTTCGCGCGTGCGCCGCGCCGGCGAGCACAGCACGCAGTCGGGCACGCGCTTGTGTTCTGCCAGCCAGCGGCCCGCGGCTTCGGCTTCGGCCAGGCCTTCGGGCGAAAGCGGACGATCGAGGTCGGCCTGCCCGGTGTTGGCCGGCTCGGCATGGGCGTGGCGCAGCAGGATGAGTTCGCGCATGGGTCCGGGAGTCGGGAGTGGGGAACGGGGATCGGAACACGATCACGCCATGCGGCGCCATCGCCTGTCGGGACATCACTACCAGCCGCGCGTGGAAGAGCGCGTGCAAGGCAGCCGCGGTTCGACCCGTCAGTCGCGGCTGCCGGTTTTTTTCAGCCAGCGCAGCAGCGGTTGCCAGTCGTCCTGGTGCTCGCGCACCTGCGCGGAGTGGTAATCGAACAGGCTTTTGCCCAGGCCCACCAGCACCGCGTAGGCCTGGCTGTCGCGCAGCTGCGCGACCAGCGGGTACGGCCACTGCTTGAACAATTCCAGCGCCTGCTGGCTGCCCGTGGTCCAGGGCTTGAGCTTGTTGGCGACCAGGCCCACGCGCAGCTCGCCGCGGCGCACGCGCGCGTTCTTCGCCAGCGTGTCGAGAAAGCCGACCGTCGCCTCGATGTCGAGCACCGAGGGCAGCACCGGCACCACCACCGCGTCGGCGCGGTCGAGGAAGCTACCCAGATCCCCGGCCATCGCGCCGGCGGCGGCGTCGACCACCACCAGCTCGCTGTCGGCCGGCAGCTGCCGGCGCCAGCCGGCGCCGGTGCCGTCCAGCGGCAGCACCGCGCTCTCCAGGCCGGCGCGGCGCTGCGCCCAGCGGGTCGAGGAGCCTTGCGGATCGGCATCCACCAGCACGGTGCGGCGGCCATCGAGCGCCGATTGCGCCGCCAGGTGCGTGGCGATCGTCGTCTTGCCGACGCCGCCCTTGGAACTGGCCACCAGGATCGTTTTCATCGCGGCTTCCCCATGAATACGCAGGCGTCGGTGCCGGCCAAGCCTACACCGGAATCCGCGGCGGTCGCGCCAGCGCGCGGCCGTGCCGCGATGGAGGCGCGCGTCAGCGCGTCGCGCGCTTGCCGCCGTGCGCCGACGGTTGCGGGTCGGGTTCGAGCGCGACCGGCAGCGATTCGCCGGCGCGCCGGGCGTAATACTTCATCGGACTCTCGCCACCGCACTTCGCATCGGGGAAGCCGAAGCGCGGTTCCAGCGCCTGCCCGCACTGCTGCTGGGCGTCGGCGGCATCGCCGGGCTTCATGCACTGGCCGTCGAAGGCGCGCATGAAGGCATCGCGCCGGCGCACGAAATCCTCGCCGCACTGGCGCATGAGCGTGATCCGGTCGAGGTCGTCCTGGACCGCGTTGGTGCCCGACAGGCCGAACTGCGCCAGCTCGGTGCTGCCCAGGATGCGCAGGTCGCGGTTGGGCACGATCATCATCTGGTCGGCGAGTGCGCCGGCGACGCCATTGCGCGACAGGTAATCGCGCACCTGCTCGGTGACGTCGTGCAGCTCGGCGCTGAGCTCGCGCCGCGTGGTCGCCTTCGACTGGTCGCGGATCAGGCGATGGATGCCGACCTTGCCCGCGATCGAGCGCGTGTCGCCGGCCGCCAGCACCAGCACGCAGGCGCTGTGGCAGACCGAGTGCTGGCGCACCCAGATCGCCCATTGCGCGCCCGCGATCGCATCGCCGGCGCGGATCGCCTCCTCGACCTGGCCACCGGTGGAGTCGATGTCGAGGATGTGCTCGTCGATGTCCATGCGCTGGGCGATCGCGCCCACGCGCTCGACCAGCGCGGTGAAGCCCGGATCGATGCTGCCGTGGTAGCGCAGGCGCACCAGCCCGCTGCCGCCGGCATCGCCGCCGCGGCACGGCGTCAGCGCGTCGACCAGTTCGAGGAAGCCGAGCGAGGTGACGGGCGTGCCGTCGCCGTCGGCGTCGTAGTCGTAGCTGCAGCTGATCCAGGCCTTGCCCTGGCTCAGTTCGGCCGGCGGCCAGTGGGTGCCGGACAGGTAATCGGCCGGCGGCGGCGCGGGGCGCTCGGGTTCGTGCGCGGCCCGCGGTGCGCCGTCCTGGTTGCCGAGGGTGACGACGGACGGTCGCGACACGGGCGCCGGCGCCTGCGCACGCTGGCAGGCCACGGCCAACAGGCCGCAGCACACGGCGGGCGCGATCCAGCGCAGCCACCGCCCGCGCGATGCAGGCGTCCGGATGGACTCCACGTTTGCCGCCCGCTTACGCCACGCCACGCCCGTTCCCATGTTCAAGTCACACCGCCATCGCACCCGCGCATCTTCGTCGCGCCCGGGTGAACCAAGGCTTGCGGCCGCAGGCGTGCGGACGCGATGGAATCGCCCCGCACCTGCGTGTCGGCTGCGACGGTAAGCGATCGCCCGCGGCCAATCCCTGGAGCCGGTCGCGTTGTCGAGCCGGGCATGCCCATGAATGCGGTGACCACGCCGCGCCCACCGGCGAGTGTGCTAAATCTTGTGCCCTGGCAGGGGGCCGGATGAGTACACGCATTCCCATCCCGCCGCGGGCGGCCTGCGATCCGATGGACTGGATCGAGCCGTTGCTCGCGGCGGACACCCGCGAGGGCGTCGCGGCGGCGCTGGTCGACATCGCGCTGCAGGCGCGCGGATGCGCGGCGGCGTCGCTGCTGTGGGACACCGGCGCCACGGCGCCGCGATTGCTTGCCGGCGCTGCGCCGGACGCCGCGGGACATCGCCTCGTCGAACGTGCCGTCGCCACCCGCGCGCACGCCGCCGCGCACCCGTGCAGCGAAGCCGACCTGCTGGCACTGCCGTTGCAGGACGTGCCGGCGGTGCTGCTGTTGCGCGCGGCCGCGCCGGCGCAGTTGCCGGAGCTCCACGCCGCGATCGCCGCGCCGGCGCAGGCCGCGGCCCCGCTGTTCGCGCGCGCGATGCGCTGGGCCGAGCTGCTGCATGCCAACGAGCGGCTGGCGCATTCGGAACAGGTGCAGCGCGCGCTGTTCGCGATCTCCGACCTGGCCGGTTCCGATCGCGACATGGACGAGGTGCTGCGCGGCATCCACGCGATCGTCGGCACGCTGATGAACGCGGAGAACTTCTTCATCGTCCGCTTCGACGTCGAGCAGGACATGCTGCGCTTCCTGTACTTCGTCGACGTCGAGGATCCGAAGCCGCCGGACACGCGCCTGAGCGAGCGCGAAGGCACCTTGACCTGGTACCTGCTGCACGACGCCAAGCCCATCCGCGGCACCAGCGAGGAACTCGATGCGCAGGTGTCCGGGCCGCTGCGCCAGGTCGGCACCGACAGCTTCGACTGGCTCGGCGTGCCGATGCTGCGCGACGGTCGCGTCGAGGGCGGCATCGTGCTGCAGACCTATCGCCCGGGCCTGCGCTACACCGCGGACGACCAGGCGCTGCTGGAGTTCGTCG
>Ga0207657_10007647_pt1 | contig 11057 bp, 9 predicted proteins | sample KBSC33metaG_FD_184316 | JGI IMG/M metagenome (GOLD analysis project Ga0207657, IMG submission 184316) | Corn rhizosphere microbial communities from Kellogg Biological Station, Michigan, USA - KBS C3-3 metaG (SPAdes) (version 2) | ecosystem: Host-associated > Plants > Roots > Rhizosphere > Soil ... | reverse complement strand
CAGCGCCGCGTTGGACCGCAGCACCGAGCGCAGCACCAGACCCGGCGCGGCGAGCGTGTAGCGGCGGACCCAGTCGACGGTGCGCAGCAGCTCTTCGCTCAGCGGCGGCACGTCGTAGATGTGCTCGATGTCCTTGAGCCGGTTGTGCGCGTAATTGTCCTTCGGCTCGCCCCAGACGACGCCCAGCGTCGGCCGCCCCACCAGCGGGACGGCGACGATTGATCCGCGGGTGACGCTCATCCCGTATGGCACCCGGTACGAATACGGGCCGTCCACCGAGACGCTCACCATCACCGCAACAATGTCGGGGAGCCGCTGATCCATTTGTGCCCGCTTTGTTCACGTCGAACATAGGGTGCGCAAGCTGATTCTTCGACCGCCAGCAGAGGGAGCAGAGCAATATGGCCATCGGCGACGTGGTTCGCGTCCACGACCGGATGCAGCAGGGCTACAGCTACAGGCTCGAGGCCGCGGTGGGACGCAGCTTCGCGCCCGATTTCAAGCCGGCGCTGACGCCCGCCGAAATGCTGAAGCTCGGCGTCTTCGAGGGCAAGTACTGCAATGACTGCCGCGATGAGTTCCCTGCCGCCTGGTACAGGAGCGCCAGGCTCAGCGACGAGCCCGACGCCTCGGTCAACTGCTTCGGCATCAAGAGCCGTCAGCCGCTCTCGGTCTGGCGGCAGAAGGGTTGGATCATCGACCCCGACCCACGCGGCTGGTTCCAGTGGTATTGCCGGTATTACCTCGGACGCCGCATCCCCGATGTCGATGCCAGGCAGATCGCGCGCTGGAAGAGCTTCGCCCGCCATGCCGGCCAGATCCGCGCCAATTGCGAACCGCACGACCTGGGCTGCCGCCCGCGGCAGCGCCAGGCCTTGCTGCAATGGGCCTATGACCCGTTCATCTGACGCGATCGCCGCTAGATCATCTCGAGGCCGGATTTCCGGCGCGGTGGCGGAAAGGCGCGATCGAGCGCCGCCTTGTCTTCAGTAGTGAGGACGATGTCGGCGGCCCCTGCATTTTCGCGCACATGGTCGAGCGCGGTGGCCTTGGGGATCGAAATCACGTCATGACGCAGCAGCGTAAAGGCGAGCGCGATCTGCGCCGGCGTCGCGTTATGCGCGCCGGCGATGCGGGTCAACTCGCTATGGCGCGCGAGACGGCCCTGCTCGACCGGCGAGTAGGCCATGATCGGTACCTTGCGCGTCGCCATCCACGGGAACAGGTCGTACTCCACGCCGCGGCGCGTGAGATTGTAGAGCACCTGGTTGGCAGCGACATGCTCGCCGCCGGCCTCGATCAGGTCGTCCATCTCGCCGACATCGAAATTCGACACGCCCCAGTGCCGGATCTTGCCGTCGAGCTTGAGCGCCTCGAACGCAGCCACTGTGTCGCCGATCGGATGGTTGCCCGGCCAGTGCAGGAGATAGAGATCGATGCGGTCGGTCCTGAGCCGCTTGAGGCTGCGCTCGCAGGCGGCGATCGTGCCGGTCCGGCTCGCATTGTGCGGATAGACCTTGCTGACGATGAAGGCCTCGTCGCGCCGGCCGGCCACGGCCTCGGCCACCACCTTCTCGGCGCCGCCATCGCCATACATCTCGGCAGTATCGATCAGGGTCATGCCCAGATCGAGACCGAGCTGGAGCGCACGCACCTCATCGTCACGCTTGCCGGCGCTTTCGCCCATTTTCCACGTGCCCTGCCCGAGCGCCGGAACCAGCTCGCCCGAGGGCAGCCTTACGCGCCCGATCGGCATCAGAAATTGCCTTTGAGGCCCGCGCTCAGCGTGGCGGTGTCAAGCTCGGCGCCGCCGAAATTGGTGCCGTGGATCATCAGCGCGCCGGTGTTCATGTTGTAGTAGTCGGTGGCCGTGTGGGCGGCGAGCATCTTGGTGTAGGAGCCTTCGACAAAAGCCGACAGATGCTCATTGAAGGCGTAGCCGAGCCGCGCTTTGGCCGATAGCTCCTGCCCCAGGTTGAGTTGGTCCACGACCACCATCGGCGGTGAGCGCAGATAATGGTGATCGGTGCTGATGCCGTAGAGCACGAGGCCCGCGCGTGCTTCGGCATCGAGGCTCCAGGCTCCGTCATTGACGGCGGCATTCACGCCCAAAAAGCCAACCGGCAATTGTTGGCGGTAACGCACGCCCGGAACGTCCGGGATAGTTCCCGACGTGTCGCGGAAGCCGCCGACGCTGTAGATGTACGTACCGCCCACGGCGGTCCACTGGACGTCGGTGTAGCCGACGCCGCCGTTGAAGTTGACGGTCAACGCCTCGTTGATCGGAAAATCGCGGCCGAGCGCGATGTCGCCCTTGAGATACCAGTCGAGACTGGTGTTGGGGCTGATCGACCGATGGTCCCAGTCGCTCATGTTGTAGCTGGGCGAGAACCCGGTCCAGTCATAGTCGGTCATCGTGCTCTTGCCGGGCAGCGCCGCCTCGAGGTGCCCTTGCACGGTCCAGGCGCCAGGCATCCGCAACTTCACATCGGCATTGGCGATGGGTGTGAAGGTATCCCAGACCAGCAGGCTGAGGTTCTCCGTGCCGTTGCCAAAGGCATAGACGTGCTCGTTCCCCTGGATGTGGGCGAAGCCGATGCTGCCGCGCAGCGACACGTTTTCGTTGGGATTGGCCGCCGCTTGGTCATCGTCGGAGAGGAAGTAGGGACTGTCGGGATCGACGATCAGCCGGTCGTGGCTGCCGGGGCTGTAGTCGTACCCGACGCTGCCGCTGCAGCCGAAGCCACAGCCATTGTAGTCGGCGGCAAAAGCCGGGGCGGCGCCTGCGAGCACAACCAGGCAGGAAGCGACCGTCGCCTGACGAGAAAAACGGTTAAACATGACGAACCCCAAGTACTCGAACTCCGCCGTCAGGGTCGCCCGTTATGGTTAATAAAGGCTAAGGGTAAGCGCGGATATGGTTGCCGCATGACCTCGACGGGCTTCCTCGCTGACGACATCGTCAATGGACACATTGCCGGCTGGCAGCGCGATCTTGGCGCCGTGCGCCGGCTCGCGGCCAAGACGCTCGAGGCCTACAGCCGCGACCTGGCTCAGTTCGTGACGTTTCTTGCCGGCCACACCGGCGGCGCAGTGTCGATCGCGACGCTGCGCGACATGCGCGCGGCAGACCTCCGTGCCTTCATGGCGGTGCGCCGGCAGGACGGCATCGAAGCGCGGTCGCTTGCGCGCTCGCTCTCGGCGATCAAGGGGTTCTTCCGCTACCTCGAGCGCGAGGGCGTCCTGTCGACCGAAGCACTCAATACGGTCCGTACGCCCAAGACCAGGAAATCGCTGCCCAAGGCGCTGACGGTCAGCGAAGCCAAGGCGACGATCGTCACGACCGGGGAGCTGGAGGACCGTCCCTGGGTCGCGGCGCGCGACATCGCGGTGTTGTCGCTCTGTTACGGCGCGGGTCTGCGTATCTCCGAGGCCCTGAGCCTGAGCCGCGCCGATCTCGACGGACCGGCCTTGCGCATCACGGGCAAGGGCGGCAAGACCCGGCTGGTCCCGCTGATCGATCCGGTGCGGCAATCGATCGAGGCGTACCTCAAGCTCTGCCCGTTTCCCCTCACGCCGAGCCAGCCGCTGTTCCGGGGCGTCAAGGGCGGCGTGCTCTCGCCGCGCTTGGTCCAGCTCCGCGTCGCGCAGTTGCGGGGCGCGCTGGGGCTGCCGCCGAGCGCCACGCCGCACGCCCTGCGCCACTCCTTTGCGACGCACCTGCTGGGCCGGGGCGGTGATCTGCGTGCCATCCAGGAGCTGCTCGGCCATGCCTCGCTCTCGACCACGCAGATCTACACTGCCGTCGACACCGAACGCCTGCTCGATGCCTATCGCGCCGCCCACCCGCGTTCTTGACCACACCCAGCCCCGGGCGTATTCACCTGCCCATGACCGCACGCATCCTCATTATTGCCAAACTTATTATCGGCTCCTTCGGGACCGGTTCGCGCGGTATTTGACCCTCACGCAACCGGCCCCGCCATCAGGCGCGGGTGACCGGTGATCTGGGGCGGGGCTAAATCGAGACCCCGATGACCACCGACACCGATATCACCAAGCCCACCCCAACGGTCAGCACCCAGGCGCTGGGGATATTCCTTGCGCTGCTCGGCGCGGCCTTGTTCGCGACCAAGGGCATCATCATCAAGCTGGCGCTGGCCGATGGCATCGATACGCTGACCACGCTCGCCTGGCGGCAGGTCGTGGCCGTCCCGGTATTCGTGACCGTGGGCGTCCTGGGCTATATGCGCAAGCGGCGTGCCGCACCGGCCGGCGCCGCGCCTGTGCTGGACACAAGAACATTGTTCCAGGCACTGGGGGTCGGGATGCTCGGCTACTACGTCGCGAGCCTGCTCGATTTCTCGGGCCTGGCCTACATCACGGCGCAGCTCGATCGGCTGATCCTGTTGACCTATCCGTTCTTCGTCGTCGCCTTCGGCATGCTGTTCTTCAAGCGCCGGATCACCTGGCTGATGCTGGTGTCGCTGCTGGTGAGCTATGGCGGCATCGTCATCATCTTCGCCCGCGACTTCTCCGTGGCCGGCGACCATGTGGTGTTGGGCTCGCTGCTCGTCTTCGGCTCGGCCTTCGCCTACGCCGGCTACCAGGTGCTGGCCAAGCCGCTGATCGACAAACTCGGGGCGCAGCTCTTCACCTCGATCGCCATGAGCGGCGCCGGCCCCGCCGTGCTCGTCCACTTTCTCGCCACGCATCCGCTGAGCGCCATGGCCATCAATGGCCAGGGCTTCTGGCTGATGCTGGCGATCGGGCTGGTGGCAACCGTGGCACCTGCCTATTGCATCTCGGCGGGTATCGGCCTCATCGGTCCCGAACGCACCGCCATCATCGGCAACGTCTCGCCGCTGGTCACAGTGGGGCTTTCGATCGGCGTGCTTGGTGAGGCCTTCACACCATGGCACGCCGTCGGCACCGCCCTGGTGCTGATCGGCGTGTGGCTGTTCGGGCGGAAGGCGAAACCGAAACGGGCCGAGGTCGAGGCGGCGGAAGTGCAGCCCTGACCGTCAGATGTGGATCGCCCCGTCCTCGCACATCAGCGCCGCTTCGCGGATGGCCTCGCTGAGCGTCGGGTGCGGGGCGGTGGTGCGGGCCAGGTCTTCGGCCGAGCCGCCGAACTCCATCAGCACGGTGAGCGCCTCGATCATCTCCGACGCATTCTTGCCGATGATGTGGGCGCCCAGCACGCGGTCGGTCGACACATCCGCGATGATCTTGACGAAGCCCTGCGTCGCCAGCATCGCCTTGGCGCGACCATTGGCGGTGAACGGGAACTTGCCGACCTTGTAGTCGATGCCCGCGGCCTTGAGCTCGTCCTCGGTCTTGCCCACCGACGCGATCTCGGGGTTGGTGTAGACCACCGCCGGCATCGCCCCGTAGTTCACATGACCCGCCTGGCCGGCGATGATCTCGGCCACCGCGATGCCCTCGTCCTCCGCCTTGTGGGCGAGCATCGGGCCGGTGATGACGTCGCCGATGGCATAGACGTTCTCGACGCTGGTGCCATAGAGCGGGCTGACCTCGATGCGGCCGCGATTGTCCATGGTGACGCCCGCCTCCTTGAGGCCGAGGCCGTCGGTGTAGGGCTTGCGGCCAATGGCAACGAGCGCCACGTCGGCATCGACCAGCGCCATGTCGCCGCCCGCCGCCGGCTCGAGCCGCACGGTCAGCGAGCCGTCATCCTGCTTGTCGATCGAGCGCACCTTGGTCGACAGGCGGAACTCGACGCCCTGCTTCTGCAGGATGCGCTGGAACTGTCGCGCCACTTCGCTGTCCATGCCGGGCAGGATACGGTCGAGGAACTCGACCACGGTCACCTTGGAGCCGAGACGCGCCCACACCGAGCCGAGCTCGAGCCCGATGACCCCGGCGCCGATCACCAGGAGCCGCTCGGGAACCGCGCCGAGCGCCAGCGCGCCGGTCGAGGTCACGATCCGCTCTTCGTCGATCTCGATGCCCGGCAAGGTCGCCGGGACTGAGCCGGTCGCGATGACGACGTTCTTGGTCTCGATCGTCGTGGGGTTGCCGCCCTTGTCGGGCGTCACGATCACCTTGCCCGTACCTGCGAGCGCGCCCGTGCCCTGGAAGGTGGTGATTTTGTTCTTCTTGAACAGATACGACACGCCATTGACGTTGGCGGCCACGGTTTCATCCTTGTGCACCATCATCTGCGCCAGGTTGATCTGCGGCGCCGGGATATCGATGCCCAGATGGCTGAAATTATGCCCCGCCTCCTCGAACAGTTCGGTGGCATAGAGCAGCGCCTTGGACGGGATGCAGCCGATATTGAGGCAGGTGCCGCCGAAGGTCGGCCATTTCTCGACCACCGCGACCTTCAGCCCCAGCTGCGCCGCGCGAATGGCGCAGACGTAGCCACCCGGTCCCGAGCCGATCACCGTGAGGTCGAATTGGTCCGCCATGACATGCCTCTGATTGGGTTTGCTTCTATGTAGTCGCTGCGTTGCGCGCTGGCTAGAACAGGATGCCGAAGAACATCATCGCGAGGCCGATCGCGCTCACGCACCACACCAGGCTGCGGATCATGAAGATCCCGAACAGATAGAGCGGCAGGTAGGCGATCCGGGCCGCGTACCAGACGATCGCGCCCCAGAACACGACGGGGTCGCCTGGGTCGGCGAAGTTGGCGACGAGCGCCAGAACGATGAAGGCGGGCCAGGTCTCGAGGAAGTTCTTGAGGGCTCGTTCGGCCCGGCCCAGGAGGTCGCCCTCCGCCTTCGGCTCCTCATCGCGCGCGCTCGCGGCGAACTCGATACCGAAGCGCCAGCGATAGATCAGCGACTGCGCGCCCAGATAGAGGCTGTAGAGGATGAGGCTCCAGAACAGGAGCTGGAGTTCGATGGTCATCGGCTAGATCGCGCGTCCGCCGCTGACGGTAAGCACGGTGCCGGTGGAATAGGAGGCCTCCGGCGACAGCAGCCACAGGATGGCCCTCGCCACCTCCTCGGCCGTCCCCGGTCGCGCCATTGGAATCTGCGGCGCGAGCCGCGTCGCGCGATCGGGGTCGCCGCCCGAGGCGTGGATGTCGGTCTCGATGATCCCCGGACGCACCGCATTGACCCGAATGCCTTCGCCAGCGACTTCGAGCGCAAGGCCGACCGTGAAGGTATCGATCGCACCCTTGGTGGCGGCATAGTCGACGTAAGAATTGGCGCCGCCCAGCCTGGCTGCCGCCGAGCTCACATTGACGATCGCGCCACCCTTGCCACCGTGCCTGGTCGACATCCGCTTGACGGCCGCAATGGCGCACAGGAACGAGCCTGTGACATTGACGGCCAGCATGCGGCTGATGCGCTCGGCGTCGAGTTCGTCGACCCGAGCCGCCCTGCCGACGATGCCGGCGTTGTTGACGAGCCCCGTAAGCGGGCCAAAGCGATCCGCCGCACGAAAGATGTGCTCGACATCTTCCGGGACGCTGACGTCGCCCCGCACGGCGATCGCCTCGCCGGCTTTGGCATGGATGGCGGCAACGGTCGCCTCGGCAGCCTCGACGTTACCGGTGTAGTTGACGACGACCGCGTAGCCGGCCTCGCCCGCAAGGAGCGACGTCGCCGCTCCAATGCCGCGACTGCCTCCGGTGACGACGAGAACGCCGTTTCGAGCCACGGCGTCTCTCCCCTAGAGGTCGAGCACCAGGCGCTCGGGCGCTTCCAGCGATTCCTTGACGCGGACGAGGAAGGTCACGGCTTCCTTGCCATCGACGATGCGGTGATCGTAGCTGAGCGCCAGATACATCATCGGCCGCACGACGATCTGCCCGTCGACCACGACCGGCCGCTCCTGGATCTTGTGCATCCCCAGGATCCCCGACTGCGGCGCGTTGAGGATCGGCGTCGACATCAGCGAGCCGTAGACGCCGCCATTGGTGATGGTGAAGGTGCCGCCCTGCATGTCCGCCATGGCAAGGGCACCGTCGCGGGCAAGCTTGCCCAGCCGGCCGATTTCCTTCTCGACCCCGGCGATCGACAGCTTGTCGGCGTCGCGCACCACCGGCACGACGAGTCCGCGGTCTGTGCCCACGGCGATGCCGACATGCGCGTAGTTCTTGTAGACGATATCATCGCCGTCGATCTCGGCATTGACGTTGGGGATTTCCTTGAGCGCATGCACCACCGCAAGCGTGAAAAACCCCATAAAACCCAGCTTCACGCCGTGCTTCTTCTCGAACAAGTCCTTGTACTGGCTGCGCAAGTCCATGATCGGCTTCATATCCACCTCATTGAAGGTGGTGAGCATGGCCGCATTGTTTTGGGCGTCCTTGAGCCGGCGCGCGATGGTCTGGCGCAGACGGGTCATCTTCACGCGCTCTTCGCGCGCCTCGTCGGCGACAGCCACCGGACCGCGTGCAGCCGGAGCGGGAGCAGGCGCGGCCACGGGAGCGGCGACCGGAGCCGCGGCGGGTGTTGCTGCCGGGACGGCCTGCGCCACCTTCGGGGCTTCGGCCACCGCTGCCGGACGCGGCGCGGCGATCGTTGCCGAGCCGCTTGCGGCGCTCGGCTGCTGGACCACCGCCGGCTTGTTGCCGAGGGCGGCGAGAACATCCTCCTTGAGGACCTGGCCACGCTTGCCCGAGCCGTTCACCTCGCTGTTGCTGAGGCCGTTCTCGGTCATGAGCTTGGCAGCGGCCGGGGCCGGCGGCGGCATGGCGGCGCCGTTGCCGTTGGCGACCGGCGCGGCGGGCGCAGCTTGCGGAGCCGGGGCGGGAGCGGCAGCAACGGGCGCCGGAGCAGCCTTGGGGGCCTCGGCCGGCTTGGGTGCGGCGGCAGCCGCGCTCTCCCCGATTGCACCGATCAGCGAACCGACATTGACGGTGTCGCCGGGCTGTGCCGAGATCGCCTCGAGCACGCCGGCGGCAGGCGCCGGCACCTCGATGGTCACCTTGTCGGTCTCCAGCTCGACCACCGGTTCATCGGCGGCGACGGCGTCGCCCACCTTCTTGAACCACTGTCCGATCGTCGCCTCGGTGACGCTTTCGCCCAGCGCCGGAACCCGGATGTCGGTTGCCATTGGTCTGTTTCCTTACTTCGCGAAGGCTTCTTCGAGGAATTGCTGCAGTTGTGCAAGGTGCGTCCGCATCAATCCGGTCGCGGTGGAGGCCGAAGCCGGACGACCGACATAGCGCGGCCGGTCGTGCGTGCGGCCCATCTGCTCGAGCACCCAGTCGACATAGGGCTGGACGAACGTCCAGCTGCCCATGTTCTTGGGTTCTTCCTGGCACCATACCACTTCGGCGTTCTTGAAGCGGCTGAGTTCGTCGAGCAGCGCCTTGGCGGGGAACGGATACAGCTGTTCCAGCCGCAGCAGGTACACGTCGTTGATACCGCGCTTCTCGCGATCCTCGAGCAGGTCGTAGTAGACCTTGCCCGATGACAGCACGACGCGCCGGATCTGTTCATCCGGGACGAGCTGGATCGTCGTCTTCTTGGGGCCCGGCGCCTCGGCATCGTCCCACAGCAGGCGATGGAAGCAGCTCTCGGGACCCATTTCGACCAGCGTCGAGGTCGCCCGCTTGTGGCGCAGCAACGACTTGGGCGTCATCAGGATCAGCGGCTTGCGGAAGTCGCGCTTCACCTGCCGGCGCAGCGCATGGAAGTAGTTGGCCGGCGTCGTGCAGTTGCAGACCTGCATATTGTCTTCGGCGCACAGCTGCAGATAGCGCTCGAGGCGCGCCGAGCTGTGCTCGGGCCCCTGGCCCTCATAGCCGTGCGGCAACAGCATCACGAGGCCCGACATGCGGAACCACTTGCGCTCGCCCGAGCTGATGAACTGGTCGACGACGACCTGCGCACCATTGGCGAAATCGCCGAACTGGGCTTCCCACAGGGTCAGCGTCGCCGGTTCGGCCAGCGAATAGCCATACTCGAAACCGAGCACGGCCTCTTCCGAGAGCATCGAGTTGATGACCTCATAACGCTGCTGATCGGGCGCGATGTTGTTGAGCGGCGTCAGCGTCTCGCCGTTCTCCTGGTCGTTGAGCACCGAGTGGCGCTGCGTGAAGGTGCCGCGCTCGGAATCCTGCCCGCTGAGGCGAACCGGATGCCCCTCGGTCAACAGCGTGCCGAACGCCAGCGCTTCCCCAGTCGCCCAGTCGATGCCTTCGCCGCTTTCGATCGCCGAGAGCCGATTGTCGAGGAAGCGCTTGACCGTCTTGTGGACAGAAAAGCCCTCCGGCACCCTGGTGATTGCGGTACCGACCTTGACCAGCTCCTCGATCGCCACGCCCGTGTCGCCACGGCGCGGACCATCGGCGTCGGCACGCTTCATGTCCTTCCACTGGCCGTCGAGCCAGTCGGTCTTGTTGGGGCGGAAATCCTGGCCCGCCTCGAACTCGGTCTCGAGGTGCGCCCGCCAGTCCGACTTCATCTTCTCGACGTCGTCGGCAGTGACGAGGCCCTCGCCGACGAGCCGCTTGGAATAGAGTTCCAGCGTGGTCTCGTGGCTGCGGATCTTCGAATACATCAGCGGCTGCGTGAAGCTCGGCTCGTCGCCTTCGTTGTGACCGAAGCGGCGATAGCAGAACATGTCGATGACCACCGGCCGGCCGAAGCGCTGCCGGAACTCGGTCGCGATCTTGCTGACATAGACCACCGCTTCCGGATCGTCGCCGTTCACGTGGAACACCGGCGCCTCGATCATCTTGGCGACGTCGGTGGGGTACGGCGAGGACCGCGAGTTGATCGGCGAGGTGGTGAAACCGATCTGGTTGTTGATGACGAAGTGCACCGAGCCGCCGGTGCGGTGACCCTTTAGGCCCGAAAGCCCCAGGCACTCATAGATGATGCCCTGTCCGGCAAACGCCGCGTCGCCGTGGATCAGCAGCGGCATCACCACCGAGCGATCGGTCTGGCGGGTGTCGAACACGAAGTGGCCGTCGACCGCCGAGCGCTGGTCCTGCTTGGCGCGGGCCTTGCCCAGCACCACTGGATCGACGATCTCGAGGTGCGAGGGATTGGCGGTCAGCGACAGGTGCACCTGGTTGCCGTCGAATTCGCGGTCCGACGAGGCACCAAGGTGGTACTTCA